>JAABUQ010009624.1_pt1 | contig 13001 bp, 8 predicted proteins | sample 5560001 | NCBI WGS metagenome assembly JAABUQ01 (sample SAMN10711888, study PRJNA513371) | rock metagenome | isolation source: Antarctica rocks | place: Antarctica: Victoria Land, Finger Mt nord | collected 2015-12-18 | reverse complement strand
GGGATTTCCATCGTGATGGATTTGTTCTCGTTCAGCAATAAAAAATCCACGTGCAGCAACTGGTCTGTAACCGGATGAAATTGGGTAGCCTGAATAATCGCCTGGCTTTTTACGCCTGCAACCTCTAAATCGATGAAATGGATCTCGGGTGTGTAAATCACCGGTCTCAAATCAGCTGCAGACACAGCAAAGTGGGTTTGTGTGTCCCCACCATAAAGAACCGCAGGCACTTTGCCTTCATAACGCAGCTCTTTAGCGTCTCTTTTCCCTACGTTCTCTCTTGGAGAACCGCTAATAGCAATTGATTTCATTGTTTTTGTTTATTTATTGTTTGTATTGATTTGTTGTTCAATTTGTTGTCAGCAATCAGCTTTCAGCAATCAGCGTATGATTTGTGGCCGAAAGCTGATAGCTGACTGCTGAAAGCTTTCCTTCACTCCACATTAAAAAGCATACTTATGGAACCATGTTCATTTACATTTGCAATTGCGCTGGCAAATAAATTAGCAGCTGAAAGTACATGTATTTTACTGCTTTGCTGTTTCAGCGGGATGGTATCGGTAACGATCAGTTCAGTTAAAGCTGATTTTTCAATTGTATTATAAGCATCACCGGACAAGATCGGATGTGTACAAACCGCGCGTACGCTTAGCGCGCCGCGGTCCATAATCAGTCCAGCTGCTTTGGCCAAAGTACGCGCTGTATCGCACATATCATCTATCAAAACAATATGTTGTCCAGTCACATCGCCAATAACCGTCATAGATTCAATCTCGTTGGCACGTTTGCGTTGTTTATCGCAAATCACCACTTCGGCATTAAAAAACTTGGCAAAACTACGTGCCCGGTATGACCCGCCCATATCCGGCGAAGCAATGGTGATGTCGGGCAGGTTTAAACTTTTGATATAAGGCACAAAAATGACGGAAGCATCCAGATGGTCCACCGGAATATCAAAAAAGCCCTGTATCTGTGCCGCGTGCAAGTCCATTGTCATGATGCGGTTGATGCCAGCGGTAGTCAGCAGATTAGCCACTAACTTCGCCCCTATTGCTACCCGGGGTTTATCTTTCCGGTCTTGCCGCGCCAATCCGAAATAAGGTATCACAGCGGTAACGTAATGTGCAGATGCGCGGCGTGCGGCGTCAATCATCATCAGCAGCTCCATTAAATTATCGGTCGGCGGATTGGTGGATTGGATGATAAAAACATCCGATCCGCGCACGGATTCATTAAAATATGGTTGAAACTCGCCGTCGCTGAAACGCGATAAAATCACTTCCCCCAGTTCTTTTCCATAAGATGCCGCAATCTTTTTGGAAAGTTCAATCGTTCCAGAACCGGAAAATAATTTGATGGGATTGAACTGCAGTGGCATGGGTGATAAATATTGAACAGCCTTGTAATGTAAAAAGCAGACCGCTTTTGATTAAGCCCATCTGCTTTTTGAGTTGCCCGACCAGGATTCGAACCTAGACAAACGGTACCAAAAACCGTCGTACTACCTTTATACTATCGGGCAAGCTGCTTTTCGTATGAATAAACTTTCCGAAAAGGAACGCAAATATAGGATGATAATTTAAAATGTCAACTGCATTTTTTAAATTTTGTGCTGCTAAAAGAAGTATTGTGTTTTAAAGCCTGTTTAAATTTCTATCATATCCTTCGGCAAGCTTTAGGGTTAATAATTATCGTGCTTCTTTTATGCCATAAATTTTGGTGCCCTGTATTTTTATTTTGGCTGAAGCCCGTAGTTTGTCAATTTTATCCACGGCCTGAAGGCCGTGGCATTGAATCCCAACAACCATCTTACCGGAACAGGCCGGTTTATTGTCCGGCAGGCATAAAAATGCAAAACAAGGTGGCTAAATTGCCACGGCCTTCAGGCCGTGGATGGTAGTTAACTTAGATGCGGCTTTAGCCAAAATAGCCGGGAAGAAATTTAAACAGGCTCAAATTGTTAAAACCTGTTAAACTATTTTCCGGCAGTACCAAACTTCATTATAGTTTATTAATTTCGGCGCATACAAAATTATGCCCGAAACTCTACCTGAATGAAGTATCATAAAATCAACAACCTGTTTGGCTGGCTGGCCTTTCTGATCGCAGCCATAACTTATATTTTAACGCTGGAACCGTATGCAAGTTTTTGGGACTGCGGCGAATTTATTGCCTGCGCTTACCGTTTGCAGGTAGCGCATCAGCCTGGTGCACCATTGTTCACCATGATTGGTAAAGTATTTTCTTTACTGGCAGCGGATAAAGCACATGTGGCCTATCTAATCAACATGAGCTCTGGTTTGGCCAGTGCCGCAACGATTATGTTTTTGTTTTGGACGATTACCGCCCTTGCCAAAAAGATAGTGGTAAAAGAAGCATCGGAAATCGACCTCAACAAAACCATCCTGATTATTGGCGCCGGTTTGGTTGGCGCTTTGGCTTATGCCTGGTCGGACACTTTCTGGTTTTCGGCTGTAGAATCCGAAGTTTACGCACAATCTTCTTTATGTACTGCCATTGTTTTTTGGGCGATCATGAAATGGGACGCACACGCCGATGAACCAGGGGCCGATAAATGGATCGTTTTTATTGCTTATGTAATGGGTTTGTCCATCGGGATCCACTTGCTGAATTTACTGGCTATCCCGGCAATTGCCTGCGTTTATTACTTCCGCAGAACAAAAAAGGCAACTGCACGCGGTACTCTAGCTGCTCTTTTTATAGGTGTAATTATTTTAGCTGCTGTTTTGTGGGGGATTATTCAATTTGTAGTTAAAGGCGCAGCTTACGCTGATCTGCTTTTTGTAAACACTTTCAACTTTGGCTTTTGGAGTGGCGCAATGGTGTTTTTTATCTTGATTATTATTACCATCACGGCCGGCATCATCTACACCATGAAACCCGCCAAGCCAACCATCATTGTAGCGGCCGTTACTTTTGTTTTGGTGTTGCTGGTTAGCGGCGGTATCATCGGTGCCATTGTTGGTATTGCAATTGTGGCCTTCCTAGAATACGTAGTTAAAATTCGCGAAAAACGCATTGCATTGAACATGATTTTAACCTGTACTGTTTTTATCTTGTTCGGCTACAGCTCATTTGCCATGCTGGTAATTCGGGCAAAAGCACATACAAACTTAAATAATTATGATCCGGATAATGCTTTCGCTTTGCTGGGTTATTTAAACCGTGCACAGTACGGCGATACACCTTTGTTATACGGCCAGTATTTTGATTCTAAAGCGGTAGATCAGAAAGAAGGTGCAACGCTTTACCGCAAAGGCAAAGAAAAATACGAAGTTTCGGGCAAAACACAGGTGCTGGTTTATGACCGGAATACTTTGTTCCCGCGCATGTTTAGCGATAAGGCTGAACACGTAGGTTTTTACAAGGACTGGATGCACATCGGCGAAGGTCAAAGCCCGACTTTTGCAGACGACCTGGGCTTCTTTTTTAGCTGGCAGGTGAACCAGATGTACACACGTTATTTATTATGGAATTTTGTTGGGCGCCAAAACGATGCCGACGGACAAAGCAACAATGCCACCGATGGCAACTGGATCAGCGGGATTAAACCGATTGATGCCATGCGTTTGGGTAATCAGAGCGCTTTGCCGCCAAGCATGACGATGGATAAATCCTACAACCGGATGTTCTTTCTGCCGCTGATCTTGGGTTTGCTCGGTGCTTTTTATCACTTTAAAAGAAAACAGAAAGATGCCGGTGTAGTGGGTTTGCTGTTCTTTTTCACTGGTTTTGCCATTCTGCTTTACCTCAACCAGGATCCTTTGCAGCCACGCGAGCGGGATTACGCTTACGCCGGTTCGTTCTACGCTTTTGCCATTTGGATTGGCATCGGTACTCTTTTTATCGCTGAAAAATTGCGAAAGTATGCTACGCCGCAACTGTCGGCCATTGGTGCAACCGCTATTTGTTTGCTCGCTGCACCAGTGTTGATGGCTTGCCAGGAATGGGACGACCATGACCGCTCAACCAAAACCACGCCGCGCGATATGGCTTATAATTACCTTAATTCCTGCGCGCCAAATGCGATTTTGTTTACTTATGGCGATAACGATACTTACCCGCTTTGGTACATTCAGGAAGTGGAAAATGTGCGTCCAGATGTGAGGATCGTGAATTTAAGTTTGCTGGGGACAGACTGGTATATCCGTCAGATGAAGCAGAAAATGAACGAATCGGCGCCCTTGCCCATCACGATGCCGGATGAAAAATTTGAAGCTGGTATCCGGGATGTAACTTATTACAATGACTCCAAGCTTCCGGGGAATGTGGAACTGAAAGATGTTTTCGATTTTATCACTTCTGATGATGCCCGGGCAAAAGTGGAATACGAGAACGGCCAGAACGCCAATTACCTACCTACCAAAAATCTAAAATGGACGATCAACCCGGATGAAGTAGTGAAAACAGGAACTGTTCCGGCGAGTGAAAAAGACAGGATTTTGCCGGAAATTGACTGGAAATTTCCCGGAAACTATGTGACTAAAGATAACCTGGCGATGATGGATATCCTGGCACATAACAACTGGAAACGCCCAATCTACTTTGCCATCACCGTTGGAAACGACAACATGATGGGTTTGGACAAATATATGTACAACGAAGGTTTTGCTTACCGTTTGCTGCCTTTTAAAGCGGACACTACGGCTGGGGCTGGCAGCGGAAATGATAGAAGCAACACTTTGCTGATGTATAATAACGTGATGAACAAGTTCCGTTGGGGCAATATGAAAAACGCGGCTTACCTAGACCACGAATCGCGCACGATGTTTTATCCGGTTATTTTAAGGACGTTTTTAAACCTGACAGAAAACCTATATAAAGAAGGCCATCCTGATCTGGCTAAAAAAGTTTTGCAGCGATATGAAAATGTGATGCCGGATCTGAATCCTTACACCGATGTCGCGATCCGCAAATTTTATTTGGCCGATCTGGCTTATCAGCTGAACGAAAGAAAAATAGGCGGGAAGGAAGTGAACGGGATTATCAATTATGTTTCCGGGCAGATGAATTATTTTGCGTCGATGAGTGATGACAACAAACGCATTTCCGGCAGGGACATTCAGTTATGTATTTCTGTAACCAATGAACTGGTAAAGCTTACAAAAGATAACAAGGAACCGGCTTTAAACCAGAAAGTAACCGCTATGCTGAACGATTACCAGGCAAAATTTGGTGCGATGTTTCAGCAGCAGCCACAATAATTTTTACCCGATAAAAGAAGTATGGCTTGTTTTCGGCAATGCTTCTTTTATCACCTAAAAAATTAAAAGCCTGTTTGTATTTTAATCAGCTATAACCTCATCAGCAGCTATAATTTTCATTTATGTACATCTATCAGTCGGCAGTAAAAGCTTTGTCATTATTGATTGCCTTGTTGATATTAAGTTCAGCTCATGTTGTTTATGCGCAGGGTGATAATGGCAATGGCACTTACACCAATCCCATTATTTGGGCAGATTTTCCGGACAACGATGTCATCAGGGTTGGCGATACTTATTATATGGTAACCACAACCATGAATTTTTTTCCGGGTGTACCGGTTATGCAATCCAAAGATTTGGTTAACTGGCAATACCTCAGCAATGCAGTGGAACGCATGCCAGGGTATCCGGCGTATAACATGCAAGGCGGAACCCGCTATTCGCATGGGCAGTGGGCAAGCAGTATCCGCTATCATAACGGGCAGTTTTATATCCTTTTTGTAACGCTGGATGAAGGCGGGTTTCTGTGTACGGCTAAAAACGCGGGCGGCCCATGGAAACTGACCAAACTACCCAAAGCTTATTATGATGCCGGTTTGTTTTTTGATGATGACAACAAGATATATGTTGTACATGGTTATTCAAAACTAAACTTAACGGAGGTTAATCCTGATTTATCGCCCAAATCAAAAGATACAATAATTTTTGAAGGCAAGCAGCGCAAAGGGCTGGAAGGCAGCCACGTTTACAAAATCAATGGTTATTATTATTTGTATTGCACTTATGGCGGCGGCGATGGCTACCAGGTTGCCATGCGTTCAAAAAGTATTTATGGTCCGTACGAAGAAAAAGTGGTATTGAAAGATGACATGGGTTTCCGTAAAAAGGGGGTGCATCAGGGCGCATTGATACAAACACAGACAGGCGAATGGTGGTCGGTATTGTTTCAGGACCGCGATGCTGTCGGCCGTGTGCCAACCCTGCAACCCGTGACTTGGGTTGATGGCTGGCCGATGGTGGGCGTAAATGGCAAAGCAGTAAGCACCTATAAAAAACCAAACGTAGGCAAAAGCTGGCCTATTACCATTTTACCGAAATCAGATGAGTTTAATCAACCCCAACTCGGTTTGCAATGGGCCTGGAACCATAACCCGAATGATAGCTTATGGTCGCTTACAGAACGAAAAGGCTATCTGCGCCTGAAAACAGGCAAGGTAGTTGATAATTTAACGCTGGCACGAAACACTTTAACTCAGCGGCCGTTTGGCCCGGCCTCAACCGGCACAGCAGAGTTTGATATTACCCATTTAAAAGAGGGCGATATAGCCGGATTAGCTATATTTCAAGATCCTTATGCCTATATCGGTGTCCAACTTAAAGATGGTAAAAAACGTTTGGTAATGGTAGATAATGGCAAAGAGTTGGCTGCTGCAGAAAATATAACATACAGCAAAGTTTACTTACAAGCTAAAGTTGATGCCACTACCGATAATGCTACCTTTTTTTACAGCACTGATAATGTAAACTTTAAACCGCTGGGCAGTGCATTTGCCATGAAGTTTAACTTATCTGTGTTTACGGGCAATAAGTTCTGCTTGTTTAATTATGCAACTAAAACATCAGGTGGTTATGTAGATGTAAACTGGTTCAGGATGAAACTTCAATAACGGTTAAATTTTATTATTGTCTATGCCCGTGTTAAGAGAATCAATACATTAAGAGCCTGTTTAAATTTATACAAGAAAGAATGCCAATGCTTCTTTTACCCTATAAAAATTGGTGTTTGCATCAATTTAAACAATTCAAAAAATCTAATACTTACCATTTTTTAGGTGATAAAAGAAGCATAGAAAATATATCGGACAAATTTCAGACAGGTTCTCATAAATGTACTATAATTAGTTAAAATCAATTATTACAAACAAAACATAGAGCCTGTTTAAATTTCTATCAGAAAGATTCATTTGCTTCTTTTATGCCTATAAATTTTGTTTTTATAATAGATACTTGTAAAAAAAGAGCACTTAACATTTAAGATTTTCGGTGGTAAAAGAAGTATAGAAAAAATCTTGAACAAAATTTAAACAGGCTCTTATTATACCTCGTTTTGGTTTTACTTCGCCAAATGTATCACAGAATATAAAGCAGCAACCGATATGGCGGCCCAAAGTGCCACGCCTTGTAACAAGGGCTTAAATCCAACTGATGACAATACCTTTCGGGACAGACCTGCACCGATCAGAAACAGCGTAAGCGTAAGACCTGCTTTAGCTATACACCAATGATATATGGACTTAGTTTTGACACAACCGGCACGTAAGTGAAAGCCAGCATGGCCAGAATAAACAAGCCTATAAAGTAAGGTATTGTTATTTTTTTAGATTCATTTTTAAAGATAAACGTGGACATAAAAGCTACCGGGACGATCCATAAAGCCCTGGCTAATTTTACCGTAGTTGCCACTTCTAAAGCATGAGCGCCGTATTTGCCGGATGCACCAACAACAGAACTGGTATCGTGTATGGCAATGGCGCACCATAACCCGAACTGGGTTTGTGACAAGTTAAAATGATGGCCAATGACCGGGAAGATAATTAAGGCAACGGAATTTAAAATAAACACGCAGCCCAGTGCTACCGATATTTGTTTTTCTTCCGCTTTGATAACCGGAGAGATAGCAGCAATGGCACTACCTCCGCAAATTGCTGTTCCTGCTGAAATCAGGTAGGAAGTTTTCTTTTCGATACTTAACCATTTACCCATTAGGTAGCCAAATATTAATGTCCCGGATATTGAGGCAACCGTAAATAGTACGCCTTCTTTGCCCGCTTGCATTGCCATATGGATATTCATGCCGAAACCCAAACCAACGACAGAAGCCTGCAATAAAAGATTTGTGGCTTTATGATTTAGATGTAAATAAGGGTGTCCGGTGAATTGTGCTACGATAAGGCCCATCAGTAAAGCAATTGCAGGGCTTACAAAAGGGGTTAAACAGAGCGTAGCACCAAGTATAAAAATAATTTTACTGGTTTTACTGCTGATATTTAGTAAAATGCCTTTTGGACTTTGAGGTGTTAGATACGCGGTACTCATTATTTTCTTTGTATTTTATGAAACAAAGATCAATGATGCCAAGGCTTTATTTTCATCACCAATATCAATAGTTCATAACTTAAAGTTATTACAGGAGAAAACAATCCGCTCAATACTAATCTTTCAGAATGAACTAATTTACAAAGATTAGGCGTTACTTGTAAATAGTTGACTCAGCATCCACTTCTTTTGAAATGTTACATAGATAAATTCCTGGTAAGTATTAAAAGGTGTAATATGTTCCTTAACGAGACTGCCTACCTTTCGGAAATAATTGCCGAACAATACAGAAAGGCTGTTTAAAGAATATTGCCGGACAGGTAAACTACTGCACTTTTGGGGATCAGTCTTGCTAAATGTTACTAAAACAAGGAAACTATTTGGCTGAAAATATCGGTGAACTATATTTGCATAAGTATTCTGTTCAGATTCATTTGTTAAAAAGTGAAAGGCAGCGCAATCATGCCATAAGTCATACTTAATTTTAGTTGATAAAAGAAGCATATCGTTAATAATCCAATTTACTTTAGCTGCATTATCGCCCAGACGGATTTTGGCGCGTTCGATGGATTTTGAAGAAATATCCAGAATGGTTAAATTAGTATAACCCAAGTAAAGCGTCAACCAGCAAACTATCTCCTCCGCCTATATCAATTATTGCAGCTTGTTTTGATAAATGAAGTCCTTCAATAATATTGTTAGCGGTAATGGTACGACACACCCATCGAACTCGACACTTCGACAACATTCTCATTTTGGTTACGCAATTCCTCAATTAGGTTACATCTGTTTTTGTCTTGTTGCTGACCTTTGTATCAACAAAATAAAAACAGGAATATGAACATTGTAATTACAGGTTCTTTAGGGAACATAGGAAAACCGCTCACACAGGAGTTGGTGCAAAAAGGACATTCGGTTACCGTTATCAGCAGTAAAGCCGAACGACAAAAAGACATTGAAGCATTGGGTGCTAAAGCCGCCATTGGCACCATTCAAGATGTTGATTTTCTATCGGCAACTTTCAAAGGGGCGGATATCGTTTACCTGATGGAAGCGTGGGAAGGAATAGGGAACATTTTTGACAAAGATGTTGATTTTGTTGCTGCATTCAACCGGATCGGCAACATTTACAAACAAGCTGTTGAGCAGTCCGGGATAAAGCGTATTGTGCATTTAAGCAGTGTTGGTGCCCATACAGACAAGGTAAATGGCAGCCTCCTTGTTCATCATAACGTAGAAAACATCCTGAAACAACTTTCCGGGGATATTTCCATAAAATTCATGCGCCCTGTCGCCTTTTATACCAACCTATTCAGGTATATGCAAACCATAAAAATGCAAGGTGCTATCATACAGAGCTGTGGAGGTGATCAAAAAGAACCCTGGGTTTCACCTTTGGATATTGCGGCTGCCATTGCTGAAGAAATGGAAAAGCCTTTTGAAGGCAGAACAGTTCGTCACATAGCAAGCGATGAAGTTTCGCCAAATGAAGTGGCTAAAATTTTAGGCGAGGCAATCGGAAAGCCGGATTTGAAATGGACTGTAATTCCTGACGAACAAATGCTGAATGGTATGTTAGAGGCAGGAATGAACGAGTGGATTGCGAATGGCCTTGTTGAAATGCAAGCCGCACAAGGTAACGGCAGTTTATACGAAGATTATTACCGCAACAAACCAACCTTGGGCAAAGTGAAACTGGCAGATTTTGCAAAAGAATTTGCACTCGTTTATAACAATTAAAAAATGAAACATAAATGAAAAAAGTATTAATTACAGGAGCCAATAAAAGCATTGGTTACGAAACCGCACGACAACTACTTCAAAATGGATATTACGTTTATTTGGGCAGTCGCGGTTTAGAAAATGGGCAGAAAGCCGTAGAAGCGCTTAAAGCCGAAGGGTTAAATAATGTAGAAGCTATACAATTAGATGTAAGTGATGATGAATCGGTAAAAACCGCCCGTGCCGAAATAGGCAAAAAAACCGAAGTGCTGGATGTGCTGATCAATAACGCTGGCATCACCGGAGGCATGCCGCAATCGGCACTAAAAGCAAGTATTGATCAATTTAAAAAGGTATTCGACACCAATTTGTATGGTGTGGTAAGGGTTACGCAGGCATTTATTGATTTATTGAAAAAGTCGCCAGAGCCTCGCATTGTAAATGTAAGTTCGAGCCAGGGTTCGCTTACCTTAGCCAGCGATCCAACCAATAAATATTATAACCATAAAGGAGCCGTGTATCAACCTTCCAAAACGGCGCTGAATATGTACACCATTATCCTGGCTTATGAACTGAAGGATACCCCGGTTAAAGTAAATGCGGTTGATCCCGGCTTTATCAAAACCGATTTTAATAACCACCGCGGAACCGGTACCGTTGAAGAAGCTGGCGCACGTATCGTTAAATATGCCACCATTGATGCTGACGGCCCAACAGGAAGGTTTTTTAGTGAAGAAAGCAACCCGGAAACCGGAGAGATCCCCTGGTAAATTTTTAAAGAAGTTTAATTTAACTTTACAAGATGAAAAAGGAAGAGAATTTACCTCGAAAATTTGAATCTTTATCCGACTTTCATCGGGTGTTCGGGCTACAAAAGCCCTTGCACCCGATGATCAGTTTTATAGATATCAAAAATGTAAAAATCATGAGCGATGAATTGTTCAATTCATTTATGCTGGATTTTTATAAAATTTCGTATAAAACAAATCTTTGCGGTAAAGCTAAATACGGACAAAATTATTATGATTTTGGTGAAGGTGGCTTAGTTTTTACCGCACCAAATCAAATATTTGAAACTCCGGCTGACGATAATGGGAGTTCTGGCTACATGTTGCTCATCCACCCCGATTTCTTCTTGTCTTACCCCTTAGCAAAGAAAATAAAGGAATATGGCTTCTTTTCTTATGCTGCCAATGAAGCATTGCATTTATCAGATAAAGAAAAGACAACCATTCTATCAATTTTTAGAATCATTGAGGATGAATTAAATAATAGAATAGACGATTTTAGCCAGGATGTAATTATTTCGCAGGTTGAATTGGTGTTGAATTATAGTAATCGTTTTTACAAGCGTCAATTCATTACACGAAAAGCAGTAAACAGCAACTTGTTGCAAAAGCTGGAAGGTCTTTTAGACGATTATTTCAATAACGAAAAATCATTAGCGCAAGGGATTCCAACTGTTCAATATCTTTCGGAACATTTAAATATATCAGCAAGTTATTTAAGTGATATGTTGCGCTCTTTTACAGGACAAAATGCACAGCAACACATACATAATAAGCTCGTTGAAAAAGCGAAAGAAAAATTATCTACTTCTACTTTATCAGTTTCAGAAATCGCTTATCAATTGGGCTTTGAACATCCACAGTCTTTTAGTCGTTTGTTTAAAACAAAAACTAACCTTTCTCCATTAGAGTTCAGACAAACTTTTAACTAATGAACAGCAGACGGACAAAACCACTACCGCTAACAAGAGGTTTGGCGTTATTGGGGCAGGACGTTGTAACTTTGGCTGTAGTTCCGTTATCAGCTTCAGTTTCAGCTCGACGTTCAATTTTCAACTTTAGTTCTTAACTTCAACTTTAAAAAAAATTGGGCTTCAGTTGTGGGCGGACGTTTTTCAAATCTCCCAACAACGTCAAGCCCTGTTCGATAAACGGAGCACTGGTGTACCTTTTTTGTTCAGCTCTACATCAAAAGGGAAATATTTAGAGCCTGTTTAAATTTCGTCATAAAAAATTTTCTATGCTTCTTTTATGCCTATAAATTCTGTGTTTGAATATAAAACCAATACAAAATGTACAAGGGTTAAGTGATTTTTAGGTGGTAAAAGAAGCATAGAAAATAGTTGAATAAAATTTAAACAGGCTCTTAGGCACAAAAAGTTGGTCTTCCAATAATTCTTTAACAAATTGTTCTTCACTTAAATTTGATAAAGACCAATTGCCTAATTTTTCTGCTCCGATTGTGCTTGAGTTTGCTTTGCTTAAAGATTTTCCGCATAAAGAGCCAGCCCCGTCTTTGATAACTTCTTTTTCGGGCGGCTGACTGTTCATAACGGCAATTGAATCAGGTGATTTAATACCTCAAAGATATCCCAGGTTAATTGTGCATTTAGATTATATATGTTGATCTATCATAACCAGAAATTATCAAAATCTAACATTGCATGACTTAGCAATATAGAATATGCGTAGAAAATAGTTTCTTAAGGGGACTGTTAAAAACATAGAAGTTGTTTAAACTTTTGATTTTGGGTTTGAGCCTGTTTAAATCCAGATCAGAAATAGCTATAATGCTTCTTTTATGCCTGTAAATTTTGTGCCCATATTCAATACCGAAACAAAAAGCCTAAAGGTTTCCTGTTTTTTTAGGTGATAAAAGAAGCATCTAAAATAAATTGAACGAAATTTAAATAAGCTTAACTTAAGTTTAAACACTTCAATTATTGTAATTTTTAATAATTAAACTGGTTTTTACGCACAGGGACTTCCAGTTCAATTTTCCTACTTTCAAACAGGTTTAGCTGATATTCTGCTGAAGGTAACCCTTGTCCCCCAATAGTATGAAATTCTGAAACTGTGTCTCGCTATTCTTTAAGTAGGGTTATCGTGTATAGATGCAGGACTGGGGTCCAAGCTTTGAAAAACTTACCCATTATAATTGTTAACATTT
>JAABUQ010009623.1_pt1 | contig 13002 bp, 12 predicted proteins | sample 5560001 | NCBI WGS metagenome assembly JAABUQ01 (sample SAMN10711888, study PRJNA513371) | rock metagenome | isolation source: Antarctica rocks | place: Antarctica: Victoria Land, Finger Mt nord | collected 2015-12-18 | reverse complement strand
TGGACTGGCGAATGTAGATCACGGCCTTGCGGCACAGGTGCCGTGGCGTGATGAGGTCCAAGGTCATGGCTTATCTCCCGGAAAAGGGCGGCGAGATCGTCGAGGATGACGCTGCGCCGGTCAGCGGACAGGCTGGGCCAGACTTCGCGGGGGCTGATGGACATGCGTGTTCACCCTCTGCTGTGAGGCGGAGCAGGTCATGGATCGCCTCGAGAGTGAGCTTGGTCCTGACGACATCACGCGGCAGCGGGCATAGGCTCGTCGCTGCCGCCGCAAGCCGCAGCACTGTGCCGCCACGGTGGGCGACATGGACATAACTGCTCGCACCCGGTCGGGCAGCCGTTGGCACCAGCGCAAAGCGGCGTCCATAAAGCGGGTGCCCAGAATCGGCAACGGTGATCGCCTCGATCACCTCCGCTTCCGGATAGCTCCCCAGAGTATCGAGATGTAGGCTCTTACGACCAGGATCGCGTCTACGCCAGCGTCGCCGAGCGCCACCCGGAAGCGGCCGTGGTTGTCCCGCCACGCGCGACCGCCGTGCCGAGCGAGATGACCGAAACCGCACCCACGCAGCGGGACGGCCACCTGCAATGCATCGCCGAGCACGGGCGCATGGCGTGGCAGAACGCGTCTGGATACAACAGGCGCGCCCGGGTCGAAGCCACCATGAACCGATGGAAACAGGTGATCGGCGGCGAGTTGCGCGCGCATACGGATGAGCGCCGGGCGACCGAGATGGCGGTCGCTGTCCACGCCCTCAACCGCATGCTGGATCTGGGACGCCCGAGCCACGTCCGCGTCGTCTGACGTCAGACGAGCTAGGGTCAATGCGCCCATACCCCTGATCCCTGCACCACGCTGTCCTGGCTCGCAGGCACACCACGCGCGGAGAACACGCCAATCCGCCTTCGTCCGGCTCATGGCCATGCCAGCCCTCACCTGACGACGTCGCCCGCAGCATCCGAACCGGGTCAATCCCAATCATGCGGTGCTGTCGCAGCAGCAACTGGCAAAATCGGAAGTTTCCGATGCCTAGCGCCTGGAACAACCCGCACCGCAGGCCGGCATTTCAGGCCGCGTCCCCCGCTGCCTTCAGAGGCGGGCGAGCAGGTAGCCGACGCCGGCGGCGATCAGGAGCGACGCCACGGGATGCTGCATCAGCAGGCCACCTGCGACGGCGCCGCGCGCCGAAGCGGCTTTGCGTGCAGAGGTCCTGGCAAAGGTCTGGCTCTTCCGCAACCGGCGGGAAGGATGCTTCGGCGGAGCCGCGGCCGGCACGGGTGCCTCGCTGGCGAGGTCGGCATAGACGTCCCGCATCTTGCTGCCGAGTTTATCGATTTGGGTCTCGTCCATGTCATGTCCTTGCCGGTCGTGTCTGCCAGAGTTGGCAAGCTGCCCGCAGACGCGGCCGACACGGGTCGCCCAGTGCTTTCAGGGCCGCAAAAGAGAGTGCCAAGCCATCGCCGGCTCGTTGAACATGGACCAGGCGGAACCAGGCAGCAAGCGGGCGCTTAGGGACATTTCCTAGGCATCACAATCGATGTCCGTCGGTTGCAGGCGGCCCGTCTTGCTCCCTAGGTCAGGAGAACCAGTTCGTGCCGAAAGCCGTGATCTTCGACGTCGACGGCACGCTGGTCGCCTCCGTGGACCTGCATGCGAAGCCCTGGCAGGACGCCTTCGGCGAGTATGGCCGCGGCATCCCGTTCGACGACATCCGCATGCAGATCGGCAAGAACGGCGACCCGTTGATGCCGGTGTTCCTCAGCGAGGACGACATCAAGGAGTTCGGGGAGGAGCTGGAGGCGCGCCGGGGCGCGATCCTGAAGGATCGCTACCTGCCGAAAGTCGATGCGTTCCCCGGCGTGAGGGACTTGTTCGAACATCTTCGAGATCAGGGGCTGCGCATCGCCCTGGCGTCGTCGACCCAGCAGGACGAGCTCGAAACGTACAAGGAGGTGGCGGACATCGAGGACCTGGCCGATGTGCAGACCTCGTCCGACGACGCGGAGAACAGCAAGCCGCGTCCTGACATCTTCCTCGCTGCTTTGGAGAAGCTGGGCGACTTCGACGCCGAGGATGTCATCGTCGTCGGCGACACGCCCTGCGATGCCGAGGCGGCCTCCCAGGCCGGCCTTCGCACCATCGGCCTGCTGTGCGTCGGCTTCCCGGAAGACAGCTTGTGGGAGGCCGGCTGCATCGCCGTCCATCGCGACCCTGCTGACCTGCTTGCCCAATACGAAAGCTCGCCCTTGTCCGACGAGGGGGAGCTTGCGTCGTGAACCGGTTTGCCGCTTGGGCCGCCACAGCCCTGCTGTGCACCGGCTGCGTGTTGGCGACCGCCACGCCGCCGCAGGTGGAAGTGGCCGCGGTCGAATTGCGCGGCATTGGCCTGCTCGATCAAACGCTGGGCGTGACCTTGTGCGTCACCAATCCCAACACTTCGGAGCTGGCATTCCGCCGCATCCAGATTGCGGTGGACGCGGCAGGCAGCCCGCTGGCGGCGGGCGTGAGCGAAGCGCCGGTACGGCTGCCGCCGCAGTCATCGGTCCTGGTGGCGTTCACGGTTGTGAGCACCATACGCCATCTTGGACCCCAGCTTCTTGGTGTCCTGCGCGCGGGAGCGGTCGACTATCGGCTGCATGGGTCCATCACGCTGGACATCCTGGGCATCACCCTGCCGTTCAGCCGCAGCGGGCAGTTCGGGCTGTTGGCGATCGGCCAGGGACTGCTGGCCGACGCCGTCACGCCGATAGCCCTGCGCTGTGCGCCAGGCGTCTGATGCTCGTGCGCCCGACCCGTATGCGCGCAAGAGCTTGCAGGCAACCACTCGCTGAGCGAAGTCGCATCCACCAGCCGTTTCGCGCCGGACGTTCCGGCGAGACATTCGAGGCACGCAAGCTGTGCCATGTCCTGCCGCCGCAGCAGTGACAAAGCGAGCATCCAGGCCGAAGATGCAGCAGTCTTGGATGCTCTCAACCCTTCCATTAGTTGGAGGCCATCGGTCGAGGACGGACGCGCGCTCCTTGAGCGTACCAGTTTCAGGTGAGAAGGACGACCATGACCGATAGGACGATGATGGCGCAGATTGCCGAAAAGGGCGGCTTCATCGCCGCGCTTGACCAGAGCGGCGGATCGACGCCCGGCGCCTTGCGCCTCTACGGCATTCCGGACAGCGCCTACAGCGGCGACGCCGAAATGTTCAGGCTTATGCACGAGATGCGCGTGCGCATCATGACCGCGCCGGCCTTCAATGGCGACAAGGTCGTTGCCGCCATCCTCTTCGAAGCCACGATGGACGGGCAGGCGCAGGGAAGGCCGGTCCCGGCCTTCCTGCGGGAAGAGCGGCGCGTCGTTCCCTTCCTGAAGGTCGACAAGGGGTTGGAAGCCGAGAGCAACGGCGTCGGCCTGATGAAGCCGATGCCGGACCTCGATGCCTTGCTCGCCCGGGCGGCGAAGCTCGGCGTGGTCGGGACCAAGATGCGCTCGGTGATCAACCTGCCGTCCCGCGAGGGGATCGCAGCCGTGGCGAAGCAGCAGTTCGAGGTGGCCGCGCAGATCGCCGGGCACGGGCTCATGCCCATCATCGAGCCGGAGGTTTCGATCAAAAGCCCGGACAAGGCCGGCGCGGAGGCCGTCCTGCTGGCGGAGCTGACCAGGCACCTCGACGCCGTGCCGGATGGCCGCCAGGTGATGCTCAAACTGACCATCCCCGAGACCCCGGACTTCTATGCGTCGCTGATCAGCCACGAGCGCGTCGCCAGGGTTGTGGCGCTATCCGGCGGCTACACGCGCGCCGATGCCTGCAAGCGCCTGGCTGCCAACCACGGCATGATCGCGAGCTTTTCGCGGGCCTTGACCGAGGATCTCAGGCATTCGATGGACGACGCCGCTTTCGACGCGGCGCTGTCGGCAGCCATCGACGAGATCTACCAAGCCTCAACCGAGAAAACCTGATCCAGGCGGCGCAAGCGGGACGATGGCAAGGGTTCTTGTAGGATTACCACACAGGGGGCTTTTGACGGCGGCGTCTGACGGCCTCGTGCCGCGTGGCGTCACCGGGTCCCGGGGCGGTCGGTTCCCGGAACCCCGGTCGGGCACGCCCGTCAGCGCAGGATGATCTCGACGCGGCGGTTCTGCGGCTCGCGCACGCCCTGGGCCGTGGGCGCGAGCGGGCTGCTCTCGCCGAAGCCGCGCGTCACGATCTCGTTGCGCGGCACGCCGTCGCGCACCAGTTCCGCCGCGACCGCGTTTGCGCGGCGCACCGACAGGCCCTGGTTGTAGCGGGCCGTGCCCGAGAGGTCGGTGTAGCCGTTGATTTCGATGCGCGTGCTCTGCATCCGCGTGCTCGCCTGCGCCGCATCCGCCACGATCTGGCGGGCACGGGCCGTGAGATCCGCGCGGTCCCAGTCGAAGAACACAAGATAGGTGCGCGCGCCCTGCGCCACGGGGGCAGGAGCCGGAGCGGGTGCAAGCGGGGGTGCGGGGCGGGGCTGGTTGAACGCGTAGCGGACGCCGAGCAGCGCCGAGTGGTCGAAGTTGGCGGTGCCGAAGTTGCGGCTCAGGAGCACCGGCCCGCCCGCCCCATCCAGCCTGAGATCGGCACGCACGCGCGGCTGCTCGGTGGCCAGGAAGCGATACTCCGCCGTGAGCGACAAGCCGGGCACGCCGAGCCAGGTCAGCGGCACCGCCACGCCCGCAATGGCCTGGCCGCCGAAGCGGCCGTCCGTGTCGTCGAGGGTCGCGGAGAAGCCGCCGGCGCTCGCCCGCAAGCGATGGTACTGGGTCACGATGTAGCCGGCGCCCAGGCCGAGGTAGGGCTGCACATAGCTCGGCCCGAGGCCGAAGAAACCTGGGTCGAAATCGTAGAACAGGTTGGCCATCACGCCGTAGCTGCGCGCCTGCCCGGCCACGTCCGCCGCGAGCCCGAGCAGGCGCACCTTGCCCACCTCGTTCGTCCGGAAATTGCCCTCGACCTCGGCGCGCAGCCCGTTGCCGAAGCCCCAGCCGAGGCTGGCCACGCCCACGAAGCCGACGTCGAAGGAGATTTTGGCGGTCCGGCCGAGCCCTTGGGCGGAGTTGACGGCGCCGGCCGCGGCTTGCGCCCGCTGCGCTGCGACCTGCGTGGCAGCAGACTGCGCCGCAGCCTGCTGCGCCGCGGCCTGCGCCGCCGCTGCCGCATTCTGGGTAGCGGCCCGCTGCGCGGCTGTGAGCAGCGGGTTCGCGAGCGCGGCCTGCGCCGCCGCCTGGGCCGCGGCCGCTTGCCCCGCGACCTGCTGCGCCGCGGCCTGAGCTGCCGCCGCCCCTCGCTGCGCCGCCGCCGCCGCGTTCTGGACAGCGGCGGCGTTGGGCGCGCCGAACGACTGGGCGATCAGGTCGGCCGGGTTCTGCCCGACGATGTTCCCCTTCGCCCCCACTAGCCAGTTCGCGCCGGCGCCGGCGCCGACGTAGAGGCCGCTCACCGGCTGCGCCGCTGCTCTGCCGCCGAGCGACAGCACCAAGCCCGTGGCGACGAGCGCCATCCCGTGTGGTTTCATATGCGTGTTCTCCCGAACCCGGGCAGCGTATCGCAGCACGGACCAGGACCGCACATCCCCAACGCACCGTTGAGACGGGAGGGGCAACAGTTTCCTGGGCGACTGTGATAGTCTTGCACCGAACTCGCACTGCCTGAAAGGCCGCTAGGGGGCACGACCGCATCTGCCCGAAAACCCGGGTCAGAGGTAGAGGAGCCAGTTTATACAGAGGTTTGGAACTTGCCATGGCACCTGTATGGGACCAGGCATCACCGACTGTGCACTTGCCTACAGGCTCGTGCACACCTTGGGCAACATAGTAAGCAGCCCGGAGGTGCTGGGCGGGGCGAGGCCGGAATCAGAGGGGTCTAGTGCACAGCCCCGCATGGCCCGCGCAGGCTTGCCCCCTCGGCTCAACCGCACGGCGCCGATGTGTGAGGATCGCAGACGAATCCTTGCCATGGTCCAAGTGCGGCCGTGTCGTCGCAGGAGGCGACGGCTCAGCCATAGACCTCCTGCACGACCTCGCGGGCCGCCTGCACGACGGCGTCGGTGGTGATGCCGAACTTCTGATAGACCTCGGCGATCTTGCCTGACTCGCCGAAGCCGTGCATCCCGACGAAGCGGCCCTGGAAGCCGAGGTAGCGTTCCCAGCCCAGTTCCACCGCCGCCTCCACGGCCACCCGGGCATGGGTCTCGCCCATGACGGATTGCTTGTAGGCGCGGTCCTGCTCCTCGAACAACAGGCGGCACGGCATGGAGACGACCGCCGTGGGGATGCCCTCCCCTTGCAGCAGGTCACGGGCCTCAAGCGCGAGGTGCAGCTCGGACCCGGTTGCCATCAAGGTGAGCTTGCGCGCCCCGCCCTCGGCCTCCCGCAGGACATAGGCCCCTTTGGCCGACTTGTTCTCCGTGCCGGGCTCGCGCCGCAGCAGCGGCATCGGCTGCCTCGACAGCGCCAGGAGAGCGGCCCGGCGCGGGGTGTCCAGGATGTTCTCCCAGCACTCGGCGGTCTCCACCGCGTCACCGGGGCGGTACACCGCCAGATGCGGGATGGCGCGCAGCGCCGCGAGGTGCTCGACCGGCTGGTGGGTGGGGCCGTCCTCGCCGAGGCCGATGGAGTCGTGCGTCATCACGAAGACCGTGCGGATCTGCATCATGGCGGCCAGGCGGATCGCCGGGCGGCAGTAGTCCGAGAAGCACAGGAACGTGCCGCCGTACGGGATGAGGCCGCCGTGCAGCGCGATGCCGTTCATCGCCGCCGCCATGGCGTGCTCGCGCACGCCGTAATGGACGTAGGAGCCTTTGAACTCCCCCGGCTTGATCTCGACCTGGTTCTTCGCCTTGGTGTTGTTCGACGGCGTGAGGTCGGCCGAGCCGCCCAGCATTTCGGGGATCGCGTCGAACAGGTGGTTGAGCACGGCGCCGCTCGCCTGGCGGGTGGCAAGCTCCTTTCCGCTCTCGATGAACTCGCGGCGCGCCGCGGCGACCGCCTGCTTCCAGTCTGCCGGCAGCTTGCCGTTGTTGCGGCGCTCGAAATCCTGCCGTAGGCCGTCCGGCGCCTGCTTCACCCGCTCGGCCCAATCGGCACGGGCCTTTGCGCCCCTGGCGCCGATGGCGCGCCATTCGGCCAGCAGGGTGTCGGGGATGACGAAGGGCGGGTGGTCCCAGCCGAGGATCTTGCGCGCGCCGGCGATCTCCTCCTCGCCCGGCGCGTCGCTGTGCGCCTTCTGCGTGCCGGCCTTGGTCGGGAAGCCGAAGCCGATGACCGTGCGGCAGGCGACCATGGTGGGCCGGTCCGTCACCGACCGGGCGGTGGCGATGGCCGCGCGGATCGCGTCCGTGTCGTGGCCGTCGATCTCCAGCACCTGCCAGCCGGAGGCGCGGAACCGCTCGACCTCGTTGTCCGAGACCGCGAGGCTGGTCGCGCCGTCGATGGAGATGGAGTTGTTGTCCCAGAAGGCGATCAGCCGGCCGAGCTTCAGGTGGCCGGCGAGCGAGATCGCCTCCTGGCTGATGCCCTCCATGAGGCAGCCGTCGCCCATGAAGACGTAGGTGAAGTGGTCCACCAGCTCGCCGCCGAACTGGGCGTGCATGATGCGCTCGCCCAGCGCCATGCCGACCGCCTCGGCGATGCCCTGGCCCAGCGGCCCCGTGGTCAGCTCGATGCCGTCGGCGTGCCGGTACTCGGGGTGGCCCGGCGTCTTGCTGCCGACCTGCCGGAAGCGCTTGATCTCCTCGATCGGCATGTCCTGGTAGCCGGTCAGGTAAAGCAGGCTGTAGAGCAGCATCGAGCCGTGGCCGTTCGAAAGGATGAAGCGGTCGCGGTCGATCCAGTGCGGATCGGCGGCGTCGAACTGCATGAAGTCCTTGAACAGGACGGTGGCGATGTCCGCCATGCCCATCGGCGCCCCGGGATGCCCGCTCTTGGCCTGCTGCACGGCATCCATCGACAGGAACCGGATGCAGTCGGCCATGTCGCGCAGGTGCTGGTCGCGCGGCGGCGGCACGGTCTTCGGCGCGGGCGGCGTCGGCGCGGCATCGCTGCGGCATCGCTCATGTCATGGCTCCTTCAAGGCTGGGTGGCGTGTCATCGCGTCGGCAGCAAAGGTGACGCCTTGTTCGGTCTGCCTTCCTGGCACTGCTGGCAACGCGGGTGCCGGACCAGGCCTCGGTCTTGATCGACAATAGCGGGCGTGGGCCGGGGCAAGTCATGCCAGCACCTTGCCTCCCGTCGCGCGCGGCGCCCCGGCCGCCGGTGCCGCATCCTGGCCTCCCTCGCCGCTCGCCGGCTTGACAGCGCCGGCGGGCATGACCTCGGCCCCCGATTTCTCCAACTGCTGGGTCACCGAGGCGACCAGCTCATCCCAGCTTTTGCCGAAGGACGCCACGCCTTGCTGCTCCAGGGTGTCGGCGACCTCTTCCATGTCCAGGCTCATCCGGCTCAGCTCCGCGAGGACCGCGCGCGCTGCCGCATAGCGGTCCCGGACCGCATCCCCACGGATCTGGCCGTGGTCGGCGACGGCCTGCAGAGTTGCTTCCGGCATGGTGTTGACCGTGTCTGGGGCGACAAGATCAACCACATAGCGCGTGTCGCTGACCGACTTGTCCTTTACCCCTGTGGAGGCCCAAAGCAGGCGCTGCGGACTGGCGCCTTGCGTCGCGAGCGCCTGCCAACGGGGCGTTGCCAGCATCTGCTCGTAGATCTCGTAAGCCAGGCGTGCATTGGCAATCGCTGCCTGCCCCCGGAGCCGTTCAGCAGCGTCCGCCAGAGCTTTGCCGTCCGCTCGGGCCGCAATATCAGCGAGCCGGCGGTCCACCTCGACATCGACCCGGCTGATGAAGAACGAGGCCACGCTCTCGATGCCCACAAGGCTGCCGCCGCCGGCTTGGCGCTGCTCAAGGCCGGTCAGGAACGCCTCGAGCACGGCCCGGTAGCGCTCGAGCGAGAAGATCAGCGTGACGTTCACGCTGATGCCGTCGGCCAGGCTGGCGGTGATCGCCGGCAAGCCAGCCAGGGTGGCCGGGATCTTGATGAACAGGTTGGGCCTATCGACCAGCCACCATAGTCCGCGCGCTTCGGCCGCAGTCCGATCGGCATCGCCGGAGATGCGCGGATCTACCTCGATGGACACCCGCCCGTCGCGGGTGCTGGTGCGGTCATAGACCGGGCGCAGGATGTCGCAGGCGGCCCGGACGTCCCATGCCGTCAGAAGGCGAAGCGTCTCGCCGATGGCAGTGCCGCGCAGCGCCAGAGCCCGCAGCTGATCCTCGTAGCCCGACCCGGCACCGATGGCCTTGGCGAAGATCGTCGGGTTGGTCGTGATGCCGACGATGTCGCCTTGGGCGACCATGCGGGCCAGGCTGCCTGTTTGGATCCGGGGTCGGCTCAGGTCATCGAGCCAAACGGAAACCCCTGCTGCGGCAAGGTCGTTCAGAGATTTGGCCATGCGGGCCTCCTATTGGGTCCAGCAGCTGCTGTCAGGCAGCAAGACGGACAGCCATTCCCAAAGCCTGCGGCTGGAACGAAGTTGCGGTGGGTCGCATCACGATGCGAAGGCGGCATTGAACGTTTCTGGCCTTTAAAGCCAGCCGTAGGCGGGAGCTATATGTGCACCATACTGGCCTGACCACCCCGTTGCGGCCGGGCATCGGCACATCCGCATTCCGCCAAGACGCAGGCCGGTGCGGGCGGGGCTATGCTCCTTCCTCTTTTGGGAGATCCTGCCGCATGCTCTTCAGCAGGTTCGCCGACGCCTGCATGCCTTCGCGCTCTCCCGCGTCGAGGTCCAGCTCGATCACCCGCTCCACCCCGTTCTTCCCCACGACGCAGGGCGTGCCGAGATACACGCCCTCGATCCCGTACTCGCCCTGCAGCAGGGTGGAGACGGCCAGGACAGCACGCTCGTTGCGCAGCACCGCCTCGCAGATGCGCTGCACGCACAGGCCGATCGCATAGGCCGTGTGCCCCTTCCGCTTCACCACTTCCGGCGCAGCGCGGCGCACCTGGTCGAGGAGGTCGCCGTAGTCCGGCAGCGCCCGCGCGCCGGGGTAGCGCCCCAGCTTGACCCCCGCGACCCGGGCGCCGCTCCAGACCGCAATCTCTGAGTCGCCGTGCTCTCCGATGATGTAGGCATCGACCGCGCGCGGCTCGACGCCAAGCTCTTCTGCGAGCAGGCCCCGCAGGCGCGCCGTATCGACGAGCGTTCCTGTCCCGATCACCTGTCCTGCCGGCAGGCCGGAGACTTCCTGCGCAACTTGCGCAAGGATGTCCACAGGGTTGGACGCCATGATGAGGACGCCGGCAAACCCTTCGGCCTTGAGCCTGCCGACGATGTCGCGGACGATCCCCACGTTTTTTGCCAGCAGGGCGAGCCGGGACTCCTCCGGGCCGCTAGTCGCCTGCCCCGCCGTCACCACGACGATCGAACTCCTCGCCGCCTCGGCGTAATCGCCATGGATGATCTTGATCGGCGACTTCATCGGGACCGCGACGGCGTGCTCGAGGTCCATCACCTCGCCCTCGGTCGCCTCCGCGTCGCGGCCAACCAGGACGAGCTCCCGGATGAAGCTGCTTTGGATCAGGGCATAGGCGCTTGCCATCCCGACCCGGCCGCAGCCGATGATGCAAACGCGGTTATCGTGGGTTGCGGACGCCGAGTGGTCCGCAAGCTTCGAGGCGTCGGTCTGGCAAGAGCTGTTCATTGTCGGGGCTGCAATCCTGATGGTCCGAACCTGACGGCCGGAGCGGTTCAAACGAACGTCACGCCAGCGGCCTGGTTCTTGTGGAACCGGCCTCTGCCACTTTCGGCGTGTTCGCCATTCCGACGAGCCGGAAGGCAAGTGCGGCAACCCCGCCGCCGAGCAAGGGGCCGGCGCAGTAGAAGAACCAGACCGGGTAGGTTCCTGCCACGATCATCGGCCCGAGCGCACGTGCCGGGTTGCCGGCGCCGCCGCTGACCGGGCCGCCCAGGAGCACGCCGGCTGCCAGCGCGAAGCCGATGGCGACTGCGGCGCTCCCCGGCGGCACGCGCTTGTCCGTGGTCGTCGAGATCACCGTGAACACCAGGATGAAGGCGATGAGAGCCTCGACGAGCAGGACCTGCATCGCGCTTGCCCCATTCACCGGCGACGGCGCCCCGAGATGCGCGTCGATGTAGGCGCCTTGGCCGTATGCCGCCCATACCACGACGGCGCCGACCGTCGCGCCCACAAGCTGCGCCGCCCAGTATGGCGCCACGTAGGCCCAGGGGAACTTGCCGGCGAGCGCCAGCCCGAAGGTGACGGCAGGGTTGACGTGCGCCCCGCTGACCTGTCCGAGCGAGCCGACGATCGGGATCAGCCCAAAGGAAAGCGCGACCGCAAGGGAATTGTAGGCTGGCCCGGCGGTGCCCTTGCCGAGCACGGCCGCGGTGGCCACGGCGGTTCCGACCAGCACGAGAAGGAATGTGCCGATTGCCTCGGCGGAGCAGGCGAGGGGAAGGTTGCTTGACGTCGCTCCGGCCGCTCCAGGCTCGCCGTATTGGGAGGGGTCGATAGGCCTCGTCTCGTTCATTGTGTTTTCCATCTGAGAGTTGTTCGGCTCGTTCGGTGTGGATGGGTCCCGAGGTTGTTGGCAGTCTGTTCCCCGGATGCCGCCTGACGCCTGCTCCACCTGGCGGCGCATCATTCCCAGGTTTGCGCTGGTGGCTTGCAGCATGTCGTTGAGATCATGCGTGGGGCTACCGGTCAGCTGACCACCTTGACCTTGTGGGATTGGTGCAGCAACGCCTCGACGCGTTCCCGCTCGGCACTCTCAAAGCGCAACGCCTGCTGCCTCGATCTCGATGGTCCGTGTGGCAGCCAGGGCTTCCAGCGCGAGGGCTGGCTGTCTTCGTTCTGCAAGGTGCGCGCGCGCCGCGTACTGGCAACGGCGGGCTCTGACCGAGGACAGGACGCTGCTCGCCAAGCTGATGGGCTGGACCGGCCCTTCGAGCAGCACCACGTTGCGCAGCCTCACGATCAGACACTGCCGCCAAGCTGTGATGGCGGGCTGTTCCTGACAGCTCGTCAGCACCACGATCGGCAGGTCCGACCAGGATGGCTGCCGCCCGACCCATGTCGCCAAGTCGTCCAGCAACTGTCCTGACAGCGTCTCCTCGGCAACGAGGAGGGCTCCGGCTCCTGCTTTGAGACCCAGGACGAGTTCGAAAGGGCTTGCGCAGAGTTCGGCCTGCAACCCCGCTTTCCTGAACACCTCAACCGAGGCAAGACCATCCCGGCCCGTCGGCGCGTGGACGAGGACACGCAGGTTGTCCAAGCCGGTCATCTCCACGCTTGCCTGCCGCCAGGGACGTGGACGGGCTCGCGGGGCTGCAAGCGTCCATTGGCAGCAGCGCGGGGTTGGCGCCTTCGAGGCAGCGCCAACGACCCGAGCGCCGGCCTCCTCCGGCGGAGCACAGGGATCGGGATGTGCCCGGACCCTAGTTCTGCGGCACACCCTGGCCATAATTCGGGCCTTGTTGGGTCGTCCGAGCGCCATAGCCCTGGCCCGCAACATAACCCTGGCCCTGTGAGGAACCTGGGTTGTAGCCACCCAGAGCCGGCACGCCCCCCGGGGTGTAGCCCGCGTTTGCGTTCTGCAGGTTCTGCTGTTCCAACAGCTTCTGGCGTGCCGAACGGCTGGCTATGCCGCGGCCGGCAAAGCACCCCCCTGCAGCGCCGAGCACCCCGTGCCCTACCACGTGGCCGGCCAGCCCGCCTGCAATTGCGCCCTTGATGCAGCCCGCCGCCTGCGTCGGCTCAATGGGCATGCTGGTCGCCAAAGCGGCGATGAGGGCGGCCGGGATAAGGATGGTTCGCATGCTGTTGCCCTCCTGAATAGCACCCCTTTCAAGGTGTTGCTGCCCGCGCCTGGGCGAGCACGCGTGCGGTGGCGACATGAGCCCGTGCGGTAGCGCCATCGACGTATCCCTTGGGCTTGGTGACCTTGGGTCCGCGCTTGCTGGTG
>JAABUQ010009622.1_pt1 | contig 13006 bp, 13 predicted proteins | sample 5560001 | NCBI WGS metagenome assembly JAABUQ01 (sample SAMN10711888, study PRJNA513371) | rock metagenome | isolation source: Antarctica rocks | place: Antarctica: Victoria Land, Finger Mt nord | collected 2015-12-18 | reverse complement strand
GCGGTTCCAGCAAGTGCCACTGGTCATCGGTCAGGTCAGTGGAGTAGGCTTTGCGGGGGCTGGTTAACTGTTCCATGCCTTGATTTTCGGAAGGAACGAAGCCTTTCTATACAGTCTCTAAAGAACTTCTCAGGCTGACCAGTGGCCCACAAATTTCCAGGTTGCGTTGATGATAGCTTCATAGTGTCTGCGTGAGCGGAAAGGCAAGTGATAAAGATAGTGATGCCAGCTAGCATTGCCATAGCCCATTGCGAGAACATACTAAAGTATCGTCGTCGGCCTGATCCCGCCCTAACGTGCCAACAAGGCATAGGTTCTCCTACATTCGTCGGGTAGCAAGTAAATGCCAGGTTACAACACTGCTGACCCACCAACTGGTACTTCCCCACACACTTCTGCGCGTGGTAGCCAGCACCATCATAATTGGGCGACTTACGCGCCCGGAAGTCACGCCCCGCACTCGTCCAACCGCCTTCGGCCTTGTCAACCCATTCCTGCGTGATCGGCTTCATAGAGCACTTTCCCCTTCTCAACCACTTCGCGCAGGAAGAAGTCCTCAATTTCTATCCGGTACTTCAGACGCTCCGGCGTGATTGGGATTAGGTCCATTGGGAAGTCGGCACGGACGGCCTGACGTATCTCCATGGCCTTCTTCGCCTATCTTTCCTCAAACGGCAGGACGACGAGCAGGTCCACGTCGGAGTCCTCGGTGGGCGTACCGTAGGCGTAGGAGCCGAATAGGATGATGCGCTCGGGCCGGAACCGGCGCACAATCTCGTCGCTCACCCGGCGGATTTGTGCTGAGGTAATCATCTGCTGCCATTCCTTCTCCCGACAAAAGCCAGCCTACGGCTCTGCGGCCCGACGCTCTGATTCACGCTTGACGCCGCTGGCGTAGCCGAGCGAACCGGCCAAAACCGCCCCATCCGGCCGCTTGCTGGCATTATACCAAACACGCAGGCGGAGATGCAAGGAAGGTCTTCCCCCTTTATTCCACCAGAACTGAGGGCCGGGGGGCAGACAGCCGTCGCCTACTTCTGACGCAAAGCGGCTTCGTAGACCCGGCGTAGGGGAACGCCGTGGGCCTGGGCGGCTCGCTTACAGTCCTCATATTCCGGGGCAACGGTGACCTCCTCGCCCTGCCACGTCCCCGCCTTGAGCCGGATGTCGCCGAACGGGGTTGTCACCGTCCGCCAGGACCGGGCGAGGGTGTAACGCCGCTGCTCCCGGACGCGGATGCCGAACGTGCCGGTCTCGCGGAACAGGACGTCGGCCAGCCGCTCGGCTTGGGCGGGCGGGCAAAGAACAGTCACCAGCGTCGCCGGGCGACTTTTTTTCATGCCAATCGGCGTGTAGAAGACGTCCAGCGCCCCGGCGGCGAGGCACCGCTCCATCAGCAGCTCGAACGTCTCGGGGCTTTGATCGTCCAGGTTGGTTTCCATCACCGTCACCGTCTGCGGAGTCGGGTCCGGGCCTCCCCCCGTCTCGCCGATGACGACCCGCAGCAGGTTCGGCATATCGGGGGCGAACTGTTTTTTGCCCGCGCCGAAGCCGCTGGTCAGGACGCGCATGGCGGGCATCCGTCCGGCGCTCCCCGCGTCCGCCAGCGTCGTCACCAGAGCCGCCCCGGTCGGCGTCACCAGCTCCCCCCGGATGTCCACGGCATGAACCGGAAAGCCGCGCAGCAGCTCCATCGTCGCCGGGGCGGGGACGGGCATGATCCCATGCCGGCAGGTGATCGTGCCGTGCCCGCACGGGAGGGACGAGACCACCACCGACTCGACGCCCAGCATCTCCAGCAGGAGACAGACGCCGACGATGTCCACGATGGCGTCCACCGCGCCGACTTCGTGGAAATGGATCTCGTCGCGGGTGGTCCCGTGGATGGCGGCCTCGGCGTCCGCCAGCCGCGTAAACACCGCCAGAGCTTTATGCTGAACGCCGCGCGGGAGCGCGCTCGCTTCCAGGATGGCCGCGATGTCCGGCAGGTGCCGGCCATGCCCCCCTTCCGCCTCCACCAGCCGCACGTCCACATCGGTGGCGGCGATGCCCTCGCGCGTCACCCGGCGGGCCGTCAGTTCATAGCCCGGAACTTGGAGCGCCGCGAGCTGCTGCCGGAACCGCGCTTCGTCGGCCCCGCAGGCGAGCAGCGCCCCCAGCGCCATGTCGCCGCTCACACCGGAGAAGCAGTCAAAATATGCAACCTTCATAAGTGCGGTCATACCCCTTTTTTGCAAAAACTCAATGACTTGTTTTCTATCTCGTCTTCTAGTCTGGGTGTACCCGCTCTGCCGACCCTCGATGGGACTTTACCGGGTGTCGGTTGGTGAGACGAGGTAAGGGCGGGCTGTTCTGCCCAGGACTCTGCTCCCCCGACAGCAGCCGCTCCCGAATCGACTTTTGCGGCGGTCGGGATTTTCTGTCGAAAAGATGACGACCCCATGAAAACAATGTCTGCCATCGCCTTCCTCGCCCTCGGCCTACTCGTCGGGGATGACCGGGCACCACCAGGGTGCCCTCGACATGGCGCGGCTGGCGGCGACGCAGGCCAAGCACCCGGAGATCAAGGGCCTGGCAAGGGACATCATCTCATCGCAGACGAGCCAGATCGCCGAGATGAAGCGGTGGCAGAAGGACTGGGGCTACGCCCGGTAGGGGCAGGCACGTGAGTGCGAAGAAAGAAGGCCGAAGACCACAGAAACGTGGTCTTCGGCCCTTTCTGTATGTGTTCAGTAGAATTTTCGGTAGTGGCTCAATTGCGTCTGACACGGCCTGTGCCGAACCCCCGCTAGGCCGGGCGAACACAAGGTTCGCGCCCTACATCCCGACCCCGTAGGGTGAACCTTGTGTTCGCCCGGCTGACTAGAGTCAGACTGGTCTCCGGGCTGCGGTCTATCACCTCCCCGTCGAAGCGGGGAAAGAAGAGGTCGGTACGATAGCCCAAGGACCGGATGTTCATGTGTGCTGATTCCCCTTCAGCGGGGGTGCCGGTGCCATACAGGGCGGGCGACAGCAGACCCGGCCCCACGACCTCTCAGATGCTCAGGTACCGCTGCAACTCCCAGGGGGTGACGTTCTGGGAAGTCATCTCGTGATACTCATACCACTCCCCGCGCTTTGTTTCCAGGTACGCGGCGGCATAGCCGTGGCCGAGCGCGCCGCACAGGACATCGTCGCGCTCCAGCGCGTCCAGCGCCTCCCCTAAGTTCCCCGGCAGCATCTCGATCCCCTCTGCCCGCCCCTGCTCCGCCGACAGGAGGAACAAATTGCCATCTCTGCCCGCATCCACCTCCAGGCCGCGCTCGATGCCGTCCATCCCCGCAGCCAGAAGGCCTGCGGCGGCCAGGTACGGGTTGCAGGAGTTGTCCGCCGTCCGGTACTCCAGCCGGCCCGGCGCGGGGACACGCACCATCGTGGTCCGGTTGTTGCCGCCGTGCGCGATGAAGGCCGGTGCCCAGGTCGCGCCCGAACGCGGCGAGCGCGCGCCGAAGCGCTTATAAGAGTTGACCGAGGGGGCGGTCAGGGCGCACAGCCCTTTGGCATGGGCCAGCAGCCCGCCCAGGAACGACAGGGCGAGGGAAGACAGCCCGCGCGGGTCGCTCTTGTCCAGGAACAGGTTGTCCCCGCCTTCCGTGCCCCACAGCGACAGATGGTGGTGCGCGCCGCTGCCGGTCAGATCCGCGAACGGCTTGGGCATGAACGTCGCGCACAGGCCGCGCTCTTCGGCGAGCGCCTTGACCATGAACTTGAAGAAAGCCACCTGGTCGGCGGTCTTCAGGGCATCGGCGAAGCGCCAGTTGATCTCAAACTGGCCGTTCGCGTCCTCGTGGTCGCTCTGGTAGACCCCGTAGCCGAGTTCATTGAGCTGCGTCACCAGCGCCGCCAGGAAGTCGGCGTTCCGCAGCAGTGAGAGCTGCCCGTAGCAGGGCTTCGCCAGCGTGTCCGCAGCGTCAGCGACTCCCAGCGACCCGTCGGCCTTTTTGTCCACGAGGAAGAACTCCGGCTCGACTCCGGTCATCAGCGAGAAGCCCTTGGCCCTGGCCTCTTCCAGCGTGCGGGTCAGGATGGCGCGCGGGCAGTAGTCCCAGTTCCGCCCGTCCATCTGTAGGTTGCCGGCGATCCAGGCCAGGCCCGGCTTCCAGGGGAGCGGGAAGACGGTCGAGTCTGCCTGTGGGACGCAGCTCAGGTCCGGCTCGTGCGGCCCCTGCCCCAGACCGTCCACGGCGAAGCCCGCAAAGCCCGCCGCGCCCCGCAGTACGTCTTCCAGGTTGGCGGCGGGGACCAGCTTGGCGCGGGGCGTACCGTGCACGTCCACGAACGACATCAAAAAGAAGTTGATGCTCTTCTCTTGAAAGAGCTGCTGAATCTGGGCGACGTTCACTGGGGTATGCCTCCTCGCTAATAATCTAGCGCAGAAATTTGGCCCGCTGGTACGGGTAGCTCGAACGGATGGGGCGCTCCTGGGCAAAGCGCGAGAGGGTGAACAGCGAGACGTCGAACGGGTCCGGCTGGCCCAGGGCGCGGGCGGCCATCGCCTCGCCGACGACGGGGGCGAGCTTGAAGCCGTGCCCGGAGAAGCCCGCCGCGGCGTGCAGACTCTCCCCGAACGAGTCGATGATCGGCTGCCAGTCGGGCGTCGTCTCGTACAGGCCCGAGAACGCCCGCTGGACGCCGCCCTTGTCGCCGTCTCCCATGCCCTCGAAGCGCAGCCCGGCCTTGCGGCGGGCGTCGGACACGGCCTGCGCCCCGACGCCCTCATCATAGCCGTCCGGCAGGGGCAGATACTCTTGAAGGTCGGCGTTGTCGGACGACCCGACCCACATCCCGCCCGCGCCGTCGGCCCGGAAATAGGCCAGGTTGATCAGATCGGAGACGACCGGGAAGACGCCCATAAATGACGCGGGCCGCTCCAGCACGACGATCTGCGCCCGCGCCGGCGTCACCGGCAGGTCCAGCCCGAACAGCGCCCCGATGGGCCGCGACCAGTTGCCGGTGCAGAGGACGACCTGGGCGGCGGAGACCGTGTCGCCGCTCCCCAGGGTCACGTCCCAGCCGGAGCCTTGGGGCGCGGCGGCGACGATGGGGGCGTCGAAGCGCACGTCCGCGCCCAGGTTTCGCGCGCGGGCCACGTATGCCGCGACGGTCTGGGGGGGGCTGGCGAAGCCGCCGTCGGGTTCATAGGCCGCCAACGCGGCGTCTTCTCTCTTGAGGGCCGGGACGATCTCTCGGAGTTCGGCGGGCGAAAGGAGCCGGGCGTTCACGCCCAAGCCCTGGTGCATGGCGGTAATATCCCGCAGGTTCTGGGCGTCGGCGGCGTCCACCAGCACGGAGTAGCCCGCGCGGACGAAGCCGCAGGGCAGGCCCACCTCGGCGTCGAACCGGGCATACCGCCGGTTCGCTTCCAGCGCCAGCGAGACGAGGGCGGGGACGCCGTAGTGCGCCCGGATGATCGCGCCCGACCGCGCCGTCGTTTCCAGGCCGGGCTGGGACCGGCGCTCGACCAGGGTCGTCTTTGCGCCCTGCCGGGCGAGGTAAAAGGCCGTCGCGCAGCCCATCAGGCCGCCCCCGACCACGAGCACGTCCGTCGTCGCCGTCGCCATGGTCACTGCCCCCCTTCGCCCCAGAGGTTGAGCGGGATCGGGCGGCGCGTCCCCGCCAGCGGCAGGCCAGTGATCAGGGCCGATTCCAGCGTCAGCGCCCGCAGGTCGTCCCGGTCCAGGTTGCCGACCTGCGACTTGCCGCAGGCGCGGGCCATGATCTGCATTTCCAGCGTCATCGCGTGCAGGAAGTTCTCGACGCGCTCGGCGGCCTCCTCGACGGGCAGGCGCTTGGTCAGCTCCGGGTCCTGCGTGGCGACGCCGACCGGGCAGCGGCCCGTGTGGCAGTGGTGGCACGCGCCGGGCGCGGTCCCCATTGCGTGGTAGTCCTCGACCCACAGGGGCGCGTTGCAGTTCAGCGCGATGATCGCCGCCGTGCCGATGGCGACGGCGTCCGCGCCCAAAGCGAGCGCCTTGGCGGCGTCCACCCCGGTCTTGATGCCGCCGCAGACGATGAGCTGCACGACGCCGAGCAGCTTCAGGTCTTCCAGCGCGCGCACCGCCTCGCAGATCGCCCCCAGGGTCGGGATGCCCGTGTGGTCCAGCAGCACGTCGGGCGAGGCCGCCGTGCCGCCCTCCATACCGTCCACGACCACGCAGTCCGCGCCCGCCTTGGCGGCCAGCTTGACGTCCTCGTAGACGCGGGCCGCGCCGAGCTTGACATAGATGGGCTTCTGCCAGTCGGTCGCCTCGCGCAGCTCCTCGATCTTGATGGCGAGGTCCTCTGGCCCCATCCAGTCCGGGTGGCGGCAAGGGGAGCGCTGGTCCACGCCGTCCGGCAGGTCGCGCATCCGGGCGATCTCCGGGCTGACCTTCTGGCCGAGCAGCAGCCCGCCGGTGCCGGGCTTCGCCCCCTGTCCGACTACGATCTCGATGGCGTCCGCCCGCTGGACGTCGCGGGGGTTGAACCCGTAGCGCGACGGCAGGCACTGGTAGACGAGCATCTGCGAGTATTCGCGGTCCGAAGGGTGCATCCCGCCATCGCCGGTGCAGGTGGAGGTGCCGACGCGGGTCGCGCCCATCCCCAGCGCCTCTTTGGCGTTGCGCGACAGCGCCCCGTAGGACATGCCGGCGATGGTGATGGGCGTTTTGAGATGGAGCGGCTTTTTGGCGAAGCGCGTTCCCAGGGTCACGCTCGTGTCGCAGGTCTCGCGGTAGCCTTCGAGCGGCACACGGGTCAGCCCGGCGGGCAAGAACGTCAGGTCCTCCAGCGTCGGGAGCTGCCGGGCGGTGGAAAAGGCGCGGATGCGGTAGCGTCCGAGCCGCGCTTTTTCCTGGATGTCGTGGATGGAGGCCGTGTCCCAGATGCGGGACGGCGTCGCTTCGTCTATGGGCATGAGATGGTCTCCTTTGGCAGATCGGCGCTGGTCAGAAAAACCGCGCGTAGCGGTCCACTTCCCATACTGGCCGACGCGGCAGGAGGAGGCGATAGGGACGCCGCCCCCTTCCAGCGCTTCCAGCAGCGTCTCCCCGGTGCCGACTTTGATCTCCGCGCCCAGACCGGGCAGGCTGACAGCGAAGGGCGTGGCCTCGCCGACCGGCGGCGGCGAGAACTCCTCGAAGTGGACGTGGGAGGCGGGCCAGCCCCCTTCCGCCGCCGTCTGGCAGACGGCGGCGATCAGCGAATGCGGGCCGCAGACATACACGTGCGTCCCCAGGGGCTGGCGGGCCAGGACTACGGGCGGCGACAGCCGCGTCCCCTCGGCGGAAACGTAAAACCGGGCGCGCGGTCCGTGGGCGTCGCCTATCTGCTCCCGGAACACCCCCTCATCGCGCTCCCGGAACGCATAGTGCAGCTCATAGGACGCGCCCAGCGGCCCCAATGCGGCCAGGTGCGCCAGGAACGGCGTGATCCCGATGCCCCCCGCGATCAGCACGTGCTTCCGAGCATGACGTGCTAGGGGAAAGTAGTTGGCGGGTGCGCCGATTTCCAGCGTATCGCCCGCTCGGACACGCTCGTGCAGGAACAAAGAGCCGCCGTGGGAGCGGGCGCTGTCTTCCCGACGGACGGCGATCTGATAGAACGCCGTTTCTCCCGGCGTCCCGATCAGCGAGTACGAGTTGCGCCAGACGCGCTGCCCGTCGGTCAGCGTCACCGGGACATAGCCGCCGCCGGACCAGGCGGGCAGCCGCCCGCCCGCTGTGCGCTCCAGGGTGAACCGCTTGACGCGGGGCGTCAGCGCCTCGACGTTCGTGACCCGCACTGTTCGCAGCAGAGGCTCGGTCATGCGTGCAAAGCCTCCGGTTCCGGCACGCCGCCGGGCGTCTCGGCATCCACGATCACGCCCATGTAGGCTGCGAGCGGACGCGAGAAATGGTCGCGCACCGTCAAAAGCAGGCCGCAGACTCCGCAGCGATGGGTGGCCGTCGTGACCGCCTCATTCATGGCCCCGCAGGGAACGCAGTACACCCGGCGGGCCGCGCTCCCGGCCAGCTCCTGACGGATGCGCTGGTTCTCGACCCCGGCCCGGCGCAGGCGGTTCGCCGTCTGCCAGAGGAAGACTTCCGGCCCGGCCACATAGAACGCCGTGTCCATGCCGGATTCGGCCAGCGCCTCACAGAGCTGTGCTTCGCAGGCTGCCGGGTCGTCCAGCGACAGCACGCCGGCACCCAGGGCCGGATCGGCGGCCAGCGCGCGCTTGGCCGCGTCCCGCCCGCCCGGCCCCTGTGTCAGGAACAGGTGTCGCCGCGCCGTCAAGTCCAGTTCCAGCGCGGCGTAGGCGGGCTTGCTTTTCACCCGGTCACTCCCGGCGTCATGACATTCCCCTCGAAGCCGGGCAGGAACGACGGCTCCGGGGCACGATGGCCGACGTAGACCGCCGTGCCGTCACTCTCGGCCAGGAACGTGACCAGGTACGGCGGCGTGAACACGAAGACGTCGCCCGGCAGGGCCTCAAAGCGAGCGCCGGCTTCGTCTTGGACCACGATCTTGCCGGACACGATGGTCTTCACCTCCAGGTAGTCGTAGAAGAACGGGAAGTCCACCGAAGGGCGCATCTCGAATCGGCCCACCGTCAGCGCGTTCTCCGCGTCGGTGATCGGGATGTCGATGATCCGGCTCTTCAGCCCCGGCTGCCGGTAGGATCGCTCCAGGTCCACCATCTCCGGCGTCCCGGATTTGACGAGCAGGATGCCCGGCTTTTGGGACAGGAACGGCGGGATCGTCTGCGGCTTCGACTCCAGAGTCATCGTCATTGCCAAGCCCCCTCTGCGCTCAGAGCGCGGTCTTCCAGATTTCTTTCTCGTTCTTGTCGAAGTTGTACAGCTTCTTGCCGGAGACGATCTTCTGGAAGTCGGCGGGGGCCATCTCCATGCCGGCGTCGGCCAGCGCGGCGGAGAGCAGCGCGATGTCCGCTTCGGTCAGGTCGGCCTGCACCGCGTCGCTGCCCAGCGCGTCGATCCTGCCCCGGATGTAAATTTTCCCCTCGTACAGCGAATCCCCGAGCGCTTCGCCGGCGTCGCCGCCGATGATCAACACGCCCTTCTGCATCATAAACCCGGTCATGTAGCCGACGTCACCGCCGACGACCAGCGTCCCGCCCTTCATCGCCACGCCGCAGCGCGCCCCGGCGTCGCCGCCAACGATGACCGTCCCGCCGCGCATGGTCGCCCCCGCCGCCGATCCCGCCGATCCGGCGAGGTGGACGCGGCCGCTCATCAGGTTCTCGCCCAGCCCCCAGCCCGCGCCGCCCTCGATGCGGACGTCCACGCCCTCGCACAGGCCGGCGCAGTAGTAGCCGACCGGCCCCGCGATGCGGACCGAGAGCGGCGTGGTCAGCCCGACCGCCAGGTTGTGGCGGCTGTCCGGGTTCATCAGCACCACCTCGGCGTCCACCCCCCGCCCCGCCGCTTCCCGCAGGAACGAGTTGATCTCGCGCGTCGTGAGGCCCTCGCAGTCCAGCGTCCTCATGCCCTCTCCCATACGCGCACCTCCCGTGGCCGAATCTCTTTGATCACGGCGTCCTGGCCGAGCAGGTGATACAGCGCCTGCGGCTCCGAGGCCAGGGCGACCTGGGTGTCCGTCTCGACGTACAGCAGCGGCTTGGTGGCGAACGGGTCCCGCACCACCCCCAGCCCGTCCTTCGTGGCGACGATGAACGAGTACGACCCGTCCAGGTCACGCCCCGCCGCCGCAAGAGACTGGTGCAGCGTCAGACCCTCCGCCATCTTCCGGCCTAGATAGATGCCGATGATCTCCGAGTCGTTGTGGCTGGCGAACCCGAAGCCCTCCGCCTCGAAGCGGTGGCGCAACTTGTGGTAATTTGTGATGTGGCCGTTGTGCGTCACGGCGAGGTCCGCGTAGGGCCGCCCCCAGAACGGCTGGGCGTGGGCCGGGTCGATCTTCGACTCGGTCGCCAGCCGCAGGTGCGCGATGCCGTGCGTCCCTTCCAGGCTCCCCACGGCCTCGTCCAGCCCGTCGGCCATGCCGACGGCTTTTTCGACGGTCATGCAGACGCCCATGCCGGAGACGACTGCGCCCGGCAGCCCCTGCTCTAGTGCCCGGATGAGCCGGGCGCCGGCCCGCGCCGTGTCCGCTGCGGCGGGCAGGACGCAGGCGGAGAAGCCCCTCGGGGCGGGGCGGAGGTCGCCGAGTCGGCCTTCACCGAGCACGAGGATGCCCTGCGGCTCCGGCAGGGATGCCCCCACGGGCAGCATGACCTGGAGGCGCAGCCCCGAGTCGTCCCGGCCGAAGACGGCCATGCCCGCCGAGTCCATGCCGCGGTGCTGGAGACAGGCCGCCATCGTCAGCAGCTCCCGCCCGAGAGGGGCGGGCGGCTCCGCAGCCTGTTTATGCAAAATGCCGGCGATACCGCACATAAGGCCTTCTCCTGGGAGAACTAAAAAAACAGAAAAACGCCTTTCCATCTTTGCAGGTCGCCGCTCACGCAGCCTTCCACAAATAGAAAAGACGTCTTCGCCTTTGCCACCGGCCCTCCGGTGCAGGCCGCCGTTGGCCTGATGCTCTACTGTATCCTATTTCGCCGTGGGAGTCAAGCGTTCGGCAAAAATAAATCTGATTTATCTTGCGAAACGCTAGTCCGTAGGCTAATCCCTCTGCGATCTGTTACCGAAAACGGGGTCCGGGAGGCGGCAACGAAAAAGACGTCCTTTCCCCGACTCGGCCCGCGGCCAGGCAAGCGCGAAGGAGAAGACGTCTTTGTTCATGCCGAGCGGCACGGGAGAAACAGGCCCTGTTTCTGAAACGGATTATGACACGGCGATGCGGCGAAGTCAATACATGGTTCGCCGGACCGCACGGGTACAATGACCCCATGCCGAGCGGAGAACTGGATGAAACGGACCGGACGCTGCTGCGAGCCTTGTCGCGGGACAGCCGCGTGGCGGCGGCGGCGCTTGCCCCGCTGGTCGGGCTGACACGGCAGGCGGTCACGGAGCGCATGGAGCGCCTGCGGCAGGAGGGCGTCTTGCAGCGCTGCACCATCAGCGTCGCCCCGGAGAAGCAAGGCCTGACGGTGCGGGCCTTCATCGCCGTCACGCTGATGCCGGCCTGTTCGGAAAAGCAGGAAGGGCACGTCCTGCACCTGATGCACCGATGCCCCTGGGTACAGGAATGCTACCGGGTCACCGGCGACGATTACTTCCAGGCGCGCGTGATCGCGCCGGAGATCGCCGAAATCCGCCAGCTCGTCGTGGACCTGCGCGCGACCGGCGTCGTGCAGAGCACCCGCACGACACTGGCCCTGGAGACCCTGTTCGAGAAGAGCGCGCTGGGCTATCTGGAACCCGCCCCGGAAGCGGACACTTTTTGAGACGATGAACCCGCGTGAGCGGCGCTGGCCGCCCAGCGCGCGAACACCCGGCGCGCGACGTCCTGCATGGGTCCGAGGTGCTCGGGGATGCCGTCCAGGAGGGGCGCTGCGGTCAGAGCAGACTCAGTCAGCTCTCCGGCGAAGCCTGCTGTCCAGTCACGGATGATCGCCTCGGTCACCTCCAGATGGAACTGGAACCCGTAAGTGGCGTCGCCGAAGCGGAACGCCTGGCAAGGAGTCAGCGCGGAGGAAGCCAGCGGCACGGCTCCCGGCGGCAGCTCGAAGAAGTCGCCGTGCCAATGGAAGCCGGTAAAAACACCTGGCAGGCCATGCCACAGGGCATCCTCGGCGGCGTCCGAAGCCAGCGTCACGCGGTGCCAGCCGATCTCCTTCTGCGCCGCCTGCCGGACGGTGGCCCCCAGTGCGGACGCCAGGAGCTGCCCGCCCAGACACACGCCCAGCGTCGGCAGCCCCTGCGCGACTGCCTGCGCGATCAGCTTCATCTCGTCCGCCAGGAACGGGTAGCGGTCCTGATCGTGAACACCCATCGGCCCGCCCATGATGATCAAGCCTGCGGCGTCGCCGATCTCCCCAGGCACAGTCTCCCCGTTTTAGGCGCGGATGCAGCGGTGATTCAAGCCCGCGAGACCCAGAGCATTTTGTATCGTCCCGAGCGGCTCACACGCCTCATGCTGTAGCACCAACACTTCCGGCATTCTTCCCCCCCGGCCCAACGGATCGTGCTGCCCCATGCCTGCCCCGGTGGAACCTTTGTACGCCCCGCGCAGCGCCCCGTAGCCCTCGAACGTCGAGCGGTCATAAGCCGCAAAGCCCGCCGAGTACGCCGTGTCCGTCTGACGCTGCTCCACCGAGTCTTGCGGGTCGTACACAAAGTCGTAGACCAGGCTCCCCTGCTCCCGCGCCCGCCAGCCGTCCAGAGCGGAGAAGCTGGCCGACGTGCCGTTGAAGGTCTCCTCGGCAATGGCCGTGCCGCCGTCGTAGACGTAGTAGGTGGTCGTACCGTTGGCAGTCTTCCTGGCCCGTAGGCCGTCGCCGTCATACGCTGCCGAGAACGCGGGGCTGCTGACTGTCGTCAGGCGGTCTTCAGGGTCGAAGCTGAACGTGGCGCTCTTGTAAGTGGCTGGGTTGCCGTTGCCGTCGAAAAGCCAGTTGAAGGCATACTGGGAGACATGGTTGGTACGGTTTTACTCAGGACTTAATAAAATAGTAATACGCAAGCGCTCAAAGGAGCAAAAACTGATATTGTGTCTTGTGATCAACAAGTATGGGTCGGGGTAGCTGAATGCCTCGGAGGGCATGGGATCGTATGAAGGTAAAGCTACGTTCGGTAACGCAAAAGTGTCCCTAACCGTGTAGAACTCGTAGGGGTCAGCCGTCCCCATTCTTTTGTGTGCGACATCAATTATATATAGCACTTTATCTGACTTGTTATTCAATGCTACTAAAAGTCTCTGGTTCTTCGGCGACTTATACACGCGAACCTCAGAAGATGTTTCGCCATTTATTGTTACTCGTGCATACGGTACAGCAGGCCATTTAGCGAATGAGAACCAAACATAACTAAAAGTCGCACAAATTATGCTGAGTCCACAAAGCATCAGCAACAATCTCTTACGC
>JAABUQ010009620.1_pt1 | contig 13007 bp, 11 predicted proteins | sample 5560001 | NCBI WGS metagenome assembly JAABUQ01 (sample SAMN10711888, study PRJNA513371) | rock metagenome | isolation source: Antarctica rocks | place: Antarctica: Victoria Land, Finger Mt nord | collected 2015-12-18 | reverse complement strand
AGCAGTTCATCGACTACTTCAACCGCACTCTCGCCAAGCCCTTCAAGTGGACCAAGACAGGGAAGCCCCTTGCCGCATGAGATACGCCCAAATAGGGGCCGTTCTTCCAGCGGGTTGTACTAGTATGACACCTGGCCGGAAGCACGCGGCTTCCGGCCAGGCCGGTCCTAAGCCGACAACGCCTCCGGCTCGGTCCGGGCGCGCTTCACCAACAGCTTGTTGAGGGCGTGGACATAGGCCCGCGCCGACGCCACGATGGTGTCGGTGTCGGCTCCCTGCCCATCCACCATCTTGCCACCCTCTTCCAGCCGCACCGTCGTCTTGGCCTGGGCGTCCGTGCCCTCGGTCACTGCGCCGACCGAGAACAGCAGCAGCCGCGCCTCATGCGGGAACAGGATGCGTATGGCGTTGAAGGTCGCGTCCACCGGGCCGTCGCCGGTGGCGTTAGCCTGCTGCACGGTGCCGTCCACCTCCAGCTCCAGCGCCGCCTTGGCCGGGCCGCGTGACCCCGCATGGATGTCCAGCGACACGAAGCGGATGCGGGTGTTGTCCCGCCCGACCTCGTCGTCCACCAGCGCCACGATGTCCTCGTCGTAAACCACCTTTTTGCGGTCGGCGAGGTCCTTGAACCGGCGGAAGGCGTCATTCAGCTTGTTGTCGCCGACCTCGCCATAGCCCAGCGCCCGCAGCTTGTCGCGGAACGCGGCGCGTCCGGAGTGCTTGCCCATGACTAGGTTGCTCTTGGTCCAGCCCACGCTCTCGGGCGTCATGATCTCATAGGTCGCGGCGTTCTTCAGCACGCCGTCCTGGTGGATGCCGCTCTCATGCGCAAAGGCGTTGCGTCCGACGATGGCCTTGTTCGGCTGCACGTCGAAGCCGGTGATGGTGGACAGCAGTTTGCTGGTCCGCAGGATGCTGGTCGTGACGATGTTTGTCTTATACGGCGCAACGTCCGGCCGGGTGCGTATGGCCATCGCCACCTCCTCCAGCGCGGCGTTGCCGGCGCGCTCGCCGATGCCGTTGATGGTGCACTCGATCTGACGCGCCCCGGCGCGGACCGCGGCCAAGGTGTTGGCGACGGCCAGGCCCAGGTCGTTGTGGTTGTGGGTGGACAGGACCACCCTGTCGGCGCCAGGCACGCGCTCCCGCAGCATGGTGAAGATGCGGGTCATGTCGTCGGGGACCGAGTAGCCCACGGTGTCCGGCACGTTGATGGTGGTGGCGCCGGCCTTGATCGCGGCCTCGACGCAGCGGCACAGGAAGTCCGGCTCGGTGCGGCTGCCGTCCTCTGCGGACCATTCAACATCGTCGGCGTGCTGCCGGGCCAAGGCGACGGAGTCCGTTGTCAGTTGCAGCACGGCGTCCGGCTCCATGCGCAGCTTGTACTTCATGTGCAGCGGGCTGGTGCTCAGGAAAACGTGGATACGCTTGCGCTCGGCGGGGCGCAGGGCCTCGGCGGCACGCAGGATGTCGGCCTGGCCGGTGCGGGCCAGGCCGCAGATGACGGGACCGCGGATGTGCCGGGCGATGCTCTGCACGCTTTCGAAGTCGCCAGGCGATGCAATGGGGAAGCCGGCCTCCATCACGTCCACGCCCAGGTCGGCCAGGGCCTCGGCCATGCGCAGCTTCTCGGTCAGGTTCATCGAGAAGCCCGGCGACTGCTCACCGTCGCGCAAGGTGGTGTCGAACATGATGACGCGGCTGTCCGGCAAGTCGCCGAAGCTCGGATGGTTGATGGTCATGGCGGGGCCTCGTGGGAAGGTGTGTGTGCGGAACGGCAGCCAGGGCCTGAACCCCCGGGCAATGCCGGCGCAGCTATCCGCCCGGCTTTATGCCCGAGGGCCGATAAGTCGAAGGAGGAGCGTCAGCCCGGTCAGCCGCAGGGCCGCGCGCAAGACGGTGCGCAGCATGGCGGCGAAGATGAACATGGTGAGCGACGACAGCACAAATAGACGTTAACCCTGTTGCGCCGATCATGGCAAGCACGGTGCCGCATCAGTGATGCGCCTCCGGGCATCCCCTGCCCAGGCACACCGTTGCCTTTGCTGCGGATACAAGGAGGCGTGCCATGATCCCCACGCGGCTACACGGGGCGATAGATTACGGCGTGGCCGCGCTGCTCGGCAGCCTCGCGACGTCCAGCGGCCTTCCACCCCCGGTTCGGCGCGCCCTGGGGACCGCCAGCCTGTATCACACGGCCTATGCCACACAGACCGACTACGAGGCGGGGTTGGCGCCGCGCGTGACTATGCGTCAGCATCTGGCGCTCGATGCGGTCGGCGGCATGGCGCTGTGCGGCGCCGGGCTTCTGATGCGCCGCCAACCCGCGGGCGCCCGGGCGCTGCTGATTGCCTTCGGCCTGTCCGAGCTGGCCGTCGTCGCGCTCAGCAGCGCCAATCCTGTGAGCGGCCCGGGCGGAGGCGCCGGCCTGGCCGAGCGTATGCTAGGCGGCACCCCTTCGACCGAAGCCGGCTACCCGCCGCTAGACACGCCCAAGCCGGTCGCAGACGGCGTCCTGATCGTGGACAGCCTGATGCCCGGCCTGGTGGGCAGGGTACTGCCGGTTCGCATGACCATCATGCGCCTGCCGGATGGCAGCCTGCTGCTGCATTCCCCCACCCGTTACAGCATTCCCTTGAAGCAGGCGCTGGAGAAGATCGGCCCGATCCGGCATCTGGTCGCGCCCAACATCGCGCACTGGACGTTCATGCAGGACTGGCAACGCGCCTGCCCGGACGCGACGACTTGGGCGGCACCTGGCCTGCGCGAGCGGTCGCAGGTGCAGGCTAACGGCGTGCGGCTGGATCACGACCTGTCCGACGCCGCCCCGGCCGAATGGGGCGGCGCAATCGGGCTGACGACCGTGCCGGGCGGCCTCGGCTTCCGCGAGATGGCGCTGTTCCACCGTCCCACCCGCACGCTGGTGCTGACCGACTTCGTGCTGAACCTGGAGCCCGGGAAGCTGCCCGCCGCCGTGCGCCCGTTGGCGCGCCTGTTCGGCGTCAATGCGCCTGACGGGATGCCGCCGCCCTACATGCGGGCGGTGTTCAAGCTGAACCGGGCGGAGGCCGCACGCAGCGCATCGCGGCTGCTCAAGCTGGAGCCAGAACGGGTCATCTTCGCGCACGGGCGCTGGTTCGAGCGGGACGGCACGGCGGCTTTGCGGCGCTCACTCCGCTGGCTGCTGGACTGAGCCGGAACGGCGGCCTGCCCAAACGGGCACCGCAACCCTTACCCCAGCATGTGCCCGAACCGCCGGGCCTTGGTCGCAAGATAGTGGTCGTTCACCCCATTAGGGCGCACCACCAGCGGCTCGCGCCCGGCAACCTCGATGCCGCAGGCAGCCAGTGCCGCCAGCTTGTCCGGGTTGTTGGTCAGCAGCCGCACCCGGGGGATGCTAAGCTGGGACAGCATGGTCGCCGCGGGCAGGAAGCTGCGCTCATCCGCGTTCCAGCCCAGCGCCCGGTTGGCGTCCAGCGTGTCCAGGCCGCGATCCTGCAGGGCGTAGGCGCGCAGCTTATTGGTCAACCCGATCCCACGCCCCTCTTGCGCCAAGTAAAGCAGCACGCCGCTGCCGTCCGCCGCTATGCGGCACATCGCCGCGCGCAGTTGCGGCCCGCAATCGCAACGCAGGCTGCCCAGCAGGTCGCCGGTGAAGCACTCGGAATGCACCCGGGCCAGCGGCGCCTGCGGGCCGGCATGGTGCTCAGGCCGGCCGATCAGGATCGCCAGGTGCTCGATCCCTGCATCCGGGGACCGGAAAGCGACGATGCGGGCGTCGGGAGCATCCTCCAGCGGCACATGCGCCTCCGCTGCCCGCATCAGCGCCGTGGCCGATGCGTCGGGGTGGTCCAGCACGTCGGCCGCCATGACGGACAGCAAGGACAAACTGCCGGCGCGCGATGCAGCGTCCGGCCGGGCCGGCGCCGCCAAGGCCGCCGGAAGCAGCCGCCCCAGCTTGGCCAGCGCCAGGGCCGCACCCGCCAATTCCGGCAACGGCGCTGCCTCCGGCGGATCAGCCAAGAGTTGCTCTGCGGTCGGATCTGCCATGCCGCGCAGGACGGCGGGGTTGAGCAGTCGTCCAGCAGCCAGCGCCAGCGCCGGCAGATCAGGCGGCACCGGGCGGCGGAGCAAGGCCGCGGCGCGAACCGGCGCCAGCAGCAGGACGGGCGGCCCGGCAGCCAGCGCCGCCAGGTCCGACACCCCCTGGGACCCCGCGGTGTCGGCGGCCAGAACCACCAGCCCGGCGCCGGCTCCGCCCCGCAGCAGCACCGGCGTCCCGCGCCGCAGCTCCGCCACGGCACGGTGGACCGAACGCAGCCGGAGCACCGCCGGGTCAGGCGGAGCGACGGGATCGGCCGCCACGCGGGCCACCGCATTGTTCAAGGGAAGGGGTTGGTCGGACATGTCGGCCAGGGCTACATCATTCCATCGGGTGATCCCAGTCCGCCATATGTGGAGGGGAGCGGCGTTCGCAAACTTCTCACGCCCCCGTGTGCAACTTGAGCCGGTCACGTAGAGTTTAAGACGTTGCCGAATCTGTTGACCCACCCGGGCGACTCTCCAAAGCGACACCCACCCGGCCCAGCATGCCGACCATGCAGGCCAACGACGAACCGCCCCGTCCCGCTCCTGCGGTCCGCGGCCATAGCGAGGTTGCCGAATGACGGCTGAACGACCCATTCTGATTGTGGACGACGACGTAGGCCTGCGCGATACCCTGGTCGAGCAGTTGCAGGTGGACGGGGAGTTCGCCGCCACCGAGGCCGGGTCGGTGTCCGAGGCCGAGGCGAAGGTCGCAGCCCGTGACGCACGCTTCGACGCCATCATCATGGATGTGACCCTGCCGGACGGCGATGGCCGCGACCTCTGCGCCAACTTGCGCAAGCAGGGCCTGCGCATGCCGATCATCATGCTGACGGGATCGGACGAGGAGGCGGACGTGGTGCGCGGCCTGGACGCCGGCGCCAACGACTACATCGCCAAGCCGTTCCGCCTGGCCGAGCTGCTGGCACGGCTGCGTGCCCAGCTCCGCATCTTCGAGAACAGCGAGGACGCGGTCTTCACCATCGGCCCTTATACCTTCCGTCCCAGCGCCAAGCTGCTGCAGGAGCCGGTGAAGAACCGCCGCATCCGCCTGACGGAGAAGGAAGCGGCGATCCTCAAGTTCCTGTATCGCGCCGGCACCCGCCCGGTGGCGCGGCAGGTGCTGCTGAACGAGGTGTGGGGCTACAACGCCGCCGTCACCACCCATACGCTGGAAACCCATATCTATCGTCTGCGCCAGAAGATCGAGCCGGACCCCGGCAACGCCCGCCTGCTGGTGACGGAGGGTGGCGGCTACCGGCTGGACCCGCTGGGCGTCGCGCCGGTCGTCTGAGCGCCGCCCAGCCCGGCCGCCTCCCGCTCCCGCAGCAGCGCCGCAGCCCGATAAGCACGCAGGGCGCTGTTCAGCAGGTTCAGGTAGGCCTGTGCCGTCATCCCCAATGGCACGAAGCCCTTCAGGGTCAGCAGGCGTTTGCGGCGGTTCAGCTTGATATATGCCTTGTAGCCGGCCTGCTCCGGCAAGGGTTGCGTGCCGTTCAGGTGAAACGTCGTCAGGAAGACCTGACCTGTCGTTACCTGGATGCCGTCCACTGCGGACCATGGCACCTGCTGAGGGATGCCGAGGCAGCGGAACCCGGCCGGTCCCAGCACCAGGAACGGTCCAGCCTGACCGCGCCGATGCCGATACCGCCCCATCGCGATCAGGCCGGCGCCCATCAAGCCGACGACCACCCCGGTCAGCAGTACGATCTGGGCGTCGTCGGAGCTGACCCAGCCAGTGCCCCACGCCACCCACGCCAACACCAGCCCCCCTAACGCCAAAAGGCCGCCGCACACGGCCAGGGTGACCGCCGCCAGACGCGTGCGTTCATGGATGGGGATATCGGCCGTCACGGCATCCGCTGCCGCTCGCAAGCGCGCCTGCACGTTCCGGTCATGCGCCTTGGCAGCGGCGAGCAGGTCCTCGCCCAGCGTCCGGCGCAGCCCGGTCCAGTCGGCGAACAGGTCCTCGGTGAAGGCGGCGTCCTCCGCCTGCAACGGGCGGCTGGCCAGCGCCAGCAGGGCGTCGTCCACGGCAATGCCCAACGCCGCGATGCGCTGCCGGGTCGGGGGATGGCTGTCGGTGGGGTGGGGCTGCCGGTCCTCCAAGTGCCTGGCCGGGTCAGTGAACCCGAGCGACCCGGCGCGGGCCAGCACAGCGCCCACCAGGTCTGCATCCGCCTGGTCCGGGCGATCATACATCTCCCTCACCGCGCCGCCGATCAGCCCGGCGCCGATGCCGGTGCGGACCAGGGCGGACGCGGCGGTCTGCCCGCTCTCGTGCTTCAAGGCGGCGCGGTCCGCCTCAAGCTCGCGCAGCCGGCTCCAATGGGCGACGGTGCGGGAAAAGGTGTCCATGACATGCCGGGCCAGGATGGCGGCGGGCTGGAATGCCGCACCGATCCAGCCCTGGACCGACGTGCGGGAGCTGACAGCGTCCATGCTGCGCGCCATGCCGGCATAGAGCGGCACGAAGTGCTGGCTGTAGGCCGTGTCGTCCCCGGTGAAGTGCGCCAGCTCGTGTGCGACGATGGCCGCGACCTCGCCCCGGTTCAGCAGCGGCAAGAAGGGTGCGGGCAGGTACAGGCTGCGCCCTGAGAGCACCCGTTGCTCGGGCAGCAGCAGGATGGGGGAGGAGGTGACGAAGAAGCCCTCCGTCATGCCCAGCACCACATTGTCCGGCGCCGCCGCGCCCTGCCCGGCCGCGACCTGCCGGATGAACGCGAACAGCCCCGGCCCGGCGTCCGGCCCGACGGCGCGGCCCAGTACCCGCAACGGATCTGGCGTGAAGGCCTGCAGCACCCGGCGGAGCTGCCGGACCGCGTTGAACGCAAGCAGCACCCCGCCGCCCGCCACGACGACGCCGGCCAGGATCAGCTTGAGTTCCCCGGTGCTGATGGTGTCCTGGAACCAAACTCCGCCGGCCTCGAACAGCACCGCGCCGATGATGGACACGGCCGTTGTAACGGCCACCAGGCCCAGCAGCGGCGGCAGCAGGCGCACCACGACGCGGAAGGCACCGACCAGCGCATCCCGCGACCGGCGACCGCGCCACGCGCCCAGGCTGGCCGCGGCCAGGCAGCCCAGCACAGCCAGCAGCGCCACGCCGCCGCCGCCCACCGTGGCCCAGGCCGCGGCCTGCCGCGCCTGCTCGATGGTGGCGTCGCGGCGCATGTCGGATTGCGCGCCCTGCATCAACTCCAGCGCCTGCGCCGCGGTGTAGGATTGCGGGTCATTGGTGAACCGCACGACGGCGCCGGGGTCGCGTGCGGCAAGGGGCTGCATCCGTTCGATGGACGCCTGCACCCGCCCGGCCCGGCGCGTGAAGTCCTCGGCGGTCCCGGCAACGCGGGTGACCTGCCAAGCCCCCAACGCGATCAGGAAGGCGGGCAACAGCAGGGCCAAGCCGGGGTGCCGCCAGGCGCGGGATCGGGAAGCCGTCGGCATAGGTAAGATTATCTCCAGGGTCGGTCGGCAGTGTCGGGGCAACGGGGCCGCCGGGCAACCGACGTGGGCGTGTTGCGCGGGCGGAGGCGCCCAACCCTGGGTTTCAGGACCGCCTGGCGCCGGCGGCCAAATCCGTCGGCACGCCATTGACCCCATGCCTCAAACCGCCATGATGGCCAAACATGCCAGGAGCGGACATGGCATCAGGGAAGTGGAGCGGCGGGATCGCCACGGAGGCAACCGTTGCCGCCGGTCTGCGCGCCTCTGCCAGCGGCGGCCTGCCCTGCCCAATCCTGTTCAACCCTGCATTCCCGGACGCTATCCCATGCACCGACGCAGCCTGCTGACCCTGGCCGCCGCGGCGGTCGCCTTACCTGCTCCTGCGCGGGCGGAGGCGGCGCAGGTCCGGCTGTCGCACGGCTACGGCATCCTGTACCTGCCGTTGATGGTCATGCGCGACCGCAAGCTGCTGGAGGCCGCGATGGAGACGGCCAGCCTGCCGCGGGCGGAGGTGACGTGGCAGGTGGTGGACGGCGGCAATGTCATCAACGACGCCATGCTCGCCGGCGCGCTGGACATCGCCGGCACGGGGGCGCCGGGCTTCATCACGTTGTGGGCCAAGGCGCGCGGCATCCCGCGGGCGGCGGTGGTGGGCTTATGCGGCCTGAGCACCTGCGCCCTGTCGCTCAACACCAACCGGCCGGGCATCAAGACGCTGGCGGACTTCACGCCGGCCGACAAGATCGCCATCCCCGGCATCAAGACCTCCTTAGCCGCCGTCGTGCTGCAGATGCTGGTGGCGCAAAAGTTCGGCCAGGCCGAGTATTCGCGCCTTGACCCGATGACGGTCGGCCTGGCGCATCCCGAGGCCTACGGCGCCTTGATGGGCGGCAAGACGGAAATCGCGGCGCACTTTGCCTCCCCGCCCTACTCCATTCTGGAGCTGCAGGACCCGCGCATCCACCGGGTGATCGCGGCGAGCGAGGTGCTGGGCGAGGCGACCCTGGACGTCGTGTATGCGCCCCAGCGCTTCGTGGACGCGAACCCGGGGATCACAGGCGCCTTCCTGCAGGCGATGGACGCTGCCTGCGCTGCCATCGCCGCAGATCCGGCGGCAGCGGCGGACAGCTTCATCCGCCTGTCAGCCGCCCGCATGAAGCCGGACGACGTGCTGGCGATGGTGCGCGATCCGGACACCCGGTTTTCCGCAACGCCGAACGGGGTCATGCGCTATGCGGAGTTCATGCACGCCGTCGGCAGCATCAAGGCCGCGCCGGCCCGGTGGACCGACATGTTCGTGCCGGCGCTGGCGGGCCGGGCCGGGTCGTAGCGCCTAGAGCGGTTCGCGCCCAAGGCTGACGCAAACCGCTCAGTTCAGGTGTTTGCGGGCAAACGCCTGCAGCCGCAGTCCCGGCCAACCTGCGCCGGGACTTGGCTGAGATCTGCCATTGCCCGACCGGTTCAGGCCTTCAAGCTGCGACGGCGCCTTACAAAGCCAGTCAGTACCAGGCCCACACCCACGAGCGTCAAGCTGGCCGGTTCCGAAATCTCACTGATGGACACGCCATCCAGGAGGGAGAAGGAAGGCACGCCGGTCGGGGTTCCAAGGGCGAGAAACGACAGCACCTCGGTGGTGCTGGTGACGACGAAGGACAAGGTCGTCTTCTGCCAGCCGGTGAAGCCGTGCGTGGCGTTGCTCACGACCGGAGTCGAGTGCGTCTCGTTCCCTAGGGTCACCTGCCAGGCTTCGGTCGTCGCACCGTCGTAGTTGAATTGCTGCGCGCCGGCCCAGTAGAACGTGATGCTGGCGACGCTGTTCATGTCCAGGCCAGTGATGGTCTGCTGGATGGCTGCCTGCCCATACGCACCATCGGCGCCGATGAAGTTGCCGCCAGCCAGGCTGGTAGCCGGCAGGCTATTGGCCGCGCCGTCGCCAGGCCCCCAGAGCTTCAACTGCCCGCTATACTCGTTGATGGCGCCGGTCGTATCGGCCGTGCCCGGCTTGAACAGGAAGTTGTAACCCCCCGTGGTCCAGCCCGTGACGACCTGCCCGCCGTAGCGGGTGCCGAACTCGGTCGAGGAGGCGGTCGTCACCGTCTCAAAGTTGCCGTTGTTAATGACGGGGTGGCATGTGCTGGCGCTGGGGCGAACGCGAAGACGGTGGCAGCGCCTACCGTCACGGCGGCCGTCTTCCAAGTCACACGCGCCAGCTTCGCCGCCGTCTCGAGTAGGGTTGCCATGAGTACATCTCCGTTGCGTTATCGGGAGTGACGCATGCAAGCCTCCGCTTGCACTTGCGCCGACGGCATATCCCATACCGAAATGCGACAAGGACGTAATGTTATATAATTAGAATAATCTTTGCTTCAGGTTGCGGGTCGCCGCCGATGATGGGCGGCATTCCTGCGGTGCAGGATTATGCCTCTGACCGAAGCCCTGAGCACCGGTGGGAGCATCGAAGGGAGGCCGGGCTGCGGAGTCCGCCCGGCTCCTATCCTCCCTGGCCGTTCAGGTCGCCGGGCGGCGGCGGCAAGACACCAGGACGGCCACTCCCAGGCCCGCGCCCAACAGCACCAGGCTGCCGGGTTCCGGCACCTCGCTGATCGAAACGCCGTCCAGCAGGGCGAAGGGCGGCACGCCGGCAGGCGTACCTATGGCGAGGAAGGACAGCACCTCCGACGCGCTGGTCACGACGAAGGACAGCGTCTGCTGCTGCCAGCCAGTGAAGCCATGACTGGCGCTCTGCAGCACCGGCGTCATGTGCGTCTCGTTTCCCAGTGACACCTTCCAGGCCTCGGTCGTCGAGCCGTCATAGCCATATTGCTGCGCGCCCGCCCAATAGAAGCTGATGGTCGCGACTGAACCCACGTCCAGGCCGGTCACAGTCTGTTGGATCGGCCCCGGAAAATATGGCCCATCCGCGCCGAGGAAGTTGCCCCCGGCTGGGCTGGACGCCGTCAGGCCGTTGCTGGACCCGGTGCCAGGCCCCCACAGCTTCAGGTGCTGGTTATATTCGTTGACGGCCCCGGACGTGTCGGCCGTACCCGGCGTGAACACGTAGTTGTAGCCGGCAGTGGTCCAGCCCGTCACGACCTGCCCGGCATAGCGGGCACCGAACTCGGTCGAGCCGGTCACGGACGGTGACAGCGCCTCAAAGCCGCCGTTTATGATGACCGGCCCGGCGTTGGCCGGCGCCGCCAAGGAGACGGCCGCGACGGCTGCCGCAGCCAGCGCGGCCCGAAAAGTCTTTTCACCCGCTCGCGCGGTGTAGGCAGGAGCAGCCATTGGTTGTGCCTCCGTAAGATTGCCATGAGTGCCAGGAGCAACCTGCCCCGGCGTTGTCTCAATAATGCGGCAATACCTACGAAGGGCTTAAAGGGACCGCCAAACAGGTGTCGAGGCTCTCAAAGCCGGTTTGAGTGGGCGACGGCTGAGGTCCAGCAGGGGATTTTTTGTGCCGGGCAGGAAGGGCCACAGCCCCGATGCCGTCGCGTCGGGTCAGGTCCCAAGCGCACCCGGTGCGGAAGCCGCTGGGCCGACCCGGTGCCCACTCAGACCGGCTCTTATGCCGGGGTTCGACGGCAGTGCCCGTCCCCGCCGTCACGGATCCGGCGCGGCAAGCTCCGGCACGGCATCCGTCAATCCCTGCAGGTCAGCGCCGGCCACCAGCACGCCGGCAAAGCCATCCTGCTGCCCGGTCAGGAATAGCAGGCCCGGAACCGACGCCGGTCCGGCCACTCCGCCTGCAAGCTCGGCGGCCCCGGGATGCCGGCGCAGCGCAGCGAGCACGGGCGCAAGCTCCGCCGGGGAGCCGAATACGAACCCGTGCGCAGGCCACCGGCTGCCGTCATGGGTGCCGGGCTGGCCGCCGTCCGCTGCAGCCGGTACGTCCATCGCGGCCAGTTCCTCTCTGCTGGTCAGGGCGTGGAACAACGCCAGCGCCGCTTCCTGCGCCTGGGCTGGCAGGCCGAGGCTGTCGGCCCTGGCCATGATCTCGACGGGCGACGCGGCAGACAGGATGGGCATGGTGCGGTGCTCCAAGGTTCTCGCCGCAGCATAGCGGGCCGGAAGCGCAGTGGTTGCAGTCGGATTGCCGGACCGGGACGTGCCCGCGGAAGTATGGCGTCGGCGGACGTCCGGCCAGGGTTGCTGTGCCGTCCCCGGCTGATTATCGTCGCGGCCTGTCCGGGAGAGCGCATTGAACATCAAGGGGTTTGAACAAAGCGCCACTGGACAGCCGCAGCCTCCAATCGCCTCTGGACCGGCCGCAAGCCCGTCGCTGGCCCTGGGCAAGGACGGCTTGGGCGAGGCGGATGACCGCTGGCAGGCGCCGGCCCTGCCGCAATTGAACCTGCTGCACTTCGCGCTGTTCGGCTGGCCGATGGACGCCCTGACGCCGGTGGACGAGCTCCGGTCGTCCTCCAACCTCGTTGACGCCGCCCGCAAGCTGCTGAACAGCGAGCGTTACAGGTGGGACGCCCGGGGCATCGTGCCCCTATGGCCCCACGACAAGTGGGTCTGCACCGACGCCTGGGGCCTGCGCATCTGGGTCAACCTCCGCGACGGGCACGTCGGCTGGGGCGTGCTGCACGAGGATTGGGAAAACGAGGAGGTCGGCTTCGTCCTCAGCCGCCTGCGGCCCGGCGATGCCTTCGTGGACGTCGGCGCCAACGTGGGCGTTTATACCCTGCAGGCCGCCAGGGCCGTGGGACCCGCCGGCCATGTTTACAGCATCGAGCCGCGTCCGGACACGTATTGGATGCTCACCCGGTCCATCGGGGACAATGGGTTTGCGGACCGCTGCACCGTGTTCAACGTCGCGCTCGGGTCCGAGGAAACCTCCGCCGACCTCAACACCTCCCATGACCCGCTGAACCCCGGTGCCACCTTCGTCACCAGGAACGATGCCGGCGCCGTGCGCGTCTGCCTGCTCGACAGCCTGCCGATCCCCGGGGACCGCCCAGTGCGGGTGCTCAAGATGGACATCGAGGGATTCGAGCCCTTGATGATGGACGGCGCGACGGCGTTTTTCTCCAGGCACCGGCCGGTTGTCGTGACGGAGATCTTCCCCCGCGCCATCCGCCGCGTCTCCGGGCGCGACGCCACGGAGTATTACGACCAGTTCACGACGCTGAGTTACAGCGTCCACCGTCTCCAAGGCGACCAGGTCGGCCAGCGGATGGAGCGTAATGAGGTGTCGGCGATCGCCGACATAACGGAACCATTCAACATCGTCTGCCTCCCGGACTCCTAGCATTACAGTTGCAAGAGTATCCTCAATCCGGTATGTCCTGGCGATTTGGAGTACGTGGGATGTCGGGTGCCTCGATGGAGGTGACGCTGGAGCTGTGGGCGTCGTCGTTGCGGGAGGTTAAGGGCCGCATCCGTCCGTTGTTCACGCAAGAGCGCGTGGCGCAGTCTGCGGGGCTGTTCCTGGACGGCTTGCTAGGGCCGGAGCGGCGTAAGACCGGCTG
>JAABUQ010009619.1_pt1 | contig 13008 bp, 15 predicted proteins | sample 5560001 | NCBI WGS metagenome assembly JAABUQ01 (sample SAMN10711888, study PRJNA513371) | rock metagenome | isolation source: Antarctica rocks | place: Antarctica: Victoria Land, Finger Mt nord | collected 2015-12-18 | reverse complement strand
ACCTGCCGGTCTTGCTGGCGCGCTGGCGCGCCGTGTCGCACGCCCTGGCCCGCGTGCGGGCGCTCGAAGAGTGGGCGCGCGCGCATGGCGTGGCGCCGGTCATCACCGCCAACGACGTCATCGCGTCGCCGGACATCTTGCACCGGCGGCTGGACTATTGGAGCGCCCGCCCGTCGCTTGATCCGGCCACCATGGCCCTCACGCCGGCGCCCGTCGCGCACGACGCCGTGCCCGCGAGCGCCCTCGGCGCCACGCTCGCGCTGACGAACCCCCTGACCACGACGCTCACGGCGGGCGAGGCCGTGAGCGGGACGATCGCCCTCAGTGGGACCACCCCGCTCGTCTCGTCGGGCGTCGCCGACATCCCGGTGTCGCCGACAGCCCCGCTCAGTCCGTCGGTGGGCGCCGCGGTGAGTCCTATCTCGCCGACGCTACAGCAGGCCGCGCCGCCAAGCAACGTCGACCAGCCCATCACGTTCACCGCCGCCGCGGCGCTCACCGCGGACATCCCGCTGTCGGCCACGGCCGCGTTGACGCCCGCGCTCCCGGCGACTAGCACGACGCCGGCGGCCGGCGCCGTCCCGCTGGCGACCGCGACGCCCGCTATCACCGCCAGCGCGCCCGTGTCGCAGGCCCTTGGCGCCGCGATCTCCGCGACCGTACCGCTGACCGCGGCGCTCCCCCTCAGCGCGACGGCGCCGCGCACGGATGACCTCCGCCTGGCCCTCTCGGTCGAGAGTGGCAGCCCGGTCTTGAGCGTCGCGACCGCCGCGTCGGAGGGCGTTACCGACTCGTTGAGCCTCACGGTGACGCTGCCGGTCACGGCCGAAGGGGCGCTGGCCCCTGCGGGATTCGAGGGCGAGCGCGGGGCTTTGGAGAGCGTGTTGCGGCAGGGCCAGAGCCTCTACGCCGACCTCAAAGCCAAGGCGCAGGGTATCGAAGCCGACTACCGTGCGCGGTTGCGCGCGGTGGCGTCCCTCAACGCGGGGATCGAGCGCGCCTACTACGCGCGCTACAACGCGTGGGACCGCTGGAGACAGGCGTCGGCGACCTACGCGCAGCGCAAGATCGCCTTCAACGCGTACTTGCAGCGCCGGCAAGCGGCCAAGATAGCGCGCCAGTTGTGGCAGCAGCGCGAGGACGCCTATCGGCGCGCGCTGGCCGCGGGCGCATCGACAGGGGCGCTGGCGCCCCTGGCGACGCAGCCGCCGGCCGCGCCGATCTCGGGTACGGCCGCGGCTCCGACAACAGTCCCAATCGCGGGAAGCACGCCGGTCGCGGGAAGCACGCCGGTCGCGGGAAGCACGCCGGTCGCGGGAAGCACGCCGGTCGCGGGAAGCACGCCGGTCCCGACAATAAGTCCGGCCGTGATAGATACACCAGCCCCGGCCGTGGTGGACACGCCGGCCGTCGGAAACACATCGGCCGTGGTGAGCACGCCGATTTCGGGAAGCATCTCGACCGGCGGCGCCGTTCAAGCTCTGGGTAACGTCGTGGCCGCCTCTCATCCGGTTGCTCTACGTCCAGTCACGCTCCGTCCAGCCGCGCTCCGTCCGGCCGCCCTCGTGTCGCCGGGTCCCGAGCCGCCGCCGTTCACCGAGGTCATGCCGCCGTTCCCAGTCCCGCCGGGACCCGCCGTGCCCAATCCGGGGCTGGAGCCGACCGGCTACGCGCTGCCCACGCCGCCCGATACGATCCCGCCATGGGACGACGCCGTGGTCCCGCCGCTCCCGGCGTCGCTCGTGACGTACGGCGGCATCGCGCGCGGTGTCAACGCCTCCGGCTACACGCACATGACGCAGGAAGAGGTGCTCGCGGACGGGGCGCTCGACGGCGTGCCGTCGTACATCGACCCGATCAAAGGCATCATCACCACGATGTTCGGCGGCAGCACCGTTTTCCAATCGTTCCACCCCGGGCTGGACATCGCCGCGCCGGAGTTTACGCCGATCCATGCCGCGGCGGCAGGGCGGGTCGTCTGGGCGGGCCTCGCCGTCTTCGGCAACGACCACTCCAGCTACGGCAACTGCGTCATCATCAGGCACAACGACCACATCTCCACGCTCTACGCGCACATGGACGACCGCACGCACCCGCTGGCGGTGCAGATCGGCGACGTGGTGCAACAGGGCCAGGTTATCGGCTACGAGGGCCTGACCGGCTGGACCACCGGCCCGCACCTGCACTTCGAGATCCGCGTCAACAACATCCAGGTCGACCCGCTCCTGCTCATCCCCAACCCGCAAAGTTGAGAGATGATAGCCGTGTAGGGGGATGCCTAAATTGGCCCAACTGAGCCGCGCAGGATGCGAAAGGATGGCTGCTATCGAGCGGCCATCCCTTCGCTCGCTTGACGCCCACAGTGGGTAGACGGCGGGATGGGGGCGGATGCTGGTCAGCATCCGCCCTGCGTTTTGTCTGTACGCTGCTCATCTCTCAATGGGGGCTCCTTCGTACATGTGGCATGCGTCATAGCTCCCTGTAGGACCTCGTTATAAGGCTCACTGTCTCGACTGTTCGTACTTTTCATGGTCCTACTACGGGCTGATCGTCCCACCGCCTTCTCATCACGCACCGATTTCTCTGTAGATCGTCATGTCCAATCGCCCATCGCCGTTTCTTGCTGCCGGGTAAGGCGCTGTAGTTCCACTCATGGTAAATCGCACAGCATCCGCATCCGTCGCAGCAGCGTCGGCAGAGTCATGTCGATGGTGTCCACGATAACCCATTAGTCGCCGGTACGCTACGACCCACCGACCCGCCGTATGAACCCCGCCGTCGCATCTCCTCCGCTATCAGGCTTCCCCCATCAATACAAACAAGAATAGGCAAGAAGCTTGTAATTGCCTAAATTTGCTTATTATGGTACAATATAGGTAGAGAGAGGAAAAAAGAGCCAAGAAGGAGACACGGATGGACATACAGCGGGTGACGGTGAGCGGATTTTTGGTGGAGGACTTGAGTCGGCAGTTCGGGATCGAGGATCTCGACGTCTACTTGCGACGCGCCGAGGTGCCCCTCCTAGGGGTCAAAGAGTCCTCGTTTGTCAGCGAAGATGATTGGGTCGACTTCTTTCGATCGCGCATCCAGGGTGATGATGGCCGTAATCTATCCACGCCACCGCCCGGCGGCAAGGCGGTCAATCCCGGCGAGTGGACCATGGACATGGCGCAGTGGAGCCCTGCACGGCAATCACTCCTGAAAAAGAACCCGCAGATCGTCGCCTTTATCACCGATTTCGTGCGCTATGCGCGCGCGCACGACCCGAACATCAGCGTTGTGCAGAAGGGGTGGGTTATCAGCTTCATACAGCCCGGCTATACCGTCGGCCTCAAGCCGCGCCCGCGCTATGGATTCCTCCTCTACAACGGCCAGAACGAGCTTAAAGTGTCCTCCAAAGACAGCTTCGAAACGGCGTTGGCGTATATCCGTCGGTCATAGGTTGGGCGCAATGCACGGCACCGTTATCTTGAATCTCGGCCTTGCCCTGACGCAGCATGACCCCGATCATAGACTGGGACCGCGGACCACCTACCCCATGGTGAGAGAACCCTCGACGCGGGAACCGGACCTGACGTGGGTGCGCGCGGAGCGCATCCCGACCGACTTGAACGTTGACCCCGACGCTGCGGACAACTACACCTCCGACCACGCGGAGGGGATGGTGTACTGGCCCCCGAGCGAGGAGTTGCCGAGGGCGACGGTGGGCGTCTAGGGCGAGGAACCCAGGTTCGTTTCCGACGTTGTGGCCCTTATCGACGGCGTGCAGTAGTCGCCCGCCAGGGCGAGCGGCGATCGATCGCAGCGGGCGCTACTCCAGATCGCTCGTGATGAGCCGCAAGAAGGCGTCGCCGCGTACATATTCGATGCCCTCGTGGACATAACGGCCGTCGGGTTGGCGGGTCGGATAGTCGTCGGTGTTCTCCGACACGACATACGTCGCCCCGCTCGCTTTAGCCGCTGCCCAGATGGGGATATCCCAGGGGTCGGACAGATCGTCCCACGGAGGGGGGTGCGGCGGCTTCGGGTCGACCATCGTGAAGGTGGCGGTAAGATATTCCATCATCGCCTTGGACGACGCGCTTAGCCTGTTGCGGTGGGCCGCCGAGAGGTCGCACCCGCTGCGCTCGATCGCGCGCCAGGTAAGCACGCGATTTAACTCCGCGACGATCCAGGGTGACCAGATCGCCTCGAAGAGGCCAAGGGCCGCCGCCTCCTGCAGGTCGCGCCGACGCGCCTGGCCGACGAGCGTGCTCGTGTCGATGACCGCGCGGATCACGCCGGCTTCACGACGCGCTCCCAGGGCGCGCGGCCCGGTCGCCCCGCGCGCAAGGCGTCGCACTCGTCGATGGTCAGGTCGCCGTCCAGGTCAATCGTGGCCTCGTGCGCGCGATCGGCCTCCCGTAGCCCGCGCACGATGGCGGAATCGCGCAGCCGCTCCAATTCGGCGACCGGGATCATCATGCGGTTCCCGCGCGCCGTGTAGCGCAGGCCCTCGCGGCGCACGAGCGCCTTCACCGTGTTGACCGAGCCAAGGCCGAGGTACGCAGCCGCCTGGGTAGTGGTCAGGAGGTTGTCCGTGTCGAGCCTCTGTAGAGCGCGATCCAACGTGTCTAACGCCCGTTCCGTTTGCCCTTCTTCGACATAGGCGCGAGCTTGCCTGATCTCCTCGCGCAGCGCGGTACTCGTCATGACGCCCTCCCTCTCTCGCACGCCTTCGTTGCCACGCGCGCGGTCCCCTCCTTCCACGCGGGACGACGCGCGGCCATTCATGTCGCTTCCCGCACCATCAGCAGTATATGACAAATATGCTCTTATTTATCACCGTTGTTAAGGGCAGCCCACGGTCTGTGAATTCTCGCCCCTTGATACACATGTCGGCGGGGCGGCGCGCCGAGCCGCCCCCGCCGACCCTCACGGCAGGTCGTAGATGGCGCTACATGCTCGACGACGGCTCGCGCCAGTTGACGACGAAGCTCGCGCGCGCGCCGTTGACGGTGACGCCGACGCGGTAGTGCTCGGTCATCAGCATGATCGTGTTCCCGTAGTGGAAGTCTTTAACGCCCTCACCGATGCCCTCCATCGTCAACACCAGGACGACGATCACCCGCCTGGTGTGCAGGTCGGTCACCGTGATGCCTACCCGCGCGGTGGTGACGACTTTGCCGTCGCGGGCGTTGTAGATATGCGCTTCCAGGTGGTGCGGCGCGAACATGCCCATGCTCGCGTTGTGCATGCGACCCATCATGCCGGCGCCGCTCAAGATGAGTTCGCCGTGCCTGGGGCGCTTCTTGCGGTATTCGGCCATGGTGTACATGTTTTCCAGCGGGCCGATCGACATCACGACGCGATATGGCCCTGTCACGGCCCGCTGCGTGACGGTCGGACCCGTGGCCGGTGTGCGGCTCTGGCCGGCCACGGCGAACCGGGAAGCGTGCGCGTGGGGCGCGGCCAGGCAGACGGCTGCCGTGGCGCCCGCGAGCAGCGCGGCGCGGAGCGTGATGGACGTCGGACGTGTGACGGGGGTGGATAGGATGGGCGTAGGCATGCGTTATACTCCTCGCTAAAAGCCGCCAGACTAGCGGGCGCATCGTTGATACTATATAACAAACACCACCCGTGCGAAAAGTGGCCGGTGAGAGTGAAGGAGGAGCGATGGCCGTCGATTGGGAGAGCGTGCGCGACGAGGTGGTGGGTCACTTGCAGGGCCTGCTGCGCATCGATACGGTGAACCCGCCGGGCAATGAGACGGAGGCGGCCATCTACCTGGCCTCCGTCGCCCGCGACGCCGGTATCCCCTGCGAGCTCGCGGGGGGCGCGCCGGGGCGCGACAACTTCGTGGCGCGCTTGGCGGGGAGCGGCGCGGGGCGCCCGGTCATGTTGCTCGGCCACACCGACGTCGTGGGCGTGGAGCGCGAGCGATGGACGCGCGACCCCTTCGGCGGCGACCTCGCGGACGGCTACGTGTGGGGGCGCGGCGCGGTCGATATGAAGAATCAGGTCGCGGCCAACCTAATGGTGCTGCTCTTGCTTCGGCGCGAGGGCATTACTCTGGGCCGCGACGTGATCATGGCCGCCACGGCCGACGAGGAGGCCGGCAGCCACCTCGGCGCACGCTGGCTGTGACAGCAGCGCCGCGACCTGGTCGACGCCGAGTACGGACTCAACGAGGGCGGCGGCGACCTCGTGGAGGTCGGAGGGCGGCGCTTCTACACGATAGAGGTGGGCGAGAAGGGCAAGGCGCGCATGCGCGTCACGGCCAGGGCCGCGCCCGGCCACGCCTCGGTCCCCGTCGACGACTCGGCGATGTACCGCCTGGGCAAGGCTCTGGTGCGGCTGCACGAGTTCAGTCCGCCCACCATCATCACCGCGCCGGTCGAGCGCCAGCTGCGCGCCTTGGCCCCCGCTTTCGACCTGGACGACGCCTGGGTCGACGCCCTGCTGCTCAACCCCACCTGGCCCGCGCTGGCCGCGCTCCCGCTCGACGACGACGGGCGCACACACCTGCGCGCGACGACGCACAACACGGCCGTCCCCACCGTCCTGCACGGCGGCCACCGCATCAACGTAATCCCGTCCGAGGTCTCCGTCGACGTGGACGGGCGTATCCTGCCGGGCCAGGAGCCCGCGGAGTGGGTGCGGCAGGTGCGAGGATCCGTCGGCGACGAGGTCGAGGTGACATTGACGGAGGGCGAGCGCGGCATATCCGCCAACCCCGCGTCGCCCTTCTTCGACACCATCGCCGCCACGATCGGGACCATCGACCCCGGCGCGACGCTGCTGCCCCATCTGGTTTCCGGCGGGACCGACGCGCGGGCCTTCCCCGGTATCAAGGTGTACAGCTTCATGCCCACGCGCCACGACACGCGCGTGGGCGCGTGGACGACTTGCTCTTCGCCACGCGCTGCCTCCACGACATCGTGACGCGCTTCTGCATATCGTAGCAAACTTGCCCTATCCGCCGATGCCTTGGAAGATGCGGTTTAGTCCCAGGGCGCGGGTGCGGTCACCCTCGACCGTCACGTCGCCCCACTCCGTGGCACGGGCGAGGTCGAGCCGTCCGGCCATTAGGCGGGCGTACTGGTCGGCGGTCAGGTCAAGCGTGGCGTCGGGAGTCTTCGTCGCGCCGGGCTCGACAGTGACACGCCCGTTCTCGGCGCTGATCGTGACTGGCCCCACGCCATCCCCGACCCGCAACAGGTAGCGCCCCGGCGCCGCGCGCGCCCTCTTCTCGTGCGATCATGGGCGCGAACGCGGCCATCCCGCTCGCCAGCAGCGACGCCCAGGGTGTGGGGATAGTGGCGCCGGAATCGCGCCCGACTCGGGCGTCCCAGTTGTGAAAGGTTGACTCGACCACGGGGATGTAGGTGGCCCGCCACAAGGGACGATCGGCACGCATTAACCGGCTTGGTACGGTCCGTGCAACGGACATCCCAGCATATATGGTGGAAATCGCCTCGTCGCCCGGACAGGCGCGTGCTGTTTTGCTACATTGATACGTAACATATATAGATAGAAGGAGCGAGATGATGGCGGATCGGCAGACCACGACGGACCACGACACGATCAGGCGCTGGGTCGAGTCGCGCGGCGGCATACCCTCGCTCGTGCTCAATACGCTCTCGGGAGACGAGGCCGGCGCCCTCTACATCGACTTCCCTGGCTGGGTCAAGAAGGATGTCTCCGAAACGACGTGGGAGACCTTCTTCAAGAAGTTCGACCGCGAAAACCTGGCCTTCGCGCACGAGGACGGGCCGCCCGACGCCGATCCAACGACGCTGTGCGCGCTGGTCGACCGTGAGACCGGCGAGTCGGTGCAGGCCTGAACATCGTCGACCGCGCCAAGTCGTACAACGACACGCTCCTTATGGATCGGGGGTGAGGGATCTCTGTGTTCCGTCCGCGGTTGGGCGAGTTGCTCGCTCTCCAGGCGCCCCGTAGCGCGGGGCCGCGGGGTCCCGAGCACGACGAGTTGCTCTTCATCGTGATCCACCAAGTCTATGAGCTCTGGTTCAAAGAGATCCTTCACGAGCTCGACCACTTGCAGGATCTGCTGCGCGCCGACGACCCCGCCCGCGCCGCGCACACCACCCGCCGCATCCTGGCTATCCTGAAGACGATCGTCGCGCAGCTCGACGTGATGGAAACGATGACGCCGCTCGAGTTCAATGCGTTCCGCGGCTACCTGGAGGCGGCCAGCGGGTTCCAGTCGGCGCAGTTCAGGGAGATTGAGTTCGTGTGCGGGCACAAGCGCGACATGATCTTCGCGCACTACCCGGAGCATTGGCCCGAGCGGGAGCGGCTGGCGGCGCGCTACGCGCGACCGACCCTCTGGGACGCCTTCCTGCGCTACCTCGACCTCACTGGCTACGCGGTCCCGGCCGCGGAGCTTGACCGCGATGTGACGGCGCCGCTCGCGCCCTCGCCGGAGGTACAGGCCCTCCTGATCGAGGTCTACCGCGCCGACGCCACGGCCAGGAACGTGTGCGAGGGGCTGGTCGACATCGACGAAGGGTTCCAGGAGTGGCGCTATCGCCATGTGAAGATGGTGGAGCGCACCATTGGCGTCAAGATGGGCAGCGGCGGCTCCGCGGGGGCCTCGTACCTCGCCACGACCATCGCGCCCTTCTTCCCCGACCTATGGGCCATCCGTTCGCGCCTGTAGCATTCTGGATGGTCGATAGTCGATAGTCGATGGTAACACTGGTCACACCATGTTTCTCAAAATAGTTTGTTTAGGACGAAGGTCTGAGTCTATGTCACAGTATAGCGCGCCTGTATCGACGGACGCCGCCTACGCCGCTCACCTCGACGCGCGCGATCCGCTGGCCCCTTTTCGGGATCGCTTCGTCATCGCCTACCCCGACCTGGTCTACCTGGACGGCAATTCGCTGGGACGCCTGCCCGCGGCTACGCTAGCGCTCGCCGACGACCTGGCGCGCCGGCAGTGGGGCGACCACTTGATCCGCGGCTGGAACGACGGGTGGTTCGACGCGCCGGAGCGTATCGGCGCCAAGATCGCCCGGCTGCTCGGCGCGCGGCCCGACGAGGTGATCGTCGCCGACTCTACCTCGGTCAACCTGTTCAAGCTCGTCGTCGCCGCGCTGCGGGCGCGCGATGGGCGGCCGCGCGTCCTGACCGACGACCTCAACTTCCCCTCGGACATCTATGTCCTGCGCGGCGCTCTCGACCTGCTGGACAAAGGGCATCGCCTGGACATCGTGCCCTCGCCCGACGGCGTCCACGGCCCCGAGGCGGCGTTGCGGGCCGCGCTCGACGAGCGGACCGCGCTGCTGACCCTGTCGCACACGGCCTTTAAGAGCGGGTACGTGTACGACCTGGCCGGGCTGACCGCGGCGGCCCACGCCGCCGGCGTCTTGACCCTGTGGGACTTGAGTCACTCGGTGGGCGCCATACCCGTCGACGTGGGCGCGGCGGGGGTCGATCTCGCCATCGGCTGCACGTACAAGTACCTGAACGGGGGGCCCGGCGCGCCGGCGTTCCTCTATATCCGGCGCGATCTGCAGGACACGTTGCGCAACCCCATCGCCGGCTGGATGGGGCAGAAGAGCCTGTTCGATTTCGGGCTGGACTACGAGCCGGCCGCGGGCCTACGCCGCTTCCTGACGGGGACGCCGCCGATCGTGTCGCTCTCGCTGGTCGAGCCGGGGGTCGACCTGCTGCTGGAGGCGGGCATGGAGAGGGTGCGCGCCAAGTCGGAGGCGCAGAGCGCCTACCTGATCGGCTTGTGGGAGGCGCTGCTCGAACCCCTGGGTTTCACCCTGAACTCGCCGCGCGCCGCGCGCCGCCGGGGCTCCCACGTTTCACTGGGCCACGCCGAGGGCTTGCGCATCGACCTCGCGCTGATCGACAAGATGAAGGTCCTGCCCGACTTCCGCGCGCCGGACACGATCCGCTTAGGCATCGCCCCGCTCTACACCACGTATCGCGACATCCACGCGGCCGTGCTGGCGCTGCGCACGATCGTGGCCGAGCGCCTGTACGAACAGTACTCTAGCGAGGCGCCGGTCGTCACGTAGGGGTAGGACAACCTCTTGTGGGCGCCCCTACTCACCGCTCGCCGCGCGTTGTTGCCGGCGGTGGCTGAGCAGGCGGCGCAACCCTTCGCGGCTCTCCTGTGTGCCGGGCCAGTCGAAGCGCGCGGGGGGGAGCGCCTCGGGGCGGGCGAAGTAGTTGCGCACCGCAGCCACGAGATGCTTGTACTCTACGCGCATGGTTGGCGTGTCTTCATGCCCCTGCAGGGCGAGCCAGAGCGGATCGACCGTCACGGTGAGCAGAGTGTCGTGGCGCTGGCGCAGCACGAGCAGGTCGACCTTTTGCGGGTCGGTGGTATGCTCCTCGGCGACGGTGAAGCGCTTGCCGAGGTCGTGGCGCAGGCGATTCATAAAGAGGGAGTATTCGGCCATAGGCGCTACACGAGGCGACCGACCGTCATTGGGCCTGCGCGCGTCGCTCCGCCTCGTAGTCCCCCTGACTGATAATCGTGCATCGCTCGGCGCTCTGATCGGCGATACGCCCCCTGCCGTCGAGGCGTAACTCGACGGTCATGAGGTTCGGGCAGCGATTGCCGAGGATCTCCTTACGCAGGAAAGAATGCGTCGAGCGCCCGTTCTCGTCGTACTCCGGCTGCGCGTCGGTGCGGGGTTGCAGCCGCACGCGTATGGCTTCGCCGCACTTGGCGCAGCGCACATAGAGCCATAGCGCGCCGTCGGCGGCGGGAGTGGTAGAGCCGCCCGAGTCGCCACGGCCGAAAAGACGGGATAGGAAGCCCATATAGTCCTCGTAGTGGTTAGTGACGAGTGACGAGTGACGAGTCACTCGTCATTGTCTAGTCGCCGGCGGGGAAGATGCGCTCCCAGTAGACCATCAGCGTGACGAAGACGATGACGCCCGCGCCGATGAGGGAGAAATAATTGGCATTGCCGTTGAAGTCGGGCGCCGAGATCGTGTTCATCAGGAAGACGAAGCCGGCCAGGAAGACGATATAGACGATGACGCCGGGGATTTCTCGCAACATAGGCTCGCGCCTCCATAGGGGCACTGGTGGGGGCATCACTATTTTCGTTCTATACTTCTATTATACAGATGCGGGGCCGGGTCTCGCGACCAAGGCCACGTCATTCTCGACGGCGGTTGTGTCGCGGGGCGTAGGGGCGCATCGCTATACGCCTGTCGGTCGCCCTGGACGGGCGCATGGCGATGCGCCCCTACGCCGACAATACCGAGCGCATGGTAACGCGCCCCTACAACCAAGAAGGAGTCATGTGAGCGAGCAGCAGTCGGCGACCGGGGCGCGTAAAGCCGAGCACATCCGCATCAACCTGGAGGAGGACGTCGCGGGCAAGGGCGTCACCACGGGCCTGGAGCGCTACCGCTTCGAACACCAGGCCCTGCCCGAGCTAGACCTCGACGACGTCGACACGAGCGCGCGCTTCCTCGGCCGCGCGCTGCGCCTGCCCCTGCTCATCTCCTCAATGACCGGCGGCGTGCCCGAGGGCGGGCGTATCAACCGCAACCTGGCGCGCGCCGCGCAGGCCCGCGGCGTGGCCATGGGCCTGGGCTCGGGGCGCATTGCCCTGGAGGATCGAGTGGCGCGCGAATACTTCCTCGTGCGCCGGGACGCGCCCGACGCGCTGCTCCTGGCCAACCTCGGCGCGGTGCAGTTGCGCTACGGCTACGACGCGCGGCGCTGCCATGACCTCGTGCGCGCGCTCGAAGCCGACGCCCTGATCCTGCATCTCAACCCTCTGCAAGAGGCGGTGCAGCCCGAGGGCGACACCTGCTTCGCCGGCCTGCTCGACCGTATCGGCGATGTCTGCGCGCGCCTGGACGCGCTGAACGTGCCGGTGGTGGTCAAGGAGGTCGGATGGGGGCTCTCGGGCGACGTCGTGAGGCGGCTGCGAGAAGCGGGCGTCGCGGCGGTCGACGTGGCCGGCGCGGGCGGCGCCTCGTGGAGCGAGGTGGAGCGCCGGCGCGGCAACGCGCGGCAGGCCGCCGTCGCCTCCGCTTTCGCCGGGTGGGGTATCCCGACGGCCGACGCGCTGGTGGCGGCGCGGCAGGCGGCGCCCGATCTACCGCTCGTGGCCAGCGGCGGCATACGCGACGGCGTGGAGGTCGCTACCTGCCTCGCGCTCGGCGCCGACCTGGTGGGGCTGGCCTCGCCCCTGCTTAAGGCCGCGGCGCGAGGCCCCGACGAGGCCATCGAGGCTCTGGAGATCCTGGGCGCACAACTGCGCATCGTCATGTTCTGTGTCGGCGCCCGCGACCTCGCCGCCCTACGCGCTACCGATCGCCTACATCGTGTCGCGCCTTAATTGAGCAATGACCGCATGGTAGACACGATCATAGTCGCGACAACCCACTAGCGCGGCTAGGGAAAGGCGCTCTTAGCTCGGGCGCCGGAACATAGATTGCATCTTGGTGGCGAGGCCCATGTCGCCTTTGATCTTGAGCTTGCCCTGCATGAAGGCGATCGTGGGGTCCATCTTGCCCGTGAAGATCTTGGCGAAGTCCTCGCCCTTCGCCGTCATCGTCGTATTGGCGTTCTCGGCCGTGCCTTCGCCCGAGGTAGCCTGGCCGTTCTCGATCTTCAGCCAGTAGGCGCCGCCGTCGCTCAAGTCGAACTGGAACGTGGCGTTGGTGTTCCCGGCCTTCTCCGGCTGGAAGTAGCCCGGCATCTGCTCGACGATCTGTTCCATAGTGGGAGTGGGCGTGCTTGATTCCGACATTGTTCTCTCCTTTGCTTCCATTATTGTAGCGCCACGCGCCGTCCTATAGTATCCTATAGCAAAATCACGTTCTCTTATAACAAATAGTCTATGCGTGGAGGGCGCCCATGAATCTGCATCAGTTGGAGCTCTTCGTCGCGGTAGCCGACCACGGCAGCTTCACACGCGCGGCCGAGGCGCTGCACATCAGCCAGCCGTCGGTCTCGGCGCGCATCCGCGACCTCGAGAAGTCGGTCGGCCAGCCCCTGTTCGAGCAGGT
>JAABUQ010009618.1_pt1 | contig 13008 bp, 13 predicted proteins | sample 5560001 | NCBI WGS metagenome assembly JAABUQ01 (sample SAMN10711888, study PRJNA513371) | rock metagenome | isolation source: Antarctica rocks | place: Antarctica: Victoria Land, Finger Mt nord | collected 2015-12-18 | reverse complement strand
CTTCTTCGCTAATGCGGCGCAGGTCTTGCAGCGAGAACACCTGGAAGCCGCCGCTGTCTGTCAGCATCGCCCCCTCCCACGCAATAAACTTGTGCAGGCCGCCCGCACGCTGCACTAACTCGGGGCCGGGGCGCAGGTACAGGTGGTAGGTGTTGCCCAGGATTAAGTTGTAGCCCAAGGCGGCCACTTCTTCCTGGGTCATGGCTTTGACAGTGCCATGCGTGCCGACCGGCATGAAGACAGGGGTTTGGATCGGCTGCGGGCTATGCGGCAGGCGCAGGACGCCGCGCCGCGCGTTTGTCTGCGTGGAGCGGTGGGTGAGGGTGAACGGGGACATGGGGCAATTGTACCCTGCCCCCAATAACTGCGCTACTTGCTTAAGTGGCTGCGCTACTTGCTTAAGTGGCTACGGGCAATGGCATTGTCCGGGTCGCGGGCCAGCACCTGCCGGAACTCTTCTTCCGCTTCCCCGCTGCGCCCGGCGGCATGCAGGGTCAGGGCCAGGTTACTGCGCGCTTCCCCATAGTTCGGGTTGATGGCGAGGGCGCGGCGGAACTCGGCAATGGCTTCGTCATACGAACCGCAGGCATTAAGCGCAATCGCGAGGTGGTTGCGGACATCGGCATAGTTTGGGTTGAGGGACAGGGCACGGCGGAACTCGTCGGCGGCTTCGGCGTACAGGCCGCGCCGGTACAAATCGCCGCCAAGCTTGGCGTGGAGCGCGATATCGTCGGCATCGGCTTCGGCGATATGCTCAAACAAGGCCAGCGCGTCGGCATGCCGTCCGTCTTCATGGGCGGCAAGGGCATGGTCTAAAGCCACTGTCTGGTAGACCGGGTCGCGCTCCACAGCCCGGTGGATTTGCGCCAGCCCCGCTTCGGTCTGCCCGTCCTGGTACAGCGCCAGCCCGAAGTAGAAGCGCGCCTTGGCAAAGGCTTCGTTGATCCCCAGGGCCGCGCGGAAGGCGGATGCGGCCTCGCGCAAATCTCCCCCTTGACGGCACGCGCGCCCGTACTGAAAATGCAGGTCGGCGTAGTGCGGATTGATCGCGATGGCCTGTGCCAGCGACCTCTGCGCTTCCGAATAGTCCTGCTTTTGCAGAGCGGCGCTGCCAACATTGGCATGCGCTTCCGCGATGTAAAACAAGGCCAGGCGCTGCGTCAGCACGTCGGCGCGTCCGCCGCCTTCCGTGGCGAGGGTTAGCTCGTCAACGGCCTGCGCATACATTCCCTGGTCAAACAAGCGTATGCCCTGGTCATAGTGCTCGTTGCGTCCGACTCCAAACATTCGGCCCAGCATGGACATGGGTCACCCTCCCCCGCGCGATATGTCTGATTATGCCATAACTGCCGGAAATCTTTAGATGTCAATAAATCGTTTAAATGTCAATGTGCAGGCGGCCCAGACGCGCCTGCGAGAAACTCCACGAACTTGTCCTGGACATTCCCTGCGCTGCGCGCATTGCCGGGAAAGTTGTTCATCAGCAGTGAGAACGCATACATGTCCCCGTTTGGCCCGGTCACATACCCCGACAGAGCGCGGGCCTGGCTGAGTGTGCCGGTCTTGGCATGGACATTGCCCGCCGCGCGCGTGCCAACCATGCGGGTTTTGAGCGTGCCGTCCACGCCCGCGATAGGCAGGGCATCGTAGTATGCCTTGAAGTCTGTACGGCGGCTCATGCCCAGCAATAACTGCCCCACGGCGCGCGCGGTCACGAAGTTGCGGCGGCTGACGCCAGACCCATCGCGCAGGTCTAGGGCCGTTGTGTCCACGCCCAGCGATTGAAAGAACGGCGTTTCCACGGCGTGCCCCGCCTCGTAAGTGCCGCCCTTGCCTTTCACCGCGCCGAGTGTGCGCACCAGGCATTCGGCAATCAGGTTGTCGCTCGGCTTCATCATCAAGGGCAGATAGCGAGCCATCGGCAGGCTGACGTGCTCGGCAAGAACCGGTGACAAAGCCGGCAGATGGTCGGGGATGATGTAACCGGCGCTAGTTAACCCAATCTTATGTGCCTCAAGGCTATGGGTCAGCACATCGAGTGCGTAAATCGGAGGATCGACAACCGGCACGTTCTGGTCAAGCGATGCCCCCAATGGCAGGCTGCCGGATACATTAACCCTTGCCGTTCCAAACTCGCGCACGACAACGCAGGTATTGGGAGCATTGGCAGGCACGGTAACAGTGCTGTTGACGTTGTAGGAGTGGGAATACGGCGGTGTAAACGTGACAACGGCAGGAGCGCCGACCTGGCCCGGCGCGACATGAACGTGAACGTCTCCATCGTTGACTTCCAGGCTGGAGATGACGGGAAACTCCTCATCGGACAAGTCGTCCCATTCCCAGCCAAAGCCATACGGGCCATCAGTGAATAGCGAATCGTTCACACTGATGTTGCCGACAAACTTCACGCCTGCCGCCGCTATCTGCGCGGCCAGATTATCTATATCCGCCGTGGTTAGCGCCCCGTCCCCTGCCCCACGCAGCGCAATGCTGCCGCCCCACAGTACCGAAGCGTTAAGCGGTTTTGGTTCGGTTACTATCTGCGTCTTATACGTCCAATTGTCGCCAAGCACGCCCAAAGCGGCCGCAGCCGTGAACAGCTTGCGGTTGGACGCGGGCAGCAGGCGCAGGTCAGCGTCATGTGCATACAGCGTTTTGCCGTCGCGCACCCGCACCACAACCGCCCCCGTCACGCCGCCGCGCAAGGCCGGGTCGTTTAAGATATGGTCTAGCGCGGCAGCCAGCGTCGGCGGCGCGGGCACGGCAAGGGCAGGCACAGTGGTCACAGCAAGCGCCAGCAGCACAAGCAGCCCGCGCGCGAACATAACAAAAGAGGATTTAGGTTTCATAGCGGAACCTATTGTACAGGGCAATGGGCGCAGCGTCAAGGCCCACCCCGGCATAAAGCCGCCCGAAGTTTACTCCCTCCCCCGTGCGTAAGAGTCCCTCCCCCGCCTTCGCAAAACTCAGGCTTCCCCTCCCCTAAAGGGGAGGGGTGCCTGTGTCAGTGGGTTGATCAGTGTAACAAAACGTTCTGCTGCGCCCAGCCTTCAAGAAAGCATAGCCAACAGCCGAAGAGATCAACTAACTGTGCTAGGCACCCCTCCCCTTCAGGGGAGGGGAAGCCTGAGTTTTGCGAAGGCGGGGGAGGGACTCCCAAAGCCTAACCGAACGCGGATTAAGCGCGTGCCTAGCCCGTACCAACGACGGAACAAAGTCTTCCGTCGTTGGTACAGGCTCGCAACGCCCATAATCCGCCCACGCAGCATAAGCGCTCCGCGCAGGAAAGCCGCCCTTCGCTGCCGAACAACACACCCGTGACATTTCAAGCCGCCATCTTTGACTGCGACGGACTGCTCGCGGATACCGAAACCCCCGACTTTGATGCCTGGAGCCTGCTCTACGCCGAGCACGGATTGACCCTGGACGTGCGGGATTGGGCGGCCTTGGTCGGCGTTGCCAAAGGCCACGAGCTTGCCGACTGGCACCGTGTCCTCGCCCAAGCGGCGGGGCCGGGCTACGACCGCGCGGCGATTAACGCGCGGCGGCAGGCCCATTATGCCCAGGCGATTGCAGCTTTGGCCCCCCTGCCCGGCGTCGTTGCCCTGCTGGACGCGCTCGCCGACGCCCATATTCCCGCCGCCGTCGCCTCCAACTCCGAGCGGGCGTGGGTAGACCGAGTGCTGAGCATCACCGGCCTTGCAGGGCGCTTTGGGGCCGTCGCTACCGCCGACGAAGTCCAGCGCCCCAAGCCTGCGCCCGATGTTTACCTGCTGGCCGCGCAGCGCTTGAATATCCCTCCCGCCGAGTGCATTGCGTTTGAAGACAGCCCGCGCGGGCTGGCCGCTGCCCGTGCGGCGGGCATGGTGACGGTGGCTGTGCCCAGCGCGCTGACCCGCCATCTGGACTGGGCGCAGGCGCACCATCTGGTGCAGACATTGGAAGAAGTGACCCCCGAAAGCCTGCGCCGCGCTTTCCCGTAACGCAGGACACACGCCATGACCCCGCAAGAAACCGTAGTCGCGCTGGCCCGCCACATCCGCGAAACCGTCCGCCCGCACCTGGGCGCGTGGCACGGGCGGCAAATCTCCGGGACAGCCCACAGCGGCGATGCCACCTTCGCGATTGACGATGTGGCTGAAGAGGCGATAGTCTCGTTTATCAAGCACGAGAAGTTGTCCATCGCCTACTATTCGGAAGACAAAGGCTTGCGGGAGTTCGGCGCACACCCCGAAGGCGTCCTGATTGTAGACCCGATTGACGGCACCCGCCCCGCTGTCGCAGGCTTTGAAGCGTGCGTTGTGTCGGTCGCGTGGGCCGCGTACACGCCCAAAGTGACGATGGGCGACGTGCGCTGCGGCTGCATTCAGGAGATCAAAGGCGACGACTTGTTTTTTGCCGAGCGCGGCAGGGGCGCAACGTGGACAGGCGGGGACGGCCAAACACGCCCTCTGCGCCTGCTGCCTATTACAGAAATTGCCAATGCCCCGCTGTCGTTTGAAGCCGTGGCTCGCCCGTTTGAGTGGCTGGGCGTCGCCCTGTCGGAGATTGTCAACACAGCCAGCACGCGCGGCGGCTGCTTCCTGTTCAACTCCACCGCGTTCTCGCTGACCCGGCTCTTGACCGGGCAGTTGGCCGCCGCACTGGATATTGGCGCGCGCCTGCTGCAAGAGTATCCGCAGACGCGCCCGCGCTTTGTGCAGCTCGGACGCGGCACGCCCATCGGCCTGTTCACGTATGATATTGCCGCCGCCGCTCTAATTGCACAGGAAGCCGGAGCCACTGTCAGCGATGCCTACGGCCTGTCTTTGGACAGCACACCCTTGCTTGACACCAGTGAAGCCAATCTAAAAACCATCCTCGCCGCGTCCACGCTGGCCCTCCACGCCGCCCTGCTGCGCGAAATAGACGCCGGGCTAGGACGCCTTGCTTCCAGCCTGAACGGGGTATAACTAGGCAGCAAGAACGGCAGAAAGGCGAGGCAGTAGGGTTTATGGGGAAGCACAAAAAGCGCTGGATCGCTTTGGGGGGGCTGGCAGTTCTGGGAGCAGGCTCTACGCTCTGGGCCAACAAGCGCCTGTTTATCGTCAGCGACGTGACAAGTGGGGAAAGCGCAGCCTACCCGCACCTGCGTTCGCGGGTTTATTACGCCGCGCCGAGTGCGGTGCTGGCGGCGGCGCAGCAGGCCATTCGCACCCTGCCCCGCTGGCGCGTGGTGTTTGTGGACACGGAAAACGACGCTTTGGAAGCCGAAGCCGAGACCTTGGTAGGCCGCTTTCTTGATGATGTCACGCTGTACGCCATAGATTTAGGGCACGGGCAGACGCGCGCGACAATCCGCTCCCGGTCGCGCCTCGGCGGCGGTGACCTGGGGCAGAACGCCGTGCATATCCGCGAGCTTCAAGCCGCCATGGATGATCGCCTGACCGGAAGCGCCGCATTCTAAGCCCCGCCCTCCATAGCGCAGCACGCAAATGCCCCGCAGGCACTGCCCGCGGGGCGTTGCGTTGAGGCTGGCACGCTGTTATGTTAGGCTGGCGCGCTGCCATAATAAAGCGTGGCGGCAATCAGCTTCCCGCCAGCCGCTCCAGGGCTTGCGTGGCGGCGTACTGCACCTGAGTGTTCGTGCTCCGGGTGAGCGGCGTCAGTGATTGAGTAATACCGGGGTCTTTGCTGTCTGTCTGGCCCAGCGTGACAGCCGCCCATGTCTGCACCTGTGCGTTCGCCGAAGCGGCTGCCGTGCGCAGTGCAGGGACGGGCAGATTGCCCATGCGCGCCAAAGTCTGGCTGGCATTGAACGGGATCGGCGCGGGCTGGCCGAACGAGGCGACCAGGCGCGGCACGGCCGCTTCTTCCAGGCTCGGCGTGAGCAGCGCATCCGAGGCCGCACCGACGACCCCGCCATCCGTGTCGGCAAGGGCAGCGACGAGAATGGGAACGGCGAGTGAGCTGCCGCTTTGTCCCAGGCCCTGCACGGCGGCCTCCCGCACAGCAGGGCTTGCCTTGTTGTTGCCGACCAAACTGCCCAGCGTTCCAATCGCGCCCGGCCCGCCGATGGCTCCCAATGCCTGCGCCGCCGACGCCCGCGTGTCTTCCCCCCCTTGCGCGAGTGCAGCAGTGAGCTGTCCTGTGGCTTCCGGCCCTGCCGACTGCACGCCCTGCAAGGCCGCGCTGCGCACCAGGGCATCGTAATCCCCCAAAGATGCTACCAGGGCAGCGACTGACTGCGCGCCGCCAATGCGCCCTAGCGCTAACGCCGACTGCGTGCGCGCCTGGCTGTCGGCTTCTCCGTTGCGCAGCGTGGCGACTAGGGCAGGCGCGGCCACTTTTGTTTGCACAAACGAGGCGGCGTCTTTGGCGATGGCGGCTTTGTCGGCGTCCAGGTCGGCAGGCTTTTTTGCTGCGTCCTTGGCGTCTGTGCCCAATGTCGCTTGCGCCTTTTGCAATGCGCCGAAGCTGTTGATGATTGTGTCGGCGAGTGCGGACTGGGCGAGCCGCCGCACTGACGGGTCTGGGTCGGAGGCGGCTTTGACTAGGGCAGGCACCGAGACGGGCGAGGCGATTTGTCCCAGCATCCCCAGCACCTGCTGCCGAAATGCGCGGCTCGGCGCGTCCAGATGCGCCAGCAGATATGGAACTGCCGTGCCGCCCAGCGCCAGCATTGCCGCCTGCGCCGAGTCCTGCGCATCGGGCAATTGCATCAGCGGGTCCACGCGCTTTGCCACTTTGTCGCCGCCGATCTTGCCCAAAGCGTCCACGGCGGCGCTGCGGATGTCCGGGTCGCCGTTGCTGAGGTTGCCGACAACCAAATCCAGGTTGGCATCGCTTTTCGCCCCCAATGCCGCAATCCCTGCTGTGGCGGTATCTTTGACTTTGGTGTCGGCATCTTTGCGCAGCAGGAACAGCGTGTCCAGCGCCTGTTTGTCCGAAACGGCGTGGCTGGCGGCGAGTCTGTTGACCGATTGGGCGGCGCTTTGGCGCAGGGTAATGCTTTCCAGGTTCTGCTCGCTTTTGGGATCGGAGTTTGGGTCTTGCGTGGCGGTGAGCACATCGGTGAGCTTGCCGTTTTCCACCAAGCCGCGCACGGCCTGGTCACGGACAGCGGGGCTGCTGCTGCCCAAGGCCGCGACCGTGCGCGCCTGCGCTGTTCGGTTAAAGGAGATCAGGGCGGCGATGAAGAGTATGATGGCTATCCACACGGCGATTGCGGTGCGGCGGGCAGCCACCAAAGAAGCAAAACGTGAAACCAGTGACATAAGCGCAGACATTCCTTCGCAAGACTGCATTTATGATAAACCAAACACGTTGTTTTGTCAAGCGGGTCAAGGACAGGCCGCCGTGTTCCTCCCGCATTGCCAGCCCGGTTTTCCGGCGCTGCGCAAGCGTTTCAAGCGCGAACCAACGACGGACGGTTTTGTTCCATCGTTGGGACAGGCTAGATCACACCGAAAAGCGCCTTAGCAAAGGGTTTAGGAGACCTCCCTGCCCCAATCACGCACTGGCGTGCCCGGAGGGCTGGGGAGCCAGAAGGAAAAGGACGCTATTGTAGGCCAGGTCTTGTTCCTGCTCATGCTCCCCAAACTTGGGGCGGGGGGGGGCCATCTCTGTTCCCCATGCTGAACGCAGGGGGGCCGCTCTGTCTCCCCGAAATTACGGCAAGCCAAAGGCTGTCCCCTTTCGGGTATAATAAAGGCATGCGGCGCGTTTGGGCCATTGCGGACACTCACCTTTCTTTTGCCAAGCCCAAGCCTATGGACATCTTCGGCGAACACTGGCGCGACCACCCCGCCCGCATCGCCGAATCGTGCCGCAAGGTCATCGCTTCGGAGGATTTGCTGCTGATGCCGGGCGACCTGTCGTGGGCCATGAAGCGGCGCGAGGCCGTGCCTGACTTGGAGTTTCTGGCGGCTCTGCCGGGCACCAAAATCGTCTGCAAAGGCAACCACGACTACTGGTGGGACAGCGACCGCAGCCTGGACTTTCCCGGTTTGCACGATACGCCCTGGCTTTCCGATGACGGCGCAGTCGGCGTAGCGGGCACGCGCGGCTGGCTGGCCCCCACCCCGCAGATGACAGCCGAAGAGCGGGCGCAGTCCGACAAAATCGGGGCGCGCGAACTAGCCCGCCTGGAACGTAGGCTAGGAGGCATCGCACCCGCGCGGCACAAGTTCGCTCTGGTGCATTACCCGCCCCTGGACTGCTTCCGCGACCTGCTGGCAGCGCACGGCGTGCAGGCGATTTTGTACGGGCATTTGCACCTGAGCGGCAATGAATACCCGCTGCCGGAACAGTGGCACGGCCTGCGCGCGCTGTGCGTTGCCGCCGACCGCCTGCATTTCATGCCGCGCCTGGTCGCCACATTGGACGATTAGGCCCGGCGCTTAACAGAAAGAATACACACATGTCTCTCTTCTCCATTTGGGTGATTATCGCTGTTATAGTAGTGCTGTTTGTGGTCTCGCTCATCGTGCGGTTCCTGCCCTTCGGCCTGCTGATTACCGCTATCTCGGCGGGCGTCAGCGGGGTCAGCATGGGCAGCCTCATTGGGATGCGCCTGCGCCGCGTGCCCCAAGACCGGGTTGTGCTGCCGCTGATTGCCGCTGTCAAAGCGGGAGTTCAGGTGAATGCCAACCAACTGGAAACGCACTTTCTGGCGGGCGGCAACGTAGACCGGGTCGTGCAGGCCCTGATTTCCGCGCACCGCGCGCAAATCCCCCTGCCGTTTGAGCGGGCGGCGGCGATAGACCTCGCAGGACGCAACGTGCTGGAAGCGGTGCAGATGTCGGTGAACCCCAAGGTGATTGAAACACCGAATGTCGCAGGCGTTGCCAAAAACGGCGTGGAGATGAAAGCGTTTGCGCGGGTGACCGTGCGCGCCAACATTGATCAGTTTGTCGGCGGGGCAGGCGAGCAGACCGTGCTGGCTCGTGTCGGCGAGGGCATTGTCACCACAATCGGCAGCGCGGCCACGCACCTGGAAGTGATGGAAAAGCCGGATGCCATCAGCAAGACCGTCCTGGCAAAAGGGCTGGACGCGGGCACGGCCTTTGAGATACTCAGCATTGACATTGCCGACGTGGTGGTGGGTCAGAATATCGGTGCGCGCTTGCAGGCCGACCAGGCCGAAGCCGACAAGAAGATTGCTCAGGCGAAGGCCGAGGAGCGGCGCAGCATGGCCGTCGCCCGCGAGCAGGAGATGAAAGCGTACACGCAGGAAATGCAGGCTAAAGTGGTGGAGTCGCAGGCGTCTGTGCCCCAGGCGCTTGCCGATGCGCTGCGGTCGGGCGGGCTGGGCGTCATGGACTACTACAACATGCGCAACGTGCAGGCGGACACATCCATGCGCACCGGCATCAGCCGCATGACCGGCGGCAGCGATGAAACCGGCGGCGCAGGCACCCTGCCCGGCGGAAGCATGCAGCCCTAAGCGCCTGTTCCCTCCTAAGCTCTCATACCCTGCTAAGACGGCGGAGGCTAAGCCATAGACGAGCTGCTGTTCTTTCTCCTCAATCTGGTATTGGAAGCGCTGGGCCTGAAGCAAAAGAAAACAGCCCTGCCCCGTGTGCCGTCTGCGCCGCCCGGCGCGCGCCCTGCCACGGGTTTGCCCGCGCGCCCGCCCCTTATGCCGGATGCCCCGCGCACCATCGCCCGCCCCGCCGGGGACGACCAAACCCTGGTGCCGGAGCAGGCGACAACGGCAGGCTTTGCACAACGCGTCTCGCAGTCCACGGCGGGCGAGCCGCAGCCGCCCGCCGGACGCGCGCCGAGCCGTGGCGTTCCCCTGCCCGAGGCTTCTGCGCCCCCGCCCCTCGCCTCGCTGTTCACCTCCAACAGCGACTTCGTGCGGGCCTTTGTGATGCAGGAGATACTGCAGCCGCCGCGCGCTTTGCGCCCGCACGCGCCTGTGTTTGCGCCCGCGCCCCCCGCGCAGCCTCCTTCCTCGCCCCCTGCCCAGCCGGCGGATTAGCGCCCACTCGCCTCCCTATTGCCCTGTTTCCCCTGTCAGCAATACGGGTTTGCGCGGACGTGAGATTAAAGCCCGTACTGTTACCGTGGGCGGCTTTGGGTGCGTGGGTATACTTCGCTCTTGTAAGCGTGGATGCTCTTTGTGCCAGTGGTAGGCAGGCATTCCGCTATGGAAGAGGCACTGCTGTTGAATACCCTAGCCCCCTTTTTTCTGCAAATCCCCACGCTGGCCGCTTTATCCGATGAGGCGCAGCGACGGCTGGAGCACGCCGCCGAGCAGCGTCAGTACCGGCGACGGCAGGTGATCCACTTTCCAGATCAGCCGGGCGACTTTTTGTATGTGCTGTGCAGCGGACGCGTCAAAGTAGGGCGCACGTCGGAGGGGGGACGCGAAATCACCCTGCTGCTGCTGGAAGGCCCGCAGCTTTTCGGCGAAACCGGCCTGTTTGCCCCGGATGCGCCCTATGACCTGATGGCGGAAACCATGGAGGACTCGCTGATTGGCGTGCTGCGCCGCTCGGATATGCTCGCCGCCCTCGCGCAGTCGCCCCAGGCAGCATTAGAAATGCTGAAGCTGGTCAGTGAACGGCGCGCACAGGCCGAAGCGCAGGCCGCCGACCTGGTATTCCTGGATGTTGCGACGCGCCTGGCACGCCTGCTGCTGCGCCTGCACAGCACGCCGACCGGCAAAGGCGGGCGCGGCGGCCTGCTGGCGCGCGTCAAGCTGACCCACCAGGAGATTGGCAGCTTGATTGGCAGCACGCGCGAAACCACAACGCTTATCTTGAATGACTTCAAGCGTCAGGGCGCGGTGGAGTTTGCAGGGCGCAAGGTGATGGTGCATGACTACGCCCGGCTGGAAGCGATAGCGTGGCGCGGGGAAGCGGCGCGCAAGTAGCCCGCACGCTGTGGGGAAAGCAGGTACACAAGCAGCCCGCGCGCACGGCCCGGCGGGTATACTGGCGTTCTATGAACGTTTTCTTACTGCGGCACGGCCAATCCGAATACAACATCGGCCTGACAGACCATCTCGACAGCCCCTTGACGCCATTGGGGCAGCAGCAGGCGGAGCGCGCGGCGCAGCGATTGGGCGGCGAGCAGATTACCCAGGTGTTTGTGTCGCCTTTGCGGCGCACGCTGCAAACGATTGCGCCCTTTTGCCGGCGCACCGGCTTGCCTGCACAGGCGGTGCCTGCCTTGTGCGAGTTCTTTTCTTCGCCTCCCTACCGGCAGTTCCCCGGCATGAACACGCAAGCCATCTGCCGCGAGTTTCCGTTTGCGGCGTGCGATGCCCACTTTCCCCCCCAAGAGCCATGGTGGCCCCAGCAGACCGAAACCGATGCCGTTTTATATGCCCGCTCCGAGGCTATCCGCGATCTGCTGCTGCGCGACTTTTCTCAAACCGACACGCATCTGCTGATTGTCTCGCACGCGGACACGGTCGGGCGTCTGCGCGAAGCCTTTCAGCGCCTGCCGCCTCGCCCCGATGACCCGCCGTGGTCGGACAACTGCGGCATCACCCGCCTGTCTTGTTCCCCAGATGTGACCCAGCCTGCCCAAGTCGTGTACGAGAACGACACGGCTTATCTGGGCGACCTGCGCTCTTGATGACCGACACTCCTCTTCGCCTGGATAGTGCCCTGGTGCAGCGCGGACTGGCGCGCAGCCGCGCGCAGGCGCAGGCATTGGTTGCTGCCGGGCAGGTTTTTGTGGCGGGACGCGCCGCTGCTAGGCCCAGCCTGCTTGTGTCCGCCGATGACTTGATTGAAGTTGTGGGCGCGCGCTGCCCCTATGTTTCGCGGGCGGGCCTGAAGCTGGAAGCGGCTTTGGAGACATTTGGCCTTTCTGTGGCTCAGTGCGTCGCCCTAGACATCGGCGCGTCTACAGGCGGTTTTTCCGACTGCCTCTTGCAGCGCGGGGCGGCGCGCGTGGACGCTGTGGACGTGGGGCACGGCCAGCTTGCGCCATCACTGGCCGACGAGCCGCGCCTCTTTTACCGCGAAGGCATCAATGCCCGCACTCTTTCTCCTGCCGATTTCCCCTGCCTCTTTGACATGGTTGTCGCCGACCTGTCGTTTATCTCGCTTTCTCTTATTCTGCCTGTCGTGCCGCCTTTGCTTCGTCCACGGGGCAACATCATCTGCCTGGTCAAGCCTCAGTTTGAGGTGGGCGCGGAGAGACTAGGCAAGCGCGGGATCGTGCGCGACCCGCAGGCGCACCAGGCCGCACTGGAACGGGTGCGCGAAGCCGCGCGCCAGGCGGGCCTTCGGGAGCGCGGCTGCCGGGACAGCCCCCTTCTAGGCAGCGAGGGCAACCGGGAGTTTTTGCTCTGGCTGGCGAGAGCAGGAGAAGGCGACAGCGGTGCAGAATAGGAGCGGCATGATGATAGACACCAGCCGGCAGGAAGTCAGCAACCTGGAACTCGCGCAGCAGCACGCCGAGGCGCTGTTTGCCGCCGCGCGCCGGGCGCAGACATTCGCCTATGCGCCGTATTCCAACTTTGCGGTCGGGGCGGCGGTTTTGCTGTCCGACGGCGCTGTTTTCCCTGGATGCAACGTGGAAAACGCGTCGTTTGGCATGACTGTCTGCGCGGAGCGGGTGGCTTTGTTCAGCGCCATCAGCGCGGGGCGGCTGGACATTGCCGCCGTGGCGGTGGTGACCGATGCGCCGACTTTGTGCAAGCCGTGCGGCGCGTGCCGCCAGGTGATTGCCGAGTTTTCCAAGGCGGACAACCCAATAGCCATCGTGTGCGCCTGCGCGGGCGATGCGGCTTCTGCCGAGCCGATTACGGCCCTGCTGCCGGACAGCTTCATTCTTTTGTAGAGCCGATTGAGTAATCAACAAGAAGCATGCCGGATAACTGAGGGTCGAATGTCCCGCTTTTCTGCTGTTAAAGGCGCATGACTTCTTCCTGCCGCTGCGCCTCCACACGGATCAAAGTAATCAGCACTTGCAGAGGGCTGTCACCCGTGTTCCTGATCCTGAACGTATGGCCCGCAGGCTCGTAGTAGAGCGTTTCCGGGACAAGGTCAACTTCCTTTG
>JAABUQ010009617.1_pt1 | contig 13009 bp, 12 predicted proteins | sample 5560001 | NCBI WGS metagenome assembly JAABUQ01 (sample SAMN10711888, study PRJNA513371) | rock metagenome | isolation source: Antarctica rocks | place: Antarctica: Victoria Land, Finger Mt nord | collected 2015-12-18 | reverse complement strand
CCACCACGCCGGTGGTCGACACGCCTCGCCGCCTCGATCCGGGCGACGACGCCGCGCGCGCCCGGTTGGCCGACACGCTGGGACACCCCGCGGCCTATTGCGCCGACTGCGGACGCCCGCTCGGCGATCTCGGAACACGACGCAGCAGGAGCGGCAAGGCCTACTGCCACCCCTGCGCCGACCGCGCCGTGGCCGCCTACTACGCCGCCCACCCCGAGGCGCGCGCCAAGCGGTCTGCCGCCGAGCCCCCGCGTGAGCGCACCGGTACCTCCTACCTGCGCGAGCGTGAGCGCTTCGTGGTCAAGTACCACGCCGGCAACGGCCGCTACCAGATCTCCGACAGCCAGGCCCGCCGCTGGACCGATCGCCACCACGCCAGTGAGGCCGGCGCCACCGCCATCGCCATCGTGATGAACGCGCAGTGGCGCGAGCAGGTCTCCCGCGAGCGCGCGCCGCTGCGCGACACCTTCATCGCCCCCGAGGGGCCGCGCTTCCCGGCGCATCCGCGCGACCGCGCCTACACGCCCGAGGTCGGCGCCGGCGAGCCCGGACGCGCCTGGGATTGCTAAATCGGTCGATCAGAGCGGGGCGGACGTCAGCAGCGGCGTCCGTCTCGCCCCTCCATTGCGCGGCCAGGCTCCCACCGATCGCCGAGCAACGATGGCGGAGCATTGGATCGTGGTCAATTATTGACCACCTGTCGCACACGAGGCCCTCTGACGCCTTTTCGGGGCGTCAGAGGGCCTCGTGTGCCCGTGGGCAGGGCGCGGCCCGCGCGGGCGGGCCGGCTCGACAGAGACAGATGAGGAGCGCAAGGGAGGTATCATCGATGGACGAGTCGCCCATCCACGAGCTAGACGAGGGCACGCTGCCGCGCGTGAAAGCGAACGGCTTCACGGTCTACGCCGACGCGGCCGTGATCGCCGCCGACGGGACCGTCCACCTGCTGGGCTTGATCGGGCGGCGCCAGGCGGCGGAGGCGGTCGCGGCCACGCTGCTCGGCGGCAAGACGGCGCTGCTCTTCCCGGATCCGCGCGCCGTGGGCGACACCTTGCGCGCGCCCGCCGAGGGCGGCTACAAACAGTTTGCCCGGCGGTTGTCGGGCGGAGGACACCACCTGACGCTGCTGCCCGAGCGCGCCGACTACACGCGCGCCGGCGCCGACGGCTTCACGCTGATCGCCCCCGCTGGCAGCGCCGCGGACGGGAATGGGGACGAGGTGGCGCGCCTCCACTACCTCTTCCTGTCGCGCTGCGTCTCCACGCCGCTCGACGATCACTGGCAGGGTTGGCTGTGGCGCCGCGCGCGCGCCGTCGACGCGATGCCCCTACGCGCCATCGGACGCTGCGGGCCGGCCTGGCTCTGTGCGCCAGACGAGGCGGCGCTGCGCCGCGACATCCTGGCCGCGCTGGGCGGCGACCGCCGCTACGGCCGTCTCCCCGTGCCCGAGCGGGCCGGGGATCACGCACACATCGGATACGGGGAAGGAGATGCGGCATGAGATCTGTCACCGCATGGATTCGAGGAATGGCCGGTTGTGGGGCTGGTGAGCCTCTTGTCAGCCTCGACCGTCCTGTGATAGCATAACTTGTACGTTAATTATGTACGATCAAGTTAATCTCTCGTTCCGAGCGCCTGGGAGGATCGATGGCTTCGGCCCACGGCTTGCACCTCGCTCCGCGTCCCGCCGCCACCTGTCTGGAACAGGCGCTGCCCCGCGCGGAGTGGGACGGCTTCCAGCAGCACCTCCTCGACGGTTTCCTCCTCAGTCGGCGCGCGACCGTCAGTCAGAGTTCGGTCCACAATGCCCTCACCGCCTTGCGGTCCAACTTTCTGCCCTGGTTGGCCCTGCACAACCGGTACGTGTGGGAGGTGACCCCCGCCGATCTCGACGCGTGGGCGCTGGCTCTGGCCAACACGGTCCGCACGCGCACCCACCACATCTATTTCGGTCAGGTCGCCCTGTTCTACGAGTGGCTCGTGGTGCGCCATGGCGGCGAGCTGACGCGTCTCCTCGGCGTGACCGTGGTCAATCCGGTCGACCGCTTCAATCGTGCCCGCCGCCTGCCCGAGGGCGAACGCCTCGTCCCGGTCCCGCGCGAGGAGGTCATCACGTTCTTCCTCGCGGCCAGCCGCGCGCGCATCGCCACCACGGCCGCTGACGGCAAGTGGTTGCAGGCCTGCCGCGACCACACGCTGTGGCATGTCCTCAACTGGGCCGGTGTGCGTCGCTCCGAGGCCGTCGCCCTCACCCGCGCCGACATCGACCTGGACGCGGGGCTGCTGCGCGTCGTCGCCGGCAAGGACGGCAAGGGCCGCGTCGTGCATATCCAACCCCCGCTGGCCCCGACCCTGCGCTGGTACCTCCAGGAGGTGCGCCCCCAGGTCCCCGGCCGGTGGCGCACCCCGCTCCTGTTCGTGACGCAGCAGGGCGGGGCCTTCCATCCCGATGGCCTGCGCAATCTGCTTCATCATCGCCAGACCCGCGCGGGGCTCGACGCGGTGGACCAGTTCACCTGCCACGGCTTCCGCCGCGCCTATGCCACCCGGCTGTACAAGGCCCTGCGCGCGCAGGCGTTCCGCGACCCCCTGGACTACGTCAAGGCGCAGTTGGGCCATGTCTACCTCAGCACGACCCAGCGCTATTGCCAGCTCGACGACGACTACCGCACCGCCCTCGCCCACGAGGCCGCCGTGGCGCTGGCGGGCCATTATGGGAAGGGAGATGACCGAGATGACGATTAAATGGACGCTGCGGGTGGCGATGGCCGAGCGCGGCATCTTCACCATGGCCGACCTCGGGCGGCGCCTGGAGGAGCGGGTCGGCTACCCCCTGACGCCGCCGGCGTTGCATCGGCTGGGCGGTGGGCGCGACGGCACGCCGCCCAAGGAGATCAAGTTGGCCACCCTCGACGCCTTGCTCCAGGCGCTCGACCTCCCCGCCACCGACTTCGGGCTCTTCGCCTACGAGCCGCCCACCCCCGAGAACCAGGCGGCACAGCCGCTCGTCATCGACGCCGATGTCCGACCCGTGCGGGCGGCGGGCGGTGGAGGGTCCGGCCGGATGGCGGGGTCGGTGGGGAGACCCCGGATTCGTCGCACGCCGCCGCCCGATGGGCAGTAAACGGCGCGAGCACACCTGCCCGGCGTGCGGGCGGACCGCCGTCACCGTCGTCCGCAAAGGGCTTTGCGCGGGGTGCTACGAACGGACGCGACCGCGCGAGCGGCGCACCCTGGCTACCTGTCAGGCGTGCGGGCTCACGCGCCGGTCGTACTATCGCCGGGGGCTCTGCACCACGTGCTATGAGCGGGGACGCCGCCGCACCTTCCGCTGCGCGACCTGCGCGCGGACCGTCGAGGCGCCCGCCTCGTTCGCCGTGTTGTTGACCTGCCCGCGGTGCTATGAGCGGGCGCGCGTGACGCTGTTCGCGTGCCCGACCTGCGGACGGACCCGGCGCACGCGTCCGGAGGGGGGCGTCTGCCGCAGTTGTGCCTATCGCCGACGCCTGCGCGTCGCAACCTGCCGGTGGTGTGGCCAGACGCGCAAGGCCGAGTACAGCGCGGGCGACGTGTGCCACGCCTGCCGTGAGGACGCGCGGCTGCGCCGCGGTGGCCGGCCGGTCGCGCGCGCCGCCCAGCCGCAGGACGCATGGGAGGACCGCATGATCGGTCGCATCGCGCCCCTCCGGCGTGCGTGGCTCCGCGCGTTCCTGGCCGGTCCCCACTGTGATCGCGCGCCGAAGACGCGGCGTCTGTTGCTGGCGAGCCTGGTCCGCTTCGACGCTTACCTCAGCGACGAGACGACCGTCGGCCCCGGGCAGTGGACACTGGTGACCCTCGGGCACGTCGAGGCCTTCCTCGACCAGGGGCAGCGGTGGCTCCTCGAGCAGGCGCGCCCGTTCTTCGGGTGGCTGCATACACGGCGCGGTTGCAGTCCCATCGCCACGGTTCTCCCGGTGCGACGACGCTGTGTGCGCCTGCGCATGCTGCCCGTGGCCCGCTTGCGCGCCGCCTATCGGCGATGGACGACGGCGGAGGCGTCCCCAACGGAGGCGCTCGTCGGCTTGCTGGTGCTGGTGCAGTGCCTGGGGAGCGGCGATCTGCGGTACCTGCGGCTGAGCGATGTGCTGGCCCCAGACCGCCTGATGGTCGGTGGACACGCCCGCTCGCTGGCGCCGCCGGTCACCGCCGCCCTCGCGCGCTACCTGGCGTGGCGAGAGGAGATGTATGGAGGGCCGTCGACCTACCTGCTCGTGAGCACGGTCAGCCGCTTGCACGACCGTCCGGTCTCGGCGGACTGGCTGGGCGAGAACATCCTGCGCACCCCGGTCTCCAGCCTGCGCCAATCGGCGATCCAGCAACTGGTCCAGACGCTCGGGTGCGACGCGATGCAAGTCGCGGCGTCCACCGGATTGTCGCTGACGGCCGTCCAGCACTACATGACGCTCTTCAGCCGCCCTCTCCTCATCGACCGCGATCACGACGGGCGTGCGGATCGGCCCGCAGCGCACTAGACAGCGCGTCCCACGAGACGCGGCAGTCATGGCCGCTTGGCACCACCAGGCTAACGGTCGCCCGGCGAGGACACGCGGGATCGGGTCGTGGTACGTCTGGGGCGTGGGTGCGATCCCGCGTGTCCTCGCCGGGCGAAAGCGGGAGGTGTGGAACCGGCCGGTTCCACGTCGGGCGCAGCCCGACCCTGAGCAGCAGGGGCGGGCGCGTTATTCGTCGCCGCATTCGTCGCCGCAGCACGCGCCACGACGCCCATCGCAATCACTGCGGTGGGCGTCGTGGCATATGCGCGTTGCGAGAGTTTACGTTCAAGTTAAATGGAGGGTGGAAAACATATGAGTCGACTCGCAGGGAAAATGATAGCGGGCTTCTACCCCACGCCGCCGACGGTCACGGACCTGCTGGCCACGCTGCTCGTCGCGCCCCGCGGCGGGCGTCTCCTGGACCCCTGCGCCGGCCTCGGCGTCTTCGCCGCCACACTGGCGCGCGACCTCGGGCTGGAGAGCTACGGCGTCGAGATCAACGACACGCGGGCCGGCGAGGCGGCCATGCCGCTGGACCACCTGCTGCACACCGACGCCCTCAAGCTGATGATGACTCATGAGAGCGTCGGCTTGCTCGCTTTGAATCCGCCGTACGACTATGACGACGAGGTCCGGCGTCTGGAGCACGCCTTCCTGCTCAAGACGACCCCCTACGTCCAGCCGGGCGGCGTGCTGGCCTTTCTGGTCCCGCAACAGCGCCTCTCCGTGTCGGCGTCCTACCTCACCGCGCACTACACCGACATCCGCCTGTGGCGCTTCCCCGACGAGGAGTACCAGGCCTATCGCCAGGTCGTGCTGCTGGCGCGCAAGAAGGCTGGCCCGGAGCGCGACGCGTCCGCCGCGCGGGCACTGATCGAGCTGGCCAAAGGCGCGCTGGAGCCGCTGACGGCCGGGGCCTGCCCTCCCTACGCGATCCCCCGGGCGGGGGCCGCGCCGCTCTTCGCGGCCAGCGAGTTCGACCCGCTCGCCGCCGCCCGCGAGGCCGGGGCGGAGGCGTGGCCGGCGCTGGCCGGCCGGCTGTGGCCGCGCGAGGCTCCGCGCATCCGGCCCCTGATGCCGATGAAGAAGGGGCACGTGGCCCAGTTCGCCGTGGCGGGCCTGCTCTCCAACGTGGTGCTGCACGACGAGGCCGGCGACCCCTTCGTGGTCAAGGGTCAGGCCGAGAAGTCCACCGTGGTCAAGGTGGCCGAAGGAGAGGACAGCGTGACGCGCACCGAGCGCGACGTGCTCCAGACGCGCCTGACCTTGCTCGACGTGCGCCGGCGCCGCTTCGTCGCCGTCGACACGGGCGGCGCGATCCGCGGCGAGGCCACGGCCAGGGGCGACGGCGAGGACCTGGAGGATCAGGAGCAAGCAGCCGCCTACCCCGCGCCGCGGCCGCTCGACGAGACCATGGGCCTGGACGCGTTCCTGGAGCGGTTCAAGGAGAGCATCACCACGCGCATTCTGGCCGACTACCGCCCGCTGTACACCCCGCTGCAGCGGGACCTCTACGCCGACCGTCTCCGCCTGCTCAAGCGGCGGCTGATGGGCGCGCAGTCCGACGTCGTGCGCGCGGTAGCCCTCGCGCTGCGCAGCGGCCGGCGCGGCGTGTTCGTCAACGGCAAAATGGGCACGGGAAAGACATGCGTATCGCTGGCGGCGGCGTGGTGCCACGGGGCGCGCAGCATCCTGGTGCTGTGCCCGCCGCACCTGACGCGCAAGTGGCAGCGCGAGGTCCTGGCCACGGTACCGGGCGCGCGCGTGGGCATCGCCGTGACGCCGGCCGACCTGCACGCCATCCTGGACACGCCGGCGGACCGCTGGCATCAGGGGCCGCTGATCACCATCATCAGCCGGGAGCGCGCCAAGCTGCGCTACGCCACCGTGCCCTGCGCGGTCACGCGAACGGTGCGCGTGCAGGGTGACGACGGCGCGCTGGTCACGCGCGCGCGGCTGTCCTGCCCCGACTGCGGGCGCCTGCTGGTGGACAAGGAAGGCGTGCCCCTGACCATGGCCATCCTCAAGCGGCGCAAGCACTATTGCCCGGACTGCCGGGCGGCGCTGTGGCAGGCCGACCGCACGGGACCGCGCCGGGTGGCGCTGGCAGACTACATCAAGGCGCAGCTGCCGCGCGCCTACGACCTGCTCATCGCGGACGAAGTGCATCAATTTAAAGGGCGCGGGACGGCGCAGGGCTTCGCGCTGGCCACGCTGGCGGGGCTGATCCCCCAGACCCTGGCGCTGACGGGCACCCTGTTCAACGGCCTGTCGACCAGCCTGTTCTACTTGATGTACCGCCTGATCCCCGAGGTCAGGGCCGAGTTCGGCGTCAACGACGAGACGGCGTGGGCGGCGCGCTACGGCATCCTGGAGCGCGTGACCGTCTACCGCGAGAACGAGGAGGCCCGCGAGGACGGCGCGCAGAGCAAGCGCCGCTCGGGCAATACGCGCGTGGAGGAGAAGCCGGGCATCATGCCGGCGCTGGTGGTCCGGCTCGTCGAGCACACCGTGTTCATGAACCTGGCCGACGTGGCCGAGGGGCTGCCGCCCTACGACGAGGGCTTCACCCTGTACGACATGACGGACGCGCAGGCCTCCTGCTACGCGGCTCTCTACCGCACGCTGCACGACGAGTTGATCGCGGCGCTGCACGGCGGCGGGGCCGGCAAGCTGCTGGGCGCGTACCTGCAGAAGCTACTGACCTACGCCGACACCTGCTGGGACCCGCGCTGGACGGACGAGCCGGCCGTGGGGCGGCAACTCGACGCGGCCGAGGTTTACCCCAAGGAGCAGGCCCTGTCCGACTATTGCCGCCGTGAACGTGGCCGCGCGCGGCGCGTGCTGGTCTACGTCAAGCACGTGGGCGAGCGCGACATCACGGCCCGCCTGGCGCGCGTGCTGGCCGACGCCGGCTGCCGCGTCGCGGTGCTCAAGGCCGACACCGTGCCGTCCGACGAGCGCGAGGAGTGGTTCGAGCGGCAGGTCAAGGCCGGCGTCGACGTCGTCATCACCAACCCCACGCTGGTGGAGACCGGTCTGGACCTGCTGGCCTTCCCCTCGATCCGCTTCCACGAGATCGAGTACGACACGAACACCCTCAGCCAGGCGACCAAGCGCTCCTGGCGCATCGGCCAGGACCGGCCGGTGGAGGTCACGTTCACGGGCTACCGCGGCACCATCCAGACCAACGGCCTGGCGCGCGTGGCGTCCAAGCTGCGCGCCTCGTACCAGGCCGACGGCGACCTGATGAGCGGCGGGCTGGCGGACTTCGGCGACGACGGCGACTTCTTCCGCGACCTGGCGCGCAGTATCGCCGCGGGCGAGGGGACGGGCGGCGACGGGCTGGAGGCGCTGTACGCCGAGGCCCGCGCTGCGGCGGCGGACGGCGGGGGCGAGATCCTGACCGACGAGGAGCGGGAGGCCCGGGAGCGCGTGGCCGTGGCCGTCGTGACCGAGGCGGGCGCCGGCGCCGGCGTCACGGTCGACCTGGACCACCTGCGCGCGGCCTACTATGCCGCGGGCAAGCCGAAGGGGGTCAGCGACGCGCAGTTGAGCTTCTTCGACGTGGACCTGGCCGGTTGACGCGGGTCTCCGAGCCTGCGGGCCTGCGGGCCTGCGGGCGAGGGACGACGTACCAGGGGACCCGCCGGTCCCCTGGTGTGGAGAGGGCAGATCGGCTGGCGCCGGCCGGGGCGACGAGACGCCGGCGGCAAGGAGTAGCGCGAGGAGGACCCAATGATGATGCCCGAGCATGGCGCGACCCGGCGCCTGAGCGTGCGCGAGTGGCCCGTGAGCGAGCGCCCGCGCGAGAAGCTGGCGCGGCACGGCGAAGCGTCACTCTCGACCGCCGAACTCCTGTCCATCATCCTGCGCACGGGGAGCGCGCGCGAGGACGCGGTGGCCCTGGCGCAGCGGCTGCTGGTGGGGCGCGGAGGCCTCGCTGGCCTCGCCGACGCCAGCACCGTCGAGTTGGCGACCGAGCACGGGATGGGGCCGGCCAAGGGCGCCGAGCTCAAGGCCGCGCTGGAGCTAGGCAAGCGGCTGCTGGAGCAACGGGCGGACCCGCCGCAGGTGCGCTGTCCCGCGGACGTGGCCAATCTGATGATGCTGGAGATGGGCCTGCTCCAGCAGGAGGTGATGAGGACCGTCCTCCTGAACACCAAGAACCACGTCATCGCCTCGCCCGTCATCTACCAGGGCTCGCTCAACACCGCCGTGGTGCGCGTGGGCGAACTGTTCCGCGAGGCCATCCGGCATCACTGCCTCTCCATTATCGTGGTGCATAACCATCCCTCCGGCGACCCCACGCCCTCGCCCGAGGATGTCGCGGTGACGCGCGAGCTCGTCGCCGCCGGCAAGCTGCTGGACATCGAGGTCCTCGACCACCTGGTCATCGGCCACCAGCGCTTCGTCAGCCTCAAAGAGCGCGGCCTTGGCTTCGGTTAAGGGCAACCATCGACATGGCGCAAGACGGGCCTGTACCAGGGACCAGGGCGCGTACGCCCCTGATCCCTGGTTGTTCGTGCGGTGACCCGGCTAACGCCGGACAGACAACCTTATCGTGGGAAGGGGGAAGGACATGCCGCACGTCAAAGGTGTCGATTGCATGGGCGCGTGCGAGCGCCTGGGCCGTTGCTGCATCCGACCGGTCCTGTACGCCGAGGTGGCGGAGCAGTACGGGGCGACGCCGGTCCCGGTCCGCATCGCGGAGGGCTTCACGACGCACGTCCTGGCTATCCCGGCCGAGCAGCGAGGGCGCGCCATCCGCGACCTGCAGCAGCATTTCCACGACGCCGACGTGGTCCAGTGGCTTGGCGAAGCGCCCTGCCACACGGACTGCGACATCGCGATCTGCGCGGTGTGCGGCGGGCAGCACGAGGACTCCGCGATCTATGGGGAGCACTGCCTGTACGAGCCGGAGCGGGACGACGATGACCAGCACGACCGGTAGGGCCGGCCGTCGGCTCGCCGACAGGAGCGACGGCCAGCTGCTGCGCTTCATCGACATGCTGCGTCGCCACGACTTGACCCCGCCCGAGCAGGACGTGGCGCGCACCCTGTTCTGGCGCGACGGGACGAAGGCGGCGCGCGACTACGCCAGGGCGTGCGTCACCACCCGCCACCACGCGCCGCCGGCGGCGCCCATTCAGGGGGTCCTGATCGATGCCCCGGACACGCCGCCGGACGCGCCGGCGTTCCTCCAAACCGCGACGGGGAGCGGCCGCACGACTTGCACGCACTGTGGCGCGCGCCTCCGCGTCCGCCATGTCATTCCCTACGGCGTGCTTTGCACGGAGTGTCACGACTACCGGAAGCGGCGCCATACCATGCGGCCGCTCGGCGACGAGGAGGCGCTGCGCCGTTGCGCCCTCCTCGGGCACGACCTGGCGCCCGTCGCGATGCGGATCGACGATCGACGGCGCTGGCGCTGCCAACGCGCGGACTGCCATGATTCCCTCGTCGACTATCGCCAGCGCGCGGAGGACGCGCCCCAATGGATCGGCGCGGCCATGAACCACCGCTGCCATGGCGACAAGCCAAAGCAGCTCGGTTTGACGCTGGTCCCTCTTGGCTCCGTTGACTAGCCCCGCGGCTGGCCCGATCGCGGGAACTCGCACACGGGCCATGGTCACTCGTACCAGGGGCGGCGCGCCGCCCCTGGTTGGACAGGGAGAGCCCGCCAAGCGGCGGGCCAACCGTAACGGGCGATCGGGAGGACGGCCGCCCTCGGTGGAAGGAGAAACCGCACGATGGAGACGCACATGACCATGGAGGGGCTCACCAGGTTGGGGGCGCCGGTCCCGCCGATGCTCGAGGAGGCCATCGGGTACGAGGGCACGGCGCGCCTGGTGGCGTTCTATTGGGAGCCCGGCGGCGACGAGGCGGCCTATCACGATGGTCGCCGCGGCCTGGTCGGGGCCAACTGGCACGCCTACCTGACCTACACCCGGCACGCCGCCGTCGCGCCCTACCTCGCCGGCTACGCCCTGGGCAACGCGGACGAGCCGGCCCGTCACTGGCTGGTGCTCGACCGCGCGGCGCGCGTCCTGTACGTGGGACTCGTCACCGACGCGCGCCGCGCGCTGTCCGCGCAGTGGCCCCCGCTGTCGGACCTGCCGCCGCTCACGGCCGAGGAGTGGGCCGGCCTCGCCCAACGGGCGACCGAGCAAGCGCGCCATGCCACCGTCGATCAGCAGTCCCTCATGGCCGCGATGGAGCGCGCCGCCCATCTGTGCCGGGAGCTTACCGCCTGGCTGGACCGACAGTAGACCTACAGCGTGAGGGAGAGATCATGGGCATGGACACCGATACTACACCGCCGCCGGTGACGAGGACCTTCCGCACCTTCGTCACCGGACCGTCGAACGCCCTGGCATACAACGCCGCACTCGCCGTGGCGCGCGCGCCCGGCGTCGCGCACAATCCGCTCCACCTCTGCGGCGCCTCCGGCAACGGCAAGACGCACCTCCTGAGCGCCATCGCCGCGTACCTGGCCCCGCGCGTGAACGGGGCCGAGGTCATCCTGACGGGAGCGGACGCCTTTGCGCGGGAGTTCACGGCCCACCTCCACGCCGGCCGCACGCCGGCCTTTCGTCGCCGCTACCACCGCGCCGCCGCCCTTTTGATCGACGATGTGGCCGGGATCGCCGTCAGCACGCCAGCGGCAACGGAACTGGTCCGCATCATCGACGCGCTGCGGGAGTCCGACCGTCAGGTCGTGACCGCCGACGCGCAGCGGCCCGGCGCCATGCACGGTATTCCGGCGGGCCTCCGCGCACGCCTGGGTACCGCCATCGCGACGCTGGGAGCGCCGGACGCGGCGACGCGGCTAGCGGTCTTACGCCGGAGGGCGGCGCGGGACGAGCCGCTGCCGCTGCCCGATGAGGCGTTGGTGGCGCTGGCGGCCCGCCTGCGCGGGTCCGTGCGCCAGGTGGAGGATGCCCTGGTCAGCCTCGTCGACGAGGCCCGCGCCCAGGGAGGCGTCGCCTCGCCGCACCTGGCCAGGCAGGTCGCCGGCGATATCAATCGCGCGGCCCGCTGGCCGCACGGTCCGGTCATGGTGGGCGCGGTGCTGGCGGCGATCTGCGACTACTACGCCTTGCCGCACCAGACGCTGCTCAGCAAAAGCCGCGCGATGACGGTCGCCCAGGCCCGCCAGGTCGCCATGTACCTGCTGCGCGAGGACGCCGGGTTGACCGCCGTGCAAACCGGCCAGCGGTTGGGCCGCGATCACTCCACGGTCCTCTCAGGCTATGCGCGCATCGAGGCCGCGGTAGGCGCCGGCGACACCGCGATCACCGCGATCCTCCAGGCCGTGCGTGACCTGGCGCGAGAGCACCAGGCCGCGTGCGCCTGAGCCACGCGGCCACCGCTAGACAGGAAGGATTGATGATGAACCCACCGACAACGCGCTATCAAATGCGCGCCCTCGACGACTGCGTGGGCATCGTCGACACCACGCAGGCCCGCGCGACGCCGCCCGTCGGCGCCTGGAGCGGCGCGCCGGAGCAGCCTCCCGCGTTGTGGATCGTCCCGGCCCGCGACGCGGACAGGCTCCTGGACCAACTCAATGCGCGCACCTTTCGCTACCTGCTGATCTCGCCCGCCTGTCCGTCGGGCAGCCTCCTCACTGGCGCGCGCATCCGCAGTTCCTACGTCCACGCCCGCCTGGTCGAGTTGCCGGCGGATATCGCCGTCGCGCAGTTCGATCGCCTCGCGCGCACGCCGGAGGCGCTCTATACGCCCGGATGCTACGCCACTGAAGAGGAGGCCGACGCGGCCTACTGGGAGAAACGCGGGCCGGCGCGACCGGATCGCTGCCCCGCCACGTCGCCCGAGCAACTGACGCACCACGACGCCCATCGCGGCTCCGGGATGGCTTGCCTCGGCGCCACGGCAGGGGACCGCGCATGATCGTCTTGACCACCGCACGCGAGATCAACGCCGCGGTCAAGAGCAACACCTACGGCGCGGCGCGCGAACACAGGCGCAGCGGCCACGTCTACTGCCAGGCGCCCGGCCACACAGACGCGCTCCGCGTCATCGGCGCGCGCACAACGGCCGGCGCGCTGACGGTCAGGACGTTCTCGGGGTGGGTCACGCCGACCCGCGTGTGGGCCGAGGGCGGCTAGCCGTAGACAACACGGGATAGCCGCTAGCACAGCCGGCCGCGCCGCGCGGCCGGCTGTGCTGTGCCGTGGGCGCGGTGCGTCAGCGGACGCACCCAACGATCACGTGGGAGGAGGGCCGGTATGTCACGCATCGGGAGACACACGTCATCGCCGCACAGCCATGACGCGACGTTGGAGGCGCGGGCGCGCGCGGACCTGGGCGCTATCCTCGACGCGGGCCTCGACGGCGGACTGTTCACCATCGCGGCCGTGCGCCGGCTCCGCGAGGCGTTCCTGCGCGGCAGGATCGACGGCCAGACCTACCTCGGCTCGTGCGCCTGCGTCAAAGGGACCCTCGCC
>JAABUQ010009616.1_pt1 | contig 13009 bp, 10 predicted proteins | sample 5560001 | NCBI WGS metagenome assembly JAABUQ01 (sample SAMN10711888, study PRJNA513371) | rock metagenome | isolation source: Antarctica rocks | place: Antarctica: Victoria Land, Finger Mt nord | collected 2015-12-18 | reverse complement strand
GCAGACTTGTCATGTTCAGGGGCGTTCGGTCATCGAGTTTTTTAAGCAGGTGTTGATGGCTCAATCGGGTGCAGGGTTTTCCATGCCTTCTCTCATCCCTCCATCAACCACCTGAATCCTTACCTTTGACTAAGCCTGTGCCTGGGTTAATTATCCCAACTCAACTGCGAAATAATTGGGGATATAGTAATTTTGGGATTTTTTATGAACGGGCAGTTAATGAGCTGAAAGACTGCCAAAAGCTCAAAGAGTACATTGGAACAATCAAAGCAAATGCTCTTGTAGAGGGTAACAACTTTAAAGTCGAGGTTTTTATGGGAGGAGGAGATTTTGCCCAGATGACTATTGAGCTGGTAGGGGAAAAAGGCACTGCTATTGTCAGAACGTGCTACTCAAAACTCGTCTGTCCTGAGTCAGATCCCCAATTTCCAGTTCAATATGGAATTCAAGTATACTCAAAATCAGGTAAAAAAAATCTTCCTTATCCTCAGAAATGTCGCCACTCAACTACTTCTGAGCCTGTTTACATTCAACAGACAGCTAGTTATGTCCGCTAAAAAGCTTGTCTTTCTAGTGGCGTTTGAGGGTTTTATGGTGTGATACCCGAAGATGACGCCAGCGCTTCCTTTGCCTAACGCTACGCGTCGCCTTTGGCAGAAGGCTGACACGTATCGCTGCCGAGACACGACGACAGAACCGACAGCTTATTTGACTACGCCCGTATGCCCCTTAATGTCTCCCATCAGTTCAACTCGACCCCCTAAGTACTTAGCCAGAAACTCTTCCGCGATGGCAAAGAAGTGCAGTCGGTTTTCCGGGCGGGCAAAACCGTGCCCTTCGTCGGTGTAGAGGATATATTCCACTGGCTTACCGCCCTGCTGCATCGCTGCGACAATTTGATCGCTTTCCGCCTGGTTGACTCGTGGATCATTAGCACCCTGAGCGATCAGCAGTGGGGCTTCGATCCGGTCAACGAAAAACAGAGGCGATCGCGAATTGAGAAACTCCTGTTCCGTTTCCAGGTTTCCTACCCGATGCGCCTCGATGGCTCTAAGTGGTTCCCAGTATGGGGGGATATTTTGCATCATTGTCACCAAGTTACTAGGGCCAACGATATCCACACCAGCAGCAAAAACGTCGGGTGTGAAGGTCAAACCTACCAGAGTCGCGTAGCCGCCGTAGGAACCACCCATAATCGCCACCTTCTTGAGGTCAGCAATCCCCTGTTGTACCAACCAATTGACGGCATCAATCAGGTCGTCATGCATCTTTGCTCCCCACTCGCGATTGCCAGCGTTGAGAAAATCTTTGCCGTAGCCAGTGGAGCCGCGAAAGTTGACTTGCAGCACTGCATAGCCTCGGTTTGCCAGCCATTGCACTTCCGGATCGTAGCCCCAGGTATCGCGTGCCCAAGGACCACCGTGTACAAGGAGTACCGCTGGCAAGTTCTTTGCCGGACTAACCAGTGGCGTCGTCAGGTATCCGTAGATAGTCAACCCGTCCCGCGACTGGTAGGAAATTGGTTGCATTGATGCTAGCGGCAACTCTTCCAGTTTTGGCCGGTTACTGAAGAGCAATGTGCTGTTTTTGGACTCTCGGTCGTAGGCGTAATAGTAGACTGGTCCATCATCAGTAGTGTATGCGACAAGCCAGCTGGTGTTGGCTAGGTTACGGCTACTGACTCCAAATTCTCCAGAGCGCACCTGGGCAATGGTCTCAAAATCAGGGGCAATGCTCTGGTCGAGAACCTGCCACTCCTGTTTGTCCCTGTAGAAAGAGACTGCCTGGATGACTCGCGACACTGGGTCGATGAGGATGACATCAATATCATATTGAGTATCCTCGGCTATAACAGTTTCTTGATGGTTCGCCAAGTCAAGGGCAATTAGACGCTGGGCGTTGGCATCATGACTGCCGGTAATGTAGAGGATTTGACCATCAGCCGAGAAGCTGACCGCATAGCCCTCATCATCCGGTCCCCAATGTCGGAGGGTCTCCCACGACTTGTCTGTTGCTTCCCTAAATAACAGGTCAGAACCACCATCGGGTGTAGTGGCTACGGCAGCCCGCACTTGGAACTGGGCGTCAGCTGTCCAGGCGACTATGTTGCCAGGGTTCTCCGTGTCGAACTCAACCGCACCATTTTTGAGGTTGATCCGGTAGACGTCATGCTTACGGCGATCGTGTAAGTTTAGCCCCACCAGCATCTGATCGGGGAAGTTGGGGTCAAGTGCCACTGGCTGAGCCTGAATGCCCTGGAACGGCGTCAGATCGCGGACGATATTCGATTGGATGTTGACGGAGTAGAAATGCCAGTTCTCGTCACCGTCTGAGTCCTGTAGGTAAATTAGCTGCTCAGCACTATAAGTCCAGAAGAAAATCCGGATGCCGCGCTTTTTATCATCTGTTAGCTGGCGGTCGTCTTGCTGTCCCACAGTGCGTAGCCACACTTGCAAGATGTTCTTCTCATCCGGAGCGATGTACGCTAGGTACTTGCCATCAGGTGAAATTCGCGGACTGGTTCGCTCTGGGTTGCCGAAGAGAATCTCACGCGGAATCAGCGGCGGCAGTGTGGATGGGTGTTGCTTAACAGTTGCAGACTGCATTGTTGTCTCCTATGCTTGATTTGCCTATTCTTACTTTGCTCATAGGAATAGCGAATCACCCAGTCTGGTTAACCGACCAGATTCAGGGCGAAAGCCAAGCATGTAAACAATGATGGGAGCGCGTTGGGCTGATTGCAGCGGTAGTGAGACAGAACCTCGTGAGGAGTCCATCGTGGTAGCTGAATTTAATGGGCAGCTGCACCAGCACCAGCCTTCGCCTTTTTACAGAACAACAGGGCGATCGCACACACGAGCAGTGCGATCCCAATAAAGTAAAAGCAATCGTTGTATGCCATCACGTAAGATTCGCGGCGGACTATATTAGCAATGTCTTGAAGCGCTCGATTGTGGGCGGTACTAGGATCGCTTCCCCGACTCTCAAAGAACTGAGTTAGCTGATTAATTCGCTGCTGAGTTTCCGGTCTATACAATGAGACAGCATCTCCGATCCGCACGGAGTGAAATTGCTCCCGCCTAGTCAGCAGTGTGTCTAGGGCGGCAATTCCAAATGAACCACCCAAGTTGCGCATCATGTTAAATAGACTTGAGGCAGAGCCAGCTTGTTCTTTTTCAATATTTGCCGTGGCGATCGACGAGAGGGGCAAGATCATCAGGGGTTGTCCCAGAGAGCGGACAAGCTGCGACCAGCGCAGTTCCTGGATAGCTGTATAGTGCGTCATGGTCGAGTTCATAAAACAACTCACCGCAAAGATGCTAAACCCTACCGCAGCCAAAAAGCGAACATCAAAGCGCTGCATAAGTTTGGGCACGAACGGAATTATGAATAGCTGTGGCACCCCCGACCACATAATGACTTCTCCAATTTGCTGGGGGCTGTAATCTTGGATCTGACCGAGATACAGAGGGATGATATAGACCGTGCCGTATAGCCCTAGTCCGAGTGCCAGACCAGACACACTGCCAATGCCAAAGTTGCGACGGATTAATAAGCGTAAATTGATAAAAGGTTTCTTACGGGTCAGCTCAATCCAGAGGAAAAGAGTGATAAAAATCACAGCAACGATTGCCAATTTCCTAATTGCCGGAGAACCAAACCAGTCCCAGCGCTCCCCTTGTTCTAAAACAATTTCTAGAGAGCCTAGACCAAGCGCCATGGAAAGGATACCCAACCAGTCACCTCCCTTCAATCGGTCTAGATGCAATGGCTGTGGTTCGATGGCGTACAAAATTATGCCGATCAGTAAAATCCCTGGAATGATATTCAAGTAGAAGTTGTACTGCCAGCCAAAGTTATCCGTCAGCCACCCGCCAATTGTCGGACCAATCGAGGGTGCAAAGGTGGCTGTGACCGAAAATAGTGCCAGCCCAATCGGCTGTTTAGCAGGTGGCAAAGTCGTCAGTACGATCGTAAAGGCCATGGGGATCAGCACGCCCCCTGTGAATCCTTGCCCAACGCGGAAGATAATGATCTCACCGAGACTCGAGGCAAAAGCACAGCAAATTGAAAAGAATATAAATAAGATGGAATTAACAACCAGATACCACCGCACAGAAAACACTTGCGATAGCCAGCCGGTTAGCGGAATAGTCACAATCTCAGCTACTAGATAAGAAGTGGAGATCCAAGAACCTTCATCTGTCGTAGCACCTATCGCCCCAGAAATCTGTTCCAGAGAAGAGTTAGTAATCTGAATATCTAAAACCGCCATGAACGCGCCCAACATAGCACCCATCAGACCAATCCAGGTTTTCAGGGACACCTGATCGGACTGAGGAGATCGGCTAGGAGGCTGAGAAGTCCTAACTGTATTTGTATTAGCCACAGAATTGCTCCGATTGAAACTATGAATGTGACCTGGGAAGAATACCGGCTTTTGTATAAATCGGTTTAACTAAAAGCCTGATGGCAGGCAATTGTCTGGCAAACAGCAATGAGCCGATAATGCAGCAGCTACCACCGACGATCAATGTACTTGGAGCGCCGATGTTACTTGCCAAACTGCCAGCGAATAAATTACCAAAGGGTGCCATACCTAGAAATGCCATTGTGAATAAGCTCATCACCCGTCCGCGTTTGTCGTCCTCGACAATTGTTTGGATCACCGTGTTACTAGAGGCAATTTCAAGAATTGAACCCAAGCCAATTAGCAAGGACATGAGTAAAGAAAGCCAGAGGACGTGGGACAAAGCAAAACCAATTAGCCCAATTCCACAAAGTGCTGGGGCAAAGGCAATGACTCTGCCTAAGCCAAGTACAGTTGGTCGAGTACTGAGATAAAATCCGCCGCCCAGCGCTCCGACTCCCGACGCCGCCATCAGAAAACCAAGGGTGTGAGCACCGCCGTGCAAAATCTTAGTGGCGAAGATTGGTACAAGAGTGACAAAAGGCATTGCCATCAGGCTAAACAATGCTAACAGCAGTAAAATTGACCGGATTGGTGGGAAGCCAAAGGCATAATCAAATCCCTCTTTCACTCTTTGCCAGGGATTAGCGGTTTGGACGGCGAGCTTTTTGGGCTGAAGCTTCATTGCTAATAAAGCGGCAATTACAGCGATATAACTGAGGCCATCAATCAGAAAACAGTAACCGCTCCCAACCCTAGAAATCACCACACCGGCAATGGCAGGGCCAATGAGTCGCCCTCCGTTGACGAGGGAAGAATTGAGCGCGATCGCACTTGATAGATCTTCAGTGCGATCCACCATTTCTTTGACAAAAGTCTGCCTTGCTGGGGCGTCAAAGGCATTAATTAAACCCTGGAATAAGCTTAGGAAGATAATATGCCAGACATTAATCACATGGGTTAGTGCTAAAACTGCTAGCACTAGCGACTGGAACATAGCGAGGATTTGAGTTGTCACTAAGATCCGATGGGTATTCCATCGGTCCACTACAACACCTCCCAGAGGAGCCAGCACGAAGCTAGGAATTTGACTGGTAAATCCAACGACCCCCAGCATCAGTGCTGAATCTGTCAACTGATAAACCAGCCAGACTGTAGCTAGTTGTGTCATCCAGGTGCCAATGAGAGAGACCCCTTGTCCTCCGAAAAATAGGCGATAGTTCCTTGACCTTAGGGCAGGTGGGAGCGACATCATTCTAATAGCAGCTTTTTTCATCAATCGTTACTCTACTTTTTGTAAGGAAAGCTAATAACTTTTTCTCCCCCTGCTTCCCCTGCTCCCCCGCTATTACGAAGTTCCGAGCGGAGGCTTCCTCCGATCAGACTTCGCACTGCTCTCTTCAAAAGGGGAGCCCATCTTTATTTTGAGAAGTCAGCTTAAGTTATGACTGTACCTTAGGAAGTAGTCCGATTTCTTTATAAATTGGGCGAACCAGGCTAGTTAATACTGGTAGATGTTTAGCAAATAGCAACGAGCCTAAAATACCGAACGTGCCATTGATCATTAATGTATATGGAGCACCTATTTGACTAGCTAGCCAACCTGATAATAAGCTCCCAAAGGGAACCATACCCATAAATGCCATGCTGTAAAAGCTCATTACCCGACCCCGCTTATCATCCTCCACGATTGTTTGAATAAACGTGTTACAAGCTGCAATTTGGAGAACTACACCAAAGCCAATTGCCACCATCACTATTAAAGAAAACCCAAGGATGTGGGACAGAGAAAAAACAATGAAACCAATTCCCCAAAACCTGGGAGCTAGTGCAATAATATTTTCTAAACCTACTACACTCGAGCGGTAACTCAGATAAACACTAGCTATTAAAGCTCCCAGTGCTGAAGCTGCCATCAAAAAACCTAGGGTTTCAGCACCGCCGTGAAGAATATCTGTCGCAAAAATAGGTGAAAGAACGACATAGGGCAAGCCCAAAAATCCGAGTAAAGCCATCATCAGTAAAACTGATCGGATAGGTGGGAAGCCAAAGGCATAGTTAAAGCCTGTTATCAGCCTTTGCCATGGAGGGAGGGTTTGGACTGCTAGCTTGCTAGGAACAAACTTCATAGATAGCAAGGCGACGAGTACGGCGATGTAGCTGATGCCGTCAATTAGAAAACACACTCCTGCTCCAAAGGCTGCGATCAGTAAACCACCAATTGCTGGTCCGATTAATCGAGCGCTGCTAATTAGGGAAGCATTGAGAGCGATCGCATTTCCTAAATCTTCTTGCTTCTCGACTATTTCTTTAACAAAAGCCTGAAGCGCTGGCATAGATAAGGCATTAATTAAACCTTGAAATATGCTTAAGAAGATGATATACCAAATGTTAATCATGCCGGTTAGCGCCAGAAAGGCTAGCGCTAAAGACTGGAGCATAGCCAGTATTTGAGTAACGATCAAGATCCGATGGCGGGGCCATCTATCCACTACAACTCCGGCAAATGGAGCTAGAAAGAAAGTAGGAATTTGCCCAGCAAATCCCACCACACCTAGTAATAAGGCTGAGTGTGTCAATTGAAACACTAACCAATTGGTAGCGATTAATGTCATCCAAGTCCCAATCATCGAGAGACCTTGACCTGTGAAATAGAGACGGTAATTTCTCGAGCTAAAAGCCCGCCCCATTCGACTCAAGGGTTTGCCGGAGGTAGCTCCGGCAACTTCCTTGAGCAAGCTCAACGTAACGCCTGTGGCAGCTCCGGCAACGCGCTCCCGCAAGCTCAAATGTTTAGATGGCACAATATTCCTCTTGTCTACTGGACGGCGATGCTAACAAGACCCCTTTACACTACTTTACATTCACGCTTGTTTCAACTGACAAACCAGGTACAATCCGCGATTGATATCCCCGAATGCTATTAGGGTCGAAAACAATTTTGACCGGGATACGTTGCACAATTTTGGTAAAGTTGCCAGTGGCGTTATCTGAAGGCAGCAGGGCAAACGTTGCGCCTGAACCTGGCGAAAAGCTATTGACGTAACCGATGAAGTTGCGATCGGGGATAGCATCGACGTGGATTTCTACCTGCTGCCCGACGCGCATCTTTGCCAGCTGGGTTTCTTTGTAGTTGGCAACCACCCACTCATCATCCTGCGTGATTGCCATTAAGGGGGTCCCTGGTTGCAATCGTTCCCCGACTTCCGCGCTTTTGTTCCCCACCCTGCCGCTCGTGGGAGCGTAAATGTTGGTGTAGGACAACTGCAATTTGGCATTATTGAGACTAGCTTGGGATTGGGCGATCGCTGCTTGAGCCGCTTGGTACTGAGAGCGGCTCACCTGGGTTTGCACCCCAGTAGCTTTGGCTTGTAGCAGTCCACCTTTGGAAGCTGCCAGTTGAGCCTGGGCTTTAGTCACATTCTCTTGGGCTTGAGCCAGGCTAGCTTGAGCTTGCGCCACTGCCTGAATAGCTGAATTTCTCTGAGCTAGATCAACCTGATATGCAGCTCTGGCTGTATCCATCTGTTGACTTGCGATGACACCTTGCTGGTACAGGACGCTGTAACGGTTGTAATCAGCTTGAGCCTTTTGCAAATTCGCATTCGCCTGAGCCACCTGCGCTTGGGCTGCGGGCACGCCAGCTTGTGCTGCCTTGACTGCCGCAATGGCAGTGGAAATCGAAGCGCTAGCACTGCCGACGTTACCTTGGGCATTCTGCGTATTACCCAAAGCTGTCTGTGACGACAGATTAATCTGAGACAGAGCTGCATTAGCCTGCCGTTGGGCTGACTCGAGCGACGCTTCTGCTTGCTGTGCTTCCACCTGATAGTCACGGGGATCGAGCGTTACTAATAGTTGACCTGCCTGCACATGCTGGTTGTCGTTCACCAGCAGGCCATTGACTGTGCCATTAATCCGGCTACTGACTGGGTGAACGTCAGCCGTAACATAAGCGTCATCTGTAGATTCGTGGACAGAAGCGTACTCGAACCAGCGGATACCAAAAACACCGCCAACCACTGCCAACACACCTAAACCCGCAAAGAGTAACCGCCTGCGTTGCTTGTTCTTGGGCTTAGATTCCTCTTTCCCTGCATCAGGTGGCGGCGATTTTTGTTCCTCTGTTGCCGCATCAGCCTCAGGCTTTGCCACTCGCGCCGTTTGCCGCTGTTTCTCTGGAGCAACTGCGTTGGCTACTGTTGGAGTGGCAACTTTATCAGTTTCGGCAACTGTACTCACTTCCTGGTCTAGTACTGCACTTCCTTTTCCATCTAACGAGTTGTTGCTTATGCGTTCCATAATTGTTATGTCCTAGAATCCGAACAATTTTTACACGAACGTTTATTTAGCGTGCTTACTATTGCCCAACATTTGTCTACGCGTACGATTATTTAGTACCCTTAGTATTATGTTAACAAAGCTCTATAGTACTAAGACTAGCTGGAAGAAATACTTTTTAAGTCCTTCTTTGGGACGGTTATGAGAGGTTCGCGATTAACTGATCTACCAGTTGGGAAAGTTGTTCGCGCTCTTGCGGTGAAATCCCCTCGAGTGCTTGCTCCCGGACTTCCATAGCAAGCGGGGGTAGGACGGTTTCTAGTTGCTTGCCTGCTTCCGTCAACCAAATCCGCCAAACCCGACGGTCGTCAATGTCCCGCTCTCGGCGAATCAGTCCCCGTTCCTCCATCCGATCCAACACTCCGGTAATGGTGCCTCCTACCTGTTGCAGTTTTTCTCCAATGCTACAGGTGGGTAAACCATCTTCTTCCCACAAACAGCACAGCACTAGCCAGTGAAAGGCAGTCAAACCATATGGCTCCATCAGCTCTTGAAACTTGCGCGTCAGGAGTTGAGACAGTAGTTTAATCCGGTATCCAATGCTATAGGGTGCCAGAACTAGCCGTCGCTGCTCTGCTAATTTTTGCTCAAGCGGAACAGAAGTCGTTTGCATATTTACTTCGTATGCGTAATATACTCCGGTTTAGCAGTAATCGCCTGACTTTTGCTGAGCGTGAAGAACATTGAAGTCGTTTCCCTTCAGACAATTAATCCATACAAGTATACATTATAACTCATCTCACTTGTCTCTGGCAAGTCCTAAAGCCCCCTACACCGTGTTCCTGACTGTTGTAATTTTTCTTAAACTAGAAGGGGTAAAGCTATCATAAATTAGCACTCATGCTGCTCCGACCAAATCAACGCACTAAGTTGGATGCCTCAGACGACAAGCTGTTCTATGCCTATCCGCGTTTTGTTACCCATGTGGATGAAGGGTTTATTCAACAGCTCACCGATTTGTACCGCGATCGTCTCAAGCCCAATATGCGCATCCTTGACATGATGAGCAGTTGGGTTTCTCATCTACCAAAGGAGATGGAATTTGCTCATGTTGAAGGGCACGGTCTCAATACTGAGGAACTAGCACGCAATCCCCGGTTGGATCATTACTTTGTACAGGATCTCAACGAAAATCCTCAGCTCCCCCTGAAGAATCAAGATTTCGATGCCGTCCTCAATGCGGTATCAGTTCAGTATTTGCAGTATCCCGAAGCCGTATTTGCTGAGATTTACCGCATCCTCAAGCCTGGTGGAGTCGTAATTGTCAGCTTCTCTAATCGGATGTTTTATCAAAAAGCGATTCAGCCGTGGCGGGAGGGTTCTGAAGCCAGTCGGGTTGAGTTAGTTAAAAGCTACTTCGAGTCAGTGGTAGGATTTAGTTCCCCAGAAGTGATTGCCTATAAGTCTACTGCTCCCAACTTCCTGCAATGGTTAGGTGCGGGTGCAGGTGCGGATCCGTTCTATGCGGTGATTGCTTACCGACGGGAGGGCAGTTGACTCGCTCTTTAGAGTAATAGTAGTTCGGAGATCAGCCTGATGAGCCAACAAGTGTTAATTACGGGTGGAGCTGGTTTTGTCGGTAGTGCTTTAGGGATAGGTCTGGCTCAACGCCACCCTGACTGGCAAATTATTGCTCTGGATAATCTGAAGCGCCGAGGTTCGGAGTTAAATCTACCTCGACTGAAGCAAGCAGGTATTCAATTTATCCATGGAGATGTACGGAATCTAGAAGATCTTGATCCAGCAGCGCTGCAACCAAGCTTAATCTTAGAGTGTTCGGCGGAGCCATCGGTGTTAGCAGGGTATGCAACTCCAGGGTATGTGCTGCAAACGAATTTGGTAGGGACAATCAATTGCCTGGAGTTGGCTCGGCAGACTCAGGCTGATTTTATTTTTCTGTCCACCAGTCGGGTGTATCCCATTGCTCACCTCAACGCTTTGAAGTTCAAAGAAACAGAAACACGTTTTCAACTTCTAGAGCAACAGCCCTTGCCAGGCGTGTCGAGTCAAGGTATTTCGGAGGAATTTCCCTTAACTGGAGCGCGATCGCTCTATGGTGCTTCCAAGTTGGCTTCAGAACTCCTGGTGACTGAATATGCCGATGCCTATGGACTAAGAACTCTAATTAATCGCTGTGGGGTACTGACTGGACCTTGGCAAATGGGTAAAGTTGACCAAGGCGTTTTTGCTCTATGGATGGCGTTTCACTACTTCCAGCGATCGCTAAAGTACATTGGTTATGGCGGTACGGGCAAACAGGTGCGAGACTTTTTACACGTGAGCGATTTATTAAACCTGCTCGACCTGCAAATCCACAGATTGTCAGAATTGGCAGGACAGACTTTTAATGTCGGCGGTGGGGCAACCAACACGCTTTCACTCTACGAAACGACGCAACTTTGCCAAGAAATCACTGGATATAATATCCCAATTACTCCCGTTTCAGAAACCCGAGTCGGGGATGTGCCGATTTTTATTACGGACTCCCGTAAAGTCATGAGTGCTACTGGGTGGCAACCTCAAAAAGACGCTAAAACGACTCTGACGGAAATATACGAGTGGATTCATCAATTCAAGCAACAAGTCGGTGAGATTTTTCTGTGATGTCACCCATCCAACTGCGCCAGAAGTCTTTCCGCCTCGGCACAAAGGGTGGTATTTCAGTGAAATTGCTAAAGCTTCAAAACTTTCCAGCATTAGATAAATTAATTTATTATAAAATTTGTATAAAAACATACAGTTGGCTTGCTTGAGTTGGAGCTTTAGAAAATAGTTTTGGTGAAATCACTGAAGTTTTAGAACTTTATAATCCTCCGTGAACAGAGTTTTATAAACTTTGTGTAAAGATTACCGGATTGACTTGCTAAATAGGCAATCTCTAAATTACGCTGATTTTGTTGTGAAAAAAGAATAAACTGCAGCTTTATAAAGTTTGTAGCGTAAGTGTTGAATATTCCGATAACTCCTCAAGTAGAAGTTATTGTCAAGAAATTCCACATGATGTATTTTTGTTCAAATAAATATTGCTTGTACAAGCTGTAAGCATTGAAAGAAATGACTTGCAGCAGTTTGCTAAGGAGTACGGAGCATGGCCATCGTTCTCGTGACAGGTTCAGCCGGATTGATTGGTTCCGAATCGGTGAGATTTTTCTGCCAACGGGGTTTCACCGTTGTAGGAATCGACAACAACATGCGTCAGGTGTTCTTCGGGGAAAATGCCTCGACCGAATGGAATCGCCAGCGCCTACTAGAGAAATATGGCGAACAATATATTCACCACAATATCGACATTCGAGACCATGAGGCGATCGCCGAAGTATTCCACTCTATGGCAAGGACATCAGCCTGATCGTTCATACCGCCGCTCAACCCTCCCACGATTGGGCAGCGCGCGAGCCCTACACTGACTTTACAGTCAATGCCAACGGCACCCTAGTCCTGCTAGAGAACACCAGGCAAATCTGCCCGGAAGCAGTATTTATCTTCTGCTCTACTAATAAAGTTTACGGCGATACGCCCAACTTCTTACCACTAGTGAACAAGAATTACGTTGGGAGATTGAGTCGACCCACCCTTATAGCCAGGGGATTGATGAGACCATGAGTATCGACCAGTGCAAACACTCTTTATTCGGAGCTTCTAAAGTGGCCGCCGATGTCTTAGTCCAGGAGTATGGGCGGTACTTCAACATGAAGGCAGCTAGTTTTCGCGGCGGTTGTTTAACCGGACCGAGCCACTCCGGGACTGAGTTACATGGGTTCCTGTCTTATTTAATGAAATGCACAATGACGGGAAAGCCTCACCAGATTTATGGGTACAAAGGCAAGCAGGTCAGAGATAACATTCATAGCTATGACTTAGTGAATGCTTTCTACCATTTTTACCAAGCACCGCGCGTGGCTGAGGTGTATAACATCGGTGGCAGTCGGTTCAGTAATTGCTCGATGTTAGAAGCAATCCAAGATTGTGAAGCGATCACCGAACAAAAACTCAACTGGAGTTACGCTGAAACCAATCGAATTGGCGATCACATTTGGTGGATTAGTGACATTCAGAAGTTCAAGCAGCACTATCCTGACTGGGATTTGACCTACGGAATCAAAGATATTCTGAAGGAAATTTACATTCAGAATACTAGACATCTCCACAATAGAAACGTTTTGTGGTAAAAGAGTATAAAATTAGCTTTTTCCTTACTAGAACATGAAGGAAATATTAAGTTACATTAAAAGCCACCCTGAAAAAACTCAGCGATTG
>JAABUQ010009615.1_pt1 | contig 13010 bp, 14 predicted proteins | sample 5560001 | NCBI WGS metagenome assembly JAABUQ01 (sample SAMN10711888, study PRJNA513371) | rock metagenome | isolation source: Antarctica rocks | place: Antarctica: Victoria Land, Finger Mt nord | collected 2015-12-18 | reverse complement strand
AAACACGCGAACACGGACTGCACTGGTCGCACTGGAGACGACGGCACCAAGCACGCGCGCGCCGCAGCCACTACGCCCGGTGGCTGCGTCGTCATCCACCGTAACCAAAGTGCGGCTGTAGTACTAAGCGGCAACAATATCGAATACTCGAATCGGTCGCAGTACACCTCCGCAGTCCGGAACGAGCGATCAAAGCCCTGCCGCCAGGCCAGTTTACGGAGACGACGAAATCTGATATTTAAAAGCTATATCGACAAGTCCCGTTTCGTATCTTCCGGAGGTGCGTGATGAACGGTGGAACCCGTGGGGCGGACACTGGGGTTACTTGGCCTTCAGCAGTCGTTGCTGTCGCGCTGATAGCCTTGATTGGCGGGGTAATGTCCCCGGAAGTGTGTAGGAAGCGTCGAGATTGACGTAAACGATCATGGTGTGGTTCTTCTCCGGTTGTCGAGACCGTAAAGAAGGAGCAACACCATGACCGATACCCTCAGCATAGGACTGACGAAGCTGCTGCGCAAGGCGCAGATGGCGGACGATGGCGATTTTCTGCGTGAAGGGATGCGGGTGTTCAGCGAGGCCGTGATGGAACTCGAAGTGACGCAGCATGTCGGCGCGGAGCGACATGCGCGCACTGAGACGCGCACGGGGCAGCGCAACGGCTACCGGGAACGACGCTGGGATACCCGCGTCGGCACGATTGATTTGCAGGTGCCGCGTGTGCGGGATGGCAGTTACTTCCCGGCTCTGCTCGATCCGCGCCGCCGGGCGGAACGCGCACTCGTGGCGGTCGTGCAGGAGGCGTATGTCCACGGCGTCTCGACGCGGCGGGTGGATGATCTCGTCCAAGCGCTCGGCATCGTCGGCATCAGCAAGAGCGAAGTTTCCCGGCTCTGTGCAACGCTCGATGCCGAAGTGGAGCGCTTTCGCACGCGACCCCTCACGGATCGGTATCCGTACGTCTGGTTGGATGCGACCTATCTCAAGGTGCGGCAGGACGGGCGGGTCGTCTCGATGGCGGTCGTGATCGCGATCGGCGTCACCGCCGAAGGACGGCGCGAAGTGTTGGGACTCGATGTCGGGCCGAGCGAGGAGGAGGCGTTCTGGCAGCAGTTCCTGCGCGGACTGGTCGGGCGGGGGCTGGCGGGCGTGCAACTGGTGACGAGCGATGCCCATGCCGGATTGAAGCGCGCCTTGACGACGGTGCTGCACGGCGCGAGTTGGCAGCGTTGTCGCGTCCATTTCGTGCGCAATGCGCTCGCCGTGGTGCCGAAGGGGGCGCAACAACTCGTCGCGGCGACGGTCCGCACCGTCTTCGCCCAGCCCGATGCGGCAAGCGCGCGGGAGCAATGGCGGCGGGTGGCGGACAACTTCCGCGAGCGGTTTCCCCGGTTGGCAGACCTGATGGACGATGCCGAGGGCGACGTCTTGGCCTATCTCGCCTTTCCGTCGGCCCACTGGCGACAGATCTGGTCGAACAATCCGCTGGAACGGCTGAATAAGGAGGTGAAGCGACGCAGCGATGTCGTCGGTATTTTCCCGAATGACGGCGCGGTGATCCGGTTAGTGGGGATGATCCTCGCGGAGCAGCACGACGAATGGCAAGTCAGTCGCTGCTACTTCAGCGCGGAATCGCTCGCACCAGTGACGCAGTGCGCGACGACGCCTGAACGACTGCCGCTGCTGGCCGTTCGATAATTCGACGATTCGATGGACCGACCGGAAGAATGACACGCTTTGATCGATTTACACACTTGACGGGACGCACCCATTGGCGGAGTGGCGATCGCGGCGATCGTCAGGTACCCATCAGATGATGCTCTAAAGTGGTGGGGGTCATTGGGTTCTCTCGTCGGCGTAGTGATAGGTGTGGCGGCGACATACTTCTTCACACGCGGGACGGTGCAGACTGCACAGAATCAAGCGAAGGAAGAAAGAGTACGTGCAAATGTAAGTCAGCAAGCATTAGTAAAGACTGCGGGAGCCCTAGAACCACCGAAGTGGGAGGCGTTACAAGCAGATCCTACAATCAGGACGGCTCTTGGGACTACACCCGGTGATTCCACGCTGCATGATGCGTGGCGACCGTAACGATTTCTAGTCCTCCGCTCGTCCGAATACTTCGGCGGAGGAGCAGGCAGAGATCGCCCATGCGCTCAAGCGCCTGAACGAAGCGTTCGCGCCGTCGTCGTCGGCCTCCCGATGCGCAGGAAGGCGGCGACGTGCATTCGTGGAATCGGGATGACCCTGATCGTGGTAAACATTGTTCGCTCCTCGCTCCGAGAGACAGAACGGATGTGCTGAATATAGCGAAGGTGTGCGCGGCGCGGTGCCGTGCAGGCTAAATCTCACTGCCCCACGGCCACATAACAGGCCCTACAGCGACACTTTCGTTGCGTCGTTTCCCAACGCCGCCACGATCCGTTGCCAGAGACCCTGATCGCACCAGAGCCGATACCGTTTGTAGGCGGCCTCCCATTTCCCACACTCTTTCGGCATCTCGCGCCACGAGTAGTCCGAGCGCATCACCGAGAGGATGCCACTGAGTACCGTGCGATGGTCGTGGCGCGGTCGCCCCGTCTTCGGCTTCTGCGGCGGTAATAATGGCCGCACACGCTCCCATTCGGCATCGGTCAATTCCGCTCCGATCAGTACGGGCGGGACCGCCGCGCCGCTGATGGCCGGTCGGTCCCCTCCGCGTGCACGTCGCGCGGCGTGACAACGCGCGGCTCTCCCCTGGTGTGCCCGTCTCCAATGTGACCAGCTAAACCGGAATGCCCGTCGCTCGTCCGGCTCGGCCATCGCGCGCACCAGGCGGCGCACCTCCGGCACCGTGAGCGGGATCAAGCCGGAATCGGCCCCCCCTTTTGCTCGCTTTCTTCGTGCCGGGCTGCCAGGCGCAGGACGACGAGATACGCGTGTGCCAGCAGGCAGAGCGTGGCGAACCGGTGCCACGCCTCCCATTTGCGCACCTCGTAGTGGTCCAGGCCAACCTCACCCTTCGCCTGTGCGAAGCCTTCCTCCACTTGCCAGCGGGCATCGCACACGCGGATCAACTCCTCGTCACTCGCCCCTTCCGTTCCGTAGGCGAGCCAGTACGAATCCTCGCTCGGATCGTCCGCGTCATGCCGCACGAGTAGCCAGCGGCCCATCCCCTCGGCACACTCCTCAGAAAGCGCGAGACATGCCCAGGCGGGCTGCCCTGCTGCTGCCGAGAGCCGCTCGCCCAGTTGCTCCGCCCGCAGCCGCTGTCCCTGATACTCGACGGCATTCGTCTTCGGGATCATCACGGCGTAGGCGATTTCCCGCCCTTCCAGCCAGCGCCGGAAGGCGTGTAACCGGCCGTAGAACGAATCCGCAACGACCCAGCGCGCGGGAACGTTGGCGTCGAAGGCCCGCGCCAGCATCCGCTCAGCTAGGGTGATCTTGCTCGCGAACCGGATCCCTGAGGGGATCCCCGCTTCCGCCCGGCGCTCTGCGTCCTGCGTCCACGCACGCGGCAGATAGAGGGCGCGGTCGATAAAAGCGGCGCCCCGCTCCGACGCATAGGCGAGGAAGACACTCACCTGGGCGTTCACCGTGTCGCCTGCGGTACCGGCGTACTGAGGGGCGACGCCGCACGACTTCGTCCCCTTCTTTAGGAAACCGGTCTCGTCGACGATCAGCACGCCGCTCGCCTCGTCCCCGAGATGTTCGACGACGTAGTCGCGCAAGTCGTCACGCACCCCGTCGGCGTCCCAAGTGGCGGCATTCAGGAGGCGTTGTACGCCTTGCGGCCCGCTCTCGCCGATTGCTTCGGCGAGTTGCCAGCCGTTCTTGCGCTCCACCCGGTCGAGCAGACCGACGAGATACCGCTTGACCCGCTCGCGCACTTCCACCCGCCGAAACCGATGAGCGATGCGCGTCACGAGGTCATCCAGCGTTTCCGACCACCGGCCGATCGCGGCGACCTCGAACGCTTGTGCATCGCATGCCTGCATGATCCGCCCCCTTTCTTCCTGTCAGGGGAAGCATAGCGAGAAGATCAGAAAGTGACGCTGTAGGGCCCGTTATGTGCCCATAACCGATGGGAAGCGTGGCGCGTGGCGATCCTCAGTCAGAGCGAGTAGGAGGGGATAACGGGACGATGAACGGTCTCCCATGGCAGATCACTCACGCCGACGACGCTCGCGCGGTGCGCCCGCCGCTTCCTCGCTAAGGAAGTCACGGATTGCATCCACGAACGCCGCTGGATTACCCCAGTGAATGTTGTGGCGGCTGTGAGGAATCTCGACATAGCGCCCTTTCGGAAGCGCCTCAGCCGTCGCTTCGAGCAGCTGGTGGGTGAAGGAGCTCCGCTCCCCGCGCATCACGAGGGCCGGGCACGCAATCGAACGAAGCGCTGCCCATTGCTCGTCGATCGGCGGCAACAGTTCGTGCGGTCCCGGCTGACGAAGGGCGCGATCCCAGCGGCGTTCCCAGCCTCCTTCGGCCCGTGGAATCAAGGTGTGGCGGACGTGATGACGCCATTGATCCTCGTCAGCATCGGGATCGAAGGGGAGGACCGCCCGCACCATCTCTTCCGGGTCCGCGAAGATCTCGCATGCCACCGAGCCATCCAGCGCCTCGGGTGCCAGCGGGCCGACATCCTCGACGATGAGACGCGAGACCCGTGCGGGATACCGCGCGGCGAACAAAACGGCGTACAGACCTCCCAGCGAGTGGCCGGCGAGCGCAAAGCGCGCGAGCGCCAGGGCATCAGCGAATGCCGCGACATCGCGCACCCAGCACCTGGCCGCATAGTCCGGTGCCCAGTCCGTCTCGCCGTGACCGCGCTGATCGAGGACGAGAACGCGGTGGGTCGCTGCCAACAGGCTGGCGACTCGATCGAAATCGTGCGCGTGCATCGTGAAGCCATGCAGTATGACGAGAGGCGGCCGAGTGGCATCCCCCCACTCCCGATAGTGAAACCGGAGACCGTCTAGCGTGATGTAGTGGTCGCGTGCACCATCGATCATCGCTCTAGCTCAATGCACCGTGGTCGTTGCACGGACGCTCTCCAGGTGAACCCGCGCGTGGTCGATCATCCCCTCGACCATCTGCTGCACGCTCATAGACGTATCGTCGAGCGGCGCTTTGGTGGTGTGGTCAAGCTGCTTATCGCTCAGCAGATGAACGAATGCGACCGCTTCATCGGCATAGCGCCGCAAGGGGGCGAGCGTCTCTTCCGTCGATATCTGCGCCCAGTCCCGTGCCTGCTCGACGTTGCAATGGTGAATATCGTCCCAAGTGTACCCGGTCGGCATCGGCTCTCCATTAGCTGCCAGCCGAATCACTTGCGGATGCATCTCAAACCCGCGTGCATTATGCCGGCACACACTACACACCGGCCACCGTTCGGCTTTGGTGATCGCGCGCCAGTCCTCGTCGGAGCATTGCTGGATGAAGACAACAATCTCCTGCGTTGCCTCTTCGAGTTGGCCCGCTAATGCCCGTGCCTGCTCACTCATTGCTATCCTCCGTTCGTTCTCGTGCACGTATGCAAGTCCACCAGCCGACAATCGCCACGGCGCCGCTGTAGGATGACTGATCAGTGGAGGCGGGCAAGCACTATGACGGGGGGGCAGGGCGGGTGAAGAAGACTGTAACCCAAATCTGTTCCCCAACCGATTCGGTTTCGTGGCGTGCCTCGCTCCATCCCTCGACAAGGATGCTCGCGAACGAGGGTTCAGCACGGAGCACATCGAGATCGGTCTCCCGCGCAATCACGAAGCGCGCCTTGCGGGATTGGGCCATCGGTCGTCGCTCCATGGCTCGCTACCTCGCGATGTCTCCGATTGAACCGCCATATTCCGGGTGCTTCGAGCATACCGCATCCGCGCGAACAGCACAAAAAGCCTCTTATGGCAATCAAGGGACCTCGTTGGCGGGTTTACGACAGCGCACCGCGAGAATGGTCGGCACATCGCGGTGGATCGACACGGGGCTGGCTTCAGCATCGGCCGCTTGGGGCTCGCGAAGGCACTCGATGACCAATCCTGCCTCCACGAGCGTGTTGAGGTAGGTGCTCACCATCCGGTGTTGTGCCCCGACCTTGCCCCGTACACCGGCCGGGTTGTCCGACCGCCACGCCCCTTCGACGAAGTAGCTGCGGACCGCGCGACCGCTTGTGCTCCCCGCATCCCCCACGATCCGTTCCCGGCCAAGCGCAACGTCCAGACAGGGATGGGTGATCGAGAAGGCGAACCACGCGCCGGGTCGTAGGATGCGCCGTACCGTCCGCACGGTCGCGCTTAGATCGGGGATATCCATCAGCGCCAGGTTGCACAGGACCCCATCGAAGGTCTCATCCGCGACCGTGGTTAGGCGCTGTGCATCATCATGGAGGTAGGTGATACGGGAGGGCCGAGCCTGCTCCTCACGACGCGCGATCGCAAGCAACTTGGTCGAGAGATCGATCCCGACAACCTCCGCGCCCTGCTCGGCCAACTGGCGAGCGACGATTCCTTGCCCGCAGGCGAGGTCGCAGAGCCGCCGGCTTGCCACATCACCCGCCAACTCGAACAATGCCGGCACGGCGAGCGCATGGAGGAGCGAGCCGCAGCGGATACTCTGGTCGTACCCACACCTCCTCGTATGACTATCCACATATATTGGCAATGACGCCATCCGACACATATACTCCGCTACTCGACATAATATTGGGGTAACGACGGCGCGCCACTTCTCGCTCCCCGTCGCTCCCTGCGCGAGGGTGGAGAACGATGGATGCGGCATCGCAGGCCACGCCGACCGACGATTGGCAACAACTCGACTTGCTTGTGCGGTTTTCCGAGCAACGCACCTACGAACTGATCCGTCCCGTCGTCCTCTTCGGGCGCTCCCCGGCAGAGCGGGCGCGGCAGACCGGCGCGCCGCAGCGGACCCTCGCCCGGCAGGCGGCGCGCTTCGAGCGCGAGGGGATGGCGAGCCTCTTCGGTCCACCCAAGGTCGAGCGTCATCGCACCCTGCCCGAGGAGATCCAGCGCGCCATCCTCATGCTCAAGGCTGAATATCCGCCCTTCCGGCCGCATGAGATCGCGACGATCTGCGGCGTCCGCTTCCGACGGCGACCGAGCCACCACACCGTGCGGCGTATCCTCGCCGAGGACCCGGCCCCCACCCTCGTCGGACGCCGTTTCCCGCCCTACCGCGCGATCGCCGACCCCACCGCGCGCCGGGCTGCGGTGCTCCGGCTGCACATGGAGGGGTGGAATATCAAGAGCATCGCGGGCTATTTCGAGACCGACCGGCACACCGTCTACGACACGCTCAAGCGGTGGGTCGCGGAGGGAGTCGCAGGACTGGACGACAAGTCGCATGCCCGCACCGGGCCGCGGAAGGTCGGGGACCCTCTGGGCAGCATGCCGACGATGCTCGCGGTCAAGCGCCTGCAGGAGAACCCCGATTTGGGAGCCTTCCGCGTCCACGCGGCCTTGCGCCAGATCGGCATCGAGATCAGCTCGAGTACGTGCGGCCGGATCCTGGCGATGAATCGCAAGCTCTACGGGCTGAGCGGGCCGACCGCGACGCCGAAAGCGCCGAAGCCGATGCCCTTCGCGGCCCAGCGGCGGCATCAGTACTGGACGGTTGATATCCGCCACCTCGACATGGTGTCCCTCGACACCAAGGCCTATTGCGTCTCGATCCTCGAGAACTACTCCCGCGCCATCCTCGCCAGCGGCGTCTTCCCGACGCAGGACCTCTCCGCCTACCTGATGGTCCTCTACGCCGCGATCCGCCAGCACGGCGCGCCGGAAACCCTCGTCAGCGACAGCGGCGCGGTCTTCGTCACGGCGAAGCAGGCGCGGGCGATCTATATTGCGCTCGGTATCGAGAAGCGGGAGATCGAACGGCGACAGCCCTGGCAGAGCTATATCGAGACGACCTTCAACGTCCAGCGCCGCATGGCGGACTGGCATTTCGCCAAGGCGACGACGTGGGCGGAACTGCTCGCGGTGCACGACCAGTGGGTCGTCGACTATAACTACCAGGTCCATTGGGCGCATCGGGAACGCGCCGATGATCGCCGCAGCCCGGTTGAGGTCCTCGGCTGGGTGGCCGGCCGGCCGGTGACGCCGGAGGGGCTGCACCGCCTGTTCTACCGGACGCGCTTCGGTCGCAGGCTCGACCGGTTGGGCTACCTCCGTTTCCGCCATTGGCCGGGTGCCCTCTGGGCAGATACGGCGAACATGGTTTGGCACGGGATCACGCGGCCGTCTGGCTCTACGGCGAGACGCTGACGATCGAGTTCGCCGACGAACCGCTGGCGCAGTACACGGTGCGCTACCAGCCGGATAAGACGCACCTGCGCACCGTCGAGGAGCCGAGGCTGTTCGAGACCGCCTACCGCTCGCCGCAGTTGGCGCTGTGGGCCTTGAATGACACCGAATGGCTCAAGGTGATCCGCCGTCCGGACTACGCGCCCCGGAAACCCCGACGGGAACAGGTCGAGCAACCGACGCTCTTCGCGCTCGGCGATGGCTGAATGTGTCGCTGAGCGGCGTCACGCGCGATGTCATCCCTTCACTACCGGAATGTGTGGAGCATCATAAGAGTCGGTCTGGTCGTACCATTCGGCGATGGCGTCGTATGCAGCAGCGATCATCGTTTCCTTGCCATGGTGTCGGTCAGATAACGAGCATAACGACCAGAGAATCGCGTGTCAAATGGCGCTACATGGTACGGCAATCGACAACAATCCATCAGGAGAGCGGAGAGGCGCGTAATACCGCTTATGGTTACCAAATGGAGTATGTCTCGTCATCGAACACCTGCTAGACTTCTTGCATAGTGAGAGTGAGAAGGAGGAGCCATGCGAGCAGAGTACGCGATGCAGCCAGCCCCGCCGCTTTGGAAGAATCGTGATTACCTCCTCCTCTGGAGCGGCCAGACCGTCTCCATCATCGGCACCCAGGTCTCTTCCATCGCCTTCCCCTTGCTCGTGCTCGCCCTCACCAACTCCCCCATCCAGGCGGGCCTCGTCGCGGCGGCGCAGACGCTGCCCTATCTGCTCTTTACCCTGCCCGCCGGCGCGCTTGTGGATCGGTGGGACCGCAAGCGGACGATGATCCTGTGCAACGGGGTCAGCGGCCTCGCCCTCGCCAGCGTCGCCGTCGCGCTGCCGCTCGGCGCGCTGACCATCGCGCAGATCGCCGGTGTCTCCTTTGTCGTGGGCGCCTGTTCGGTCTTCTTCGGCCTCGCGGAGGCCGGTGCGCTGCCGCGCGTCGTGCCGAAAGAACAACTCGCCGCCGCCGTGGCGCAGAATCAGATGCAGTACTCCCTCGGTGGCATCATCGGCCCGCCGCTCGGCGGCGCGCTCTACTCGGCCTCGCACCTGCTCCCCTTCGCCGCCGACGCCGGGTCCTACGCCGTCTCCGGCGCGTCGCTCGTCGCCGTGCGCGCTCAGTTGCAAGGGGAACGCGATGCCGCAAGGAGGTCATTGCGCGCGGAGATCGCGGAGGGTCTTTCATGGCTATGGAAACACCCGCTGATCCGCTACATGGCCTTCCTCACCGGGGCGATCAACATCGGCACCACCGGCTATGTCCTGATTATTGTCGTGCTCGCCAAGGAACAGGGTGCGTCGCCCGCGCTCACGGGGGCGATCTTCGCGGTCGGCGGCGTGCTCGGTGCCCTCGGCGCGGGGATCGGCGCGTTCATCCAGCGGCGGACCTCGTTCGGCCGGGCGATCATCGGCACGACGTGGTACTTCGCGCTCTCCTATGCGCTCTATGCGGTCGCGGGGACACCCGCGCTGCTGATGGCGGTCGTCGCATTCTCGGAGCTCTTCGGGCCGACCTACGACATCGTGCAGTACACCTATCGCATCGCCATCATCCCGGACATGCTGCAAGGGCGCGTGAACAGCGTCTTCCGGCTGATCTCCTGGGGCGTGCGCCCGCTGGGATTTGCGCTAACCGGCCTGCTGCTGGAACGTGCCGGTGGAAGAACGACCGTGCTCATCATCGCGGGGTGGCTAGCATTGGTGGCGCTCGTCACGATGTTCAATCGCCATGTCCGTGAGGCGCCTGCGCTCAACGCGTTGCCCCCGCAATAGAAGACTTTGAAACGTGGCAGTGAGGTAGGGGTGCGCTCCACGGCCCAAGGCCACGTAACACCAATTCTGTGATGCAAACCACACTCAGTCACGACCTGGTGGTTCATCCACTTTCTCGCTGATCCTGTTTCAGTCCATTCTCCGCTGCACGCAAGACCAAATCGGCCTGCCACCGCTCGCGCACCGGGAGCATGATTCTGGTTCCGCATTTACCCGCTCGACACAAGCACGGACGACCAAGTCGCATCAGCGAGAAAGTGGAAGACCCGACCTGGTTGACATATACGTGCTGTCGGTATGGCAAACGTCGGTGTGCCCTGCCTACGCAAACAGGCGCACCTGCATGAGGCGCCGGGGATAGAGCGCATCGCGATGCGCAGGCCGTCCACCGCCCCCCGCTCCCCCGGCAGCCGCAGCCGGACCGGGAAGCCGACGATCGGGGCATGCCGCGCCGCCTCCGCCTTGGCGCGGTATGCGGCGTCCGCCGCCTTGTGTTCCTCTTTCATGCCGCCTCCTTCCGCTCCATGCATCGATCACCGAGCCCGCAGCGTACACCCACAGGGCGCGCCGTGCACGCCGCCGGTGGCACGGTCGGCGGTGGGGCTGATAATCTCATTCCGGTGCGTCGTCCGCACGCGTCAGGAGCCGCGATGAACATCTTCAAGCCGCACCCCGAATCGGTCGCGAACCTCGTCGCCGTCGTGGAGGCACACGAACATGCCCTGGCGCTGTGGGGCTTCCTCGCGATCACGCACCAGCAGCTCTACGGGAACGCGTCCGCTCTGACCCCGGCACTGCAGGCAGTGGTAGAGGCGAGCGAGCGAGAAGTGGACGCGGTACTCGCGGTGTCGCGCCGCTTGGACGACCTGGTGGAAGCACTCGTCGGGAGTTACTTCGACGACGAGACGAGCACCGAAGAGGAGCGGTACCAGGCAGTAGTTTGGGCACGCGGGCAGCTAGAACTGGACCCGGCGATCGGAGAACATCTGTGGGATTTCAAGGCGGCACAGTTGCTGCTGGAAAAGGGAAGGGAACGCGGGTGCGCTTAGACAGCCGCCCGAATGCAGGGGAGGGGTGTCACGATGCCGGTCGTCCCGGATGCAGTCAGGACGGAAGTCACCGAGAAGGCAGCGATGCTGATCGATACTGTCCTGGCGCCGACGCATCTCTATCCCCGCCCGAAGGACTGGCGCTGGTCCTATCCGATCGCGCTCTACACCAAGTGGTGGCATCACTATCTCTACTTTTGCGCCACCTACTTCACCCCGCATCCCGAGGCCGTGCCACCCACGCGGGAAGTCCGCTTCGCACGCCTCGAATACCGCGACAACAGGCGCTTCAACCTTGCCTACATGCGCCACACGGGAGAATGGATCGTGGTGTACGAGAATCGCTCCCTGACGGGATGCTTGCGTGCGCTCCGGGACGAAGAAATCTTCCAGCCCTAGGCAAGGTGCAGAAAACGGGTCCGATAATCGTGCTATGAGAACCTTATATTGAACCGCCGCCGTGCCTGCGATAAAGAGTTTGGGCGTGATATACACGATTATCGGCCCCAAGCCGATACCTCTCCCAACGTTGCAAACAGGTGATCGCATGACGTACCGTGCAAATGCATGGACAGGAATGGGCATGACATCAGCGAACGCGCACAATGACATCCTAAGCCCACGGCTCCTCCGGCTTCATTCCGATATGCTTGACGATGCGTCCGCGGTTCCGCGCTTTTGGGATGAGATGGCCGAACGGGGTACCCCACTAATCGAACCGATTCCCGACATGGATCATCAGATGCTCCTTACCTTCCTGTGGCGTGCCGGTGACGACGTAGAGCACGTTGCCCTCATCTGCGATCTCACCGGCTATGACCCGCCACAGACGCTCATGCAGCGAATGCCCGACACCGACATTTGGCATAAGAGCCTTGTCGTGCCGGACGATCTTCGTTGTTCGTACCGCCTCTCCCCAAATGACTCCCTCGTGCCAGTTGAGCAGGTCACCAACTGGTTCGCGCGCTCGGCCACCTTCCAGACCGATCCGCTCAACTCGCGCCGGATGGACTGGCTCATGGACCTGGACACCCCCAATGAACTGGGCTGGTGCTACTCGATCTGTGAACTACCCAACGCGCCGCCACAGCCATGGGTACAGCCACGTCCCGATGTGGCGAAAGGCACGGTCAGGAAATATACGCTCCGTAGCGCGATCCTCGAAGCGGAGATGCACGTATGGGTCTACACGCCTCCGGACTTCTCCTCAGATGGCGAGCCGTATCATACCCTCGTGCTCTTCGATGCTGAGGCATACAACGGTCAACTTGTCGATGTACCGACCACGCTGGACAATCTCCTCGCAGAGAGACACATTCCTCCCATGGTGACCCTGTTCGTCGATAATCCGGATCGCCAGCGACTGCTCTGCTGTCACACGCCGTTCGTGGAATATCTGACCACGGAACTGCTGCCATGGGCGCGAGGTACGTTGCATCTCAGCGCCGATCCTGCGGACGTGATTGTCGGGGGATCGAGTCTCGGCGGACTGGCCGCTGCCTATGCTGCCCTGGTGCATCCGGAGGTCTTCGGCAATGTCCTTGCACAGGCTGGCGCATTCTGCTGGTGGGGAAGAGATGGGGAGATCGTGCACGGATGGCTGCCACAACAGTTCGCCGCCACGCCGCCTTTGCCGATTCGCTTCTATCTCGACATTGGGCTTCTGGAAACCGACGCGCCGCCGTTTGGGGGCGTGACCGGGTTGGAATGTACGCGCGGGATGCGGGATACCCTGCGAGCGAACGGATATACGGTGCATTATCAGGAATTCATAGGCGGACACGATTATGCGTGCTGGCAAGGGACGATCGCGGATGGGATCCTGGCGCTTATTGGTCGCAGTCAGTTGCTGAACGATGGGAAGGAAGCCAAAGGATGCAAGGACC
>JAABUQ010009614.1_pt1 | contig 13011 bp, 16 predicted proteins | sample 5560001 | NCBI WGS metagenome assembly JAABUQ01 (sample SAMN10711888, study PRJNA513371) | rock metagenome | isolation source: Antarctica rocks | place: Antarctica: Victoria Land, Finger Mt nord | collected 2015-12-18 | reverse complement strand
TTCCATTGATCCCGATGACCCAAGCCGGCCAGCACTATCGATGTCGCGCTCGGTCTCCGCAACAGGGTTTCAGGAGAAGCGACACATTGCTAACCGCCGCGATTGGAATTCGGAGACAGTTAGCGAGCATTATAAGGTCCTGAAAAGTAGTGAATGTGGATTGCTCACTGTTCGGCCAGGCTTCTCCTGGCTCCTCGCCTGCTCCTTAAATGTTCCGGTTTTGACTAAAAACTGATATTTTTCGAACTAATGGAGCGGCTGCTCTGGTCGGATCTCCATCCCTCTCAGCACACCGTCGTCCCGGCCTGGATTGCTTCCCGAGGCTGCCGCAGATGAATTCCGTCGCACCGCGAACCAGTACAGTCTTGCGTGCCGCGCGGGCGACCCCTTCGTAGGCAAATGGAAGCTCAACCCATCCAAAAGCAAACTCATCGATCAAATGAAGGTTGAGGTCGCGGGCGCAAACAGGTACGCCACCACCTTTGCCCCCGGCGCTGTCGACACAGTGGTAGCCGACGGGAGCGATCAGCCGGTTTGCGGCCTTACACGGGCCACGCGCGACTGCATGGGGGACCTGTCACGCGCTCTTTGTACGTGGATGTGCAGATCCCAGACAACCATCCCACATAACCAGCCTCAGGGCGCGAAATAGCCGAAGATATCGAGCACAAGGTAAGTGGAATTGGAGGCGAAAGCGCTAATGGAGCCGTTGGAAGTTCCAACGATTGCCATGTTGCTGGTAACGGCCGCATCGCTGGCATTGATGGAGGCAACAGCCGGTTGAGCAGCGTTTTGCGCCCACAGGGTGAGGTATCCGAGAGGGCCTGGCGGGATCGCAACGGCATTCAAAACGTATGCCTGAGCAGTGGTGGATACCGCGCAGGCGCTGGAAGCGATGCCGATATTGAGCAGCGCGCCGGTGAATGGAGAGGCTCCCGACGGGAGGCGCGAATCCAGAGCCCGGCAGGAGGTCAGCAAGGTGTAGAGCGAAAGGGCGCCCGCTCCGCCTGGTGGCGCGAAGTAGCCGTTAATATCGACTATTAGATCGGCGTCATTGGTAGCAAAGACATCGACGGAACCGGGCGAGATGGAACCGGTCGGGGCGGCGGGAACGATGGCGGCGTTGGCAGCGACCGTGCCCGTGGAGTCGTTCAGCGATGCGACATAGGGTTGCGGGCTTCCTGTTGCCCACGCGGTCAGGAACCCAAGCGGGCCATGAGGCACCGCCGCGAGATTGAGGGAATAGGCCTGAGCGCCGGCCGGTACACCGCAGGCGCCGGCGACCGGAATTGTACGCGAGGTTTGTCCCATAACAAAAGGTCCGCCATAGGGGCCGTTTGGGTTTCTGGTATCGCTGACACGGCAGGGCGGCAATGGATAGAAGGCCAGCGCGCCCGGGGTGCCCGCAGGCACAAAGTAACCATTGATATCCAGGACCACATCGGCATCGTGGGAGACAAACACGCTGACGGCGCCACCCGTTCCGGCGGGAACGATCGCGGCATTGGACTTGCGTCTCCCATCGGAGTTCAATGTCGAGCTATAAGGTTGGGTCTGTCCCGTCGGCCACATGGTCAGATAGGCGAAAGCCGCGCGCGGAACGACAGCGACATTGAAGGAATAAGCCAGCGCGGTGCTGGGAATGCCGCATGAATTGCCCTGAATCGTAAAACTCTTGGTGGTCTGTCCTGGAACAAAACCGTTGGGCGTAAGCCGGGTGTCGATAGCGCGGCAGGGTGGGACCGGGATGAATTGCGCCCCGGGCGAGGCCGGAACTGAGCCGATCGTGCCGCCGTTGCTAGAGATGCTAACCGCGCCGGTATGCGCTAACGCTCTACCAGTCAACGTGGCGCCGGCATTGATGGTAATCGATGTATTGGCCAATATGTTTCCTTGCAGGCCAGAACCGGTATTCAGAGTCGCTGAAGTGCCAACCTCCCAAAAAACGTTGTTCGCGCTAGCGCCGTTGACCAACAAAACCTGACCGGTCACGCCGAGCGTCGACCCGATCTGGAAGATGAAGACAGCGTCCGGGTGGCCGCCGCCATCGAGCGTGAGGTTGCCGGTTATGCCGAGCGAAGTAGAGGCGTTATAGAGACCAGCGGGAAGGGTTTTGCCGCCTATGTCCGCTACCGGCCCAAGGACGATGGGGGGTCCACGCTTTCTAGGGTTATTAGGGACGCCGTTGGTGGTGTCGGCGGCGTCGTTAATGGCGGCGATTAAATCGGCTTGGGCCTGAGCGGCGATGGCACCCCCAACGTAGTCGTTCCCGTTGACTACCGCCGGGGGAATGCCCGTGGGCGCAGTCCCTGAACTGGTTCCGATATTCCCGTTAATGGTGCCACCGCCCGTGACGGTGATCGCGGTGGCGGCCAGGACAGCGAACGTGGAGTCCGATCCCAGGGGCACGGGCGTTTGTTGGGCACTGGCGGTTAGAGCGGTCAGACAAAGGGCGATCATCCCCGATAGGAGAGAAACACCGTTAAACTTCTTCATTTTTGACTTCCTTAGGGTCGGAACATTTGTGTTGCCGGTACGCTGAACTTCTCACCCCCGGGGAAAAAATTGAATGAGACCGCGCAGGGCCAGGGCGGGTTGTCGGGGGATCTGGTGAAGGCCGGGAAGGCGGCGGGATCTACTCGGTGCGCTGCAGCGAGAAGAGCCGCTGGCCGCAGAAATCGTTACTATTGTCGCGCTCACGGAGCCCAGCGTGGCGGGCGAGCTCGACGAAATAAGCAGGATCAATATCGATCCGGGCTTCTGTTCCAGAGAACCGCTGCCCGGGAGCAACGCTTTCATGGATACTCAGCAGAGCGACACCAGCGGGCGTTAGAACGCGCCTGATCTCTCGCAGATAGTGAAGCGCGTCGGCTTCGAGAAGGTGCGTAAATACAGACGCCGCAAAGATGACGTCGACGGTGGCGTCTGCGGCCGGGAAAGAAAGGTCTTCCGCTCTCAATGCGCCAGTGGGATTGTAGCGCTCGGAATGCAAGTCGAACCAATGGAACTCAGCCACCTGGGGCCAAGCCGGCTGTATAAAGTTTTGACACCATTCGATTTGCGCGCGCATAACGTCGAATCCGATGTACTTGCGAATTCGCCCATCATTGGCGAGAACGCGGGCGATGCGACCGCAACCGCAGCCAATGTCAAGCACGGTCGCGCCTTCCGGCATGTGACGGCTACCTATGCGGCCCCAGGCGTCTGCAATAACCAGAAAATTCTCTATCGATGGGGCACCGACGTTGCCCATCATCGTGTCTGTTGGAAATGGGATGACATATTTCCAAGTTGGATAACGGGCATTCACTTGGGCGCTCCCGGTAACTGATGAAGGACATACAGTTGTGGGGTTAGCTGCCGCTTCACTTTCGTGAATCGGCTGGGTGGGATCGAATTCGCGTTTTCGCGCGACTTCGACCGTTGCGACGGCAAAGGGAGTAACTAGCACGCGCAATCCACGAAAGGAGGCGTTCAGTAATAATCGTCTAACCAGTTGCGGCATTCGAAATGACGACACGGTGGAAAGTCCACCTACTGCCGCGAGGTGCTCCCGGCGAATCGCAAAAAATTCATCCGAGATCAGATCGACGGAACGTACAACGTCGGACTCCTCCATTGCGGTAAAATCGGCAAACGCCCTACCGGCGAATGAATCGGCTGGCCTTCCATCGGGGGAAATCGTGAGACCTGAATGTACGATTCTGCCGGAAAGATCGACGGCAATGCCGGTTACCAAGCCGCAATCCTCGCGCATCGCTTTGTTGACCAATTCGTTGAAGAAGAAGTGATTTACGTTCTCCAAGGGACGATTGATAAAGACCAGCACGTCACCGGCGATTTCGGCGAGGGTGCTGAGCGGGGTGTCCGGGGGACATCTCCGGCAATCCCCAAGATTGTCCGCAATCCAGGGGATGTCATCGGTGGCTGAGCCGTAGCGGCTCGGTCGCACCATGCAATCGAAGACTTCGTAAAAGCGACCTTTGCGACTGCGGAGATTCGGCTGCAAAGCGCAGATCTGAAGATTGCCGTCTTCGGTTCTTAAGAAGGTAGCTACCGATTCCGTCATGCGAGGCGGGTAGGTAAGGCGCTCGTGCTGCATCTTAAGGAAAAACTCAACGACAGTCCGCGCGACGCAGCAAATCCCAACGGGCCCGCAACTTGCCGGTGTCGATGTCTCGAGAGAGCATTTGGCGAAATGTCTCCAGATATTCTTCCGCGGCAGCGCGCCAGGTACGAATTGGCAACCTGGAGGGATCCGCTGGTTGCGGGAATAGCTGACGCACCTTGGAGTTTAGTTCTGTTACGGACCCGATTATGTATAGATTCGGGCTTTGAGTAACTTCCAGAATTTCCCGGTTGACGGCGGTGTCCAGCACGATAACGGATTTCCCGAGAGCGAGGGCATCGGCGACCGGAAGACCATAGCCTTCATAGTGACTTGGGTAAACGACGAGGCGGGCGTTGAAGAACAGTTGTCTCATATACTGCCGAGGGAGATTGCCACTTGCTAGCCGGCGAAGGACGTTAGAGGGCACCGACGCCGGATCTGAATCGTGTCCGCCCAACACGACAACGGGCCAACCCCCCTCCAGGTGTTCGATGGCCTCCTGAACCCCTTTGTGAAAGTAAACGTCGTTGCCCACAACGAGGACGTATTCACCGGGCGGGACATCGCCGGCGATGCCACCGAGATCGGTTCCGTGATAGATGACCTTCATCGGCATGGTCATCCTATAGAATGCTTCAAAATCCGAATGTGAAGAGTGGCTGATCGTGAAGATCCTATCGGAGAGCTCGGCAGCTCCGCGGAAGATAGTCTGCTGCTGAGGGGAATTCAGATACCCGCAGCGGACCGCGATGATGTCTTGAAGAGTATAAGCGATGCGGGGTGCAAGTCGAATCATGCGCTCATAGTCCTGCCAGGCGAAGATCTGGGCCGGTTTGAATACCAGGTCGAATAGTTGGGCGCCTTCTGGGGAGTCCACGTAAAATCGATGTCCCCGGAGCTCGGAAGCGAAAAAAGCCATACCGGGGCTGGAAACGCCTACGAAAAGCTCGCAGTCGTCGGCCAGTAAGTAAGAAAGTTCGCGCAAGAGGTTCAGGCCGAATTCAGCGGTTCCGTTGTAGGAAGGCGGTAAGTGAAAGAGGTCATATAAGATGCGCGGCGGATGGGACTTATATAAGGGCGCGAAATACTCAATAGGATCTATCTCAAAGCGCAGATAATCTTCTACCTTGCGTGGATATTCCGGATAGCGCCGCAGTAAGGTTGCCCGGTTGGCCGTTTCCAGTTTCTCGCGCCGGGCTCCGAAAGAGGATCTTTCATTGTGAAATACGTAGGCCCAGTTAGCGACGATAGCCGAATAACCGAAACGATTGATACGGCATACAAAATCGTTCTCTTCGTTATAGCCGGGGCTATAACTTTCATCGAACAAATCGAATCGCCGCAGCACCTCGCTCCTGATTAGCATGCAGAATCCGACGGCGGTGGGCATAACGTTATATCTAGACAATTGACCGCGCATTCGATTCCACAGCTCAAAGGAGGACTTGGGAGGCAGCCTGTCGCCGAAAACGGGTACGGAATAGATTGTGGCGTTATTACTGCGAGGAGTCACTACGGCATGCTTTTCGTGCAGGTGCAGAACTTTCTGCATTTCCTGGAGAAATCCCGGTGTGGCCTCTGTGTCCGAGTTCAGCAGCAGGAGATCGGAATGGCCATCCCAGAACTCGCGGCGGCCCCAGTTGCAGGTGCTGACGAAGCCGCCATTCTCTTCGCGGCGGAGGTAGTGCAAAGCGGGAAAATGGTTGTCGATGTCGCTGCATGCCGCTTGAATCGTGTCGTTTGGCGTGCCGTCGTCAAGCACAAGAACGTTACATCCAGGCGGGGCGTAGGCGGCTAAGCTGCGCAGACAGAGGCGTAGCTTGTCGGCCGCGCCGTAAGTAGGTACTATGATCGTGACAGGACGCAGCAGTGCATGCGCTTCAGGCTGTTTCGCTATAGTTCGGGTGACCATTCCGGCATCATTGCCTGTGTCCGGCCGACCGTAGAGCGCTCATGAATCGGCGTGCAGGTTCCGTTACGCGCCAGGAGACCGATTGCAGCATGCCTGAGCGTAGCGCGCTTTCTTCCCGCAGAGCGTTGTTAAGCGTGGTTACCTCGGCCTCCAAGTCAACAAGCCGGCGGGAGGCGACTTGCGCGTTGCGGCGCGCGGACTCAAGCTGCTGACTGGCTGATTCAAGTTCGCGACTGGCTGATTCAAGTTCGCGACTGGCTGATTCAAGTTCGCGATGCTTTGCCTGGAGTTCCGCGTTAGCTGTTTCGAGCTCCGCGCGCCCGGATCCGTTTTCGGAGCCCTGGACGGCGATGTTGCGCCGGGCGGCTGCAGCCTCCACCTGCTTCATCTCGCGTTCCGCGGCATGCCGGTCGAACACGGCCTGCTTCATCTCAAACGTGATCAGCATCCGCTCGCCTTGTGACTGTCGCAATTCAGCGCTCAACTGGTCGGCAGTGGTCTTGCAGGCGCTTAACTCATGCTCCATGCGTTGGATCTGATCGCGCGCCTCCTGTTCGCCGGCCTGCACGCTATCGCGCGCCTGCATTTGCAGAGCCTCATAAATCGCGCCGTAGGATGAGTCCAATCGAAGAGAAATCTCAATACGCGCCGGTCCGTGATGCGGTGCCATGGTCGGCAGTATGATCCGCGGATCTTCTCCGTAGCTTACGAGCAAGCCGGATGCGCGGTTTAGGAGCGCGGTAGCGGAACCGGAAACGCCGACAGCAGCTTGCAGCCGTGCCGGATCGTCGGCTTGCCACAGCACCTCATTGGATTCGGCATCGGTCACCGTTATTCCGTGGACGGCGGCGATGCACGGACAAGCGGCCGGATCGATTCTGAGGGGTCCATTGCCTAACCCATGAGGAAGATAAAACGACAGCTTCTCGCTTTCCCCGATACCGATTGGTTGCATGAGGCTTGTCTCCTGAACATATCCGTTCTCACCGAAAGGGTAGATCTGCACAGTGGTTTCGGCAGTGGTTCGGAGCGTTGCTTCCAGGTGTGACGCGTAGAGGAAATAATGGCGCCGGACTCGTTCTTGAACGTCGGGAGAGCCCTGAAACAGAATATCGAGCAGTGGCGGAGTGGAGAGCGCGCCACCCGGTTTTCTAATGACGCCTAATCCCCAGCAGTGGTGAAATTCGAAAACGCCAGAAAACTCTCGCTTAATCTCTTCCCAAAGACGCCAGACGCCGAAATCTGCGTGTCTCACGTCTATGTCATGCACGAGAATGATCCCGCCAGGCTTCACTTTCCCGAGCCAGCTCCGGAAATCGTGCGACACTGCTGCGTAGGTATGAAAGCCATCAATGTGGAGGAGATCCACGCTTTCCTCGCTGAATCGTTCTAACGCATCGTCGAAGCTGGACCTTAACAAGTACGAGAACTGGCCATAGTGGGTGTGGTTGTAGCGCCGGACGTCTTCAAAAACCTCGTCGCCATACAAACCTGAGTGCGCTTCCCCTAGCCAGTGATCGACCGCATAAGACCGGCAATCCAGTGCATTCTCGAAAATGCTTTGACAGAACGTGAAATACGATTCACCCCAATGCGTACCCAACTCCACCACCAGCGAAGGCCTGATGGCCGCGATCAGGTCATGCGCAAATGCCAGGTGTCCAGACCAAGTGCTGAGATGACGGGGCCGGTACCGCAGTGGTTTGAAACTCGTCAAGGGTAAATCGAGCAAAGCCACGCTGGTTGCCAATTCCGGATACACTTGAGCGGCCATCATAAACATCAATCATATGACGTTGTACCCTTCTCAACAAGGGCGGGTGGACCTCTGCGGCGGAGCCGGTAGCCAGATCGTTGCGGGGCTGATAAGGGCTTACAAAACGGCGGTCGACGAGCTCCGCGACAATAATCGATACCGCCGTTGCATATATACGTTCTGTGGCGATCACGGCATAACAGAAGAAGGCGTCAGTCTCTACCCGTCGGTCGTCACGCGCGAAATGGTGAAGAACTTCGTGCGCGGGGCGCTGCCATCAACGTGCTGTGTCGTCATCTCGGCATTGAGGTGTGCATCGTGGACGCAGGTGTTTCCGGTCCCAAGCTCACAGGCATCCTTGATCGCCGTATCGGGAGTGGCACTGCTAATTTCCTCCGCGGACCCGCCATGTCACGCGCAGAGGCACTTTCGAGTATAGAAGCAGGCATTGAGATCGCACGGAACGCCGCCACCAGGTTTGACGTCGTGGGCCTGGGCGAATGGGAATCGGCAACACCACTTCTGCGAGCGCTCTCCTGTGCGTCTTCACGGGCGCAATTCCCACCGAAGCCGCCGGCCGAGGAGCCGGTCTCGACGATGCCGGCGTCCAACACAAATGCCGTGTTCTTACGGCCGCACTCGCGACGCATCCGGTCGATCCCCAGGATCCGCTTGCTGTGATTTCTGCCTTAGGTGGTTTTGAGATCGCTATGATGGCTGGCTTCCTGTTAGGTGCTGCGTCTTGCCGATTGCCCGTGGTCCTTGATGGTTACATTAGCGGCGCGGCCTTCCTGATTGCCCGCGCGCTTTCTACTGCGATATCGAGAGCCACGTCTTTTTCGCCCACCAATCTGCCGAGCATGGCCACGCTCGTCTGCTCCGCTCCGTTCGCCCTAAGCCGCTGCTCCATCTCGAAATGCGCCTGGGCGAAGGCACTGGGGCCGCCCTGGCCATAGGCCTCATCTCGTCAGCGGCCAATCTCTATCGCGAAATGGCCACCTTCGCGGAAGCCGCGGTATCAGATGTCAATGGAAGGAAAGTATCAGATGAGCATTGCAACTAAGCGCGGCGACACGGGCCAAACTGGCCTGCCAGGAGGCGTCCGCGTATCCAAAACCAACCCGCGCGTCGAATGCTACGGCACTATCGACGAATTGATTTCTCAGATGGGCTTCGCCCGGTCTATCACGGCAAGCAGAGAGATACACGACCTCGTTAAGGATCTTCAAAGAGAATTATTCAAAGTGGGCTCCGCTATTGGAACCATGCCGGAATCGCGCAAATCTGCGCCAGTCATCACGCCGCAGATGGTCGATGCAATCGAAGCTCACGTGCATCGAATCGAAGCCATGCCCGATATACTTGGCGACTGGTCTTTACCCGGCGAGATTCCCGATGCCGCCGCCATGGATGTCGCCCGCACGATCTGCAGGCGCGCTGAGCGCTTAGCCGTTGCACTGCATGAAGCCGGCATGTTGGACAACCCTCACATCCTTGCCTACCTGAATCGCCTTTCGGATCTACTCTGGCTTTTCAGTCGTCAACTGGAACTCGCGGCGGGCGTGGACGCCACCCTTCGGCCTGTCGATAAACCGGGCAACCGTTGGTCCCGCGCGTGGTGATACCGCGCCCCATCATCGCGGGCACTCACAGCGGAGTCGGTAAAACCACATTCACGGTAGGGCTCTGCGTCGCTCTGCGGCGAATGGGCCTGCGCGTTTCTGTCTTCAAGTGTGGACCCGATTATCTGGACCCGACCTGGCACTTCCGAGCAGCACTGCCAAGGATTCCGACATCGCGTTGATTGAGGGCGTTATGGGGCTATTCGATGGCGCGGACGTCACGTCTGAAATCGGTTCAACTGCGGAGATTGCAAAGTGGCTTGGTGCCCCTGTGCTGCTGGTCATGGATGCAGCCGGGATGAGCCGCAGCGCGGCCGGTCCCGATTCCACAAACTCGCGGGGAGTCACAAAAGGCCGATCTGCGACCGTGGTGCAAGCTGCTTACGCGCTGATCGTCGAAAAGGGCTTCGAGGGTCTGCGTACAAGAGATGTCGCCGAACGGGTAGGGATGAACAGTGCCACCCTGCACTACTATTTCCCCACAAAGGAGGCTCTCATTCAAGGCGTAGTGCATCACCTAATGCAGGAACTTCAGACCTCTCGGGCGACGGCCGATGATTCTGCGGGTGCTCTGGAAATGCTCCGGGCTGAGTTCGCAGATATAAGAATTCGCCTAAAAGAAGCTCCAGACCAGTTGGTCGTGCTTACCGAACTGGCGGTACGCGCTTGGCGCGATCCGGCCATCGCTGGAATCCTGAGCTATCTTGACCAGGGCTGGCACGATCATCTTGTTTCCATCCTCCAGGCCGGAGTTGCGGAGAAGACGTTCCGCTCCGATTTGGATTTGGAAGCAACCGCGAACTCAATGATGAGTCAGCTTCGTGGCATTGGTTATCAGAGCAAGCTGGACCATGCAAAGCTGGACGCTCTCGTTGATCAGATAGGCATGCAAATTGAGCGTTGGGTTCTTGCGCCTATGCCCCCGAAGCCTCGACAGAAGAGAACATGAAAGCTGGCTCCTTTTACTCGGGGCGCTTCTGCGCTGTTGCGATCATCTGTCGGCGATCCATTGCGGTCACCCACGCGGTTTGGTTTCTTCTATCCGTCATTGCTCCTTAACGCCGGCAAACGTAATTCTGTCCGGTTATCCATCGGGTCTTTACGATGCCGCCGCACTATCCACATGGAACACTCGCGAGTCTCAAGTGATGGCGCGGGGCGGCTGCCGGACAGAGAAAATTTGGTTCCTGGTGCTCTAAATGGGGCATGGGGTTAGGTTTTGTTTTTTGAAACCTGACCCCTGCCTGACCGGCGAGGTCCGGGGAGGCAAACAACAAGGTTTGAGAGCGCAGCTTTTTGGAGGGGCGCCCTTTAGGGAGGAACCAAAACCCGGAGGGCTCATGGCCTGTGTGCGCCAGGGCAGCGCCCCTTAGGGTATTGTGGTGCGGCTCGGTTCCCACGCCGACATCCTGCACCCTTGAGCACTGCGAACTTCGCTACAATCCACTTTCTCAATCCAAAAGATTGACAGCTTCGATCGACGCGTCAGCGCAAGGAGGTGTTCGAGCCTTGCCTCATCGAGACAAGAACCATGTCCTCGTTCGGCAGTACTCAAATTCAGCCAAGCCAAGCGGCAACAAGGCGAAGGGAGGGAAAGCGGAGGTGCCGGTTTGAGGGAAAACGGCGTCATGAGGATCAGAAAGATTCCTAGCATTTGGATGGGCTCACGATTCGCACATTCTGAATGCCGAAAAGATGACAGGCTGTGCTAGAAAGAATCTGTCCATTGGAACTATACGGCGGGGTCCTCGGCTGGTATTTTCCGCTCAACCGGTTTGATTGAAGCCGGTCGGCCAACCGGATGAGCGTTTGCGAACGCCCCTAAATCTTCGAACATCTTGTCGATGTCGTAGCCGAACTGCGCAGCATAGGCCTCTCGAAACGCGTACAGCTCTTCCATAATCTCGTCAGAGATCACGGTGTCCAGCGAAGAGCTGTTCTGGTGTGCAGATGATTGAGGGTTGGTAGCCATAGGATTGAACAATCTTATTCAGAGCTGGTTGCAACAGGGCATTCGCAATCTGTTTGAAGTTCCATGTCAGTAAATAATCACAACCGTACACACTGGCAAAGGCGATGTGCGTTGCATCGGGTTCCGCCTTGCGAGGCGATGGCCCACGCGGCTCTACCAATCGGCCGTTAGCTCTATTATGTCCTGATTGTTGGAAAGACGTTCAGCAACCGCGAGAACCTCGAGACGACGGCTTACTGCGTCCGGGTGGCCCGTGCTGCATTCTCTAAGAACCGTCTCGGACATAAACAGGTGGAATCGGTCCCGGTGGCGTGTCCACCATGACAAACTGGAGAGTTGACGGTGAGCAGTGTTCACGTCTTTGCTGTTACGTTCCTGCAGGGCGGCGGCAAGATAGCTGTTGAAGGAAGTCTCCAAATAGACGCGGGGGAGCCTCAAGTGGCCTCCTGCTGTTCGTCCGACGGTGGATTAGCGTTCATAATCGTGATTTCTCGCCCTTCTCGTCGTAGCAAGCCTTGCAAATCAGTGCCCAATAGATGTTCCGCCATTAGGTCGCTTCGTCGTAACGGCAAGTGGATACGAATACGGTGACGCCTGCGGGGACTAAGGAAGCCTGTGAACTGCTCGTACGGGTGCGGCGCGACACAGATAACCGTGACTATGCTGCAGGGCCGTTTTCCGCTGGCACTATCCGTTTCGCAGGCTTGATCGCGGCGATCGGCGCAACCGGGTTCTGTTTCCCAAATTCCCGAATATCGGCAAGCATTTTCTCGATGTCGTAATCGAACTGGGCGGCGTAGGCTTCTCGAAACGCCTCCAGCTCCTCCATGATGTCGTCAGAAATCACGGTATCCAGTGAGTCATTCTTGCCGCGCACATTGAGAGAATCAACCGGCAACGCGCTTAGGAGTGACCGGTTTGATGTCCGCCCAAGGAATCTTAGGATCAATCGGAATGGAAGAATAATACTCGTACAGGTGTTTTAGATCGTAGTCGAAGCGTTCGGCGAGTTTGGCACGATGGCGATGCAGCTCCTCTACAAGTTCGTCCTCATGCCAGCTCTCCCGTGAGCTCGTCTGGGGTGCAGATGGTAGGCGATTCGTAGCCATGTTCGTGGAGAATCCTTTCTAAGCGACGCTTTATCCTCGCGTTCGCAATGTGCTTAAAATTCCAGGTGAGCAGGAAATCACAGCCGTAGAAACTCGCGCTCGCAATATGGATTGCATCGGCTTGAGCTTTTTTCGGCAACGGTCCGGCCGGTTCCAGAAAAAGCGCTGCTAGTTCCAGTATCGCTGGATTGGAGGGTAAAAGCGAGGCGTCCTGAATGATCGTCAAGCGCTTCTCTGCCATCGTTGTCGTTATTCCTTAACGAGTAGAACTCTGGTTCCTCGGCTCACGATTTAGGCGAAAGTGCAGCTTACCGACCGCGTTCCTTACGCCGCCCGTTCCATCTGTTCACGAAAGGCCATCGGCCATCTGTGTGCTTGCGACAGAAGCCAATCGGCCCGAGTAGTTCCCAAATGCCGCAACAGTTCGGAATATCGGGACGGTAAGCAGAGAGGAGGGGCGGTTCGGGTCAGATCTGCAAATTGTCTGGGCCGCAGAAGGCAGGCAACCACAGCTAAGACCGAACGACGC
>JAABUQ010009613.1_pt1 | contig 13011 bp, 11 predicted proteins | sample 5560001 | NCBI WGS metagenome assembly JAABUQ01 (sample SAMN10711888, study PRJNA513371) | rock metagenome | isolation source: Antarctica rocks | place: Antarctica: Victoria Land, Finger Mt nord | collected 2015-12-18 | reverse complement strand
AACGCCAAAGCTGCCTCATCTTGTTCCATCTTGATCGCTTCACTCGCATCTCGATGCTCGTTCTTTCTTTCTACGGATCTTGCTCAGAAGTTCCGGGAGATTTGTTTAGTCTAAACGTCAATATATACTACGTCTCGGAAATCTCAGATCTCTCTATTGATACCTGACCTACTACAGACCCTTCCCAAATATTTTGGGAAGGGTCTGTAGTAGGTCAGGTATTACTGTCGTCCTTATGAGACTAGGCTTTGCGGTTCATCTGTGCTTGAAGATATTCCACATTGTATCTTTCGCCTCCTCCATGCTCACCCGTAATCTCGATTATCTTTTGAAACTCGGGTACGGCATTATCTGGCGACAGTTCCGACATAACCGCCATCCAGTTCAAAGGTTGGGCACCGGCTTGAATCATGCGTAGCTTGGCGTCGTGATGAGCTTCCAGGCTAACTCCACCAGACGCATCGCTGACAAAAAAAACTTCATAGCCAGCCTTGAGTGCAGAAAGGGTTGTCTGAGCCAGGCAGATTTCTGTCAATAATCCGCTGAAGATCAGCTTCTTTCGACCAGTCTTCTCAATAGCCTCGACAAATTTAGGATCGGACCATGCATTAGTGTTATGACGATCAATTGGTTCTATTTCAGGAAAAACATTTTGAAGCTGAGTGAAGAGAGGATCAGCCAGTGGTCCTCCTTTAGCAGAGACAGTGGTCAGAATCGTAGGAATGTTCAAGGCTTTTGCCGCTTTGGCCAGCCCTGTAACATTATTTATCAATTCGGATGTGCTGATAGATTGAATTGGAAAAGCGACAAAGGGTTGATGATCAATAAATGCCATAGCACAGTTATCTGGCTGTAGCTGGTTAATGTTACTCATAAAACTCTCCTTCTGTAGTGCTGATTGTTATCACCCGCGTCGCGACAATCCCTTGCGGTTGTCGTTGGTCACCTTATTAGAGAGCGCCAACGACAACCGCAAGGGATTGTCGCGACGCGGGTGTATTCTCCAACTTTTCTCTTTACATGAGATAAAATAACAGAAGGTAGAGGGAAAAGTAAGTAGGCACTTAAGAGTGCCTGCCTGGTTGAGCCAAAGAGGAAGATGAAGTGAACATGCGGAGAGATATATCACCAACAGTGTTTGATATGCGACATGGTTCGCGTGAGGTCATAGAACTCGTTGCAGAGAAATGGAGGGTACTGGTTATTTCTGCGATTTACTGTGATGTTAAACGACATGGCGAAATGAGACGGCAGATTAAGGGTATCTCGCAGAAGATGCTCACGCAAACATTGCGTAACTTAGAGCGCGACGGGTTGATAGAGCGTACCGTCATTCAGAAGCTGCCCTTGCATGTTGAATATAATTTAACGCCGCCTGGTCAGTCATTCGGTTTGCTCGTGCGAGATATTTGTATCTGGGCTGACGAGCATTATGATGAAATTAAAAATGCTCAAATGCTGTATGATCGTGAGCATCAATAGTTTATCTCGCTCCCTGTTTCTATAGAAGGTTACATATTTGAAAAATTGCGTTCTCTTTCGGTAATCGTTTCGCAATAGAATAGACTTGTATAAGTGAAGAACTATTTTTATTCACATAAGGTGAGTCAACGCTACTTTTCATCGTATGTATCCGTGTCATGACAATAAATAATTCTGAGGATGTTCGACGTTTAGTAAAGTGGGCAGCCTGAAAGAATATTGACGGAAAGCTATGCAGAGAAGTATTAATGAGTCAAAATGAGAAGGCATGTTTGGACGCGTCTTTCGAGTAGATATGGAGAGGTAAGATGAGTAGTGCAAATATTCAGCAGAGCGAGCTGTGGGAAATTGCTTCTAAGCTGGTGAGCTTTAATACTGTGAGCCAGTATACGAATGTGCCCGCCGCCGAGTTTCTGGCAAACCATCTAGATGACTGCGGCCTTACGGTGCAGTTGCTGATGCAGGATGTCTATGATGTGTCGAAAGCGACGGTGGTGGCATGGGCCGGACCTCCAGAGCCGGATGGGCTTATTATTTCTGGCCACACCGATATCGTGCCGTTTGATAAGCAGCCCGGTTGGAAATCTGATCCGCTGCTCATGCATCAGGATGGGGAGCAGATTTTCGGGCGTGGCGTGACCGATATGAAGGTATTTCTAGCCCAGGCTGTCCTGGCATGTAAGGATCTCACGTTGAGTTCGTTGCGGCGACCCCTGGTGTATATCTTCACCTATGATGAGGAGGTAGCCGCCCAGGGCTCCGGCCGCCTGGTCTCGCTGCTGCCCAACCTCTTCCGCGACTACCCGTTGCCAAAGATAGCGCTGATCGGCGAGCCAACCGGCTTTGACATCTATCCTGCTCACAAAGGCTATGCCACATTTGATGTTCGCGTCCACGGCAAGGGTGGCCACAGCAGCGTTCCCGCCAGTGGACTAAACGCGATCGATACGATGGCCGACGTTATTCATGTGATTCAGCAAGTGGGCAAAGAATTGGAACGGAGCGTTAGCGTCGAGAATCGTCAGCTCTTTCCAGAGGTGCCCTATTCGACGTTTAATAGCGGCATGATTAGCGGCGGCCTGGCTCCAAACATGATTGCCGATGAGTGCCGTCTCACCGTAAGTATTCGCGTGGCTCCGGGCGATGATGCGCAGAAGATTATACAGATGGTGCGCGAGCGTGTGGAGAGCGAGATTGCGAGCCACATGAAGACTAAAGCGCCAGATGGAGGCGTGTTTATAGAGAATGTTGTGAGCTGCCCACCCCTCCGCTCGCCCTCTGAAGGTGCATTTTGTGATCTGCTGTGCCGCGTAACCGGAAAAGATCTCGCCGGCGGCGTCTCCTTCGCAACCGACGGCGGCAACTTCCAGACCATCGGCATCGATTCCTATGTCTGTGGCCCCGGCATACTCGCCCAAGCCCACCAGCCCAACGAGAGCATTCCAGCCGCAAACTTCTCCTCCGGCCTTGACTACCTGGAGCAAGTCATCTATGACTGGTGTGTCAAAGAAGAGAATGGAGCGGCATTATGAACTTCAATCCGCTGATTCCTGAGCTAAGTGTGGCAGAGTTAGAGAGAAGTGTGTGGTTTTACGTCAATATCCTGGGCTTCCAGATCGATTATCAGCGCCCCGAGCATAAGTTTGTCTTTCTCTCCTATCAAAACATTCAGATTATGGTCGGGCAGATCAATCGTGTCTCGAAGACTGCGCCGCTTGAGTATCCCTTTGGGCGTGGTATCAATATGCAGATGATTGTGGATGATATCGATGTGTTGATATCTGCACTCAAACTGCACCGCTATCCTCTTATATTGGAGCCAGAGGAGCACTGGTATAGACGAGATAATCAGCTTCTAGGCCTGAAAGAGTTTCTGGTCTTAGATCCTGATGGCTACGTGCTGCGCTTCTCCCAACAGATCGGCACAAGACCACTCGAAAATCAGGACGCTTCTGCATAGACTCTTGATGGACTCTTGCGTATAATAAGAAGAGGTTGATTGAAATAGGCTTATAGTGGCAGGGCAGAGCTACGCTAGCTGCTGAAGAGCTCAAAAATCATCCAAAGATGATTTTGAACAATCAAGCCTCCATCCCTTATTCTGTGATTCCACCAATGGAAGACAACGGAGGTCTGTCTATGATGTCGAAACGTGTCGGCAACGTGCGTTGGGTAATGGCATTCTTGCTGGGTCTGGGTATTATTGTTAACTATTTGGATCGCGTCAACCTTTCCATAACAACTCCAGATATACAAAAAGAATTTCATCTCTCAAACGGCCAGATTGGATTCATTCTCTCGGCATTTCTGTGGTCATACGCTATTTTGCAGATACCGGTTGGAGTCTGGCTGGATAGAACGGGTGTGAAGTGGTTAGTCCGCGTTGGCTCGATTATTTGGACGGTTGCTACCCTGCTCACAGCTCTGGTGAGTGGATTTGGCCTGCTCTTACTTGCGCGTATGCTGCTCGGCGTTGGTGAAGCTCCGGCCTTTCCGGGTGCATCTAAGGGAACTGGCTATTGGTTTCCTCTCAGAGAGCGCGGTCTCTCTACCTCGGCCTTTGATGCGGCTGCGAAATTCTCGACCGTCATCGGCGCACCCCTGCTCGCCTTCGTCGTCACCGCGAATGGATGGCGAGCGGCATTCTATGTCACCGCCGCGCTCAGCCTGATCTACGGTGTCGTCTTCTGGCTCTTCTACCGTGATCCAAGCGAATCGAAAGTGCTCAAAGAAGAGGAGCGTAACTATATCAAAGAAGGTGGCGCACAGGAAGAGAATGTCATTCCGAAAAATCCTCTGGGCAGCATAGGCTTCCTACTCACTCAGAGGAAGGTGTGGGGCCTGACGCTTGGCTTTGCCGCCTACAACTACTCTTTTTATCTCTTCCTGACCTGGCTACCTGGCTATTTGCAAAAATCGCTGCACTTGTCCGTGCTCACCAGTGGCTGGTACACCGTCGTCCCCTGGTTCATCGCTACATTGACCGACATCTTTATTGGTGGTGTTCTTGTTGATGCGCTAATTAGACGCGGCAACGACCCTACGCGCGTGCGCAAAACAGTGGTAACGATCGGTATGCTATTAGGTCTTGCAGTCGTCGGAGCGGGCTATACGACCAATGCCCTCGTGGCTACAGTCTGGATCAGCATCGCACTTGGCGGTCTGGCCTTCGCTGCCCCTGTCGCCTGGAGTATTCCGGCTTTGATTGCTCCAAAAGGCACAGTTGGCTCGGTCGGTAGTATCATGAACATGTTCGGCAATATTGCCGGTATCGCCGCCCCCATCGTCGCGGGCTACTTGTTGGATGCCACGCACTCGTTCACAGCGAACTTCCTCGTTGCGGCCGCGATCCTTGTCCTGGGCATTCTCGCCTTCCTGTTCCTGCTTGGGCGCATTGAGCAGATTGAGCAACCGGAGAGCCTGGTAGAGGTGCAGGAAAACGTAGGGGGTGTCAAGCCGCTACGGGCTTAAATTAATGTCCATTCCGCGTAGTGACACTTTCTCATAATTGTTGTTGGTCGCTTGCTCCATATGCCATCTTTGTACAGAAGGAAGTACGACTACAGCTACAAGAGATTGTTGCTACACATGCCTCTAAAGCGCGTTTGCCCACGATAATCCCTTAGGGCTATCGTGGGTAAACGCGCTTTCATCTCAAAAACGAAAGAGCAGAAGAAGAGAATTCTAGCAGTACTTTTTGCTGAATCGCAGGTTGCAGCGATCAATGATCCAATGCGGCTTCGGCGTCTTGTCGTGAAGCTGATTACGGTTTCCAACGCCGAGCAAGCAATACAGGCATTTTTGGATGCGCAACAAGGAGAATAATTTCTCCAGCGCAAAAGAATGAGCAGTGTCGAAACACTGCTCATTCTTTTGCGCTTCTGTCTGTTACTCGGAGGAAAGCAGCTCCTCCAGAGTAAATTGTGCTATTTGGTGTTGTAGGCGGCGACTACGAACTGTAGGGCCGGGCTGCCTTTGTAGAGGCCGATGGCGAAGACGCTGTAGACGTAGCCGGCCTTAAGGGTGGCAGGCAGGTCGAGTGTAACGCCAGGGTTGGTTGCCGTCACCTTGAAGGTGTAGGAACCTGGGGCAACTGTGAGATAGTTGGTTGCGTAGGGATAATGGAGGCCCTCGATGACCTTGCTTCCGCCGACCGAGACATCAACTGGACCCGCGTTGGGGGACAGGTGATAGACGCGGACGCGAGCCTTGCCATCAGGAGCATAGTTGTTGTCGCCGAAAACCTTCAGCGAGAATGACTTCGTGCCAAGCGCCGCCGCTGTATAGTGGACATTCGCCTCGATCGTCACGGTCTCGTCGATAACCGCGCTATCAGCGCCCTTACCAGCAGGAGCCACGCGAATACGATAATCGCCTGCATCCAGCTTTACGTAGTCGGTGATTGTCCCGAAGGTAAAGTTTTTCAGCAGCGCATCGTGATTCACAAATACGTCTACTTTGCCCGCGCCAGGGGAGGCATGGATAACGCGTACATACCCTGTACCGGAATCATGTGCCGAGGCACGGTGCGACCCAAAAGCGGTGGTTACTCCGAGCAGAAGGGCCAGCAGGGCGAGAACAATCAGTGCCATTGAGAGGGCATGATTGTCACGAGTTTGTTTTACGCTCATCGTCGTAAATCCTTTCACTTCCAATTAGAAAAACTATAGATACACCGACTCGATAAGCTCCTTCTATAAAAATGTTTCGTAGCAATTCAGAAGCGCAACCCGGAAGGAGGAGCTGTCCTTCTCGGATCTAGATGTAGAACAATGTCCAGAACTGTTCAGAGATAGAGCCTTTGTCATCAACGCCAACAAAAACGTACTTCCGGTCGTCCGGTCATAGGATTTTGGTTATAAATCTTTGCATGTGTCTAGACAAAAGTAAGGTATAAACACGGTATTTATAGAGCCGAGCCGTTCAGAAACACAACTTTCTTTGCTAAAAAGTGAGCTTGTTATGTGTCGGTGCATATTTGTAATCGCGCGAGTAGATGTATACTTCGTTTTTTTGATGGAGCACACAGACAGAAAGCAATAATGCATACTATCTCTTTGCGCGATCTACAATAGAGACAGATAGAAAGAGAACAATTAGTAAAATTATGTAACCTTTTTCAAAAAATTGCCTTATGTGTGGTTTAATAGGAGATAGATATCTCTGTGTACAAATAACAAGAAAGGCTTGTTGATGACGACGAATCAACGTGTGCGATTAACGGAACTGGCAAGCTGCGCGGGCTGCGCGGCAAAGATAGGCGCGGATACGCTGGCGAAAGTACTAAGTCCTCTGCGGCAGCGGAACGTGCCGGCGCAATTGCTCGTTGGGCTGGGAGCGATCGACGATGCGGCCGTCTACCAGGTCAATGCACAGCAGGCTATTATAAGTACGGCTGATTTTTTTCCTCCGGTCGTCGATGATCCCTACACTTTTGGTGCCATCGCCGCCACGAACGCGCTCAGCGATGTCTACGCGATGGGCGGGCAGGTGCTCATGGCGATCAATCTGGTGGCCTGGCCGGAGAATCTGGACACTAGCATTCTTAGCGAAGTGCTGCGTGGAGGGATGGATGTCGTCGAGCAGGCTGGCAGCGCCATCGCAGGAGGGCACTCTATCTCGGACGATGAGCCAAAGTATGGCCTTGCCGTCACGGGTATGGTGCATCCCGAGCATATTCTCACAAAGGGTGGCGCGAAGCCGGGCGACATCCTCATTTTGAGTAAGCCTCTTGGTACCGGCCTGCTCACCACCGCCCAGAAGCAGAACAAGGTCACTGACGAAGATATGGCCGCCGCCGTGCGCTCCATGACAACGTTGAATCGGCGTGCCAGCGAGCTGCTCGTGCAAGCTGGCCCTGCCGTCCATGCCACGACCGATATCACCGGATTCAGCCTGCTGGGCCATGCCTGGGAAATGGCGGCACAAAGTCTCACCAACATGCGCTTTGATTATGCTGCCCTGCCATTCCTGCCCAACGTGCGACATTACGCTGAGCTTGGCTGCATCCCCGGCGGCACCGCACGCAACGACCGCTCAGTCCGCCCTCACGTCCACTTTGACGCCAACCTGGGCCAGCTCGATCAAGCCATCCTATTCGATCCACAGACATCTGGAGGTCTTTTCGCCGCCATTGATCCGGCGGCGTGGGCAACTCTCTCCCAACAAAGCGATCTCCAGTTCAAGCGAATCGGCGAAGTGACTGAGCAAGTCAGCACGCCAATCATAACAGTCACCGCGTAACGACAATCCCTTCAAAAAGAGTCTTCGATGCAGAAAGGGCAACCGTTGAGAAAGGTGAACGATGCCGTGCTAAAGCGGGGCTCTCGGATGCACTGGGGGAGGAAGAATAAAAATCGCTGACAAACCGGGAGGTTTGCCAGCGATATGCACTTAAGAGGATGTACGGAGGAGTGCAGCCCTCCCCTCAACGGGTTTTAAAATCTTTTCTTTGCTATCTATTCTCTAGTATCTACAAGTTATAAATATAATAATACACATCTATTTCTGTTAGAATTACGATTGATTTGTAAGGAGCTTTAGAATCTCACAAAGATCTTTAAGATGAAAGGGTTTGATAAGAATGTCGTTACAGTCTAGATCAGCGTGATTGCTTTTGTCCACGGTCAGCAGAACGACTGGCGGTAGTGGAAGAGGAGTGTGCCAGTGTGCGCGCATCCGCGAGAGGAACTTTGGGCCATCGACCACAGGCATAAGCAGATCGAGGAGGATGGCGGCGGGATAGCGACCGGAGGAGAGAGCTTTCTCCATCCATTCCATCGCTTCTTGACCATTGGCCGCACAAATGGGATGGTAGCCCCACAATTGGAGCGCCCAGAAGAGCATATCGCGAACTGCCGCGTGATCATCAACGATCAGGACTAACGGACGTTCTGAATTTTTGTCTATCATCTCTGGAAGTGTAGGAGCGTGTAATAACTGCATATCTCCTCCTGTTATCCTTTATTCTGCATAAGAAAATCTTTTCCCATAGAAGCAGAGATCGGTATGGCACTTTCTACCTGATACTTCCCTAGACGATAGACCTGTGGAAGATGAGAACGCAACCACAACTCTACATAACCAACTCGTACGATCGACAGGGAAGGAAGTGCAAGGTCAGCGACAAATGCCTCCAATTGCGCTTGAGCTTGCTCGATTCCCATCTCATCCTCGCACAGAAGCTCGGCCTCAAAGAAGTCTCCTAGCCCGGCTACCTGATCCAGGCATAGACTCAGCTGTTCATCGACATAGCGAGTTCTGTGCTTCTCTATAGGAACAAACGCAGTAAGGTCGTTCACAACCAGCGCATCCTCAATGGTATCCGCGTTCTGCCAGGAAGAAATAAAGCGAGAGCAAAGCGTATTGAAGTCTTGCATAAGGGATGCATCTGCTAGCAGAGGAAACGTCTGTTCGGTTGCGTGCATATGTGCCGGATCATCCTGCTCGTGATATTTAACTTCCAGCCGGGCGGAATCCCTGATGCGCAGAAATACCGCTTGTTGTAAGCAAGAGAAGTCTGGTGTATCGTAGTAGATATCTACATTTTCGACAGGTGTCAGCCGTCGAAGTGAAGGTAGAGCATCAAGTCTGGCTTGTAGCAATGCACGAACGTCTGCGGGAAGTGCGAATTTAAGCTCAACCTCGATCATGCTCCTGCCTCCTTCTTCTATGAAGAATAAATTTTGCAAAACTTTTGTTTAGGCTATCTGTAGAGAGTAGGGACGGCGTACAGAGTCATTCTTCACTAAGGATCTCACATATTCCGCGCCAACCAATGCCTGCACGCTGTCTCTAATTGAAGTATAACAGAACAAAAGTTAAAATCAAGACATTTACCCACTATTGTAAAAATAATAGCATTTGTAAGAGGCGTACAAATCTTAGAGAAATTTGGCCAGTCTTCAAAAACTTGAAGATATGCAACAGGAACCTAAAAAATAGACAGGCTGCTCAGAATATGGGAGTTGTTTACCATCTGTCTTCCTATAACGCCAGAGATGGTGTATAATTGCGTAGACAGATGTAAATACTCGTCTGCATCGTCTCGATCTATTTCTATCATTTGTTAAAAATCGACTTTAGGTGATCAAAACGCAACAAAAGCTCTCAAGAGATCTTGCGCTTTGAGATGACATCATGTATGCTAATGACGCGGAAGGGAAGTTGGGCGGGATATATATGTATAGATAAGCATCTAATGGTCATCTCTACTTTCTTGTCGAAGCTAATTAGATGTATTTTATGAAGGGAAGATGGCATATGCCAGAAAATGCTCAAGGAATAAACAATGAAGCCCGCCTGCTAACAGACGAACGTTTTTTACGCAGAATTGCCTACCTGTACTATGAAGATAGCCATTCGCAAGAAGCCATCGCAGAGATGGAGTTCTGCTCGCGTCAGACGGTCAGCAAAGCCTTGCAGAAGGCTAAAGACAAAGGCATCGTAAGAATATCGATCGTTCCCGATTTACGCACCGGCTTCTTGCGCAACCTTTCGAGAGAAGCGCGTATACAACTGGGTCTGGAGGACCTCGTGCTGGTCCCTGGCCGCAACATGAACATTATCGCACCAGACGACACGATGGACGACGTGGTCACGGAGATTTCAACCTTTGCGGCTGAGTATCTCGATCAGTTGCTGACCGACTCAGACATCCTCGCGGTCTCTGGTGGTAGAACGTTTATGCGCAATCTCGTACGCTACTTAAAGCCGACGAAAGTACTACCTCATCTGCAAGTCATAGCGATGATTGGATTTGTAGAGGCACGCACAACGTATGGAGATGCGAACTTGATTGCGCACGATCTCTCGGAGGCATATGGTGCCAACCACCTCTGGTTTCCATCGCCCGCCTTCCTACCTGATCAGGATGAGATGCTGCGTACGCGCGACCTGCCGATTATCAGAGACGCTTACGAAATGATGACGCGAGCAAATGTCTTAATTATGGGCCTATGGACTCCACATACAAATAACGACATGATTCGACGCGGCATCCTCACACCTGAGCAAGTCGAGACAATCTCAGCTCATCGGCCAGTTGTAGACATCAATCATTGGGTATTTGATGCAGAGGGCACGTGTATCAACACGACAATTGATGCATTTCCCTATGCCCTCTCAGGTTTAGAGATCCCGACGCTCAAAGAAAAGATTCAAAACAGCAACACCAAAGTGATCCTGGTAGCTGGCGGGAGCCCATCATACATTCCAGCCATTCGGGCAGTACTCAAAGCCGGTCTGGCAAATATCCTCATCACCGACCATATCACTGCACAATTCCTGACACTTGAGGAATAATCTTTTTTATTATTTTGCATTAATTGCCTTTTGCATTAATTGCCTCTTGCATAATCCTGGCTTCGCCAGGATTATGCAAGAGGCAATTAATGCAAAATAATAAATTTAATCTATATTATACATTTTTACTTTTTCTACACATTTCTGGCGAAGCCAGAAATGTGTAGAAAAAGTAAAAATGTATAATATAGGACGAGCGCCGAAGGCGCGAGAAGAGAATGCGATAGTGACAAGAACGTGTGTAGCAAGCTAAGCTGCCAGCGTTGGCGCTGGGCGCGAACGGAACTGGAAGGCGCGAATAATAAAGAGCACGCCAAAGACGATGCTATAGATACCCACCAGCCACAAAATAGTCAGCAAGCCAGCGCCGGGACGTAGAAACAGGACAATACCGAAAAGAACAGAGAGAATGCCCGCGATGGCCAGCCACAACTCCTGAGTCATCGAGCCCCGGATCGAAAAGGCCGCCGCGATCTCTGTAATACCCGTTATAATAGCCCAGGCCGCAACGATATATAGCAGAATGACCGCAGTTTCACCGGGATAGACAAAGGCAAAGATACCAGCAAGAATACTCAAAATACCTTCGGCCAGAACCAGTCCCCAGCGCCTGAGTACCCCTCGTTCACGCAACGCCACAAACACCGCGACGACCCCATCAATAATAGCGTAGACCGCAAAGACCGTAATAAAAGCAAAGAGAGCAATACTCGGAGCTAAAAGAGCAACCAGACCAAACAAAATAGCCAGAACTCCACGGATCGCCAGCATCCACCACGTCCGCGCCGAAACCTGAGCAGTAGTGTTTTGAAACATCGAAATCCCTCCTTTTGATTTGATGCCTGTTCATCGAAATAAATAAATATGCTAAAGGCACAAAGAGTACAATCGAAAGTAGCAATATGTACCCCTCAAATCCTATTACGCCTGGAATCGAAAGGATGTTACAGTATGCCTGCCCTTAATTCGACCCGTTGTGTGCAAGCTAGATGAGCAAGAAAGAGACAGTTGGAGGGTTATCGCCACTCGAAGCGTTCGCGTTTATCGTACAAGCTAATCCATTTGCGAGAGGCTCCAGCGATGGAGGCGCTGAGCTCCGCCTCTCGGGCCACTCTGTAAGCGGCTGGAGGGCAACAATGGTTGAAAAACCTCTTCTGTATCGACCCAAAAACAGCCTCCAGAAAAGAGCCTCTCGGAAACCATTGCATAAAGCGGCTTCTCATGCTACACTAGAGGGGTGGCAGTCTAAAGGACATGTAGAGCCCATTCGGGTTTGAGACTCTGTTATTGCTCCAGAATTTTTCATCTCTAGACCTGTTATGAAGCGTGTAAATCAATTAATACTTCACTGCCAATCTTTAGCGCGTCTATCTGCTTCTTGCTTTTTAGTGTAGAAATATGTAGCGTTCTGTGAAGCGTGGATGTCACCTGAAAGTGTGGGAAGTTGGGTGGATTTCGGGGCGAGCAGGGGAGGTGAGCGAGGTGTACGGACGCGATAGAGCAAGGGAGAATGGATCAGCTAAAGAGCTATCCAATCAGGTCCGTACATTTTTTTGCGCTAAAGGGCATGGTACAAAGAGAAGAGGTAGAGCAACATTAAGTGGTAGAGGTTGAGTACTTTGAGCTCCATTTTCGCCGATTTTTCGAGCTCTCTACCATTTAGTGTAGCTCTACCAGAGAAGAAAGATGCCATGACTTTGGACGAAGTAGTACATTTACGAGCTATAAATAGCGTATTTCTTTTATCGAATTTCAATGAATATCATAAATATCTTTGAAGGGAAAAGCAATTTTCATCGTTTTGTAGAGCTTTTTGCCTTTTAATGCAAGAAAATGTACGGACCTGATTTTCTTGCCCTTGATAAATCATATTGCCCTTGTCTCATCGCGTCCGTACTGCTCTGTCAAACGTCATAGCATCTTCCTTTTGTATCTTGCCCTTTAGCGCAAGAGTCTGTACGGACCAGATTGGAGAGCCCTCGCTGACACGCTCTCTCCTTGCTCTATCGCGTCCGTCCAACCTCGCTCGCCTCCCAGGTTCGCCCCGAAATCCACCCAACGTCCCGCGCTTTCGGGACATCATCAAGATTGACAAAGCAGTACTGCTTTGTCAATCTTCATTGTGTTCTTTTTCAGTTAGGGAGCAAGCCTCAATGATTGGGTACAACCGCTTCAGCTTAATACGAGCATCTTCCGCTGTAAAACGCCAGTTGATCTTTGCCACCT
>JAABUQ010009611.1_pt1 | contig 13017 bp, 11 predicted proteins | sample 5560001 | NCBI WGS metagenome assembly JAABUQ01 (sample SAMN10711888, study PRJNA513371) | rock metagenome | isolation source: Antarctica rocks | place: Antarctica: Victoria Land, Finger Mt nord | collected 2015-12-18 | reverse complement strand
CGGCCCCGCAGGAGGAGGAGAACCCGGCCATGGGCTGGCGCAGCCTGCGCGTCGGGCTGGACCGCCCGGCGCTGATGCGCCGCCAGCTCCGCGCCCTGCTGCTGGCGGCGCAGGGCCGCACGCTGTCTGTCATGTTCCCCATGGTCGCGACCGTCGCCGAGTTCAGCGCCGCCCGCGACCTGCTGATGGCGGAGGCGGCGCGGATGCGCCCGGCGCCGGAGCGCCTGCTGGTCGGCAGCATGATCGAGGTGCCGGCTCTGCTGTGGCAGTTGCCGGCCCTGATGGCGGAGGCGGATTTCGTGTCCATCGGGTCCAACGACCTCATGCAGTTCCTGTTCGCCGCCGACCGCGGCACGCCGGGGCTGGCCGGGCGCTACGACCTGCTGTCGCCGCCGGTGCTGGATGCGCTGGACCAGGTGTGCGCGGCGGCGGCGGCGGCAGGCGTCGAGGTGTCGCTGTGCGGCGAGCACGCCGGGCGCCCGTTGGAGGCGATGGTGCTGGCGGCGCTCGGCATCACCACCCTGTCGATGCCGGCGTCGAGCCTGCTGCGGCTCAAGGCGGCGTTCGCGTCCGTGCAGCTTGCGGAGCTACGGGCCGTGCTGGCGGCGGCCCGGCGGAACGCGGCCGGCCAGGCGAGCCTGCGCGCTCCGCTGCTGTCCTGGGCGCGCGAGCACGGACACTTGGCGTAACCGCCACGCTGGGCGGGTTAGTCTCGAATTTACAACTTGCGGTGGTTGCGTTCACGGAGTAATCGCGTAACTCAAATGATGCCGAACCAAACGAAAGCAGGCCTGATCTTCCGGCGTCGCGGGGCCGGACGCGTGCAGGCGGGCGGGGCATGGAGTCCCGTTGATGCCGATCGGGGCGGCCCGGCCACGGAGGCGGCCCGCGTCGGCGCGGAACTCCGCGCGGCGCGGCTGCGGCTGGGCCTGACCCTGCCGGATGTCGCGGCCAAGCTGCGCATCAAGTTGTCGTTCCTCCAAGCGGTCGAGGATGGCCGTTTGGACGACCTGCCGGGGTCCGTTTACGCCGTGGGTTTCGCCCGCGCCTACGCGGTGCTGCTCGGCCTGGACGCGGGCGCGGTCGCCCGGCGGTTCCGCCCTGAGCCTGACGCGGCGGCGCAGAAGGCGGAGCTGGATTTCCCCGCCCCGGCGCCGGAGCGCGGCGTGCCCGCGGGCGCCGTGGTGCTGCTGGGGGGGCTGCTGGCGGTGGCGGCCTATGCCGGCTGGTACAGGTTCTCCGACGACCCGCGGCCGCCCGCCGTCCAGGCTCTGCCCGAACGTTTGGCCCCGCTCGCAAGCCGGGCGCCGCCCGCCGCCGAGCCGCCGCCCCCCGCCGCCCCTGCGGAGCCGCCCGCCCCGGCCTCAGCCATGCCGCCGCTCAGCGCGCCGCCGTCGTTGAACGAGCCGGTGGTCCCGCCGTTGGCCATCGCGCCGCCCCCGCCGCCGGCCCCGCCGTCCAGCGACGACAGCCGTGTCTTGCTGCGGGCCAACGCCGACGCTTGGGTGCAGGTCCGGGAGCGCGGGGGCCATGTCCTGCTGAACCGCGTCATGCGCGGAGGCGAGTCCTGGGCGGTGCCCAAGGGGCCGGCGCTGCTGCTCACCACCGGCAACGCCGGCGGCACAGAGCTGCTGGTTGATGGTGAGGCGACGCCCTCCTTGGGACCGCCCGGCGCCGTGCGCCGCGACATCGCGCTGGAGCCGGACGGCCTGCGCGCCGAAATCACCAAGGCCGCCTCGACGGCACGCCCCCTGGCGCAGTAGAAGCAGCCCCGCGCACTTGTATATATAGACGGAAGCGCCGGAGGTCCGGCGCGGGGAGCCAGCATGAGCTATCGCCCGTATCGGCAGATCGAGCGCCGGAAGTCCCGCCAGATCCACGTGGGTCCCGTGCCGGTCGGCGGCGACGCGCCTATCACCGTGCAGACCATGACCAACACGCTGACCACCGACGTGCCCGGCACGGTCGCGCAGATCCGCCGGGCGGAGGAGGCGGGGGTCGACATCGTCCGCGTGTCCTGCCCGGATCAGGAAAGTGCCTTGGCGTTGAAGGACATCGTGCGCCAGGTCTCGGTGCCCATCGTCGCCGACATTCATTTCCACTACCGCCGCGCCATCGAGGCGGCGGAAAGTGGCGCCGCGTGCCTGCGCATCAACCCCGGCAACATCGGCAGCGCCGACCGGGTACGGGAGGTCGTCAAGGCAGCGCGCGACCACGGCTGCTCCATGCGGATCGGCGTGAACGCCGGGTCCCTGGAGCGGCATTTGCTGGAGAAGTATGGCGAGCCGAACCCGGAGGCGCTGGTGGAAAGTGCCCTGGAGCACGCCAAGATCCTGCAGGACCACGACTTCCACGAGTTCAAGATCAGCGTGAAGGCGTCCGACGTGTTTATGGCCGTCGCGGCGTACCAGCAGCTCGCCGAAGTTTGCGACCACCCGTTGCATATCGGCATCACCGAGGCCGGCACCAAGCGCGCGGGCACCGTGAAGTCGGCGATTGGCCTCGGCAGCCTGATCTGGGCCGGGGTCGGCGACACGCTGCGCGTTTCCCTGTCGGCGGAGCCGGAAGAGGAGGTGCATGTCGGCTGGGACATCCTGAAGTCGCTCGGCGTGCGGCACCGGGGCGTGAAGATCGTCAGTTGCCCATCCTGCGCCCGGCAGGGCTTCAACGTGATCGAGACGGTGGCGACGCTGGAGCAGCGGCTGTCGCACATCAAGACGCCGATCACGCTGTCGATCATCGGCTGCGTGGTGAATGGGCCAGGCGAGGCGCTGATGACCGACATCGGCGTGACCGGCGGCGGCAACGGGCGGCACATGGTCTATCACGCCGGGCGCACTGACCACACGATCGACGGCGGCGACATGGTCGAGCACATCGTCGAAACCGTGGAGCGCCGGGCCGCGGAGCTTGCGGGGGCGCCCGCGAAGGTCGCAGCGGAGTAGCATGGCCGACCTGCAGCCGGTCCGCGGCACACGGGACCTGATCGGCGAGGAGCAGCGCCGCCACGCCCACGTCATCGACACCGCCCGGCGCGTCGCCGGGCTGTACGGGCTTGAGGAATGGGCCACGCCCATCTTCGAGGAAACCGGCGTGTTCGCCCGGACGCTGGGCGACACGTCGGACGTGGTGACGAAGGAGATGTACACCTTCGAGGACCGCAGCGGCGACAGCATCACGCTGCGTCCGGAGAACACTGCTGGGGTGTGCCGCGCGCTGGTCAGCAACGGGCTGACGCAGTCCTTGCCGCAGAAGGTGTTTTACGCCGGGCCGATGTTCCGCCATGAGCGCCCGCAGAAGGGCCGCTACCGGCAGTTCCACCAGATCGGCGCGGAGCTGATCGGCCCCTCGGAGCCGCTGGCGGATGCGGAGGTCATCGCGCTGGGCTGGCAGATCCTGCAGGCGCTGGGCGTGGCCGGGGACGCGGTGCTGGAGCTGAACACGCTGGGCGACGCGGCCAGCCGCGGCGCGTATCGCGAGGCGCTGGTGGCCTATTTCAGCGCGCACCGGGACGCGCTCTCGGCAGACAGCCGGGACCGGCTGGAGCGCAACCCACTGCGCATCCTGGACAGCAAGGACCCGGGCGACCGCGCCTTGGTCGCCGACGCGCCCACCATCCACGCCGCGCTGACGCCGGAGGCCGCCGCCTTCTACGACGGACTGCGCACGCACCTGGCCCGGCTGCGCGTGCCATTCCGGGAGAACCCGCGGATCGTGCGTGGGCTGGACTATTACAACCACACGGCCTTCGAGTTCGTGACGGACAAGCTGGGCGCGCAGGGCACGGTCATGGCCGGCGGCCGCTACGACGGCCTGGTGGCGCAGATGGGCGGCCCCGCGGTGCCGGCGGTCGGCTGGGCGGCGGGGATCGAGCGCCTCGCCATGCTGCTGGATGCGCCGCCCGCGCCGCCCGCGCCGGTCGCGGTGGTTCCCGTGGGCGGCCCGGCGGAGGAGGCGGCGGCGCTCGACGCGATGCAGGCGCTGCGCGCCGCCGGCATCCGGGCGGAGATGGCGTATCGCGGCAACCTCAAGCGCCGGATGGAACGGGCCAACCGCATCGGCGCCCGCGCCGCGGTGCTCATCGGCGAGGCCGAGCTGGCCCGCGGCGTGGCGCAGGTGAAGGACCTGGCGACCGGCGAGCAGTCGGAGGTCGCCCTGGCCGACCTGGCGGCGAGGCTGGCATGAGCGGCAGCCTGGATTACAAGCTCGACCGCATCGTGGGCCGCGCGGCCGAGCTGCGGTCGATGCTGAGCGAGGGCCTGGGCGGCGACGGGTTCTCCCGCGCCAGCAAGGAGCTGTCGGAGCTGGCGCCCATCGTGGACCGCATCGACGAGCTGCGCGAGGCCGAGCGGGCGAACGCCGACGCGGAGGCGCTGCTGTCCGACCCCGAGATGAAGGACCTGGCCGAGGCCGAGCTTTACGAGTTGAAGGAGAAGCTGCCGGCGCTCCGCCACGAAATCCGCCTGGCGCTGCTGCCGAAGGACGAGGCGGACGCCCGCAGCGCCATCCTGGAAATCCGCCCGGCCGCCGGCGGCGACGAGGCCAGCCTGTTCGCCGCCGAGCTGTTCCAGATGTACCAGAAGTACTCGGAGGCGAAGGGCTGGCGCGTCGAGGTGCTGGAATACGCCGACACCGGCCTGGGCGGGCTGAAGGAAGGCGTCGCCGAGATCACCGGGCGCAACGTGTTCGCCCGGCTCAAGTACGAGTCCGGCGTCCACCGCGTCCAGCGCGTGCCGGCGACCGAGAGTCAGGGCCGCATCCACACCTCCACCGTGACCGTCGCCGTGCTGCCGGAGGCGGAGGAGGTCGATGTGCAGGTGAACGAGACCGATTTGCGCATCGACGTGTACCGCGCGTCCGGCGCCGGCGGCCAGCACGTCAACAAGACGGAAAGCGCGGTCCGCATCACCCACGTTCCCTCCGGCGTCGTGGTGGCGATGCAGGAGGAGCGCAGCCAGCACAAGAACCGCGCCAAGGCGATGAAGATCCTGCGGGCGAAGCTCTATGAGGCGCAGCGGTCAAGCCTTGCCTCCACCCGCGCCGCCGACCGCAAGTCGCAGGTCGGCACCGGCGACCGCAGCGAGCGCATCCGCACCTACAACTTCCCGCAGGGCCGGGTGTCGGACCACCGGGTCGAGCTGACCCTGCACAAGATCGACCGGATCATGCAGGGCGACCTGGACGACATCGTGGACCGGCTGACCGCCGAGGATCAGGCCGCCCGGCTGGCTGCGCAGGAGTGACGGTGGGGGAGGCGCTGCGCCACGGCGCGGCACGGCTGGCGGCGGCCGGGGTGGACAACCCGCGGCTGGACGCCAGGTTGCTGCTCGGCCACGCCGCCGGGCTGTCGCGGGAGGCGCTGCTGCGGGACCCGGGGCGGGTGGTTGATCCCGCGCCCTACCATGCCCTTCTGGCCCGCCGCATTGCGCGGGAGCCGCTGGCGCTGATCGTGGGGCGCCAGGAGTTCTGGAGCCTTCAATTCGAGGTTTCCGCTGCAACCCTGATCCCGCGCCCCGACAGCGAGGCGGTGATCGAGGCGGCGCTGGCGGCGGTGCCGGACCGGAGCCGGGTGGGCCGCATCCTGGACCTCGGCACCGGCACGGGGTGCCTGCTGCTGGCGGCGCTGACCGAGTTTCCGGACGCCTGGGGGGTCGGAGTGGACCGGGCCGCGGAGGCTGCGGCGCTCGCAGCGCGCAACGCGGCGGCGCTGGGGCTGGCGGCGCGGGCGGCCTTCCTGTGCGGCGATTGGGACGCAGCGCTGTCGGGCCGTTTCGACCTCGTGCTCAGCAACCCGCCCTACATCCCGGGCGGCGACATCGCCGGCCTGATGCCGGAGGTTTCGCGGCACGAGCCGCGCCGCGCGCTGGACGGCGGCGCGGACGGGCTGCACGCTTACCGCCACATCCTCGCGGCCCTGCCGCGGCTGTTGGCGCCGGACGGGGTCGCCGTGCTGGAGATCGGCGCCGGCCAGGCGGAGGCGGTCGCGGCCCTGGCCGGGCAGCGGGTGGCGTTTCGCGCCGATCTTGGCGGCATTCCTCGCGCCGTGGTGATGAGGGCCTGAGAAAACGTTTGGCAGGACGGTCCCGGACCGCTAGGATAACGGCGCGATCAGGATCGAGGCCCATAGGGCGCGATCTCGCTTGTGTTGTCCGCTTGTGTGCGGGCGAAACCCAAAGCCACCAGACGACCGCCGCCGGGCCGCGCCCGCGTACGTCCCCGGGTGGTCGCAAACAGGAAAGTGTTCAATACGAATGAACGTGAAACGTATGCGCGGACGCAACCATAGGGGTGGCGGTGGCGGCGTTCCGGTCCGGCATCAATCCGGCAACGTGCCGCTGAACCGCAACCACGTGTTCGACAGCAACGGCCCTGACCTGCGTATCCGCGGCACCTCGCAGCAGTTGTCCGAGAAATACCTGCAGCTTGGCCGCGACGCGATGAGTTCGGCGGACCGGGTGATGGCCGAGAGCTATTTCCAGCATGCCGAGCATTATTTCCGCATCCTAAACGCCATGAACCAGGCGGCCCAGCTCCAGGGCCAGACCAACGGCGGCCAGGCCAACGGCTCGGGGCCGCAGCGCCGTCCGCCCTATGAGCGGGACGGCAGCGAGACGCCAGCCGCCGAGCAGCAGGGCGCCGAGGGGGACGACGAGGACGAAGCGCAGACGCCGCAAGCTGCCGCCGCGCCTGAGCCGCCGGCTGAGCCGCGGGAAATCCCAATCGCCGCCGTGCCGCCCGAGGCCTGAGCCGGGCGCCTACTCGGACGGGGCGTCGAGCGCGGCCCGAAGGCGCTTGCCCTCCGCCGTGTTCAGCAGCCCGGCGCGTAGGAACAGGTCGATCAGCACCAGGCTCACGTTGAACTTGAAGGCGTCGGACTGCCGGACCTCCTCCAGCACCGTTCGCAGCGGCCGCAACTCGAACGACTCAACTTCGCCGTCCCGCGGGTGCGGCACGAAGTTCTCCGGCAGCAGCAGGTCGTAGCAGTGCAGGCGGTCGCGCCGCAGCCCTCCAGGATAGTCCATGGCGTAATCAAGCCGGGCAACCGGCATTGCCGTCGCGATCAGGGCAGGGGGGATCGCGGCTTCCTCGTCCGCCTCCTTGGCCAGCGTTTCCCACGGCGACAGGCCGGACGGCACGCCGCCGCCGACCAAGTGGTCGAGCTTGCCGGGGTCGAGCAGCTTGTGCGCCGCCCGGCGGGCAACCCAAACCCACAGCCCGTCCGCACGCTGCACCAGGCCGTTCAGGTGCACGCCCTCCGCCTGCACGCCCAGGGCCGGCACCGCCCCGCGGTCGACCTGCGCCAGCACCGGCCCGTCCGGCACGGCGCGCACGTCGAACGCCTCGTCGCGAAAACGGAACAGGCCGCGGTCGGCAAGCTGCCGGGCCAGGCTGTAGAGCTGGTCGGCCGGGATGGACACCCCGTCCGGACCCAAGACGGCGCCAAGCCCCGCCAGCGCCGCCGCGGCATCCGGCAGCACCCACCCAACCTGCGCCGCCTCCAGCCGCAACGGCGTCCGACGCCCCGGCAGCACGGCGTTGCGGCAGGCGGCGATGTGGCGCATGAGATCGTTCATCCCAGCGATATGGCCACAATCCCGGGTCATCCCAGGCATCCGGCCTTTCCAGCACCGTGGGCCGTCGCCACATACGGTTTATGAAGCCTGCCAGCCTTCCGCCCTCCGCGTCCGACACGTCATCGCGGACCGGCCTCCAAACCGTACGCTCACTGTTGCCTTACCTGTGGCCCCGTGGGGACGCGGGCGCCCATGTCCGCGTCGTGGTGGCCGTCGTCCTGCTGGTCCTGGCGAAGGTTGCGACAGTCTATATTCCCATCGTTTACAGCCACGCCGTTGACGCGCTGTCCCCCAAGAACCATCCGCTCACGGTTCCGCTGGGGCTGATCCTGGCCTACGCGGTGCTGCGCGTCGCATCCGCCGGGTTCGCCGAACTGCGCGACGCCGTGTTCGCCGCCGTGGCGCAGAGGACGGTGCGCAAGGTCGCGCTGCAAACGTTCCAGCACCTGCACCGCTTGTCGCTGCGCTTCCACATGGACCGGATGACCGGCGGCCTGTCCCGCTCCATCGAGCGCGGCACGGCGGGCGTCGAGAACGTGCTGCGCTTGGCGGTGTTCAACATCGTCCCGACCCTGCTAGAGGTGGTGCTGGTCGTCGGCATCCTGTGGCGCCTGTTCGACTGGCGTTTCGCCGGGGTCACGCTGGTGACGGTCGTGCTCTACATCGGCTTCACCTTCGGCTTCACCAACTGGCGCGTCCGCTTCCGCCGGGCGATGAACGACACCGACAACGACGCGCAGAACAAGGCCATCGACAGCCTGCTGAACTTCGAGACCGTCAAGTATTTCGGCAACGAGGCGCATGAGGCGCGGCGCTTCGACGAGGCCCGCGCCCGCTACGAGCGTGCGGCGGTCAAGAGCCAGGTCACGCTCAACATGCTGAACCTGGGCCAGGCGCTGATCATCGCGGGCGGCCTCGGCGGGGTCATGCTGATGGCGGCGGACGGCGTGCAGGCCGGCGCCATGACGGTCGGGCAGTTCGTGCTGGTGAACACCTACCTGATGCAGCTTTACCAGCCGCTCAACTTCCTGGGTTTCGTGTACCGGGAGATCAAGCAGGGCCTGGTCGATATGGAGCAGATGTTCCGCCTGCTCGCCGTGGGCCAGGAGGTTGCGGACCGGCCCGGCGCCGTCGTGCTCACGCCAAAGCATGGCTCCGGCAGCGAGCAGCCCGGCATGGTGGCGTTCCGCGACGTGCATTTCGGCTACAACCCCAACCGGGAAATCCTGCGCGGCGTGAGCTTCTCCGCCGCCGCCGGGGCGAAGCTCGCCATCGTGGGGCCGACCGGCGCGGGGAAGTCCACCATCAGCCGCCTGCTGTTCCGCTTCTATGACGTGACGGAGGGTGCTGTGGAGATCGACGGCATCGACGTGCGCGACATGACGCAGGCCAGCCTGCGCGCCGCCATCGGCGTGGTGCCGCAGGACACCGTGCTGTTCAACGATACCATCGCCTACAACATCGCCTATGGCCGCCCCGGCGCATCGCAGGCGGAGGTCGAGCATGCCGCCCGGCTGGCCCAGGTGCACGACTTCGTCATGCGCCTGCCGGAGGGCTACAACACCCGCGTCGGCGAGCGCGGGCTCAAGCTGTCGGGTGGGGAGAAGCAGCGCGTCGCCATCGCCCGCACGATCCTGAAGAACCCGCTCATCCTTATTTTGGATGAGGCGACCAGCGCGCTCGACACACGGACGGAGCGGGAGATCGAGACGGCGCTGCGCACCGTGTCGGCGCACCGCACCACGCTGGTGATCGCGCACCGGCTATCCACCGTGACGGACGCCGACGAGATCCTGGTGCTGAACGAGGGCAGGGTGGCCGAGCGGGGCACCCATGCAGGCCTGCTGGCCGCGGGCGGGCTGTATGCCCGCATGTGGGCGCTGCAGATCGAGCAGGGCGAGGTGCCGCCCGAGCCGGAGGCGGCACAACCGATGCTGGAGGCGGCGCTGCCGGAGGCGGTCGCGGCGCAGTAGCCGCCCGCCTATCCGCCAAACAATCTGAACAAGGAGGACTCCATGCCGCAAGACGGCGACCACGCCCCACCCGAGACCCCGGCCGACCTGAGCCATGCCGGAGCCATCGTCGATAAGGCCATCGAGTATATGACTGGGCAGAACCTCAGCCCGCTTTCAGTCGCGTCGGCATTGCTCGGCGGCTCGCTCGGCCTGCTTGCGCGCACCATGAGCGACGAGGCCATCGTGCAGGTGCTGCAGAACGCCATGTCCAGCGTGCGGTCGGGCGAGCTTCGGGCGGAATACGGCCCGCATGAGGGCACGTCCGGGCGCGCATGAAGCGTCGCGGGTTGACGCGGCGGCCCGGCGCCGGCATAAGCCGCGTTCGAGCCGCTGGGGCTTTGCCCTGTGCGGCATTTTGATTTGAGGGTTTCCGATGTCTCGTCGCTGCCAGTTCACGGGCAAGGGTGTGCAGTCTGGCAACAACGTCAGCCACGCGAACAACAAGTCCCGCCGCCGCTTTCTGCCCAACCTGCAGCATACGTCGCTGCTATCGGACATCCTGGGCACCACCATCCGCGTGCGCCTGACGACCCATGCCATCCGCACCATCGAGCATAATGGCGGCCTCGACGCCTTTTTGTTCAAAACGCCGAACCGGAGCCTGCCGGAAGAAGCGCAGGTGCTGAAGCGCCGCATCGCCCGGTCGCAGGCCAAGCGCGCCGCCCAGCCCACCGCTTGACGGGTTCATGGCAACGATAAAGGCCCGCTTCGGCGGGCTTTTTTTGTGCCGTGCCCTCTTGTGCCGTGCCCCGCTATGTCATGCCCGCCGGATCGCTTGCCCATGGTAGGCCGGGCGCTCAAGCGGCTGGCACGCCGCAGGCAGATCGCCCGCCAGGATCGCCGGACCGCGCCGCCCTCGTTCATCGTGCGGCTGCCGGACGGCCGGGTGATCGCGGCCGAGGAGTACGGCGATCCGGCCGGACCCACGGTGCTGTATTTCCACGGCTGGCCGGCGTCGCGGCTGGAGGCCGGGCTGATCCCGGATGTGCCGGTCCGCCTGCTGGCGCTTGACCGTCCGGGCTACGGACGGTCCTCGCCGCATCCGGGCCGGACCCTGCTGGATTGGCCGCGGGACGTGGCCGACGTGGCCGACCGGCTTGGCCTGGAGCGGTTCCATGTCGTCGGCTTGTCGGGCGGGGCGCCCTACGCGGTGGCCTGCGCCTACGCCCTGCCGCAGCGGGTGCGGGGCGCGGCGCTCGTTTGCCCGGTGCCGCCGGCGCACGGCGTCCATCCGCGCGCGCCCGGCGTCGGCCACCTGTACCGTCTTGGGCGTCATCCGGTGCTGGCACATCGTCTGTTCAGCATCATGCGCCCGCTACTGCGGCGCCGGGTCATCACGCCGCGCACCTTGGTGGGCGGCTCGCTGCCGGCCGCCGACCGCGAGTGCCTTGACCGCCAAACCCTGTCCGGCCTCGCCCGGGTTTGGCGAGAGGGGATCGGGCGGAGCGTGCAGGGCGCCCTGTCCGACGCCGGGATCTACGCTCACGACTGGCAGGTTCCGCTCGGCGAGATCACCGTGCCCGTCGATGTCTGGTATGGCGATGAGGACTCCCTGATCCCGCTGCACGCCCTGGCGCCGCTTGAGGCGATGCCGGGCCTGCGCCTCCACGTCGTGCCGGGCGAGGGCCATTACTCCCTGGCGATCCGGCACGCGGCCAGCATCCTGCGGCAACTGACGGATGAGCCGCAGGCTGCACTCGCCTGACGCTTTGCGGGACGTTGCGCCGTAGGTCGCCCCACACGGGACGTCGCCGACCTGACCGCGTGCCACCCTCATGCGCCATGATGGCAGCCTCCAGGAGATTATCCGCCCTTTACCCGGCGAAGCAGGATACGTTCTTTTTCTGGAAGCGGTCGAATCCTTTTGAAACCCGCCCGATCCAGCACACGCTGGGACGCCGTGTTGTCAGGATGCACGAACGCCCAGACCTCCGGCGCTTTCAGCCTCTCGTCAGCCCAGTTCAGGCACGCGCATGCCAACTCGGTCGCGTAGCCCTGCCCCCAAACCGCAGGGTGGAGCGAGTAGCCCAACTCCACGCCCCATCCTGGATCGAACGGGTCCTCATAAAGTCCGCCCCATCCCACAAGCTGGCCGTTGTCCCGTGTCAGGACTGCCCACGGTGCAAAACCTGCCCGGCGCCGCTGCCATTCGAACGCAGCCAACCTTCGACTGCACTCACGCATGGAGCTGTGGCAGTGGGTGAAACGCATGGCCGCGGGATTGCCGAGAAAGGCGAAAAACGAGGCCGTGTCGCTGGGGAGTGGCGGGCGCAGCAACAGACGCGCGGTGGTCAGCACGCCAATACGTCAACAACAGGAAAACCCGTGCAGGCATTCGGTTCCAGTTACGTTGAAATTCTGCACGGGATCACTGTCTGGCAAAACCGGCACCATACGGTCCTGGCATGCTTAAACGACCAGCGGCGCCCGCTCAGCCATTGCCCGCCCCCAGGCGCGCGCCGCATCCTCGTCGAACAGCTCGGCCAGCTTCTTCATGACGGTGCCGCCCAGCTCCTCCGCATCGACGATGGTCACGGCCCGGCGGTAGTAGCGCGTCACGTCGTGGCCGATGCCGATGGCGATCAGCTCGATGGCGTCCCGGCCCTCGATCTCCCGGATCACCTCGCGCAGGTGCTTTTCCAGGTAGTTGCCAGGGTTGACCGACAGCGTGCTGTCGTCCACCGGAGCGCCGTCGCTGATGACCATCAGGATGCGCCGGTGCTCCGGGCGCGACATCAGTCGGCGGTAGGCCCAGAGCAGCGCCTCGCCGTCAATATTCTCCTTGAGCAGGCCCTCCCGCAGCATCAGGCCAAGATTCTTGCGCGCCCGGCGCCACGGCGCGTCGGCGGACTTGTAGATGATGTGGCGCAGGTCGTTGAGCCGCCCGGGGTTGCGCGGCTTGCCCTCCGTCACCCAGCGCTCCCGGCTGTGCCCGCCCTTCCAGGCGCGGGTGGTGAAGCCCAGCACCTCCACCTTGACGGCGCAGCGCTCCAGGGTGCGGGCCAGGATGTCCCCGCACATGGCTGCCACCGTGATCGGCCGCCCGCGCATGCTGCCGGAATTGTCGATCAGCAGAGTCACGACGGTGTCGCGGAAATCCGTCTCGCGTTCACGCTTGTAGGACAGCGACAGCATGGGGTTCACGACCACGCGGGCCAGGCGCCCGGCGTCCAACATGCCCTCGTCCAGGTCGAACTCCCAGGCCCGGGTCTGCTGCGCCAGCAGCCGGCGCTGGAGGCGGTTGGCGAGCTTGCTGACCACGCCCTGCAAGTGCTGCAACTGCTGGTCGAGCTGCTGGCGTAGCCGGGCCAGCTCCTCGGGGTCGCACAGGTCCTCGGCGTCCGTTTCCTCGTCGTTGGCGCGGGAAAAGGCGCGGTAGGCCATGTGGTCGTCGGGCACGGGCTTCTCGCGCCGGGTCTGCGGGCCGC
>JAABUQ010009610.1_pt1 | contig 13017 bp, 11 predicted proteins | sample 5560001 | NCBI WGS metagenome assembly JAABUQ01 (sample SAMN10711888, study PRJNA513371) | rock metagenome | isolation source: Antarctica rocks | place: Antarctica: Victoria Land, Finger Mt nord | collected 2015-12-18 | reverse complement strand
GAAATGCTCGAGTGCTTATGGCGTTCGTGGCTATCGGACACGTCAACTCCTACGTTGGGATCAGTCTTTCGAGCGGCCCTGCAATTCCGGCGCTAATCGCGACGCTCTTATGGTTTCTTTAGCAGTACGAGCCGGTACGCTCGACACGCGTAACGGGTAAGGAGACGACGTGATTGCTTGGTTCGGGACCGGATTGCTGGGCGCAGGATTCGTAGGTGCACTGCGCCGGCGCGGCGAGGATGTACGGGTGTGGAACCGCACGCCGGAAAAGGCGCGTGCGTTGGAGAGCGTGGGCGCGCAGGTCGCGCAAGTTCGCTCCGCTGTCGAGCGCGCGGTACAGCGCAAGACAACTGTCTTTGCCGCCGGTCCAGAGAACGGCAGTGCGACCGAATTCATCATTCATACGACCCTGCTCCGCACCTTTCTGTAAGCGTCAGATGCAGACCGTCTTGTTCATGAGGGCATCACGCAACGATCGAAAGTTTTACGCTGATTCTAAAGAAGCCGTTAGGTGCGAGATGAGCTCGCCCCGGTCGCCCAACTTTCTCCGGCCGCTTGCGCGAAAGCCGAGGCGCTCGTAAATTTGCCGCGCCGGCAGATTTGAGATGCCGACCCATAACAGCGCCTCCGAGAAACCGCCTTCGCGGGCCAACCTCAGCAAACCGCTCACTGTCTCGCGGCCAAGCCCACGATTGCGAAACGGCGCATCGACAGCGACTAATCTCATGAGCAAGAGCCCGGGAATCGGCGCTCCGGCACCGTCGTTTCGCGCGCTTGCACGCCCGAAGGCCATCGAAACGAGTGTCCCTCATGCCTACCCGTGAGCCGCCAGAGCGATGTCTCGGCGCAGTCGACACGACCGCGGAAGCTTCTGCATTCGAAAGTGGCGCGAGCGGTCGGTTCGAATCGTACGCACGATACCATAAGTCCCCGAGCGCGAAAAGCGCATCCGTGTCGGCAAGGTCGACGCAGTTAAGGGCGAGTTCGGGCATATATTAGGTGAGCGCCAGAGCTTGCCGTCGGGATCGAGAAATCAGCGGACGACCCGTGTAATACCTTCAAGTGTTAACTTTTCTTCACGTGTGGGCGAGCATCGACACGAAAAACGGTCGAAAACCTTCACGCTCGTAAAAGCGACGCGCTCCTTCGTTGGTAATCGCGACCGCCACCGAAAGCGTCACGATGCCTTGCGTTCGCGCCTCGAGCCGCGCGGCCGCGATGAGCGCCTGGCCGATACCGCGTCCGCGCGCTGGGCCAACGAGCGATAGCGTCTCAACTTCAGCAATCCGCTCACCGACCGACCAAGTCGGTAGCCCTTCAGCGACGCGAAGCATTAGATAACCACACAGCGTGGCATTTCCAGCAAGAAAGAGAGTCGCGCTGCCATCGTCAAACCACCGTTCATATTGAGCACGTCGACGGCGCCAAGAATCATCGACATCACGCGTCGCCACATCTTGATTGAGCCAGGTGTGATATGCATGCAACGCTGCCCACAAAGGTTTGATTTCTGATAGTCGGTCGCGTCCCGCTTTAAAGATACGAACATTCTCATAAGGACCACTCGTCATCATTGTGTTCCCGAGAGATGCTTTCCCGACAGATCGGACACGGTAGCCCAGACGTGCTGGCTTCTCCATGATTCCCCCGCCGTCATCGTGTCGAAATCTCCAAAGAGTAGCGTGCGCCGGACGTCGGGTAACCGAAAATCGGACTTGCGAAGTCGTTGCCGAGATTGAAACCGCGCAGGGTCACGATCGTATCGCGCGCGAGTTTGTAACGCACGAACGCATCGAAGCTATCGTAAGCGTCGTAGCTCGCCTCGAGCGGACCGCTGACGGCCTCGCGATCCGCACCGTCAGAACCGACGATCGACCAGCGCAAGCCGTAGTCGAATCGCGTCGCCGCAAAGGGATGCTCGAGCGGGAAGACCACGGTGCCGTTGGGGTTTCTCGGTAAGCGGCTGCCGTCGTCAAAGTCAATCGCGCGGTATAGATCGGTAAAGCCGATTTGGGCGACGACGCCGAGTACAGGTTTCGACGCAGCGGTAATCTGAACGCCAGCGACGGCGGCATGTTCCGCATTGAACGGGATGTAAGTCGGCGGCAGCGAGATGATGAAATTCGAGCCGTTGCGATCGAACCAGCCTGCCGTCAGCGTTCCCGACGTTCCCGCGAGCGACACGTTCGCATCGGCAGTTTGTAGCTTTTCAGGTTTGAGATTCGGATTCGAAAAATTGGGATAGTAAAGGTCCTGGAAGTTTGGTACGATGAACGCCTCGCCGACGTTTCCCGTGAAGCGAACGATCCCCGAGCGGATCGCGCCGCCGAACGATGGTGCGATCACGCCACCGTACGGAGCGTCGTTTTCGGCTCGCAATCCCGCCACGAAGCGCGCTCCGCTCACCGGAGAATATCCGGCCTGCGCGTACGCGGCGCTTTGCGCTTCCTCATGACCGGTTGCGAAAGCATCGATCGGCGGAGCGCTCGCAGTCGCACCGGGCGTAGTCGGAAAGGTGAAGTTGCCCGATTCGCGCGAGAGATCGACGCCGGCCAGGCCGTCGAAGTGCGCGCCCGCGAACGTGTCACGAATCGAGACTTGCGAACGCCCCGTGTAGATGTCATCTTCGCCGAACGTAAAGTCCGTGGGGTTTGGATCGATGTACGCGAGCCGCGTCTGCGAACCGGCCAGATCGATCGTCAAACCGCCGTCCGCGGTCGGCCGCTGCAACTCGGCGAGAAACGAATTGGCGATCGTATTTTGCGAAGCGGTCGGCGTCAGGAACGTTATGGCGCCGGGCGCCCCGATCTGCGCGGACTGGTCGTCGACGCGCGCGTGCACGCGAAAGCCGTCGACGAGCGGAACGTCGAGCGATATGCGCGCCGCGCTTTGATCGCCGAACGCGTCGGTTCGAACGCCCGCCGGAAACGAGCACGGCGCCAAGAATCCGCCCTCGCACGAAGATTGCCGGCCGTAATTGACGCTGGGGTAGGCGTAGTCGCCGGTCGAGACGTGGCGCTCGATCGACGCGCCAACGACGCCATTGCCGCCCGAGACGCGCAGATCGCGATCGCCGTATAAACCGTCCGAAGCCTCGACGTACACCCCGCGTGGAACGCGCGTGAGGATGTTGATGACGCCGCCCGGCGCGCTCGTGCCATACAACGTCGAGCCGCCGCTCTCGACGATCTCGATGCGATCGACGCCGATTGTCGAGAGTTGGCCAAGTTGGACCGCTCCGGTAACGGGATCGGTGATTGGGATCCCGTCGACGAGCACGAGCGTTTGTTCCGATGTCGCACCGCGCAGACCGTAATCGACGAGTGCACCGAACGGACCGTACGAGAACAGGTTCACGCCGGGGACGCCCTGCAGCGCATCGGCGATCGTGCGCGCGCCGTACTCGTCGATGCGCGTGCGATCGACGACGAACGTCGGCTTCGTTGCAGCGTCGGCGGGTTCCGAGCGTCGGTCGCTCGTGACAACCTTACCGATTTCGCGCAGCGTGCCGCTGACGGGAGCGCTCGCCGTCGGCGAGGGCGATGGCGACGGGCTCGGGGTAACATCCGCAGCTCGAGCGGCGCCATGTGGCAATGCGAGCGCGAATGCGACACCAATCGCATAAAGAGACTTCACGTTATGACCTACCTTTTCGCGAGGTTGGTGATGACGCGTATCGCCTGCAGTATCCTGACTCGCGGATTGATGCCTTCGTGCTCGCCGGCTTCCCACCGATTTTCGGCAGTGACGTCGAGCGGCTCCCCGCTTACAGTGGCGCGACCGTCCCGGCTTCTCACCGGGTTCCTGGAACGCGAAACGCTGCTTTCTTAGTCGCAGGCCGGGTTAGGTTCTCCTGCTCGTAGCACCCCCGTCGAGCGCGTCGGATGGGGCGTTCATTCTGCGGGAGTCCACGGAGCAAGCGGCAGAGACTAAGCGCCCCAAAAGATACGGTGTTACTTGTCAAGCGTTTCCGTAGAGGGGATCAAAGGCGCGTTCGGATTTGAGAACGCCGTAGGCAAGGGTGAGGAGCTTGCGCATCGCGGCAGCAACGATGGTCATCTTGCTCTTTCCGCGAGCGCTTAAGCGTTTCGCGAACTGCACGAAACGCGAGCGCGGCGACTTCCGGAATCAGGCACCTGCGAAGAACGCAAATCACAGTCAGAGGATGGGCGTTGATTCGTGAGGTCAGGCCCTAATATGTGTCCGCACTGCGGAGCATCATGGATCAATGAAGAAACGTCGAGGTCGGGACGCCATCGCCAGTGGCAAGACAAAGGCGTATCGCGCGGCTTCTGATAGCGCGTCAACTTAAAAACGGAGCGGGATAGATTGCGCTTCCTCGTCATATTCCTCAGCGTGCTTAGCGCCATGGTTACGGAATCTGCGTCAGCGAGATGTCTGACAGCATGGGCGGATGAAGACCGGCGCTATGGTCCACAAGTGAAGATGACGGTCTCACGAACGGCGGATGCTAAGGACAAGAACCGAGCCGCGCAGATTCTAGCTGAGGTTGACGCAACGCTTGTGCATTATCGCAACCGCGATGCGGCGGAAGCAGCCGGCTATCTGTTCTACAATCACTTGCGCGTAGGTAGTTATGATGAGGTGCCGCGTCCGGGTGCGCCCCTGTGGCTTAGACCGTTCGATTTACGTCTGCCGACTGCGCTCATCTACGTTCCACAATCAGCAGCGCATATGCCCATCCTGGTCGGGGCTCTCTACACTGCCATTGCCGACGCAGATGGTAGTTCGCTTGACCGCTTCATCCCGACCAGCGTGGCGCGTTGGGTACATATCTCACCACGGTGCACCTTGCCGGTGCCGCAGCCGTGGACCATCGAAGTCTTTCCCTTCGAACGAGACTTGGCGCATGTCTGGCAAGTCCCGACTTTAGAGACGTCCGTCATCCCCTACGCTCCTGCGCCGATGACGCCAGCCGCAGCTGGGGAGCCGTCCTCGCACCCTATTTTTGCGCCCACACGCCGCTGATTCATGCAGCAGGGCCTCAGCACGAGAAGGCATGTACGGCCACTCAAACTGCTGTCAGAACCGTTCTTAGCGACGCCTGTAGGGAAACGCCGTGGGGACCAGCGGTTAGCGCAACTGACTCAGTAAAATGTCTCGGCATCTGCAAGCGGCACGGGAAACCGAAATTCATTGCGCCGGCACAACTCCTGCGGTGAAAAGAGCCGTCCATGCTTTGAAGGACACTAAAGGACGCTCGAGAGGCCCTTTGAGCGGGCCTCTCGAGCGTTTACCCTATGCGACCTTCGGTGTCGCGATCGGCTCGCTAACGGCAGCGTTGAGCCGCTGCAGAACGGTGATGAGATCGCGACGCAGATCGTCGATGTATTCGGCGATTCCGTCAAGATCAGTTTTGCCAGCCGTGATTCGTTTCTTTACTTCACTGACGCGATTCATGATCTGGAACGCGGCGTCGACGTCGGCTTTGATTTTGGCGACGTCGAGCTCGCCCCGCGTCGAGCGTCCCATGATCGTCTTCCAGCGCGCGCCTTCGAGCGCGACGGAGAGCGCGAGCATATCCCAGCCCGTGCCGTCGGGGAGCGACGAGACGCGCACGAGCAGTTTGTCGTCACCGTAGGGGACGATCGCCTGGGTGATTGCGCTCGGATCGGTGACGACGGAGATGCCGAAGAGGGCTCCGCGGTTTTTCATCGCCTTGTCGAGTTCACGGATGATTCCCGTCGTCGATCGTTGCGCATTTTTCGCTTCCACCGCGATGCGAATGCCCGACGCCTCGGTCGGATTGATTTCGATGACGAAATCGCCGACGAGATTGCCGTCGAGGCCCGGTTCGGTCCCGGTAGGCCGAACGAGGTCTTTGCGCGGCCGCGATTCGGCGGTGAGGAATTCTTCGAGAACCACTTCGAAGTCGTCGCCCTTCCGGGTCGACTTTGAGCGTTCCGCGCTGGCAGCGGTTTTGGCCGCATGTTGTTCGAGCAATTGCGCTAGCTGCTTGGATAACCCGTCGTTCTTCTTCTCCATCTCCGTTCGGAGCGCGGCAAGAGGACTGAGCGGATTGCCGAGGTCGAGGTCCTCGCGAACCTTGGCCGTGACCTTGCGATAGTCGTCGATCAACGCGCCGCGGAAGCGACCGATGATCGACTGCGTGTTGGCGGGATCCAACGTCTTTTCGAGGTCCTTACGGAGCTGCTCGAGTTCGTGATGGATTCGCTTGGGCAGTTCCTCGGTCGACTTCGCCACGCTCTGCTGCGCAGTCTTGGAGACGTGGTCTAAATACGTCTTGGTCGATTCGGCCGATGTCTTGAGGGTTTCTGCGAGTAGGGACGCCCCGGTCTGGTCGCCCGCGAAGGTCAGGGCGCGAGCCCCGAGCTGGAGGCAATTGATCACGCCGGAAAGTTGCGCTTCGGCCTCGAGGCCGGAGATATAGGAAACGGTCACATCGTCGGTGACTTCGAGCTGGTGGATAGCGAGACGTTCGTCGCTAATGCGAACGTATGGTTGCATTGTTTTCCCCTTGACGAGCCGTCCCCCGGTGCCTCACCATCGCTGTGTGTTGGCAAAACACAGGGCGGGCCGCGGTGAGCGGCTCGTCTTTTTTGTTGCGATCGGATCCGCCGATCGCGTCGGTGCCGAGCAATGGCTCGGTGAAGTGATTATGGGGGACCGAGGGGGCGGCTAGCAAATTGGGGAACGACCGGAAAAGCGGTCATTTGTATGACCATTTTTCCGGTGACAGTCGTGGGGAAAGCCTTGTACGTGTTATTTTCGGGACACTGTCCCTCCTTATTCTTTCGCTACTCTCAGCGTTTGCTTGATAACCGGAAATCTGTAGGTCCGTGGTCCGGAAAATTCCGTTTTGAAGCACAACGAGCTGTTGGTTCACGAGCCGGGGAACCAATACCCCAGAGCCGGCGACGTCGCACCCTTTGCCTCGCTTCCCGCGTGGTGGCGCCGCTTTCTCTTCCAGGTTTTGAACGGGCGCGAGCTCCAGGTGTACCTGTATATCGTAATGATGGTCGATGCGGCCAACGCGATCGCGTACCCGCTCGTCGAATCCATGCGCGAGGATATGGGCCTCAGTAGCGACTCGCAGGTCTTCGAGGCGCTCAGGAACCTGGAGACCCTCGGATTCATCCGACGCCGGCGTCAGAAACTTCCGAATCGCACTTCTCGCTTGCCGCGCAATGTTTACCAGCGCCCGGCGCCGGAATACACACTGCTCACGCTTTTAAGGCGCGGTCGCGTCGAAGAGGGTGGTCGTCCCGGTGACAAGGCGATCGACGAGCACTTGAATCCCGTTTACTGCCCGATCCGTCCACCTGCGGAGCCGAAAAGACATACTCCGGTGCCGAAGGATGTGGCCGCTGGCTTGAAGCGCTTGCTTGCAGCCGAGTACGATCATTATGCTTTTGCCGCCGATGGCGAAAAACGTCGGCAGTTGATCCATTTACTGCAAGTGCGGCTTGATGACCGACGGCGTGAGGGCGGCGAGAAGTACGCGAATCTCGAGCCGGCACCACGCGATCGACAGCGTGAACAGGCCAGCGCGAGAGAGAAAACGATCGCTGCGCAAGGAGGCGTCGCTGCGAACACGTTTGAGGATTTCGAGATTCCATTTTAGTGCCCATGGCCTTGAAGGGCCACATGGAAGCGCATGAAAATATTCGAGCTCGCCCAGCGACGTCGGTTCAGAATAGTGCCAAGAGCCTGGTATTTAGTGGGACGCGGGAGCGTGTGTCACGACGGGAGCCTCTTTCCATGAGGTAAACCCATGCTGAACAAGAGATGAGGGTTGACCCCTCGGAGTCGGCTGATGGGAGCTGATTTCAAACCACCTCAAGCTGCTGAGGTCAAGAGTCTTGGTGGTTAGCGTTGAGGCAAAAAGGCGGGGCGATGACCCCGTCAGGTACGATGCACGGAGATGAGCGTAAGCGAACCGCTGATGACGTATCGAAACGTCCTTGAGATGATGTCAAAATCGGAGGAGGCTCCTACCTCCGGGATCAGCTTGGCAATTACCTATGTCTTGGCCAAGCGGCATCCGGTATGGAGGCGGCATGACCGTGTATCAGGCTTTTGTTCGGAACGTGAGAACCTGTCGCTGCGATGCGAAGGGAGAACGCTAAGTGAGCGGACCTCACAAGGCGAAGAGTACCGATGCGCGGCACAGGGACGGAGCGGCCTGTATTAGTGATGACGACTCGGAAAGCGAGTTCGAGCGAAGGGGCCGCGTCATCTGGCACATCGATGGCGTCAACCGGTAACGGAATGAACGTCATAGTTAGTGCGAAACCGTTTGGCATCTCCAAGCGAGATGTTTGGGACGCGTACAAACGCGTTAAGGCAAATCGGGGAGCCGCTGGCGTCGATGGTCAGTCGATCACTGAGTTTGAAGAGAACCTTTCCGCAAATCTCTACAAGCTTTGGAATCGCCTGGCATCGGGCAGCTACTTCCCTCCGCCGGTACGCCGCGTCGAGATCCCCAAAGGCGACGGCCGAACGCGACCGCTAGGCATTCCTACGGTTGCGGATCGGATCGCGCAGATGGCAGTCACACGCTTTCTCCAACCGGTATTGGAGCCGCAATTCCATGCGGACTCGTACGGATATCGACCGGGGAAGTCGGCGAAAGATGCCCTTGGCGTAGCGCGGCAGCGATGCTGGCGCTACGGCTGGGTGCTTGATCTCGACATCAAAGCCTTTTTCGAGACGCTCGATCATGGGCTCTTGATGCGTGCTGTTCGACGGCATACGACGTGCCCGTGGGTGCTTCTGTACATCCAGCGATGGCTGAACGCTCCCACGAAACTAGCGGATGGTAGTCTCATTGAGAGGACAGCCGGGACCCCGCAAGGCGGTGTCGTCAGTCCTATTTTGGCTAATCTTTATCTTCATTATGCGTTCGATCTTTGGATGGGCCGCGAGTTCTCGGGCATTCCATTCGAGCGTTATGCGGACGATGTGATTTGCCACTGTAGTAATGAAGCGCAAGCAGCGCGTCTGAAGGATGCGATCGACCAACGCTTCAAGACTTGTCACCTGACGTTGCATCCGCAGAAGACGAAGATCGCCTACTGCAAGGATGATCGACGGCAGCTCACATACCCGACCGTGCAATTTGACTTTCTCGGCTATGCGTTTCGACCGAGATGGGTGAAGGGCAAGGCCGGCGAGATGTTTGTCGGTTTCAACCCAGGGATCAGTTCGAAGTCTGCTACCGCAATCCGTCAAACCATGCGCGGTTGGCGCCTTCACCACCGGAGTGAATTGTCACTCGAAGACATCGCTCGGAGGGTGAATCCTGTCCTCCGTGGCTGGATAAAATACTGTGGGAGCTACTTTCGATCAACCTTATATCGCGTCATGGCTAAATTCGACGAGCATTTGTCGCAATGGGCCATGAAAAAGTACAAGTCACTGAAGCGCCGGCACCTTCTAGCATCGAGATGGGTCCGTGGCGTCAGGCTGCGACAACCCACTCTCTTTGCCCACTGGGCGGTGGTTCAGGCGACGGTTAGGTGATGGGAGCCGTATGAGTCGAGAGGCTCACGTACGGTTCTGAGAGAGCGCGAGGGCGAAATTCCCTCGCGCCACTTGCCCTCGGGCACATCAAACTGTTGCTACGAGCACGAACCTCAGACTCTTCATGATGAGGCTCCTCTGGGCGAGACCGTTTCGCTGGGAGGTGCTTTATGGAAACCATCATCCGCCGTTGCGCCGGTCTTGACGTTCACAAGGCTTCGGTGGTCGCCTGCGTGCGTCTCATCGACGAGAACGGCGAACTGCAATCGTTAACGCAAAGCTTTGGCACGACAACCCACGACCTACTGTTGCTGGGTGACTGGCTGTCGACCTACGCCGTGACCATCGTCGGGATGGAATCGACGGGGGTCTACTGGAAGCCGGTGTACACATTGCTCGAAACGGATTTCGAGTGCTGGTTGCTCAACGCGCAGCATCTACGCAACGTACCGGGCCGCAAGACCGACGTAGCCGACGCGGCTTGGATCGCGCAGCTGGTCGCGCACGGCCTGGTACGCCCGAGCTTCGTACCACCGCGCGAGATTCGAGAGCTGCGCGAGGTGACACGCTACCGCAAGTCGCTGATCCAAGAGCGTTCGCGCGAGGCTCAGCGGCTTCACAAGGTCCTCGAAGATTCCGGTATCAAGCTCTCCTGCGTCGCCACCGACATCTTGGGCGTCTCCGGGCGCGCCATGCTCGAAGCGCTGATCGCCGGCACACATGATGCCGACGTGTTAGCCGAACTCGCTCGTGGCAGGCTGCGCAAGAAGCTGCCGGCGCTGCGGAAAGCCTTGACCGGTGGGTTCTCGCCGACACATCGACTTTTGATCAGCGAGCAACTGGCGCACCTCGAATACATCGACGAAGCCATCGAACGGCTCGGCGGCGAGATTGCGACGATGGTCGCCCCTTTCGCCCGAGCGATTGACCTCCTCGATACGATCCCGGGAGTCAATCGTCGCTCGGCCGAGGTTCTCGTCGCCGAGTGCGGGCCGGACATGAGCCGCTTCGGTTCGCCGCGGCGCCTCGCATCGTGGGCCGGCATGTGCCCCGGCAACAACGAGTCTGCAGGCAAGCATTTCTCCGGCAAGACGCGCAAGGGTTCGAAGTGGCTTCGCACGGCGCTGGTCGAATCGGCGCAAGCCGCGGCTCGCACCAAACCCACCTATCTGGCGGCCCAGTATGCACGAATCAAAGGCCGCCACGGGCACAACAAAGCGATCGTCGCGGTGGCACATTCCATTCTGGTGATCGCCTACCACCTACTCGAACGGGACAAGCCCTACGATGAACTCGGCGGCGACTACTTCATCGAGCGCCAAAACAAGGATGCCTATCAACGCCGCCTCGTAACCCAACTCCAACGCATGGGCTACGAGGTCGCGCTCACCGAAAAGGCCGCGTGACCGCGGATTTTCACCTCAGGCTGACATCCTTTTGTAGGGGTAAAACGAGCACTCGTGTCATGAGCCGCCACTTGGCATGACATGGCCGCCGTCCAGAAACGCACCTCTCGGTGCGAGGTCTGCGCGCGACGACGCCGCTCGGTATTCCGAACCACGGGTATGAGCCGGATTTTTGGCCGCTTTCTCGAAGTTATCGAAGCGCAAAGAGTTCTACAGAAGGCCGTGATTTGAAGCGCCCTTCCCCATAAGGAGGCACGTCTCGGAATTAGTTGGTCGGCTTTTGCTGAACGTCGCTATACTGCTATCCGTCACTGCCTGTGCGAGAACGTCGCAGGGTTACGATGTGGCTCGCGACCGGTCTACCTTTGAAGCCGTGTCCGAGGAAAAAAACGTTGGTAGGGGCGTAGCGTGCTACGTTCAAGATAAAGGCAGGTACGGCGTAGCAAGCTATTCCGTGCGCGATGTAGGACGACCAGGTGTTCCTCCGTTAAATTCTGCAGACGCCGAAGCGATCCGTCGGATTGAACGCTATTTCAGTGCCGACACGCTTCGTTTCGCTAACACTGGAACGGAATTCGTCGTCTTCGATGCTCGCCAAGGCCCCTGTGGGGAGGACTATCGAGTTCTTAATGGGGCCTGCAACGAGGGCTATTCTGCAAGGGACCACCTTACGGGCACAGTCTCTTTTCCTGGCGGGTGTCGTAATATGCCGCGACCTTGGATACCCAATGATCCGAAAGAAGGAAACGTGCCCTGGAGGACATACTACGGCGCAGGCTCGTCCCCATAAGATAGTCTGTGCGAGCCTTACTTTTACATAAGGGGGGTCTCAATGCAGTATCTGCGATACGGGCCAAACCGGGATTCATGGCGAACCCATCTTTGTGAAAGGCTCTAAGGCTACGTATTCGATCTACCGCAACGGGTCCCCGGTTCACTATCTCGAGACGGCGGTGAGGACCACGACAGTCCCTCCTGCGGCTCCGTGCACATTTACAACGCGTTGGTCTCCGGGTGAACCACGAGTCCAGTACAACGACGCAAATCTACCTTAATGGCGCCGTTGGTGGCCTTTAAATCAACCGTAAGCTGAAGCCACTTGGGGACGGTTAAAGACGAGGGCCGGCCGCTCTAAGTGCGGCAGGCCCTCGGTCTCGTTTCGGATAGCTGCTGTCGAGAGTCTGTACCGTTTTTGAGATTAACGTGAGACGTAATTTTAGGCCACCGCATTCTGTAGCCCGGCCGTGTCGAGCTACCAAGCGATCAGCGTGTCGCCGCGGCAAACTGGGCCGGTATTAATCATGCCAAGGCAAGGCGGGCATCCATATCGAGCTCGTAGCGCGCATAGGGATTGACGTACTCCCAGATGAGCGGGGTGAGCGCGCGCTGATCGATGGCGGTAAGCCGCCGTTGCCAATGCGGCCGCGCCAGGACCTGCTGCATCATGAGCGTGTTGATGAAGACGAGACAGTTTTGCAGCAAATGCAGCGAGAGCATCGTGATTTCGTGGTCCTCGTGCCGGTTGCTCGCGAGCTCACCGCGCTTGGCGAAGAACACGAAATCATTAGCACCGTTCCACTGTTCGATGACGTTGAGTCCTTCATGGATTTCGCGGCGCAGCGGTTCGGAATGTAGATAGCGGGCGAGGAAGATCGTCTTGACGGCTTTGCCGAGTTCGGCGAACGCCTTATAGGTCGGGTGCTGGACGTTGGTCCGCGTGAAGCGCCGCAAGATCGATTCCGTCTGAGCGGTTCCCAAGCGCAGCGCGGTCGCATACTTGATCATCTGGTCGTACTCACGGCAGATGAGCTCCCAATCGATGGGCCGCGTGAGGACAGGTTCGAGCCGTTTGTATCCGCCGGCCTTCACTGCATCGGGCCGATAGAGTCGCTGCGAGTGGATCGTTTTGAGCCGCGGCAGTAACTCAAAGCCGAGAATCCGGCAAAACGCGAAGGCGACCTCGCTCTGGCCGTGACTGTCTGACCCTGACCCGGTTTGGTGGACGAGTAGTTAGACCACTTCGGCTACTTGTTGTTTAACCGCCGTAGCAGTAGTAGTTCGCTGTGGAGACCGGGGATAATGTGGAGAGGTTGCCATCAGGCTG
>JAABUQ010009608.1_pt1 | contig 13021 bp, 15 predicted proteins | sample 5560001 | NCBI WGS metagenome assembly JAABUQ01 (sample SAMN10711888, study PRJNA513371) | rock metagenome | isolation source: Antarctica rocks | place: Antarctica: Victoria Land, Finger Mt nord | collected 2015-12-18 | reverse complement strand
TCGTACTGCTTCCTCTTTGAATTCTTTCGTGTAGACTTTTTGCATCTTGCCCATTGTTGATCCCTTTCCCAAGCTTGATTGAGTATATCTCAGCTTTAGGGACTCTTTCAAATCGGGGCAAGATCACTTTTATTATCCTGATCGGGTTGAGGTGCATAGCCCTGGTCTCCTATTGCCTGGAATAACGGTCGAGCACATGCAGCGAGGTGAGGTGCAGTCGAAGCTACGCAATCCTATCCTTGCTGGTTTATTGAGGAGTATCCCTGGATACATGGAGCAAATCGGCAGTGGGATCAGATTTATGATCGATGAAACGAAGCGAGTGGACCTTCCCACTCCACACTTTCGCGAAATGAATGAGGTGATTGTGACCTTCCAGAAAGCACCGGCTTTACGTACTCCCGAGCCGCAATTGCCGCATCAGGGGGAAACGCTTTGGGGAGAGCAGGAGGAGACTTCTCCTGAAATAGTGGTGCAAGATCGTCGCGCTGAGCAGGTCGAGAAGCGATTGATTCAGGCGTTGAGTTATGTTCAGGAGCATGGATTTATCACGAATGGAATCTATCGCCAACTGACCGGTGTTACCGATAGAACGGCTCATAGAGATTTGGAGCGTTTGGTCGAACGAGGAAGGTTAAAAGGTAGTGGCCAGAGAGCTGCGAGGCGATATGTCTTGGCATAAAGAGGAGAGGTGCTCGTTTAAGGATAGGGAAAAAGAAGGTTGGCCCCTTGAGCAATCGTCGTAGTGATACTGTGTGTGCAAAGGAGCCCAGAGAGAAAGGAATCTTTCCTCTTCTCTCCGAGCTCCTTTATGTGTCTGCTAGCTCTGCTGGGCAATTCTATTGACGTTTTCAAACGTTGTCTCTTCAGTTTGTGCTGACAGGAGAAGTGACAGGAAAACCGAAAGACAACCTACGATTTTTATAGAAGCCTGTAGACATTGGGGGTGAAAAGTGAGCATGGGAGCGATCTCAGTGGACTCCAGAAGACGGGTCATGCCGGTGGAGAGATTCGAACCCTTTACCTAAGAAGTGTGCAATGAAAGTTTCTAGGGAGATGATTCTGGCCTGAACATACAGCTACTATAATAGATGGTGCTGTATTGAACCTATCTCTCAATATGATTCTTATAGTCATAGTATTACTATAACTGATCATAAAGAGATTTGATACGTAGAACGAGATCTGTCGCATAAAGTAACTCACACAAACGTGTGCTTCTTTTGATTACCTTCCTACCTTTTCGTGTATTTTTACTATTTGGTACTCAAGTTTGGTCATTCCGTGGAAATGGGTTAAGATCAAGACCTTGCTCTTTTGTCGTGTCACATCAAGTGTGCAGCAGATAGATTGTCCTCTTTGTAATATCTATCACAAATGGTGCAATCCCAATCTTGATGTGACACGACAAAAGAGCAAATCTCTTTGAGGACTTCGTGAGCGTCTTCTACAATTGACAGCTTATTTTGCCTAGTCGTTAAAAGGCCGCTAGAGCCCATTTACGGGTATGCGAGACTGATAAAAATTGACAGCCAAGTTGACGCCAATGCCGCACGTTTCTATGCTTTTCTACGATGCATTACGGTTTCGTATGCATAGATTGCTAGTGTGAATCGTGCGTGGAGGAAGGGGTGGAGCGGGCTGAGAACGTCTACAAATACATGGTACCATTCTACCATACAAGAGCAAGATGAGATCACGTAACATGTCTTATCAAGCTGCTTCACCCTCCCTCACCTGAACCATCATCGCCATTGCGTGGCATGATGGTTTCTTCAATGATCGAGATCGGGTACAAGTCGGCCAAGATGCCGCCCTAGCCGGATGGGATATTGTCCTCCCTTACGTTGATCAGGAGAAGGATCACGAGCAAAACCAATGCGAGTAGGCAACCACCTACAATGAACGTAATCCGATATCCGTAGAGGAAGCCAGCGAACTGGTACGCCCGCACTCCACCAGGGCCAGGACGGTGTGAGGTCAGATAGTTGGTCAATGCTGATGCATACAGCGTGTTGAGGAGTGCTACCCCTAGCGCGCCGCTGAGTTGGTTTGTTGTATTCAGTATTGCGCTTGCCACACCTGCATCACGAGATGCAATGCCGGACAGCGCGAGACTGGACAACGGCACGAAGACCAGCCCGAGGCCCACGCTCATCACGATCTCGGATGGCAGGACACCCGCGACCCAGGTTGATGACGAGTTGAGACGAGTCAGCCAGAACAGGCCCGCTGTACCCATGACCATCCCAATCACCATCAGCGGCTTGGGACCGAAACGGAGCAACAGGGAAGACGCAAGAACTGTAGTGAGGATGATGCCACCGCTGAACGGCAGGAATGCCAGGCCCGACGTGAGCGGCTCGTAGCCAAGGTTCACCTGGAAGTAGTAGGTCAGGAACAGGAACATTGCGAACATGCCCGCGCCGATGAGCAGCGAGGCGATGAACGACCCACCACGGGTGCAGTCGAGCACGACCCGCAGTGGCAGCAACGGATACGCCGTCCGTGCCTCGACGACGACGAAGGCAACCAGCAGGACGCCAGCGGTCGCCAGCAGACCTAACGTCGGGACGGCGAGCCAGCCCACGCCATCCTTCGTGGCCTCTGTGAAGCCGTACACGAGCGCCACTAGGCCACTGGTAACCAGGATCGCGCCGGGAACGTCGTAATGGCGATCCCCTTCCGCTCGGCTTTCTCGTATGGTTGGTAGCGCTGCTCGCTGCGCGACGAGCGCGATTGGGATGTTGACGAACAAGCACCAGTGCTAACTGGCGTACTCGGTCAGCACGCCGCCGAGGATGAGGCTGACAGCACCCTGAACCGCACCATACACACCGAACGCCCTGGCCCGCTCACTCGGCTCGATGAAGGTTACTGTGAGCAGGGACAGTAACCTTCATCGAGCCGAGTGAGCGGGCCAGGGCGAGCAGGGCCGCGTTCCCAGCGGAATCACCGAGGGCGGAGGTACTCGCGAACCCGATCAGGAATATCCGCTTCCGTCCGACGAAATCAGCGATGCGGCCTCCGAGCAGAAGCAACCCACCGAAGGTCAGCGTGTATGCGGTGATGACCCACTGTCGGCCCGCGTCAGAGATGTGCAGACCGACCTGAGCGTGCGGCAGAGCAATGTTCACGATGGAAGCGTCGAGCACGACCATCAGTGACGACGCGGCGATGACGACCAGGGCCAGCCACCTGCGTGGATCGACCGCTCCTGAATTGATCGGAGCGGTGCTGGTGTTGAGACTACTCATGGACATCTCCACTATTCAGGAGACGCCTGACGGCGATGACGTTGTCGATGACGGTGGCGGACTGCCCATTTGGGCCAAGAACCTGACGTTTAGGTGCGTCCACACGTTCTGTGCGCCACTCCTTAGTGCTTAAGTTGAGCGCAGTGAGCACCTCCGGCGGAGCAGGGAAGTGAGTATGCGGGTCGGGGTTCCAAGACCAGGGTGGAACCGAAGCGTGCTCGACGATGGGCAAGAGGCCACCGAGTGCCGCTGCTTGCAGGACACGATCATGGAGAAACTCCACTGGCGACTGGAGGTACTAGGCGGAGACCAAGTCAAAGGTACCGATGGGGAAGGTGCGGGCGAGATCGTATTGCTGAAAGTCAATGCGAGCCTCAACGCCGACTATGGCTGCGTGAGTCGAGGCTCGGTTAAGAGCGGTAGCGGACACGTCGACGGCAGTCACCCGCCAGCCATGCTGGGCCAACCAAATCGCATCCCCTCCTTCACCAGAGCTAAGGTCCAACGCTGTACTAGGAGGGAGCGACCCGACGAAATCAACCAGGATAGCATTCGCTCTCCTGCTCCACACTCGTTCATGTTCCCAGTAGTGCCCCTCCCAGAACTGCGCGGCCTAGCTGCTGCTACCCTTGCTTTGCAGTGCACCGTTGATCGTCGATCTTTCTTTGCTTTCCGTGACTTGCCCGCGAGCGCGGAAAGCAGCCACGGCGTGGGCAGTGTTCTCTGCGATCAAGTTGGCGTTTATCGCTGCTCCGGCCTTCAAACCTGCGGCGGCGGCGGTGATGACCTGACCGAGCGGGTCGGAGACATTACCAGCGACCCACATCCCTGGAACAGCGGTAGCTCCGTTAGCATCGGCGGGAACGTAGTTGCCGAAGTCGGAGAAAGTCCTTGAAGCTCCGCCAATTGCTGAACACCAATCGTTTTTCCCTGTGGAAGAGCCACAAGGCGAACCCTCAAGCACCTCACGATAAAGAAAGAGAGAAGAAAAAAACCGAGGAAGCAAGAGGTGAAGAATCACCCAGAGGAGAACGTCAATGTCACTCAAAGCACACGCGATTTGTCCCGTGCCTCCAGGAACGATCCGAGTAGCACGTGCTGCCTACCCAAACGGCAACCTCTACATGCAGATGCGCACGGTCTTGGGAACCATCTACACAGATGAGGATTTTGCCGACCTCTTTCCGAAAGAGGGGCAACCTGCTGACCATGCCTCTTCATCTCCAGTTCCCCTCAATGGATACCTTCTTCGAACTCTTCATCTATCCTCCAGCTCAGATATCAGCGGCATTGGGGCAGCTTCCCGAAAAAGATCGGCAACGAGTTCTAGAAGAAGTCCGGCATGGCATGCAGCAATTCGAAAGGCCAGATGGCACGTTAGTGTTACCCAGCGAGGTACTCCTGGGAGTAGGAACGCGGAGAGAGTAAGAGGTCCAGTTTGGAAAGAAGCTGGTTGAAACATCTGCAAAGATTTGACGTTCTGACGCTGGTTCGTTTTAAGAGAGACACGAGGTAGGGGCCTTCATCCAGAAAGTGACGCCCATAGTCCTTAATAATCATCGCCCCTTCCTCAGCAAAAATGCTGCTAAAGGAGCAAGACCTTTAGCAGACCCGATACTATACTGTTTCTTATCTAGTAGTAAATAAGGAGTTCACCAATGACACAGCTTCCAACTCAAGCCGACTTCGACAAGAACCCGCCCATGCCCCTCAACGCATATGAGCAAACGGTCAAGAGCGTGAATATCGGATATGACCTCATATTCCAGTTAACGGAATGCTTTCTACATGCCCTCGGCAAGCCCGACCTCCACATGCTAGTGATTGGAGCTGGAGGCGGGGCAGAGATCGAGCGATTCCTCCCACACCATCCGGGGTGGAAGATCACCGGTGTCGATCCATCACAACAGATGCTGGCACAAGCGCAGGCCAAGGTGGCTGAGTTCAATCTGGGAGATCGGGTGACCCTCGTGCAGGGAACCATTGACCAACTGGTACCTGAAATGCGGTTCGACGCCACAACCTGTCTCTATGTGCTTCACTTTCTCCCTGATGCTGCGAAATTGGAATTATTGCGCAACATTAAGGACCGCTTGCAGTCAGGTGCCTCGTTGTATCTCATCAGTCCTGTGCGTGTAGCCACAACGGATTTTGATGTGACAAATCCAACACTGAGAGTAGATTTCCTTGGTGCCTGGCAATATTATGGCGAGTTGATGGGTATGGCGGCAGAGCAAATGGCAGGCATCGTTGCTCGGCTAATGGAGCAAATGTCCCAATCACAGGGGGCTACTGCTGAGAGAATGCAGGAACTCATGCACGAGGCGGGCTTCACACAAGTTACGCCGTTCTGCTCGATAATGGGAGCAACCTATGGGTGGATAGCGCGCTGATGTTTCGCGCTGATTTTTTCATGTACACCTCAAAACCCATGCAGATTTTACCTTATTTACTACGTATCATTAGAATGGTCGAGCAGATAAAACCGGAATTAGATCTCACCTATCAGCCCGCACTGTGGTAAAAGAGAACTTCTTTTTGTTAACGCGAGTAAGAACATGCGCTGTTCTTACTCGCGTTGACGTTTTCACACCTTTCACTCTACCTTTGGGGTCATTTTCTCTAAGGGAGAGGATGACTCTTTCGGGCTCGTGGTGCTTCCATGTATGATGAAGCTCACCATACTTCTGTGGGCTTTTTTGTGAGCATATCAAGCTGCTGCGCACGCGCAAGAGCTTGCGTCCGATTGCGGACTCCCAATTTGGCCATGATGGTTTGCACGTGACGCTTAACGGTGTTGGGAGCGATCACCAGAGCCTGGGCGATCTCCTGATTCGATGCACCCTGCGCCAGCACCTCCAGCACCTCTTGCTCACGAGCACTCAGCGGATCTATGAGGACCTGATCATGAGCTGAAGATGTAGGACCGATCTCCTTGAGCATTTTCTTCTCTCTCTGTCCAAACGCTTCGAGCAAGTGATCCATATACGGCCCTGGATGACGCTCTCGGCTTCGTTTCAAGAGTGGTATGAGGGAAGGACCTTCATCCAGAAAGGAACGCAGATAGCCCTGCGGCTCTCCGATCGCCAGGGCCTCGTCCAGCGCCTGCAACGCATCCTGCTCTCGCCGCATCTGCTGGTACGCTAGCGCTTGCAGCAGGCACATTTCTAATACATGCCCCCAACGCTCCGCTCTACGCGCCTGGGGTAGCCAGATAGCAAGTAGAGAGCGAGCCTCTCCACTTCTCCGTTCAGCCAGTAGGACACGCACCTGAGCGACCGCCTCGCGCTCCTGAGCAAAGGTCGAAGGCAAGGGCGCTTGTTGCCGACGCCTCTTCCTCCACTGCACAGCGAGCTCCTGTTTTCCTGTCGCTAGCCAGAGCCGTACCTGAAGGCTGGAGAGCAACCAGGTCTGCGCATAGTCATTATCGCGGTAAACAGGCAGGGTGAGCATGTGCTGCATGGTCTCTTCTGTAGCGTCGAACTGCTCACACGCCAGGAAGATCTGCATCAGGACCACATAAGCCTGATCAACAAACAGCAGGGCACCCGCTTGCATCATCATGTGCTTTGCCTACTGAGCAAGGTCAAATGCTCGTTCAATTTGGTTTTGCTCGTAGAGCAGAGCTGCCTGATAGGCATAGAGTGCTCCTCGAGAGAGAGAAGGCTGGTTCCGCTACTCCTGGTGTTTCCAGTGGATCAGGTCGAGTTCGTGCTCTGCCTGCTTTAACTGACCCAACTGAAGCAGATAGGACGAAGCTAGACAGGATAAACAGCAGGCCGCGGTGATTACCCCCGCCTGCTCGTAGGCAGAAACGGACTCCCAAAGGGCGTGCAATGCCGCCTTCGCTTCACCACGAGCAAAAAAAGCGAGGGCCTGGGCCTTTGTGAGCAGGGCACGAGCATAGTTGTCATCGTCAAGCAATTGCCCTGCCTGTTCGTACAACGCGGTTGCGTCATCTGCCTGCCCGTAGTACCCCTTGTTTATAGCTCGACGCGCAAGTAGTTCAACCGAGAGTTGCTGACGTTTGTTCCCTCGGTCATTTGGGAGAGCGAGACTTCCACTTTGTCCAACCAGCCTTCCGAAGTCCGAGAATCTCCCATACAATTCCACAACCAGGCAGAGAACAGTCCCAGGCGCGGATGCTGACGAAACAGGTCAGCGGGCAGTTGCTCAACCCACCATTGCATCATGCGCACCTCTCCTGGCTGCCAGCGAAGGTCGCGGAGAAAGCGTCCAAGCAAGGTAATAACGCGTTGCCAATCGTGGCCCTGAACGGCATATTGCACCGCCTCATGCATCTGTCTTTGCTGGTCATACCAGTAGCTTGCCTTGACATACAAAGCGTCGATCTCCTCCTGCGGCATGGACTGATGAATGCGATAGCGCAAGGCTTCTGCAAAGAAGTGGTGATAGCGATACCAGATGCCTTTTGCATCCAACGACACCACAAACAGGTGCATATGCTCCAGCATCTCCAGCATCGGTTGACTCTGGCCCTCGTCCCAGAGCGCATCACAAAGAGACGTACAGAACTGGTCGAACAGGCTAGTGACCAGTAAAAACGTCTGGAGTCGTTCTGGTTGTTGCCTGAACACCTCTTCAGTGAGATAGTCCAGGATGTAGCGCTGATTGCCAGAGGCATAGCTTAACACCTCAGAGAGAGGGGCATGGCCCTGCAATGAGAGCGCGAATAGTTGCAGTCCCACCAACCAGCCCTCGGAGCGCTCCGTGATCTCCTCCACCTTGTCGCTCGCCAGCGAAAGCCCCATGACATCGTGAAGAGAGGCGCTCGCTTCAGACGGAGTGCATTGCAAGTGTTCCTCCCGCACTTCTAGAAGATGCCCACGAGCGCGCAAGCGATGCAGCGGCAACGGAGGATCAACACGGGTTGCTAGAACAAGGCGGAGTTGTGCTGGCAACCGCTCAATGAGATAGGTCAGTCCTTGATGGATTGCTGGTTCAGTGATCAGATGATAGTCATCAATGACCAGAACATAATGCGCATCGGGTTCTTCAAGCAAGCGATTAATGAGTAGGGAGAGGACCTGTTGGATATCCGGAGTGCGTTGATCCCGCCACAGCGAGAGGAGAGGCGTCACCAGATCGGGAGCACAGCGTTGCAGGGACAGGAATACGCACAGCCAGAACCTATGGGCATCGTCATCGGAGGCATCCAGAGACATCCAGGCGCGAGACACGTGCATTTGAGAGGTCAACACCCACTCGGACAAGATGCTCGTTTTTCCATAGCCAGTAGGAGCCGAGAGCAACGTCAAGGGGCCGCGCAGACCCTCGTTAAGCAAATCGTGTAACCGTTGCCGATGAATCAGGGAATGCAAAGAAGTCGGAACAGAAAATTTTGTGCCCGCGAGGGCAAGACAGGTAGACATAAGAGTATGATATCTCCTTCCAGAGTGCGTAGGCCCGTCCTAGTCGTCCGTCAGCATATCTGCTATCATAAAGGGGGAAGTCAGAGGAACATCTGGAGTTCGTTGCCCGTCCCCAGATGTTCCTCAACAAGTGTGGACTCACAAAGAGCGCATCCACAGAAATAACTATACTGGAAGGAACCGGGGAAGTCAGTAGTCATCATGTCCTGTCTCATGTCCCCTCATGTCCCATTATGCGCTCCCAGAGGTCATGTAGATATGAACCCCACATCGCAGAGGGTTTGACGCAGATGTTCGTTGCCGGAGTCAGTACTCAAAAGGTCGGAGAAGTCGCGGAGACCTTGACAGGAGTGGCTCCCAGCGCCAGCACGGTGAGTCGCCTCAATCACACGTTGACACAACAATTTGACACATGGCGTGAACGCCCTCTCCAAGGACACTGGCGTATCTTGTACCTCGATGGGGTGTACTTCACGGCACGCCATGGAGACCAAACTGATTCGACGGTTCTCTTAACTGCGCTCGGCTTTGACCTAGAAGGCAACAAAGAAATTTTAGCGCTACGTGCCTGTGCGGAAGAAAGCAAAGATGGCTGGAGTTGTCTGCTACAAGATGTACGCCAGCGTGGGGCAACGAGGGCGACAACGGCGCAGTTCGTTGGCGTACGTTTGCCCACATTTAAGACACCATTGCCGAACCGTTTCATAGGTGACGACGATTCCGCGCTGTGCCAGAAGTTCCTCAACATCGCGAAAACTGAGTGAGAAGCGGAAATACAGCCAGACCGCGTGGCTGATGATTTCAGCTGGGAAGCGAAAGCCCTTGTAATCGGGAGCAGGAGCGTTTGTTTTCATGCGGCTATTTTAGCACAGTGTTCAGCTCTGTTCCCAAGTTGACAATACCCTCTTTAATTGTCAAATCCCTCCTTTTTTCGTAACGCTCATTCTGTTATTGACCCGTATTTCGAGGAAAGAGCACTCCCTTGCACCTGGTCCAACTTCGTAGTTCAAACTTTCACCGAGAAAGGCATAGCGGGCGAGATCATTCAGGGTCGCTTACTAGCAGAGGCAGCCCACAGAGCTCAGATCCAGCATTTCGTCTATAGCTCGGTTGGTGCTGCTGAGCGCGATAATGGCATTCCATCTTTTGAAAGCAAATGGCAGATAGAAAAGTACATCCGTGCCCTTAACCTGCCTGCCACTATTATCCGTCCTGTCTTCTTCATGGATAACTTTGAGAGATACTTTGGGGCACCGATCAAACAACAACAGAAGATTATCTTACCCGTGCACCCACATACACGCCTGCAGATTATTGCTGCAGAAGACATCGGTACCTTTGCTGCCCTCGCTTTTGAGCAGCCCTCAGGCTTTCTCGGCAAGGCGCTTGAAATAGCCGGTGATGAGCTGAGTATGACAGAAATCGCCGAGACGTTCAGCCGTGTCATGCAGCGACCTATCCAGTTTGTTGAACAGCCTATAGATGAGGCTGTTCAGAGTAATCCAGAGAATGCATTGATGATGCAATGGTTCAACGAACAGGGTTACCAGGCTGTTATTCCTGCTCTGCGGGCCCTGTACCCCCCATTGCTCAACCTGGAAACATGGCTACGCCAGAGCGGTTGGCAAGCCTAGCGCTCTGTGTCCACCTTCACTTTATGAGCCATTCAGCCGGAATGTATGGTTTATGGGGTGATCAGTGTGTGCAAGATAGCATCTATCGAGGCGGGTTTAGTACCCCAGGCCCGTTTTACCGTGTCGGTAGGAGCCGATGACGCTTCCTGGGCCACCCAGTTGATGAGTCTAACCATGGAATTCGCTGCTTCTGCTGGGACGCCTTTTGCGATGATCTCGTCAATGATTTTTTGATCCGATAGTGTGCGTGCTGTGATCTGGCGATCGGAGAGACTGGAGATGCGTGATGCCAGATCCGTGAAGCTGAGATGCCTCTGTCATTGCACAACAATCGGGATGGTGTCTCAAAGTACCATTCCTGAGTGGAATGGAGCGGGAAATCCTGATCCAATTACCGAGATCTGAGACGGAGGACGACGTATTGGTCGAAGTTCAATTGTCAGTGAGCAAGAGTAGCGAGCAATTGGGGGCTTGACTTTGACGTTACGTCAAACTGTATAGTCGTCGTGTCAACTATTGAAACAGCTTGAAGGAGAAACTCGGCAGGGATCGGATACTCATAGAACCTATTCAACAGAATGCCCAGAGCCTCTCCATAAAGCTATATCGTGTGGACGCAGTCCACGCGATCTCTCTAAGAAGGAATAGCATGACAACTTTTGATACTCTGATGAAACGCAATAAAGACTTCGCTGCTCAGCAATCCGCTGCAGACTTGCTTCTGCCGTCACTTCCGGGCACCCTACCTAACGTGAAGGCATTGATTATCGGTTGTGCCGATATGCGTGTCGACCCGGCTTATGTGTTGGGCATCAAGCCTGGAGAGGCTGTTGTGATGCGCAACATCGGCGGTCGCATCACTCCGGGGACGTTGGAGATGCTGGGGCTGCTCGGTAGGATAGCCCAGGTTGCAGAAGCGAACCCTGGAGGCGGAGGCGAATTTCACCTCATCGTTCTTCAGCACACTGATTGCGGGATCACTCGTCTTGCAGGAGACCCCGACATGCTGGCTGACTACTTTGAAATCAGCAAAGAGGAACTCAAGGCCAAAGCAGTCACAGACCCGCAGGCAGCAGTTGCCGCCGATGTTGCTGTACTCAGGGCGACCCCCGCTCTACCCGGTGAATGGCTTGTTTCTGGTCTGGTCTATAACGTGGCAACCGGGCTGATCGACATCGTTGTACCACCTGCTCCGCTTCGTGATGCAGAAGAGATCGCGTGATCGCTCAACGGTGACTAACGCTACGGCAAGGGGGCATCTGCTGGTGGACGTGGAAAAGCTGGCCCTTCTTGCCCAACTTACTCATCGAAGCTCGATGACCTTCTCCGTGGTCGGAAGCAGGAATGGTCCGCAGGGAGCATGCTCCTCCTCAGAAAAAAAGACTCTAAAGGATCATGTCTCTTTGCGACACCACTCATATACTTTAAAACGAGACAGGCATCTTCATGAATCGCTCTGTCTTGTAATGAAGTATGAGAGCGCAAAATCGCCCGTGAAAGAATGGCAAAAAGAGATGAAAGGGGTACCTATGTTACACACGCACATCTGTGATCTGCTTGATATAAAACATCCAATCATGAGTGCGCCGATGAGTGGAGGAATCGCGGCTGCAGAACTGACGGCGGCAGTCTCCCAAGCTGGTGGGTTTGGTCTGATTGGAGCTATGACCAGCGACGGTCCCGACTGGCTACGCGCACAAATCCGCGAGGTACGTGAGCGTACAGATAAGCCTTTCGGGGTTGGCTTCATTTCTTCATTTCCTGGCCTCGATGAATTGGTACAGGTCGCGCTGGAGGAGCATGTGACTGCGGTGAGCCACTCTTTCGCCGACCCGACCCCATACATCTCTTCGGCTCATGCCGTAGGAGTGAAAGTTATCGCGCAAGTGCAAACAGTAGCTCAGGCCATCAGGGGAGTACAAGCAGGCGTTGATGTTCTTGTTGCTCAAGGGACCGAAGCTGGCGGTCACACAGGATATATCAGCACGCTTCCACTTGTAGCAACGGTAGTGGATGTTGCTCGCACTCTTCCCGTACTTGCAGCGGGTGGTATTGCCGACGGGAGAGGTCTTGCTGCAATGCTTCTGCTTGGGGCTCAAGGGGTCTGGATGGGAACACGCTTCTATGCCAGTCGGGAAGCAGGCGCACGGGCGTGGGAGAAGCAGCGCATGGTGAAGGCGGGCGCAGATGAGACTGTGCTGATCAAGGTGTATGATTTCACGTTTGCTTATCCATTTCCCTCCACTATTGGAGATCGGGTGTTGGGCAACGATTATACAGCGAGGTGGCATGGACATGATGAGGACGTGGTAGCTCATCGCGAGGAATTGCGCGAGCAAGTGAGTGCTGCTATGAAAGAAGGAGACGTCCATCTTGCGGCTGTCCGTGCAGGGAATGCTGTCGGATTGATACACAACATCGAATCGGCATGCACTATCGTGAGACAAACTGCGGCAGAGGCGGAGTCCATCCTCCGAGAGCGCCCTGGTCAACTCCTACGATAAGAGGTCTGCCGGTGCTGCATGCGAACATCCTGCAGTGTCTCGTACAACCTATTCTCCAGCCAGTTTGCTTTGTGCTTCCTGCAAAAAACCGTCAATATATATCCTGAAAGGAGACAGTCATGTATGGGTACACCACGCGGAATGAAAAAGAGTAGAATAACAGAGGATGCTCTGGCCCAGAGATCGTTTCTTTCTTGTGCCAAAGAGCCAGCAAAGGAGACGGGTCCGGGTGT
>JAABUQ010009607.1_pt1 | contig 13023 bp, 25 predicted proteins | sample 5560001 | NCBI WGS metagenome assembly JAABUQ01 (sample SAMN10711888, study PRJNA513371) | rock metagenome | isolation source: Antarctica rocks | place: Antarctica: Victoria Land, Finger Mt nord | collected 2015-12-18 | reverse complement strand
GAGCCGGCCGTGCAGCGCGTCGCGCTGCGCGTCCACCTCCCACCACCACGCGTAGAACTTGACCTGCCGCGCGGCGGGCGGGCTCGCTCGCTTTTTGCTGTTTTCTAGAGGTGCGAGCTCGCCGCGCTCGCCGGGTGTGTGCCGAGTGTATGAGAGGCCGCCACGGCGTGCGCAGGAGGTCTGTTCAGGGGGTCTGTGCCGGCCAGGCGCCGTGCGTCAGCGCCCCAGGCCGCCGCACTCCGAGGGGCCGTGCAGCGGCGAGAGCGCTGGGCGGCGCACCACGCCCGGGTGCGACAGCGACAGCGGGTTGATCTCGCTGAGCGGCGCGTGCGCCTGGTGCTCGAGCAGCTGCATCACCTTCACGGCCACCTCGCTGCCGTCGTAGCGCCCTGCGTGCCAGCAGCCCTGGCAGGTAAGCCTAGAAGCATTCTTGCGCGTTGATTCCCTTGGCACAGCTGCACGTCTGCAGCCCTGCTGGCACGAGGCTGCATGCGCCTCATAGTACAGCTTCGTGCAGTGCAGGCGCCAGACTGATGCAGGCAGGTGACAAGACATCCTGCAGAGACTGCAGGCCGCGGCGCCGCACCGCGGTACACCTTGCCGTGCACGCCGCGCCCGAGCTCCTCAAACAGCTCGACGCCGTGGCGCTTGCCCAGCGCGAGAGCGGCCGCATCCTGGCACGCATACTTGCCCGTCGGCCAGCGGCCTGCACAGCGCCGCTGCGTCAGCTGCGGCCCCGCTTCACAGACAGCGGGCTCTGCGCCTTGCAGACCAGTTCCGAGCCTTTCTAGGCACTAGTAACGTATCTGTGCCTGCGCACAGGCACGTTCTCACGTTTGTTCAGCTGAACGGAAGCATGGCTGGGGCACGTGCACATCAACGCAGGCGCGCCGCACCTGTGAGGTTCCTGAGGGAGGCGGCCGCTCTCCAGCGCGCGCTCCGCAGCGCGGCAAGGACGCAGACAGCCACAGCAGCGAGCGCCGCCAGCCACACGAGCATGGGTGGCCGCCCCTCCGCTGCGCGTGCCAGAGTCTGCGGGCCCCTGCAAGCGCGCGGCCCCAGGCCTGAGGCGGCGGCCTGTGTGAGAATGCACCAGGCGCACGAGCCACTCAGCCACGAGCGACCCAAGCGGCAGGCCGCGCTCCTTCTGCGTGCACCGCGCGGCAGCCAGAATGCCTTGCCTTTCCGCACTCCCGCGGGGGCGCACACCTCTGTCGCTACCTCCTGAACACACTACAGACTCGGGCGAACAAAGGCTCCCCAACACGGGCATACATGCAGCGCGGACCTGTTTGCACCGGGCAGCACGCAAGCGCGCAACTCTTCTTTGTGCGCTTGTTAGGCAAGCAGCGCCACAGCGTGCACTGCCAGACGCCCAGGCAGCCCGCCTGATGTCGGGGGATGCTCACCGAGCGGCGGAAGTTTCCGCAACAGGCCGCGCCCAACAAGGGGCCGGCGGCACGAAGCAGCCCGCCCAACCTCCAGCGTGCCAGCTCCTGTGCTTTTCAGCGGGTGTTCGCCGCCCACGAAGCTGCGAAAACAGATAACGCCGACCCCAACAGGCTGTGGCGACCGGACAGCTCCTCACATGGCAGCTCAGGCAAAGAAGCTATCAGATCGAACAGACGCGCAGAGACGTTCAGCAGCGATCTACGTTGGATTGTACCGATTGTCGAATTGTACGGCGAGAAACCCTCGGGTATGCTGTGCGTGAATGGCCGCCAAGGCACATATTGCAGCAACCGGGCCATGGCAGCATGACGCTGCCTAAAGTCACCTGGTGGCACGGCATGCATCCTGGTGGACCGTGCCTTGCTCACAGCTGCTCTGGCTCCCCAGGAAGCACATGCCGGCGCCGGCTGCCCTTTTGGCTGCCTGGTTGGCTGCAACCCGGCAACCTGCTCACCTACGCCGCTGGCAGCGGCCCGCTGCACACCAGCCACAGCGCGTATCAACACCAGCGCCATGTCGTGTGTGTCTCCACCACAACCTGCTCCATCAGCTGCCAGTGCCTCTTTGGGTACTTCACCAACCAGAGGCCAAATGTCATTCCAGGCTGCTCACGCATGAGCCATCGGTCCAGACACGGTGGCTGCACATGCATGTGCGCAAGTGAACCAAGACCAACCATGCGTGTAGCAACCGTCACGGCGCGTCACCGTTCAGCCCATTACCACAGCCTTCCCGGTGGTCGCTGCGCGATGTCTCGTCCCTGCTCGAGCAGGCATGGCCTGTGTAGGTGCTGCTTGAGCGCCGCCACACCGCATGCAGGCCCCAGCACGGCCCGGTTGTGCCCAGCCGCGTTGCGCACGCAGCACTGCATGGACTAGCTGCAGCCCACAACATGGCCCTGAATTGTCACGGATGGAGAGGCGCACATGCACACACACCTACCCACCCATCCCCACCCCGTGCAGCGCCCTGCACCACCACCCCCGCGGGCAGTCACAACACACTGTCTGCACAGCCTCCAAGCTCACTTGAGCTCTCTGCCTCGGCACCCACGCGCGGCCGCCGCCGCACTCACGGCAGCCCGCCCCAGGACCCCTTCTTCTTGTTCGCCTTGGCCGCGGCGGCCGCGGCCTCCGCGGCCGCCTTGCGCTTGGCGGCCTCCTCCTGCGCCTTGCGCGGGTTGAAGATGCGCTGCACGCCCAGCGCCACCTTGGTGCCGGAGTCGATCGGGTAACGGGTCCTTGCGCATCCTGCGCGCGGCCGCTTGGTCGTCAGGCAAAACCCCGTCGCAGGGTCAGTGCGCTGCACGCGCAGCGGCCTCAAGCACGGCCCCAAGCACGGCCTAACTCATGACGCAACATTCACTCGGCGCCATGGGAGGAGCAACTCCCTGGCAGCCTGCTGCCCGATCTACACACGCCCAACCACAGTACCTCTTACTAGTATCTGTGCACACGAGCATCGTGCAGCATGCACCGGGGTGAGGCAGGTCATGCCGCCACACCTCACACTCCCGCACTGCCGGCAGGCATGCATGGTCTGCCTGATCAGCAGCATCGGCGCACTGCTCCGCAACACATCCGCCACGCTCCCAGGGGGCGCGCGCGAGCCCTAACAATCGCACGCGGCGCCCCGGCGCGCGCCTGTGGTTGAGGCAGAGCGCGATGACGCGCTGCACGTCGGCCGGCGTGACCTCGGCGCGGCCCTCCAGCGCGGCGAACGCGGCGGCGGCCTTGTTGACGGTGATGTCGCCGCGGATGCCGTCCACGTCCAGCAGGCTGCACACCTCGCTGATCTGCAGCCGCAGGCCGTCCGACAGGTGCACCTGCGCGCAGCCGCAGGCTGCGCCTTCAGCGGTTTAGCAGGTTCTCGGGGGCCTCTTGGTCTCTCGTGCTGCCGGCGTCCGGAAAGTGAAAGCCTGGAGGGGTTGCGCCACTACAGGCACCTCGCCCAAGCGTGACAAGGCCTATCCCGCGATGTTTTGAGACAGACGTGAACGCCGCCATCCATTTAGCCCCATGTTTGGAAGGGGCTGCCGGCCGCAGCTGTGGCGGCACTACTTCAGGTCAAATGTGTCATTGCCGAGACTGGTGAAGCACTTGCTCTCAGCGCGGCTCACCATTTCACCAGGAGCAGAGCACGGCACCCCATAGGGCCAGCCGCCGCCCTGTTCGAAGCGCACATCATGACCAGGCGGGGCACAGGCAAGAGGGGTCGCGTCGCGGCAGCGGGCGCCCGCATGCAACCCCACATGCGCCCCGCATGCGCATGTGGCCCGGCGCCGCGCCTGCTCCAGGCGCTCGGTGGCGGCGGTGAGCTGCGCGCGCAGCGCTGTCTGCTCGTCCTCGGCCGCGGCGCAGAACGCGTCCGGGTCCTGTGCGCCAGGTACTCCGTGGGCAACACGGCAAGCCAAGCGTGTACACATACCAGAGGGCAGTGCATGGCTGGCGTGCCGCAGGTGGCGACACTGCAGTGCTCGTACCTGACTATGACAAGCTAACCTTGCGTGCTAACCGGAGGTCGCCGTGCTGGAGGGAAGCTGGCAGAAGGCTGAGCGCCGGCGCGGGTGGGGCCGCGCCTGGTCAAAGGCGAGCCGGTCGAGCACCATGCGCGTGCGCGACGCGATGCTGGGCATGGTGGTCACGATCACGCTCAGCCCGAAGCGGTCCAGCAGCTGTGGCCGCAGCTCGCCCTCCTGCACTCGGTGCACAACATTTTTTTTGACACTAGCGTCCGAGAAGGCCTCCCATTATTGGAATCCGATTTCTTCTAAAATTACAAAGTGTTCATTTTAACGAGCACCATCGTGGCGGCACCCGAAAGATGCGTGACACACACACAAGTGAGCCATGCATGCGTCGCCACTCTTCAACTTTGTGCTGCCTTCCGGATCAGTGCTCATGCTGATGATCCTGGAACAGCTTCGGAACAGCAGAGCTGCTCAATGCCGCGCACGCTGGCGGCGCGGGGCGGCGGGCCGGGGCGCGCGGGAGCCCCCAGCGGGCTGCGCGCCTGCGGGTTGCCGGAGCCGATCATGATGAAGCGGGCGGGGTGCTGGATGCTGACGCCCTCGCGCTCCACGGTGTTGATGCCGGAGGCCGCGGAGTCGAGCACAACGTCCACCAGGCCGTCATCCAACAAGTTGACCTCGTCCACATACAGGATGCCGCGGTTGGCCCTGGCCTGCGCGCGGCGGCCGCAACCCTAACCCTGACCACAACGTGGACTGGTGGAGCACCGCGTCCACCAGGCCGTCTTCTAACAAGTTAACCTCGTCCACGTACAGGATGCCGCGGTTGGTCCTGACCTGCGCGCTGCGGCCGCAACCCTACCCTGAACAACCCTGACCCTAACCACAGCGTGGCGCAAGTCACTACCCGGGAGGGTGAGCGGCGGGTCGGGGGGCCCGTTGGTGCACTGCCGGCGGCCCGACTGACGCAGACCCAGGCTGCCCCGCATCATTGCGGCCTGCGCGCGGCGCGCGCATGCGGCGCCCACCTTGTCCCCTGCCCCTATGCATCGCCTGCCGTTCACCATGCGGCAACCTGGCAGGCCCTGCCTTTCACAGTGCGCGCGGCGCGCAGCAGGTCGCAGCCGCTGCACAGCACACCCACTTGGGGCTGCGTAAAGAGATCGGGAGCACGGCTGCGTCCATGCTGCCACAGACTTCCCCGGCTCGCCCCCGAAGGCCTGGCGCGCGCCTCGAGCACAGAACGCATGCAGCATGCAGTCACCCCATTCAAGCTCGCACGCTAGCGAACAGGGCGGCCTTCATGCCATGCAGGGCGGCCATGATGCTAAGCAGGGCGGCCGTCATGCTATGCAGGGCAGCCATTGATCTGTACAGGGAGGGCGCTACCAGCAGGCCCGGCTCGTAGGCCTTGATGCCCTCCATCAGCGCCTTCTCGATGTCGATCGTCCCGCAGATGCGGTCCTCCGTCGCGCCGAGCGGCAGCTCCACCTGCGCACGGAGCTCGTCAGGCGCCCGCTTCGCTGAGATTTGCGCACACGCTCACAGACATTTGCGATGAAACGTGATGAAGGTCTTGTGTTCAAAAGTCTTGAGCAACACGTGCGCAAAGACATGCGCTCTCAATCCAGCACTCGAAAATTTTTGGTGGTCGTCGTGGTGGTCTGCGTCCCTAACTCAGCAGAGTGCGAAAAGAAGGCAGCGCTGGAGACAGCAGCAAGCAGCACTGCGGGCGGGCGCGCTTGATGCTGGCAGCAAAAGGCCAGAGAGCCCGCAAGCATGCTGGGGGTGGGGGGGGACCGAGAACGCACCAGCGGCGTGGGCATCTGCGCGGCGGGCAGGCGCTCGCCGGCGCGGTGGCGCCGCAGCGCGTCCGGGCCCATGAGCTTGGGGTCCGTGGGGCTGGAGTTGAACGGGTCGTCCGCCACCACGGTGATCGCCGGCAGCAGGTCCACCATGGCCCTCACCTGCGCAAGCGCGAGACCCTCCAGGGTCCGCACCAAGCCCCAAGTCCTGCAGCACCAGGATGCTGTGACGAGGTGCACGTAAGCAGCCTGCATGGGGCTGCGCCCGTGAATAGCCGAAGTGGGCTGATACATGCTATACCTCCTTACTCATACAAGCGCGTCTGTAGCGGCGCCAGTAAAGGCCCAGGCCCATGTCCGGCAATTCCCAAGTGCCTACGCTGACGGAGCCACCTTTGGCACGGCGGCGGCAGCAGGGTTCACGCTGCGCAGGCGTTGCCCGTATGGCCCTGCTGCGCCTTTGCTGCAGGCCTGGTCACGTTTGGAGACAGGCAATGTGTGCCGGCGTCCTGCTATTGCGGCTGCATGAAGGAGGGGATGCTGACAGCAGGGTAACCCCCCCTTGACGCTGAGAGCACGCGCATTGCAACAACGTGCTTTCACGACCTGGCAGGCTGCCTGCACCTAGCGCGCGACTCGCAGCACACCACCACAAGCCACACGCCATAGACATGCACTTTGGGCACACCGCGACAGACTTGCCGGTGCCGCGGTCGCCCATGATGAGCACGCCGCCGACCGTGGGGTCAATCACGTTGAGCATCAGCGCGAGCTTCATGTCCTCCTGGTCGGCCAGGCGCACAAACGGCAGCGCCGGCATCTTGCTGCCCTTTGCAGCGGCGGGCCGCTGCGCGACGGCCGTGCTGGCGTGCGTGACCGCAGCGCCTCGCCGCAGGTGTGCGCAGCCCGCCCTGCCGCGTCTCCGAGCAGCGGGGCTCTCTGCCAGCCGCGTGCGCCGCTGCGCGCCAGGCGCGTGCGAGGCGAGCGGCGCGCATGGCGCGTGCAGCGTCCGCCCGCCGGCGGGCAAGCCCATTGGCGGCGGGCTGTGTGCCAAGCACTATAGTGTTACTTTGGCCTGCTCGTAGTGCAGGTGTCGGCGGCGCGCAGCCGGGCTATAAAAGGTTTTCCTACCAAGAGCTTGGTCAAGGCTGTGGGCTGTGCACTACGCGGGGCCAGGTGCTGTTGCGTGAATTCTGATCAGGAAAAGTAAGCTCAGCAGGCACACAAAACAGCTCAGAAAGTTAGCTACTAGAGTTCGTACTTGCTTGATCTGAGGATGAGGTAGGGCCTGCCAGGGTAGTTATATCGATTTATAGTTTGCAATTGCGATTTTATATTTTATATAGTTTGCATGATGCATGTGTTTGCTTGACTGGCAGCTGCAGCCTACCTAAACAGCTTCTGGAGTCTCATACAAGCCATGTAACAAATAGCGTAGCACATGGCATTTGAGGCTGATGCCAGGTATGGCAGCGTAGCGCAGAACAAGGCACCAACGTGCCAAGGTGGCACCGCTCTCGTGTCCAGTGGTCGCCATGCAAGGCACTTTCAACCGCCTTGCCTGCCAGTCCATCTCACTCTTCAGGTGCAGACGGCTGTGCCGACATAGCACACAGGAGCGCAGGCGCGCGCTGCTCAGGTAAGCTGCGTTGGCTGTAGGACACTTATTCTCGTCCTCCCTCCGGCGTTACAACCAGAGCCCATCAGTCTGCCTGTGTCGGGCCGCAGTTCCCGCATAGGAAACACGTGCGTCTTATTTTGTGGCCAGGCCACACCTCAAGCGCCTGCCTGCCAGTTATTGCCAACCTCGGGATCTCAGTTGTTGACCACTGCAGTTCTGACCTACACGTCCACCTGGGTCGTGAGCATGCCAGCTTGCGCAGCATTTTCACCCAGCACTCAACCAGCGCTCCTCCAGCAGGCTGAGCGCGAACTCGCTGACTGGCACATGCTCACAAGCCAGCTTAGGGCGTGGCCCCTCTCCAGGGCGCGGCGCTGCAGGCGCTGCCCCGGCCCCAGGCCCGCCGCCGCCCGCGCCTGCTCCGCCCTCGTCACCGTCAGCGCCCGAGACCGAGCGCCCCGCTGCAAACGCTGCGTTCGCGCCCGGCCCGCCGCCGTCCGCAGCTGCCCCATCACCGCCTTCATCCGCGGGCGCTGCGGCCCGCGGCTCGCCAGCGCTGGGGCGCGCCGGTGCGCCCGGGCTGGCGTCAGGGTCGGGACCTCCAGTCGCACCCGCCGCCTCGGCGCAAGCTGCAACGGCGGCCGCCAGCCGCTGCTGCGCAGCTGCAAAGGCGCGCTGCGCCGCAACGCGCGCTGCCAGGCGCGCGTCCAGCTCGGCGGCGGCGGCCGCGGAAGCGGCGGCGGCGGCGGCCGCCGCCGCCTCGCGCTCGGCGGCCTCGCACGCCGCCGCCTCTAGCTGCGCCAGCAGCGCCTGCGCCAACAGCGCGGGCACAGGTCATCAACGTATTACAACATCTTGCAGGTTACCAACAGCCTGCTGTGCCGATGCTGAGCAGACTCCCGTGCCGATGCTGTCGGCACAGATTACCAGCACCTCACCGCTCCTGCAAGGTCTGTTTGTGGTGGTTGCCTGCGGTCCCACACCTGGAGTCCCTTGCCTCTGCTCTGTCAAGAACCCTGGGGCGGAGCGCGCCTGGCGCTCCACGAGCACGGCCTCCTTGGCGGCCAGCGCGGCGGCCTTGGCGGCGGCCGCGGCGCCGAAGCACTCCTGCGCGCGCACGCGCGCGCGCCACGCGCCACCGTCGCCGCCGCGCCCGAACACGCCGAGCGCGTTGGGCTCGAACGCGCGCAGCGCGGCCTCCGCGTCCGCGTTGGCCGCGGCCGCACCCGCCAGCGCCGAGCTGGCGGCCTGCGCAGGCACAGCTGAGCCGTTAGGGTTAGAGCAGACCCAGCTGAGCCGTTAGGGTTAGGGCAGGCACAGCCGAGCCAGTGCGCAGGCACAGCGCAGGCACAGCTGAGACACTGAGCGTCCTGGCGGCGGCGGCACCGCACGGCGCGCTCTCAGACGCCCTTGCTGGAGCGCTGGCCGCACAGGCACTTCGTTGTGGCGCGGCGCACATGCTGTCGCCTTGCTGCAGCCTCGCCTTGGAGCTTGTTTAGTTATGAGCGTCGTTGCTCACCACGTCCACGCGCTCGCGCTGGGGTCCAGCTATGTAGGAAGCCCTGACGTGCAGGCTTCCCGGGGGGCGCACCGCCACGCGCTGCTTGGCGGCGGCCAGGCGGCCCTCGGCCGCGCCGCGCGCGCCCAGCAGCGCCTCGGCGCGGCGCTGCACGGCGCCCAGCGCGCGCTCCGCGTCCGCCGCGGCGCCCGCGGCCGCCGAGGCCGCCGCTGCGGCCGCGCCCAGCCGGGCGTCCTCCTCCTCGGCTGCCCTGCGAGCGGCGGAAGCAGGGTCGCCGCGACGCGAGCGCTAGTTGTGATGCTGGCGCCCGGCTGCGTCGGTGCGCCCCGCAGGGCCCTGCATCGGCGCGGCCGCGCCCTGCGGCCGCAGCGCGGCGCATAGATCGCGCCCGGCCGCTCCAGGGTTGATGACAACCCTGTATGATGGCTTTCGCCTGCGGCCGGCCGCCGGGCGCACCGTAGCACCACGGCAAACAGCAGCAGCGAGGCACCAGCCCGCAGAGAACCCTCCCTTCCAGACGCGCACCCCGTGCGCTGGGCGCACCGCAGCGCCGCCTGCAGCGCGGGCAGCAGGCCTGGGTCCACGGTGCTGGCGGGCGCCGCCCGTGCCGGCTCGGCGCCGGCGCCGGCGCCGGCCGGGGCGCCGCCGGGCGCGCCGGCCTGCAGGCCGCGCAGGCGCTGCTCCGCGGCCGCCGCAGCCGCCGCCATCGCCGCCAGGGGCATCACATCGGCCTGGCGCAACGCGCTAGATAACAGAGCATGCAAGAGCCCGCTTCAACCCGCTAGGGGCACCATGTCTGGCATGCACTCCCCAGGCGCTCGGTAGCCTGGGGCCGAGCGGCAAGTCCTAAAGATAGCACCCTGACTGCGTCTTGTCAGGCTATGGCGGCCGAGAGCACAACCCTGCTCTATCAATCAGCAGTCACTTTGTCACCTCCTTGCTCACCCTAGCATGTCGCCCAGGCCAGGTAATTGCATGCATAGGAAGACTCACTGTGAATGCAGAACTTGGTCTGAAATGCATGCGCGCTTGCGATGTTTCGCTCGTCAGACTGCGCAGAGGTGGGCGGTGCGGGGCCCCCTGCTCACCGTGGCCACAGCGGCAGGGCTGTCGGGCATCGCCTCGCGGTCGCCGGCCTCGTCTAGCGCGATGTCGGCAGCGGGCCTCTCGAGCGCGCCGCCCTCCACACACCCCGCCTCCTGGCCCAACACAAACCTCGTTCCATGCACCAGCACGCCATGCAGCACTGCCTCCTGGAGGCAGTCTGAGGTTCCTTGAGCACCGTTCGACCCCCGATCAGCCTTCCTGTCCAGAGGACGACCTCAAACCTATACAGCATGCAGCACTGCCTGCGGTCCTCACGCAGCTCCTCTGCACGCAGTCTGGTCATGGAGGCTGCAGTGTCGACGCGGGCCTCAGCCCTCAGCCGCCCAACATAAAAGCCGGCTTGCATCCGGCTCTGCCTCTACCTGGCTCTCTGCTAAAGCACAGAGGAAGCTGAAGAATTGCGACACGCGCACCTGCGCCGCCTGCTGCAGGCCGTCGCCATCCGGGCTCTGCAGGCCGGCGCCCAGGCCGCCCTCGACCGTGGCGGACGAGTCGCCGCTCCAGGGCGACAGCGCGTCGCTGCCTGTGCGGGTCAGCGTCCGCTGGAGCATGTGCATGCAGACATGATGCAAATGCGGGATAACAGTTTCATAAAGGTTTCCTTTTCTGAAGCCAGGCGAAAACCGAGCCTTAGTCTGATGGCGCACCAGCGTAGGACACAATCCGCATCGGCAGTGCTCCAGAAGAGGAGCGGGGGCACATGCATGCAAGCTGGTTGCGAGCGCAAGCCTCCATTAGCCAGCAAATTGCATGTCAAGCGACCCATTCACCCTTCCAGAGTCAGTGCCTGGATGGGCAGGTACACGCAGTGGATGACGATACCGGTGAAACGAGCAGCTGTGCGGGGTGCCTGGGCTGCGCGCGCACCGGCGCCCAGCAGCCGCTCCGCGCAGCCCAGCCTCTGATGCAGGCTCTGCGCGACGGACACAGGCGTCCCCGCCAGGCCCTCCGGCGGCGCTGACGCGGCGCGCATGGGGCTCTGCCGCGCAAGCGCTGCACTCAGGCTCCTACTCGGCGAACGCTCCGGGTCGGAGCGCAGTAGGAGACTGCACTGCGGTGTGTCGGGGCTACACACAGGTGCGCCTCACGGGCCCCGCTGGCCCGTCCTGGGGCGCTCCACGAGGGACCCGGGTGCATGCTGAGGCAAACTGCCAGCTGCCACAAGGGTTGAGCTTTTCCCGGCCTTTTGTGCAAGGCTGCGCGGTTGTACGGCAGCCCTCTGGCGTCCGCGGCCCGGGTTTGTTGTTTCTGCAGCACCCTGACTTGCAACACGCTGACAGGGGCAGCGCAAGGGGCTGGTGTTTGCCATGCTCGGCAGGAACAGAGAACTTTGAGTTGCATGATCTGCCTGTCACAATTAAAGCACGGACTGGTCATTCACTCCATGGCGGTATACCCAGAGCATGCAGGGGATGCACGATTTGACACATAAGCCCGCCACATCTGGTTTTGAGCCGCCAAGCTCGGGCTGAGCTCGGGCGCGAGCGCATGCCAGTGCTCAGGCGGCAGGCAGTGGCAGGTGAGCCGCGGCCCAAAACGGGCGCGCACGGGCAGCGCGGGCGCCGGCGCGCGCACGGCGGCGGCGTCGCGCGCGCCGCGCAGCTCGGCCTCCAGGCGCGAGCGCTCCTCCTCCGCGCGCCCCAGCAGCAGCGCCGCCACCTCCAGGTCCTGCGCGCGCTGCAAATCCTCAGGCCCTGCATACATATAACCCCGCTCCCCCGGGGCGCAGCTCGGCCTCCAGGCGCGAGCGCTCCTCCTCCGCGCGCCCCAGCAGCAGCGCCGCCACCTCCAGGTCCTGCGCGCGCGGCGCACAACCCTCAGGCCCTGTATAACCCTGCAACCCTGCGCCGACCCACACAGCCCCAGCTGCAGGACCCGGGGTCCTGTGGTTCCCCAGCGCGGCTCACATCTTGGTCATGGAATGCAGCGCGTCGCGCCGGGTAGGGAGCGCTGAGCTGCTCTGAGAGGCTCGGGGACTAAGCCTAAGCAAAAGGCGGAGGCAACTGCCAGGCCTTGGTCTGAGACCGGGCATCTGTCACCAGTGACACTTGCGCGGCTGCCTGGCTGGACAGAGGGGGGACGCTGGGCATGCTGGTCAGGGCTAGGGATTCTAGAAATCTGCTCAGGCAAGACGGAGAGGGCCGGGAAAGTGCGGGCTGCTCAGCCGCGCCGGCGACGGGACACCCAGCCTCTGTTACACGCGCGGGCGCGGGCGCCGTGGGTTGCGGCCTTCATCAAATGTTGGTGCGAACGCACGCGCGAAGCGCAAGAGCAAACCCCATGCAGTACGAAATCAGCAGCAGCAAAAGCTGGTATGTACACAGCGAGCCACGACGCCTGACTTGCGGAACTAAAAGCGAACAGTGCAAGGCCCCTCTGGCAATGGCAGGCAGGGACACAGCCTACATCCTCATGATCCAGAGCACCCACACGTCAGATTCGGGGCAGCACTGACATGTTTGTAGAAAGGCACGGGTGAGCCGTGCGTGCATGGGCAGATGCAGCCCTGCCTAAGCAAGACGGCGCCCAGAGCTCCTCACCAAAAGGCAACATGCAACGGTTGTTGGGTTGCATAGACACCAGCTCTAGTTCAGCAAATCGGCAAGCGGAACCGACAAAGCAGACGCGCAATGCTGCAGAAAAATCTGGGCATGGAAACTGTATCAGCAGCTTCAAGTACAAGGTGCAGCATTGGAGGCCAGGCAGTGCTCAAGCGCACCATAGCGGGCCATGCCAATGCCTGCAAAACATAACGGAGCGCCCAAGCCCCAAGCATGTGCAAACAGGCTGATCTTGGTGCCCATCTGGCAGATGCGAGGCGCCTTACAGACCAGGCAAACCCAGTGAGCAATCATAGGGCTGATGCGGACCTGTGGCGGGACTGCAAGCAGACGCAGCAACTCTGCGATTTGCAGTGCCATCAAATGCACAGGGTTGCTTCCAGCAACAGGATTAAGGTCCTCCAGCTTGTCCTTAATGCGACGTGGCCAAGGTACAAAACGTGACTGACATGATGGTCAGCCTGAGCTCATCAGGACGCACGGCTTTT
>JAABUQ010009606.1_pt1 | contig 13023 bp, 9 predicted proteins | sample 5560001 | NCBI WGS metagenome assembly JAABUQ01 (sample SAMN10711888, study PRJNA513371) | rock metagenome | isolation source: Antarctica rocks | place: Antarctica: Victoria Land, Finger Mt nord | collected 2015-12-18 | reverse complement strand
CGCCTCCAAATCGGTGCGCGATAGGCTCGGAAGGTTGTGGGGTGTTGCCATGTGCCAAGCGAATCGTACTCGCCCGCTTCAGGGAAGCCCTAAAATGCAATCAACCCCGGGGTTTTGCCCCGGTTACACCGGCAAGCTCGCCGACACGTTACCAAGCTTCCTTGGTTGGAGAAGGGCCTACCCCGCCGACTCCGCCGGCCGCCGCCCCACCACCACCGGTATGTCCAGGTTCTGCGCCCCACGCCGCACCAACAGCCGCACCGAGTTGCCCGGCGGCGTGGCGGCAATGGCCTTGATGAGGCTGCGTGCGCTGTCCACCCGGTCCCCGTTCACGAACACCACGACATCCCCCGGCCGCAGCCCGGCCTTCGCCGCCGGTCCCGTACGGTCAATGCCGGCAATGGCCACCCCGGCGCTCGTGGTCCGGCTGACGCCGCCCAGGCCGCCCTGCACGTCCTGCACCGACACGCCCAGCCAGCCCCGGTCTATGTGCCCCTTGTCCCGCAGGTCCGCCACGATCCGCTGCGCGATCTCGGCCGGCACCGCGAAGCCGATGCCGACCGAACCGCCGGTGGGCGACACGATGGCGGTGTTCACCGCCACGACCTCGCCGTTCATGTTGAAGGTAGGGCCGCCGGAGTTGCCGGGGTTGATCGGCGCGTCAATCTGGATAAAGTCGTCGAACGGACCGGCGCCGATGTCCCGCCCGCGCGCCGAGATGATGCCGGCGGTGACCGAGGTGCCGACCCCGAACGGGTTGCCCGCCGCCAGTATCCAGTCGCCCACCTGCACCGCGTTGCTGTCGCCCCAAGTGACGTAGGGCAGCGGCGTCGGGCTGTTGACCCGGATGACCGCAATGTCCGTGAGGTCATCGGAGCCGATCAGCCGCGCCGCCAGCTCGGTCCCGTCCGACAGGGCGACAGTGATCTTGTCGGCGCGTCCGACCACGTGGTTGTTGGTGACGATCAGGCCGCTGGCGTCAATGATGAAGCCCGAGCCTGCGCCCAGCACCTGTTCCCGCCGGTTGCGGAAGCGCTCGCGGAACTGGCGCTCGAACGGGGTGCCGCGCAGCTCCGGCGGCATGGCGGCGGGGGTCTCGGACGGCGCCTGGCTCTCGGTGACGGTGATGTTCACCACGGCCGGGACGACGCGCCGGACCAGCGGGGCGAAAGTGGCCGGTGCGCCGCCGCCCATCAAACCCTGCGCACGGGACGGCCCGGCGCTGCAAGCGGAGAGCGTCAAGGCGGCGGCGAACAGGACGATGCGCGGGGTGAGGCGGCTCATTGACTGGTGGGCTCCTGTCGGGGTCGCGCGCATCGGACGGGGTTCAGCATGATACAGCGCCGTCCCCACGGGAAGCCTCTTCTCCCTCTCCCTCCGGGAGAGGGTTGGGGTGAGGGGGTCTTGGCTGCGGAGCGGGGAGCGTCACGCGCTGAAGTGCTGCAGTCCCGTGATGGCCACAAGCCGCCCTTGCCCGCCCCCTCACCCCGGCCCTCTCCCGGAGGGAGAGGGAGCAGGAAGCGCCTCCCCCGGACGTTCGGGCCAGTCGTGCCGCGGATAGCGCCCGCGCATGTCCTTGCGCGCATCCGCCCAGGCGCCGCGCCAGAATCCCGCGAGGTCCCCCGTGATGGCGATGGGCCGCCCGGCCGGGGACAGCAGCGCCAGTTGCAGCGGCACCCGCCCGCCCGCCAGCACCGGCGACGCAGCCAGGCCATAGAACGCCTGCGCCCGCGCCGACGCCACCGGCACCGGCCCGGCATAGTCCACCGCCGCCCGCCCGCCCGGCAATTGCAGGTGCGTCGGCAGGTCGCGGTCCAGCCGCGCCGCACGCTCCCACCCCAGCAGGCCGCGCAGGATGGAGGCTAGGTCCAGCGCCGCCACGTCGGCCAGGTGGGATATGCCGTGCAGGTGGGGCGCCAGCCAGTCCTGCAATCCGGCGGCCAGGGCCTCGTCGGACAGGTCCGGCGTGTCCGGGTCGAGGCCGCGCAGCAGGGCGGTGCGGGCCTGCAGCGCGCGGGCCGCATCGGTCCAGGGCAGTGCGTCCATCCGGCGCCCGACCGCCCCCGCCAGCACGGCGGCGGTGTCCGCCGGGTCGGCCGGCACGGTGCGGTCGTCCAGCACCAGCGCGCCCAGCCGGCGGCGGCGGCGCGACAGCACGGCGCCGCTGACTGGGTCGAAGGCGTTCTCGACGGTTTCCGTCACCTGCGCGGCGATGGAGGGCGGCAGCGCCGCCGGGTCCAGTGGTGCTGCGAGACGGATGCGTGCGGATGCCTTCAGGTCCAGGCTGGCGACGGCCAGCAGCGACGCCTTGGCCAGGGGATCGGTGACCGGCAGCCGCGCCCCGCCGCCGCCGGACAGGCGGAACGACCCGATCTCGCCCCGGCGCTGCGCGATGCGGTCCGGGAAGGCGGCGGCCAGCAGCGCGCCGGGGTCGCCGGACGCCTCCGCGCCGACTCGCAGGCGGCGCTGATATGCCGTGGCCTGGCGCCGGATGCGGCTCAGTGCGCCGCGGTCCACGTCGCCGCCGCCGCTGGCCAGCGCATCCAGGCGGAGCTGCACGTCCGCCGGGGCGTCGCGCCCGCGCAGGGGATCGCGCTCCTCCAGCAGCGCCGCCAGCTCCGCCGCGCGGGCGGCCTGGCCCGGCCCATCGGCGGCCAGCATCATCGCGGCGAGGCGGGGATGCGCTCCGAGCGCGGCCATGCGGTTGCCGAGCGGCGTGATCCGCCCGTCGCCATCCAGCGCTCCCAGCCCGGTCAGCAGCGCGCCTGCCGCGGCCAGCGCCCCGGGCGGCGGCGGATCGGGGAAGGGCAGGGCGGCGGGCGGGGTGCCCCAGGCGGCGCAGTCCAGCAGCAGGCCGGACAGCTCGGCCTCCAGGATGTCGGGGCGGTCATAGGGCTGCAGGCCGCGGTGCAGCGCCGGGGTCCATAGCCGGATGGCGACGCCCGGCCCTTCCCGGCCCGCCCGGCCCGTGCGCTGGTCGGCGGCGGCGCGGCTGATCCGCAGCGTCGCCAGCCGGGTCAGTCCGGTGGCCGCATCCAGCCGCGGCGACCGGCGCCAGCCGCCGTCCACGACGATGCGGACGCCGGGCACGGTCAAGGAGGTTTCGGCGATGCTGGTCGCAAGCACGACGCGGCGCCCCTCGGCAGGACGCAGCGCCCGGTCCTGCTCGGCCGGCGGCAGGTCGCCGTGCAGCGGCAACACCAGGGCGCCGCAGCCCGACAGCGCCGCCTCAGCCCGCCGTATCTCGCCCATGCCCGGCAGGAAGGCCAGCACGTCGCCCTCATGCGCCGCCAGCGCCGCCCGTACGGCGCGGGCCAGGGCGTCCGGCAGGTCGCGCACGTCGGCCACGTCGCGGGCGGCGTGCTCGACCGTCACGGGGAACATGCGCCCGGCGCTCTCGATCACCGGGGCGTCCAGCAGCGCCGACAGCCGCGCGCCGTCCAGCGTCGCCGACATGGCGAGCAGCCGCAGCTCCGGACGCAGCACCCGTTGCAGGTCGAGGCACAGCGCCATCGCCAGGTCGGCTTCCAACGCGCGCTCGTGCACCTCGTCCAGCAGCACGGCGGCGACGCCGTCCAGCGTGGGGTCGCCGTGCAGGCGGCGGACCAGCAGGCCCTCGGTCACGACCTCGATCCGGGTGGCGCCGGACACGGCGCTGTCCAGGCGGGTGCGGTAGCCGACGCGCTGGCCGACCGGCTCCCCGAGCAGCGAGGCCATGCGCGTCGCCGCGGCGCGGGCGGCCAGGCGACGCGGCTCCAGCACCAGGATGCGGCCGTCGCCGCGCCAGGGAGCGTCCAGCAGCGCCAGCGGCACCAGCGTGGTCTTTCCGGCGCCGGGCGGGGCGACGAGCACGGCGTTGCCGCCCCGCTCCAGGGCAGCGAGCAGGGCCGGCAGGGCATCGGCAACGGGAAGGTCTGGCAGCATGGCGGCACCGCGTAGCCCGGCGCGGCCCGGATGCGAAGTGGCACTTAGCCACGGAACGCCCTTATATGCGGCGTGACGCGAGGACTCCGCATGATCCGACTTGCAGTGCTGCTGCCCCTTGCCGTGCTGGCGGCGATGCCGGCCCGGGCCGGGGAAAGCGCTGCGGTCCGCAGCAGCCGCGCCATCGTGACGCTGGTGTCGGACACGGACGCGGTCCGGGCCGGGCAGCCCTTGCGCCTGGGCCTGCGTATGCGCCTGGCGCCGGGCTGGCACACCTATTGGCGCAACCCCGGAGACGCCGGCGTACCGCCCGAGCTGACGCTGACCTTGCCGGCCGGAGCCACGGCCGGCGACCTGCAATGGCCCACCCCGGTGCGACTCCCCGAGGGTCCGCTGATGACCTACGGCTACACCGGGGAGGTTCTGCTGCCGGTCGCCGTCACCCCCGGCCCTGACCCGCTGCATGTCGAGGCGTCCGCGACCTGGCTGGTGTGCGAGAAGATCTGCGTGCCGGAGGAGGGACGCTTCACCCTGGACCTGCCGCCGGGCGTCCCGGCGCCGTCCGCGCAGGCGCCGCTGTTCGCCGCCGCCGATGCGCGGATGCCGCGTCCCTCGCCGTTCCCGGCGACGGTCGCGCCGGACGGCACGCTGACGCTGCGCGGCGCCGGGCTGTCGGCCACGACGGTTCGGGAGGCCTGGTTCTTCCCGGGCGCCGAAGGGGCTGTCGAGAACGCTGCGCCGCAGCGGCTGGCTGCGGGTGACGGCGAGGTTTCCCTGGCGGTGAAGCTGGGCCAAGCCGATGCGGCTGGCCTAGCCGGGACGGTGGTGCTGCGTGACCCCGGCGGGCAGGAAACCTACCTCGACATCGCGGCGAAGCCTGGTACGGCCCCGTCTGCCGCCGCCACGGTGCCGTTGGCGCAAACGCTGTTGCTGGCGCTGCTGGGCGGCCTGCTGCTGAACCTGATGCCCTGCGTGTTCCCGGTGCTCGCGATGAAGGCGATGGCGCTGGCCCGCATGTCCGGCGCGGCGCTGGGCGAGGTGCGGCGGCACGCCCTGTCCTACACTGCCGGCGTTATGGTGGCGTTCGGCGCGCTGGGCGGCGCTTTGCTGGCCCTGCGGGCGGCGGGCGAAGTGGCGGGATGGGGATTCCAGTTCCAGTCCCCTGCCTTCGTCGCGGCGATGGCCTGGGTGCTGTTCGGGGTGGGGCTGAACTTGTCCGGTGTGTTCCAGGTCGGGGGGCGGCTGACCGGTGCGGGCCAGGGACTGGCGTCACGCGGCGGCCATGCCGGCAGCTTCGCCACCGGGGCGTTGGCGGTGCTGGTGGCGACCCCGTGCACCGCGCCGTTCATGGGCGCCGCCATTGCAGCGGCGCTGGCGGCCCCGGCTCCGTTGACGCTAGCGGTGTTCGGGGCGATGGGGCTAGGCCTGGCCGCGCCCTATGCCCTGCTGGCATTGCTGCCCGGCGCGGCGCGGCTGCTGCCCCGGCCCGGCGCCTGGATGGACGTGCTGCGCGGCGTGCTGGCGTTTCCGATGTATGCCGCCGCGGCCTGGCTGGTCTGGGTCATAAGCCAGCAGGCCGGGCCGGACGGCGTGCTGGCGGCGCTGGGCGGCCTATTGCTGGTGGGCTTCGCCGCCTGGTCCTACGGGCTGACGCAGGCATCCAATGGCCGCTGGCTAGGCCTTGGCACTGCGCTTGCCGCCGTGGCGCTCGCCGCCGCCCTGCTGCCGGCCTTGAACTCGGCGCCCGCAGCCCAGGCCCAGGCCGCGCCGGGTGAGGGGATCGAGCCATATACCCCCGCCCGCCTGGCCAGCCTGCGTGCGGACGGGCGGCCGGTGTTCGTCAACATGACCGCGGCTTGGTGCGTGTCCTGCCTGGTCAACGAGCGCGTCGCCCTGGCCCCCTCCGCCGTACGGGACGCCTTCGCCACTCACCGTGTGGCCTACCTGAAGGGCGACTGGACCCGCGGCGACCCGGCCATCACCGCCTTCCTGCGCGAGCATAACCGCGACGGCGTGCCGCTTTATGTCTTCTACCCCGCGGGGTCCGGGGCACCCATCGTGCTGCCGCAGATACTGACCGAGGCTGCCGTCCTGGAGCAGCTTGACAGGGCCGGGAGCTGATTCCGTATTGCTTCCTGGCGCCATTGGCCACGAAGCGTCGTTGCCATCATCCTCCCGGCTGTCCACGGCTCCTCCGGGCCGCCACCCTGGCTTCACAGGCCCAGATGACCCATCTTTGCGTCGTCCCCCCACAGGAGACCGGACCTAATGCGCGTGCTTGCTGTTCCCGTCCTTTGCGTCCTGGCGTTGCAGGGTTGCGTCGCGTCGTCCGCCCCAGCGCATCCGCCGGTGCCGCCGGTGCTGGCCGAGGATGTGCCGGCCCCGCCTGAGCCTCGTGTCGCCCTTATTTGGCAACCGGGCCACTACGACTGGACCGGCAGCGACTACAAGTGGGTCCCCCGGCGTATGGGTCGAGCGGGCAGGCCACGGCACGTTGTGGCAGGACGGCTACTGGCAGCGCAACGGCGGTATAGAGGTCTGGCTTCCCGCGCACTGGATATGAGGCTCGCCCGGCCGGAAAACGCTCCCAGCCGGGCCAAAGGCAGGTGTGGACGTCAGCGGGCCGGGGTTGAAGGCTGGCCTTCTCCAGAGCCTGCGTCGTCCGGGCCAGCATTGCCCTGGGCGGTGCTGCCGGCGGCGGACTGTTGGCCGGCAGGCTGCGAGCCGGTGCCCGGCGTCGCGTCGGCCTGAGGCGGGGCAACCGGAACCGGCGAGGCCGGGGGCTGCTGTCCCTGCTGCGGCTCCTGCTTGCTCAGCGGGATAATGATTGGCTGTGCCGCAGCGGGCGCCGCCATTAAAAGTGCTGCCAGGGCAGAAAATCGCATGTTCATCGGTGCACTCCAGGATTTGGAACGTCGCTGTTATAGGCCGGCCGTCACGGGGCGGACCGGAAGGTCCGGACGCCGTTCTGGTCAGTCGTATAAGTGCCGATGATCGGCCGGCGTTCCCTGGCCCGGTCCGGCGCAGGCTCGGGCGGCGCAGCTTGCGATGGCTCCTGAACCGGAGACAGGTAAAGCGCCTCCTGCCCGCTGGGCGGCAAGCCGTGCTCGCGGGTGTCGGAGGACTGGTTGGAACGGCTGGCGGACCGGGGCGATGCAGAGTTTCGTCCGGAGGAGGTTGCCTCCCTCGACCGGCCTTCGGCCTGCCGCGCTTCCCGCCTTGGGCGGGGCGGGGCGGGGTTGGATTGGGCTGTGGAGGCCGAGGCAGGGCGTTGCGACTCCCCGGGGTTTTGCAGTGCCGTGCTGTCCGGCCCGCCCTTGTCAGCCGATGGGACGCCTGCAGCGCCCGCTGGCGGCTGGACCGGAACTTGCGCCGGCGTTGCCATCGCGGCGCGCCCTGGCGGCTCTGCGGCAGGGACAGCCGCACTGCCGGACGGGACGTTCGGGTTGGACGCTGGCACGCCGTTCTGAGCTACATACGGAACGGCCTGGATCGGCACGGGGATCCCTGCGGGCGGCGTTCCAGGCTGCGCCGCCGTTTGCAACGAGACGGCAGACCCGCCCGGCCACCCGTAACGCCCGATCAGGACGCCCACTGCGACGGAGGCAGCCATCGCCAGGCCAACGCCAATCCAGGCCACGGACGACCTCCGCCGAGCCGTGTCTGCCGCGCGGACCGGTGGGCCTGACAGCGCCGGCCGGAGCACGGGAGCCTGGACCGGTTCAGGGGGCGGCGGGATGGGCACACGCATCGGGGCAGAAAGCAGCGGACCGGACGGAGCAAGGCTGGGTGGAACGAGGTGCGGACGGGACGGAGGCAGCGGCACCGCGGCTGGCGTGCCCGACTCCAAGGGGGCCTCATCCAGCAGCGCGACCGGCATCTCCGGCAACCCGGCAGTCAGGGTGATCACCGGGCTGGCGGCCAGGCGCGTGCGTAGGGGCGTCATCTCGTCATCATGCAAGTCGGGCATGCCCGTTTGCCCAGCCAGCACGAGGCGCAACACCGGCGCCGACCTGCACGCGAATTGCAGGTAGCGCAAGGCGGTCCGGTGCAGCAGTTCCCCGCCCTCGACCAGGAGCGCAACCGCCTCGTTGTCCCCATCGGGAACCGTCAGCGCCTGGAACCCAAGCTCCAGGACCTCATCGTCATGCCCGTCAATGTCCGGACGTTCCGTGATCTGCGCCATCAAGCCGGACAGGCTCAGCCCTCCAGCTGCCAGCGCCGATGCCCGCAGCACGCGGCACCGATGCCGGACGAGCGCGTCCGCCGCCGCATCGAGCAAGGCTGGCATGCCGCTGTCGCCAGCCACCACGGCATCGCCGCCGCCGAGCACCCGGTCCAAGATCCGGCGCAGCGCCTCAGCCTCTGGTAGGGGCAGTTCGATGCTATGCGTATCCACGGCTCTCCCCTCGCTTAGCGACCACGGGTAAAGAATTCATTAACATCGCCGCAGGCCAATCACCAGGCCCGCACGCCGGGCAGATAGTGTCCGGGCCGGACGCAAAAAAGGGACAGTGGCATCGCAACTGGCTAAATGTGCCGTCGTTGGCGCCGTGACAACCAATTGCCTTTCAAAGACTTCGCCAGCCCTCTGCAAGCAGGCCGTCAAGGGCCGGTGCCGGCGACCGGACCCGGCGTCAACTGCCGGGGGCTCGGGCGGGCTGATCCGGTGACGGCTCCGGCCGGGGTGGCGGCGCTGCGGGCTGCCCGGGGACTGACAGGTCCTGTTGCTGAACCGGGGCAGGCGCGGGCGCAGCCTCGGCTGATTGCAGCCAATCGTGCAGGGAGCGGCGGGCCTGGAACTCCAGCTCCACGTTCATGTCGTCCATCATCGCCCGGGTCATGTCATAGAGTGCGGCCGGCAGCTCGGCGCTTCGGGGCAGGCTGGCCTGGCGGGTGACCCGCGCCTCCGCGTAGGCTGCGCGTCCGCCATCCGGACGGAGGACGTCGAGATGGACCGCCATCACGCCGGACAGGCCATCGCCCGCCTGGGTGATGCTGGCCTGGTCAACGACGAACACCGCCCGGCCCGTGGCACCGCCAGCGCCGATGCGGTCCAGCGCCATCCGCCGCAGCGTTTGGCCCGGCGGCGCCGGGTTCACCGCATCCAGCGGCCCCGGCGGCGGCGCATCCGGCACATCCACGGTAGCCACGTTCAGCCGCAACGGCATCAGGTAATCGTAGTGCAGCGCCGGGAACTCCGTCCGCTGCGCCAGGTCGTCGCCGCCGCAGGCCGCCAGCAGCAGCGGCAGCAGCAGCGCGGTCCGGCGCAGCATCCTACCCGCCCGCCGCCTGCCCATGAACCTCGTCGCGGCCAAACCGGAAATCCAGGTTGCAGAACTCGCACGTCATGACGATGTCGCCGCCCACCGCCATGTGGTCCAGGTCGTCCTTGGGGAATGTCTCAAGGATGCCGGACAGCCGGGCGCGGGAGCAGCGGCAGCCATAGGCCAAGGCGCGGTTGCGGTCGGCTGCCACCCCTTCCGTCCCGAACAGGTTGAACAGCAGCCGGTCCGGCTGCAGCGTGTCGTCCAGCAGCTCGGACTCCTTGAGCGTCGCTGCCAGCGCCGTCGCGGTGCGCCAGCTTTCGGCCTGGGCGTCGTCGTCCATCTCCGGGTCCAGCCCGCCTTCGCGCGCCACGCGCTCCAGGATCAGGGCGCCGGCCCGCCAGCCCAGGGGCGTCTTGGCGCAGGCCAGGCGGACGGTGCACTGGAGCTGCTCGCTGGTCTCGAAATAGTGCAGCGCCATGTCGGCCAGGCTGTCGCCCTCGATGCTGACGATGCCCTGGTGCCGTTCGCGGTCCGGACCCTGGTCCACGCTGAACGCCAGGTAACCGTGGCCGAGCAGGGCGGCGGCGGAGGGACTCTCCCCGGCGGCCAGCAGGGTGGCCAGCTTGTCCGCGTCTGCGCGGGCGTAGCCGCGGAGCGCCCCGGATTCCGTGCAGTCCGCCAGCAGCATCGGCAGCGCACCGTCGCCTTTGGCCTGCAGGCTGAACGAGCCGCGGAACTTCAGCGCCGTCGCCAGCGCCGCCGTCAGCGCCAGGGCCTGGCCGGTCAGCGCCGTCACGACGGGGTGGTTATGGTGCCGGGTCAGCAGTGCGTCGGCTAGCGGACCGAGCCGCACCAGGCGTCCCCGCACTGGGCGGCCCGGCAGGAAAAAGGGCGTGATGCCTCGCGGTACCACGATGTCGGGCACGTCGGGCCGGGCGCTGTCCAGGAAGGCAGGATTCGTTGTCATCGTCTCTATGTAGGGAGAAGGGATGCGGAGGTGAACCTGTCCGGGCCTGGCGGGGTGCCGTAGGGTGCATCCGATGAAGGATTCGGCCATGCGGCGATGGGGTCTGGTGGCGGCGGTGTCGCTGTCGCGGGTGGCGTTCGGCTATCAGTTCCAATCCCTCGCAAGCCTCGGGCCGGAGCTGCTGCAACGGTTCGGGCTGGGTTATGCCGAGCTGGGCGGGTTGATCGGCCTGTATATGGCGCCGGGCATCCTGGTCGCGCTGCCCGGCGGTCTGCTCGGCCGCCGCTATGGGGAGCGGCTGGTGGTCGGCGGCGGTTTGGCGCTGATGACGCTTGGCGCGGCGGTATGCGCCGGGGCCGGCGGACCCTCGGGTATCGGCGCCGGGCGGGTGGTGGCGGGGGCAGGGGCCGTGATGCTGGTGGTGATGCAGGGCAAGATGATCGGCGACCGCTTTCCCGGCCGGTCGTTCCTGCCGGTCATGGGCCTGGTGGTCGGCGCCTTCCCGGTCGGCGTCGGGCTGGTGGAGCTGACGCACGGTCCGGTCGTGCGCGCCCTGGGCTGGCCCGGCATGTTCGTCGTTGGCGCCGGGATCGCCGCCCTGTCGCTGGCGCTGTTCCTGGTCAGCAGCGAGCGGGCGCATCCCGGCGCCGGCGCGGCCTGGGCGCTGCCGTCCCGGCGGGAATGCGGGCTGGTCGCGGTCGCCGGAGTGGTGTGGACGGCTTACAACGCCGGGTATTACGGGTTCCTGTCCTACATGCCCTCCGTGCTGGCGTCGCGTGGGCATCCGCCGGGGATGCTGGCGCTGGTGCTGACGTTGGCGACCTGGCTGAACCTGCCCGCGACCGTGTTGGGCGGCGCGCTGGCCGCGCGGTTCGGCAACCGTCCGGTGTTCCTGGCGGGGACGGTGGCCGGGATCGTTGCGGTCGCCGGGCCTGCGGTGCTGGACTGGCCGCTGCTATGGGGCACGCTGTTCGGGACCGTCGCATCCCTGCACGCGGGCGTCATCATCGGCGTCGGCACCCTGTCGGCGCGGCCGGAGAACCGCGCGGTCGGGATGGGGCTGTTCTACATGATCTACTATGCCGGCGGGGCGCTGCTGCCGGCGATGTGCGGACGGGCGGCGGACCTGCTGGGCGACCCGGCCGGAGCGCTGATCGCCGCGGCGGCGCTGTCAGCAGTGGCGATCCCTGCCTTCATGCTGCATGGATTCCTGTCGCGGAGGGCGGCATGAGGTTTGGCACGGGTCGGCCAAATCAGCCCTGGTTCGGGACACGACAGCCGGGGACCAGGGATTGAGCGGCATTAGGCCCATCCGCCACGGCGACGCGGACGCCGTCGCCACGCTGATCCGTCTCGCCTTTGCCGCCACCCCGGTCCCGCTCGATCCCGCGCCGAGCGCCCTGCGCGAAACCGGGGACAGCATACGCGCCCACTTGGCCGACGGCGGCGGCGCGCTGGTGGAGGGGCCGGCCGCCTGCGTCCTATGGTCGCAGCGGGACGGCGGCCTCTATGTCGGCCGGCTGGCCACCCACCCGGCCCATCGCGGCCATGGCCTGGGCGGGCTGCTGATGGCAGCGGCCGAGGCGGAGGCCCGGCGCCGCGGCCTGCTGCGCCTGCACCTCGGCGTCCGCCTGGCGCTCGCGGGCAACCGCCGCTTGTTTGCGCGGCTGGGCTTCACCGAGACCCGCCTGCGGACGCATGACGGCTACCCCGCGCCGACCTGGACCGAGGCGGAGCGTTGGCTCACGGCACCACCGACAGGAATAGGAACACCGCCAGGATGACGAGATGGACGACGCCCTGCAGCACCGTCGTGCGGCCGGTTCCCAGCGTCACCACACCGGCGAGCAGCGTCAGCGCCAGCAGCACCGTCTCCTTCGGCTCCAATCCTAGAGTCAGCGGGATTCCCAGCCCGATGGAAACCATCGCCACCGCGGGGATCGTCAGCCCGATGCTGGCCAGCGCCGAGCCGAGCGCCAGGTTCAGGCTGGTCTGCAGCCGGTTGTCGCGCGCCGCCCGCACCGCCGCCACCGCCTCCGGCAGCAGGACCAGCGCCGCGATTACCACGCCGATGACCGCCTTGGGTGCCCCGGCCCAGGCGATGCCGGCCTCCATCGCCGGGGATAAGGCCTTCGCCAGGCCGACCACGGCGACGAGCGACACGACCAGCAGCCCGGCGCTGGCCAGGGCCTGCTGCTTGGACGGCGGCGGGCCGTGGTCCTCCACCTCGTCCGGCAGGAAGTCGCCGGGGCTGCGAACCGTCTGCTCGAACACGAAGGCGCCGTACAGCAGCAGGGACACCACGCCGACGAAGCCGAGTTGCGCCGGGGTGTAAACCGGCCCCGGCGTGCTGATGGTGTAGTTCGGCAGCACCAGCGTCAGCACGGTCAGCGCCGCCAGGACCGCCAGCGCCGCGCTGGCGCCCTGCACCTGGAAACCCTGGCGCCCATGCCGGACCCCGCCCATCACCAGGCAGGCGCCGACCACGCCGTTGCACACCAGGATGACGGCGGCAAACACGGTGTCCCGCGCCAGCGCCGCCTTGCCTGCCCCGCCGGACAGCATGACGGACACGATCAGCGCAACCTCGATCACCGTGACGGCGATGGCGAGGACGAGGGTTCCGAAGGGTTCGCCGACACGGTGTGCGACCAGCTCGGCATGGAACACGGCGGCGAACACGGTGGCGATCAGGGCAGCCGCGGCGGCGATGGCCAAGGCCGTGCCGAAACCGAGTAATACCAACCGCCGAAAGTTCTGACCCGCCCAGGGTTCCCAAGTTCGTCTGGATGTGAGTCCATAGGTCCTGTGTTCGATTCGGAGTGGGCCTATGGCATCGGTTGGGATCACGCGCGACGACCT
>JAABUQ010009605.1_pt1 | contig 13024 bp, 13 predicted proteins | sample 5560001 | NCBI WGS metagenome assembly JAABUQ01 (sample SAMN10711888, study PRJNA513371) | rock metagenome | isolation source: Antarctica rocks | place: Antarctica: Victoria Land, Finger Mt nord | collected 2015-12-18 | reverse complement strand
AACCACGTCACCACCCGCACGGCGCTCGCCGTAGTGGCAGCGCAGCCGACGCCCGTGAAGCGGGTGCCACCGGTAGTGGACGACGACCTCTTGTCCGACATGGGCAGAATGACCCAGGCATTGCCCTGTCGAGGAAGAATGCGCTGTTCGCCGGTAGCGACGAGGGCGGGGCAAACTGGGCGGCCATCGCCTCCCTGGTCGAGACCTGCAAGCTGAACGGCGTCGAGCCGCAGGCCTACTTCACCGACCTGCTGACCCGCCTGGTGAACGGATGGCCGCAGGCGCGCATCGTCGAACTCATGCCCTGGCACTGGGCCGCCCCGAAGGGCGGCTGAGCATCGGGCCGCGCGGGCCGGGGTTGATGGAAGGTGGCCGCATGTCTCGCACGAGCACCCACATCCTACGCGTTCGGCTCCGGCCAAGCATCTACCGCGACATCGAGATCCCGAGCGAGAAGTCCCTCTACGACCTCGCCGCGGCCATCGTGCGAGCCTTCGACTTCGACTTCGACCACGCCTTCGGCTTCTTCAGCGAGCTGGGCCGCCACGCCTTCGACTCGCCCGTGCGCTACGAACTCTTCGCCGACCTGGAGGGCGGCGCCGAGTCCGGCAGCGTCAAGCGGACCAAGGTGGCCCAGGCGTTCCCAGCCGTGGGCACCGAAATGCAGTTCCTCTTCGACTACGGCGACGACTGGCGCTTTCGGGTCAAGGTGATCGGGCTGGGGGAGAAGACCCCGAAGGGGCGCTACCCGAAGCTGCTCAAGACCGTCGGCAAAGCCCCGCCGCAATACCCGCCCGACGACGAAGACGAGGAGTGACGGCCGGCCTCAACGGCTCTAACGCATCGTCCACGACCTCCCTCACCGACCTGCTGACCCGCTTGGCCCACGGCTGGCCGCAGACACGCATCAATGAGCCGGTGTCCCGAGTATGGCCCACCGCGAAAGCTACCTGACCGTCAACCCGCAAGGGTCAGGGTGGCGAAGCACCGCTTACCACTTACCGGAGGGTGCTTGAGCGGTTCTATGGCTTCTGGCGTGGCTGGGAGCCGCAGGTGGCGGCCCTGTTCCAGGACGCCACCTTCCTTGGTCCGCGGCGGCGCATGCACCTTTTGCAGGCCGACCTGGCCACGGTCGGATTTTCGGCGCACGCCGTCCGGATGCTGCCGGCGTGTCCCCTGCCCATCCTGCGCGATGCCGCCGAGGCGCTCGGCTCGCTTTACGTGATGGAGGGTTCGACCTTGGGCGGCCGGGTCATTGAGCGGAACGTGGAACGGTGCCTGGGGCTGGATGGCCGGCGCGGCTGCACCTACTTCGCCGGCTACGACACCGATACCGGCAGGATGTGGCGCTCGTTCCTGGCAAGGCTGGACCTGGCACCGGTGGCGGATGCGGAGCGGGTTGCGGACGGGGCCATGGCGACGTTCGAGCGCCTGGCATGGTGGCTTCCCCAGACCTGAACCCAGCTCTCCCATCACTTTTCGTGAAACTAACCTCCTGATAGGGATCTGGGGAGCAAGCGATACCGTTGGCGAATTAGCGGGCGTCCCGTTTCAGGCAGCCATGAGGTGGACTAGGCTTGAAGTCCGTGTGACCGCACCGACCCGGCCGCCAGCCCCACGTATTGAGCAACTATAGGGCGGAAGCTGGACGGTCCTGCCTTTCTCCCGTTAGCCGACGCTCAGCGGCAGGAAGGTGGCGTGGAGCGTCCCACCGTCGAGCGTGAGGCCGCCCGTGGCCGTGTGGCCGATGTCACTGGAAGTGTGCTGCACCGAGATGTCCAGCGTGCCCACCACCTGGTCGTCGATCTGCATTGACGTGTTCACTTCACCAGTGATCCCGCCGTCCGCACCGAACCCAAGATAGCCCGTGATCAAGCTGCCCTGCGCGAGCACGGTCAGGTGCTTTGCACCGCTCACCGTCGGCGTGCCGTCGACCGCGTGCCCGAATGTGGCGTCCCCCTTGTAGCCCATGAGCTCGTATTGCAGGCTTGTGTAGTCGGCCGTCGTCGGTGCCCCACCGCCACTGGCGGCGAAGTGCTGCACGCCTTCGGCGTTGTAGTGAATGAACAAGGCGTCCAATTGGCCCTTCAGATACTGCGGGTCTCCCTCGATGGTTAGCTCGTTCACGGGTAACTGGGGCAAAACCCCGGGCACGCAGTTGCAGCAGAACAAAGGTCAGAGTGGGTCGGTAACTCTACCACCTTGAATATATGCGGCTTTTTTCGTTCTTTTAGTGATATAGATTGGAATGCGGTTCGTCTTTGCCCGGGGTTTTGCCCCAGTTACGTTCACGGGCATGTAGCCGGTGTCGAGAAACGATAGAGCGCCGGGACCGGCCGGCCCAGTGAAGGTCACGAGCGCATCGTCGCTCATGCTCAGATCGAATGGCGAGGGCTGTTGGTCAGCAGCAGTGAGGATGGGGTTCTTGGCCACATGGGCTCCTATTTGTGCGCTGGGATCAGACCTGGCCTGCAGAGTGCGCCTTTCGGCCGGGCCAACTGAGCCGTCGTTAACGTGAACTTAAAGCTTCTACCGCTTACGGAGATAGCTGACTGAAGGGTAACTGGGGCAAAACCCCGGGCACGCAGTTGCAGCAGAACAAAGGTCAGAGTGGGTCGGTAACTCTACCACCTTGAATATATGCGGCTTTTTTCGTTCTTTTAGTGATATAGATTGGAATGCGGTTCGTCTTTGCCCGGGGTTTTGCCCCAGTTACACTGAAGGCAATGCTTCCCAACTCACGCCGGTGTGGGATGAGGGCGCCGCCGTGCTGTTCGAGGTGCCGTCCAACAGGTCAGCAACTCGCGCCGGGCGGCGCATGGGAAAAGGTTGAGGCGCCAATTGGCAATCGCCCCATGCTGCCCGGCAGCAACGCCGAAGGTCGGTTATGAAATCAACTCTCCGTTCCAGCAGTGCGGATCCAGCTCAACTGATCGGGCTCGGCCGCGCTGTTACGACACGGGGCGGTGTCTGTGAAACAAGTTGGGGCGGTGCCAGCCGGCACCGCCCCCTCTTGTTTGCAAGCCGGGCAAGAACGGTTGTCAGGCTTGGCGGCGGCGCATCAGGCCGATGGCGGCCAGGCCAGCGCCGAGCAGCGCCATGGAGGCCGGCTCCGGCACCGCCGCCGCCGCCGCCGCCGCCGCCGTCACCTGTTCCTGTGCGCCCGACAGTAGCGAGAACTGGTAGGTGCCGGGGTTCAGGGTGACGGAGAAGTTGTAAGGCGCGCTGGCGTTAGTGATGGGGACGCTAGGGTTGCCGCCCGTGGACGTGATCGAGGTGTTGAGCGTGTCGGGCGAGAAAACTTGCGTGGTGAAGCCGTTGCCAGACACGGTGAAGCTGGCGTTCACCTGCGCGCTGGAGATTTCACCCGGGTTGGTTGTGGTCGCGATCACGCGGTCATCCCCGTTGAAAGCCAGCGTGAAGGTTTGCGTCGAGGTGGTGCTGACGACGACGTTGAAGCCGGTCGTGGTGCCGGCCGTCGAGGAGGCCGTGCCAGGGGTCGTGATGCGGCCCTCTGCCACGTCGCTCGCGCCAGTGCCGACGCCAGTGATCAGGTTGCCGGTCAACTGCGCGTCACCACGGGCGCCGAAGCTGCTCAGTAGGGCCTGAGTGTAGGTGTTCTCAGCCGGGAACGGGCCGGGGCCGCTGGTCGCCTGCAGGACGTCAGACCCGGCGGTCAGCGGGCTGGCCGGGTTGGCTGCACTGGCCGCGTTGGAAACGGGGGCGGCGCCGGGGTAGCCTGCGCTGTCACGGGTGGTGACGTTGGCGCTGTTCACGGTCACGCCGGATGCCTGCAGGCCCGACAGCGACAGGTTGGTGAAGTTGATGTTGCCGTAGGCATAGGCCGTAGCATGGGCGTTGCTGGCGCTGGCGAGAAGCGCCAGGCCGGTTGTTGCAACGAGAAGGTGGCGAAACATGAACATTGGGTGTCTCCGATTAGCAGCAACGACGCGTGAAGCTACGCTGCAACCCGTAGGCAAAATGCATGCCATTGCTCAGAAGCATTGTGTCCAGCGAGTTTCCAATGCCTTTCATGCTTATCGCTAATGAAGTGTAAACATCTCCGACGCCTCTCAAAGCCAGGCATAGGTTTTAAGCATCCCAAAATAAATTCATAGCAACTGTGTGCGAGAAATTTACTGCAAAACCCAGAATACATAAAAAGGTGTTTTAAAATAAATAAATAGATGAGTGTATGCGCCTAACGTAGTCGATGTGAGGATGCATTCATGCTACTAAGGAAAATGTGTAAAGCCTATCTTACACTCCCCGTTCACCCCGGGTTGCGCGCGTTCGCCCCTGCTCTGAGATAATCTGGGCGGGGACAGCTCCAGCATCATATGCTGCACCGCAGCAACGCCGAATGTTCATTTATGGAAAGCGGTGGATGGTCCTGGCAAAGTCCCCGGACTGCCCCGGATATCCGTCCAAGACGTTGCGCTATCGGTCCTGGGCGGTTTGCCAGACCCGCAGGATTTGCACCACGCCGGTCGCCGGGTCCACCTCGTAAACGATGACTTAGGGCGGCACGGCCGACAGGGGAGTGTCAAAAACCTGGGGCGCTACGCCGCGAGCTGGAGTGCTTGGTGGCCAAGCCGCCCGTCCAGCACTGCGGCTCTGACCTGAAGCACGCGGTGGGCGCCGCGGGGCGACCAGCGCATCTGCCGGCGCTTGTTCATGCGGGCACTCACCAGCTGGTTGACGGTGCCCTCGGCCCGTGAGGTCGAGATCGGCTTGCCGGCCCGGGAGCGCTGGCCGTAGTCGATCAGTGCGCCCTCGTTGGTCTCGATGTAGCTGCGCAATTCGGTGCAACGCGCGAGCAGGCGCTTCGCCCTTGCTTCCTTTGCGGGTTCGTTCAGCACGATGGCGTCCTTGGCCCAACTCGTGATCCGGCCCAGGGCCTCGCACGCCTTCTCGTGGTGGCCATTCCAGAGCAGGGGCCGCAGTCGTTCCACATCGATCTGAGGGTGGTCGAGCGGGGCGAGGGGCGGCTCGACGGCGCATAGACCGCCCATGACCTGCTCGACGTGCTGCACGCGCGTGGAGAGATGGAACCAGTCGAGGATGGGCTCCACTGGGCCGCCCGTGGCCGAGCGCACCAGCGCCGGCAACGCGGGGTCGCCGTCGCTGATCGCGGTCACCAGATCGCCCTCCTGCCAGCCCTGGTCTTGCAGCGCCGCGCGCAGCAGGGCATGCGGCTGCTCGGCCACGCTGCGCACGAGCGCGAAGCGCCGGGTGGGCCTGTCCTTCCCGCTCCACCTTGCCGCAGACCGCCTCGAAGTTGCGAACCTGGTGACCCGGCACCGCACGTATGTAGGCGCCATCGAGCATGACGACGGGCCGGCTCGCGTCCGCCGCTGCGGCCTTGGCCGTATCGTCTCGGACAGCCGTGATCTCGGCTGCTGCTTGCCGGTCGGCGGCCTCAAGCTGCAGAGCGATGGCATGGGTGCGGCTGCGCAGGCTCTCGTGGTTTGCCGGCGAGACGGGCAGCAAAGCTTCCAGAATGCGCACCCCATCCCGGAACGAGGTGCGTGCGCCCAGCTCGGCCTGCACCCGCTCCAGCTCCGGCGTGCAGCGGGCACTCAGCAGCGCGCAGACCGGCGAGACCGGCGCCCCCGTCAAGGGCACAGGCTGGCGGCAGCGGCAGGCCTTGAACCGCGGCGCTTCAACCTCGACCGTGCCGAACAGGGTCTGCAGCCGACGCGTGCGCCGGTCCTTGAGCGGCTGCAGTGCCCCCGCATTCCACGCAGGCCCGGTGGTGGGCCGCATACTCCGCCACCTGGCCGCACAGCATGCTCGCCTGCAGCTTGGCCAACAGCGCCTTGGTTTCGGACAACACAAGGCCGATCTCCGCAAGCGTGCTGACCACCACAGGCCGGCTGAACGTGACCAGCTCCGTCGTCGTCACCTCGCCCTGGCTCGTTCTCGCCTCCAGCCGCACCGTCCACTGCATCAAGCCCGTTCCCCGTGGTCAGGCATCAGCCAGACCGATCAGCCCGAGACAGGCAAGCCATCCGCCCCAGGTTTTTGACACTCCCGTCGCAGGACCGCCAGACGAGCTGCGGCATCCCCTCGACCAGCGTGCGCAGCTCCCACTCCGCGCGCGCCAGCCGGTCCCCGGCCTCCTTCTGGCCCGTGCGGTCGCGCACGATCTTTACGAAGCCGGCATCGGGTGTGGCCAGCGGCATCATCAGCCCGGACCCCCAGAAGCGCGAGCCGTCGCGGCGCAGGTGCCAGCACTCGTCCTCGGCGCGGCCCACGATCAGCGCCCGCCGTTTCTCCATCTCGACTACGCCCATGGTGCGGTCCTCCGGCGTGAACAACACCTCGATGTTGTGCCCGGCGACCTCGTGCTCCAGGTAGCCGAACAGGTGTTCTGCGCCGCTGCTCCAGACGGTGATGGCGCCTTTGATGTCCGTGGCGATGATGGCGAAGTCGGTGGCGCTCTCGATGACGAGCCGCAACAGCTCCTCGCTGACCGGGGCGCCTGCCACGGATGTCTCGCCCTGTTCCTCTCTCACGCGCAGCCTCCCTGGTGTCGGTCTGCAGTGATGCGCAGCAGGCCGCCGGTTTGGTCTCAGAGCGGCTTGCAAAACCAGAGGAGTGGCGCTGCTTGCGACACCCGGCCCACCGTGCGCATCAGCCACCCTGGTTGGGCGACGCAAGCACGTCCATGTGTGCGGCACTGTGCATAGCGAATGTTGCGGCGGCAAGCCCTGAGTTCCAATCCTGAGAGGCAATCGGAGCTTCATGGCGCATGCACGGCAGGCATGGTGCTAGGACGCGTGAGCCAGCAGTTTTGTCGTCCTGTTCGCTAAGGCTGCGGTGAATGCCTGGACGCGGCCGTAGCAGCCGCACGCGGCGGTCTCCGGCCGGGCCGGTCGTAGACGATGACGCGCCTGCACCGCTGGCCGAGTACGCCTGCCTCCCGCAACGGCTGCATGGCGACCGTCACGCCGGAGCGCCGCACCGCAAGCATGACGGACAGGGAAGTTATTAGGTTGATGGTTGAGACGACGCCGGGGGCTTGCGGCTGATCGGGTCCTCACGCGGCTGACGCAACGCCAGCAATCTCGCACCAGGTGCGGGAGGCGTTGTCGCGGGCAGAGCGGTGTTGGTGGGGTTCCGAGGGATGTAAACCAGCGCAGGTGTGGGACCCAGGGGAACTCCGGCTTTTCAACACAGTGTGGTGCTGATCAGCGCCGAAACCCGCGGCTGACTCACATCGTGAGGAAAAGTGCCCGGTCTGGCGCGCGGTCGGGAGGCTCACGACAAAGAGTTCTTTGTCGTGAGACGCCGGACCGCGCGCCTGTGACCATCAGAGGTAAGTGGCGGCCTTTTTGCGCCGCTTTGTGGCGGGAATGCGCCTGGTAGGGCGCGATCACAGGCGCCGCCCTTATAGGACCGGTCTCGCATCCTTGACGCGCAGGATGGTCTGGCGACTGGTCTTGAACTTGCAGGTCAGGGCGGACACGCCCGTTCCCCTCTTTTAGTCACTGCGCCACGCTCCGGCGTCGGTCCAATGTTAGACTCGCGTGTCTGCCCCACTGCTGAACGACCTCAAAGTCCGACCTTTTAGAGAGTTCTGGCCTTTTCGGAATGAGGTCTCACTGCAGTTATGTTCGGAAAAATGCCTGGTCTGCCGGCCACCGATGCACGACGCAGGGAAAAGGCGGAATAGGTAGCGAGCAGCACGGCCGAAGTGGATGGTGGTTGGAAACGACTGAGATGCGCGGTCGCCGAAACGCGCATTCCTGCCGCTCCGCTGGTTTACGCTTTGCGCTTTGCGGCCGGCTTTTTGACCGTCTTCGGCTTACCCGTGTTGTCAGGCTCGCCCGGCTCCTCGTCCTCCTCCGGCTCCGCTTTCTCGTCGTCCTGGCCCTGCTCCTGCGACGCCTCGACGTTGCTGCTGCCCTCCGCAATCTTGCTCAGCGCCTGGTCGTCGTTGCGCGCCGCATCGCGCAAGGTCACCAGGTCTTTGATGGCTTTCTTAAGCCCCATCTGCCGCGCGAAGGCCAGCAGGGAGCCGTAGCGGGTAATTTCGTAGGTCTTGACGCCCTGTATGCTTGCGATCAGGGCGGCGTCCAGCACCGGGCCAGGCTCACCCTCCTCGATGGCCTCCTGGCACTCGGCCAGCAGGCCATTCATTGCCTCGCACGTCTTGCCGCGGGGGCGCTTGTCGACCGCCTCGAACACCCGGTCCAGCGCCTCGATCGGCTCCTGCGCGTTGTCCTTGGCTTTCTTGAGAATTTCGCGGACCTCGTCGTTCTGGACGGCCTTCATGATCTTCGAAGACGTCTTCGCGAACGCCTTCTCGGCATAGTAGATGTCCTGTAGGAAGTGCAGGAACAGGTCGTTCATTGTCTTCATGGTGATACTCCAATACGGGCGGGAGCGCCTGACTTGCGGGGCAACGCTCACACCGCCAAGGGGTTTGAACTCGGTTGATGCAGTCCTGTGAACACGAGGCACCGTCGACAAGGCAACCATGGACCGTCCGGGGTCTCGATATGGAACGGCCTTATGCTCTCTTTTGGTGATCAAACCAAACCCAAACGGCAAGCCTGACCTTCTTCGTGTGTCATTCAGTGCTGCTGATCGACAAGGGCGAGCGGCCAAGTGGAAGCTTTGGCTTCCACTTGGTTTTTGTATCAGCGCGACGCTTTGTAGAGCTTCGTCGCGATCTCGAACATCTCCTCGGGATGGTAATCCGGGCTGAAGGCCCGCGTGTCGCCCATCAGGTTGTGGATGCGACCGCCCTCGGGATGTCCGTCCACCAACTCTAGCTCACCCGGCGGGTCACCCGGCAGCGCCATCTCGCCGTTGCCCCAAATTCCGGACATTTCCTTGTAGTCGTCCAGGCTGAAGCGGTAGAGCTTCCGGTGCGACCCTTCGTTCAGGTACTTCTGGCACTCGGGGATCTTGGACAGGTCGATGTTCGGCGTCGGCAGCATCTTTTCGATCTCGACGCCGGTGATCTTCTTCAACGCCAGGGCATAGGCATGGGCATGGACGGACCCGCGCACCAGCAGGTAGCCGCAGACCTCCTTGCCCGTCGCCTCCGTCATCGTCTCATAAACGCGCAGCTTGTGGATGCGCGCGCCGCATTCCAGGTGGAAGTTGTGCAGCAGGTCGATCACCACGTTGCCCGTGACGGTCACCATGTCCATGTTCCAGGACGCGCCGTTGCTGTTCGCCGGCAGCGCGGCGCCACCGTTGGCCAGGAACGACGCCGCCAGGCGTATGTCCTGCATGTCCTTGTAAGGCGCACCGCTGACGTCCTGGCCGCCGACCTCGTGCGCGGGCATGTCCGGCCCGGCGTTCAGCATGTTGACGCCGTTGGACACCAACTCGATGTGGCCCAGCTCCTCTGCGGTGATGCTGGCCACCAGGCTATAGAACGGGCGCAGCTTCTCCTTGCTGCGGAAGGCGAAGCTCTGGAACATATAGTTGCCCAGGGTGGACATCTCGCCGTACTTGCCGCCTAGCAGTTCCTGCAAGGCCGCGGCAGCGTTGCAGTCCTGCTTCTTCGGGGCGGGAAGCTCGGTCTGCAGCTTGTCAATGCGCATGAACATAATCGTCACCTCCGGATACTTGGTAGGGGTATAACACCGGCATGGAACACGAGTTCATCGATGGCCGGCTTTATCTGCGACGCGATGCGGCCGAGAAGGAGCCACTCTTACTCCGGCTGAGCCGGGTTGAGGGCCAGGTACGCGGCTTGCGGCTGATGATTGAGGCAGACCGCTACTGCCTGGACGAGGTCCAGCAGGCCAACGCCATCACGGCAGCTATACGAGAAGTTGTCCTGCTTATCATCTCCCAGCACCTGGCCGCAGGTATCGACTTTGCCGTGAAGTCCACGGATCAACCTGCCGCGATCAGCGACTTGATAGGCGTGCTGCGCGCAGCGATGCGGCAGTAACGGGGCGTGGTTCAGATCCGGGTTACACGCGAAACGTGGAGTTCCTTGGTTGGCGCGGCTCTGGCCATTTTCGGTGTAACCCATAAACCGGTCATTTTGAACCACGCCCTCTTCTACTGTGCCGGTCCGTTAGTCGACGGCGGAGTTGCCGCACTCGTCTTTCGTCTTGTGGGGATGGCGAATACGCCGAAGGTGGCGGACGCTGGCACGTCAGCGAGACGGAAACTCACGTGGCGTGCCGCCAGGCCCTCGCCTTCTCGTCCGTCCAGGCCTGCCTGGACCACAGCAAACTGAATTCCTCCAATCAGGCCCACCTTCGGGTATTGCCTGCCGTGCTGCTCAGCGACGCCAATGCGGTGCGGCTCTATGCCGCAGCGGGATGTTGCCAGGTTCCGGGTCGGCAATGCCTTTGCGAGCGCGTCGGTTAGGGCGCGCTGTCTATGGTCGCCTCCGTGAGTGCAGCTTCCGCTAAATGGACGGTGTGTCAGGCCGAGAGGTTGGAACAGCATTTAGTTGCTGCCTCATGCGGTTCTGCAGCTCCGGATGCGGACGTTAATCAAGCATGTCGCCGAGTTTCCAATAGTAGAGCACATCACGTGGATCATGCTGCCTGCTGATAGGATTATGGTCTTCGGCCTCGCCATGTTCCATGTTTCCTGGCGGCTCAACAGCACGGGCGCCAAACTGTTGGTCCTGGCGGAAGTTAGTCAGAAACAAGGTTCTGGTCGTGCTACGTCAAGCGTAGCGAGCATTTTCCCGGATGTGAAGCTGATAAGGTTATACAATAACTGCAGTTTCTTGCTTTCCTCTAGTAAGCTAAACGCACGTTTGGCCTCTTGACGGGCATTATGGCGCCGAAGGAACCCGGCACATGCGCGACTGGCGGTTGGATCACCGACGAGTAGTTGCGAAACTAAATATCTTGCGCTTCGGTTACGCAATTGCAAAGTTAACGCATGAACATTGATTTAGCCCAGACCTTACCCAAGTTTCGCAACTTGTTGATATGCAACGTTGCCTGCGCTCTGGCCGTCATGGTTGCGCATCGCGGAGCAGCCGTCGCGGCTGAGTTTGTCGGACGCGGAAATCCACTGCGCTCAGCCGGGTGTCACAGCAGCCCCAAGTTGAACCCGGCTTCGCCGGGCGGTACGGCTCCGTGCTGATCGGCTACCTTCGATACTCGCCCAGCGCCCACGCCATTGTCGCCGCACAACGCCGTGCGTTGGCCGAAGCGGGATGCGAGCAGGTCGTGGAAGAACAGCCCGACACGGACCACGGTGACGGACAGCCCGAGCTGCGCGCCCTGCTCGCGCGCCTCCAGGCCGGCGACGTCGTGGTGGTCCCGCAGTTGGACAGCCTGGGCCGCTCCCTGCCCAAGGTGGTGCAGCACGTCCATCTGCTAACCGCGGCCGGCATCGGGCTTCGGAGCTTGGCCGAGGCGCTCGACAGCCCTGCGCTTCTTCAACCTGCCAAGTTGGTCCCCGTGGGCGAGCAGGGCGACAGCCAAGAATCCGGCAGTCGCGGGCGTGGACCAGGAGGGCGCCCGCCCAAGTTGTCCCCCGATCAGCAAGCGGACGTTGTCGAGAACGTGCTGTCAGGTCGGCGCATCGCCGCCGACATGGCCAAGCACTACGGCGTCAACCCTGCCACGATCAGCCGGTTGCTGGCCTCCCGGCGGGCGAGCGCAGCATCACCCGCGCCGAGCGGGCCTGCAGGGAGGTATGGGGGGGGCGAGGACCGGATCGTGGGCGTACTTGCACCGTCCGCCCTGGACGAGCGCCTGGCCATCGTGGGCACATCCGGATCGGGCAAGACCTATGCCGCCAAGGGCCTCGTCGAACGGGTGATGACGGGCGGAGGTAGGGTCTGCGTCGTGGACCCGCTCGGGGTTTGGTGGGGGTTGGGCAAGGGGGCGGACGGGGCTGCGCCGCCATTCCCGGTGGCCGTGTTCGGCGGCGCCCATGCCGACGTGCCGCTGGACCCGGGCATGGGCGCCGCCCTCGGCCGCCTGGTCGGGGCGCAGCCGATGGCCTGCGTCGTGGACGTGTCCGACTTCGGCAGCGCCGCGGCCCGGCGGTTCTTCATGACGGCGTTCACCGAGGCGCTGTATGCCGCAAACACTGAGCCGCTCCACCTGGTTTTGGACGAGGCCGACCTGTGGGCGCCGCAACGTACCCAGCCGGACGGGTTGGACCTACTGGGCCGGGTGGAGGAGATCGTGCGGCGCGGCCGCGTGCGCGGGTTTGTCCCTTGGCTCATCACCCAACGTCCGGCCGTGCTCCACAAGGACGTTTTGAGCCAGGCCGACGTGCTCGTATCCATGAAGCTCACCTCCAGCCAGGATCGCGTCGCAGTGGGGCGCTGGATCGAGGGGCAGGCCGACCGCGCCGAAGGCCGGCGCATCCTGGGCGCGCTGCCCCAGCTCCGGCGCGGCGAGGGCTGGGTCTGGGCACCCGGCGACGGCGTGCTGGCGCGGGTGGCGTTCCCGCGCATCCTCACCCTGGACAGCTCGCAAACACCACGGCGGCAGGCACGGGCTGGAACAGCGGGTCTACTTGCAGCCGTGGATGCGCCGGGCCTCGGGCGGGCGCTGGCCGGGCTGGGGCTGGATAGTTGTGGGACATAACCAGCCTCTACGCTGACCCGGACAGGCCGTAGAACGGCTCCACAGCCAGCCGCCGGGCCTCACCCGGCTCCGCGGCGCCATCGCATTCAGGATGTGCTCCGCCGTGTCCCGGTCCACTTGGTGCCGCAGGTCGTGCGCCGGCTCCTCCAGCCCGAAAGCCTCCGTGACCAGGGACCTCTCCCGGCAGTCGGGGGCGATCTCCCGCATCAGGCCCAGCGTCGGACGTGTCCGCAGCTCCACAGGAAACCGGATCACGTTGGCCACCCCAGGCAACAACTCGATGTGCATCGCGGCATCCTCCCATTCGCAGCGCCAGGTTACGCCGGGCCACCCGGGGCCTTAAGAATAATATACCCCGACTCTTTGAGAATCCGGCGCGCCCCCTTGCCAAGCGGTGCTGGGCGGATTCTATCGGTGTCATGATCCGCGCCGGTTTCCTCGACCCCGAATCGCGCAAGGACCTGACCGAGTTG
>JAABUQ010009604.1_pt1 | contig 13027 bp, 17 predicted proteins | sample 5560001 | NCBI WGS metagenome assembly JAABUQ01 (sample SAMN10711888, study PRJNA513371) | rock metagenome | isolation source: Antarctica rocks | place: Antarctica: Victoria Land, Finger Mt nord | collected 2015-12-18 | reverse complement strand
CCAGGTCCCGCGCGGGGTCAAACGCAAGATGAGCGGCTATCCGTTGCGGCCGCGCACCCCACAGCCGACGACACGGATCGACGTATCTGCCGCTATCCGAATCACAAAGTGAACAGTATTGGGGCTAGCTGCCAAACTTCTCGACGCGGGCCTGTTCGGCATCGAGACGCGGCCTAATCTCGCGTGCCACATTCTGCAGGAACGCAAAGAACGCGGGCTGTCCCTTCGAAACGGCCAAACCGATTGGAATCGGGAGCTCTGTGCTGCGAAGACAGCCCGCGTCCTTCGGCACGCTGACCAACCCCGGCGTCCTTTCACTAAGTCCCTTGAAGAAATATTTGTCGATCGTCGTCACATCAGCGCGTCCCGACATGATCGCGTCGACGGGCACGTTGGCGAGGTTGCCTCTCACGCTCAGGCGCTTCGCGCGCGGAACGCGGTTCAGGATCCAGCTGCCCTGCGGCGAACCGACGTTGTACGCGACCGTCACGTCGGGGCGGTCGAGGTCGTCGATACGCGTCGCCCGCGCGACCTTCGGGTTGTCCGCACGGCCGAACAGGCATTGGGCAGAGACCGAGTAGGACACTATGTCGACTTGTGCGCGGCGGGCGGGCGTCACCAGCAGCGGTGCGATCGTGATGTCGGCGCCGTCGCGGGCGAGGATGGTGATCTTCGCATCGAAGTCCACGGGCACGGTCTGGAGCCGTACGCCGAGCCGACGGGCATATTCCTTCGCAAGGACCCAGGCGGCGCCCTGGAACGGCTCGCCGGTCTGTCCATGGTTCTGCTTGAGCCATGGATATTCGTCGAGCACTGCGACGCGCAGGACGCCCCGTTGCCGGATCGCGTCGACGCGGCTGCTGGCCCCTTTGGCCGGTATGGGTACAACGGCTCCCGTCGCGGTCGTAGCGGGCAGGAGAAGCCCGATGGCGAACATCAAGATCGCCGCACGCCGGTCCGGATGCTCCGGTTGGTTTCCATCCTTCATGGCTCTCATCCTTCGGCGTTGTAGGATTGCAATGTCTCGGGCGCGATGATCCGGCGACGTGAGTGATGGCGCGCGGCGCCGGTCACGTCCCCGGCTTCTACGCCGAGGCCATCTTCGGCACTCGATGTGTCGCCTCGGCGTAGAAGATGGCGATCTCGAACGGGATCAGATCCTTGAACTGCCAGTCGGGGTGGAGCGCGGCGAATCTAGGGGTAAGGGTACGCGTGGCTTGCTCCTGCGACTGGCCGCGCCTTGCCGCGCGCCCGACCTCGGCCTGCACCCGTTCGAGATAGGCGATCTCGGGTGCGATCAGGCCGACGTCGCCGACATGACCGTGGCCCGGCACCAGTATGTTCGGGTTCATCGCCGTGAGAGCCTTCAGGTCGGCGATCCAGCGCGCGCCGCGCGCGTCGATGTCGTAGAGCACGGGGAAGCTGCGCTCCTCAACCAGATCGCCGGTGAAGATGACACCGGCGTCGGGCACTTCGATGATCTGGTCGCCGCGGGTATGGGCGGGCATCTCACGCAGGATCACGATGCGTCCGCCGAGTTCCAGTTGCTTCTCGCCGGTGTAGGTCTGCCCGGGCACCACGACGGAGAAGTCCCGCAACGCGCGCGCAGCACCGGACCCGAAGCTCTTGAATTGCTCGTCGAGCGTCGCGCTCTTCTGCCGGATCTCCACGGCTTGCGCCGCGCTCGTGATGTATTCGGCTCGATTGAACGCCGAAGCGCCCGAGCTATGTTCCGGGTGGAAATGCGTCGTGGCCAGAAGAATGCGGCGACCTCGCGCGAGCCGTTCGGCCAACGCGTGGACGGCCGCGCCGTTCTCGCGACCCAGACCGGTGTCGACCACCAGAATGGCGTCACGACCCTAGACGATCCCGACATTGGGGACGAGCGGGACGAGTTTGTCGTCGGGAACGACCCACACCCCCTTCGCCACCGCGCGCATCGTCTGAACGCGAACGATCGGATCCGGCGTCTGCGCGGCCGTCGGCGCCGCGAGCAGCACCGCAGCCAGAACGCTCCCGACGCAGCTGGTGATCGCTTGTTTCACGTTATCGATCCGAGTGGCGGACATAATCGTAGCGGTGAGCGAGCCATTCTGTCCCCGTGCCGTCGGCCAGCGTGAAATACTGGTCCTTGCGATCATGATCGGCGGTGCTGCTGACGATGTCTTGGCGCATCCGCAGCATCTGGCCGCTCACCGACTGTCCCGAACCCGCTAGCGCGAAAGGCTGGAAATCGATCTCGATCGTGTCGCCCTTGGCGCGGCCGAGGCTTTCGGCCGTCATGATGCCGACCGGCGCGCGCGTGTCCATCGACACATATTTCCAGCGGCCTTCCACCCGGTCGAAGGACAGATAGTCCAGCCTGAGAATCTTGTGCTGGGGATTGCGGGGATCGCGCAGGATCTCCTGCAGCATCGAGCCGACCATGCGGCGCTCGGCGAGCAGCCCGCGGGTGACCTTCGGCGCGGCGCCGGCGGTATCCCAGAGCGTCTCGGTCACCGTCCAGGCGCCCTCGCGCCCGACCAGCTGCCCATTTTCGGCTCCGAGTTCGTTCATGCGGGTCGAAGCGTCCATCGCCGACTGGGCGATCGGGCGAGGCTCGACCTGCGCGACGGCGGGTCCGGAACAGGCGGCGAGGATCATGACGGTCGTCGCCAAGCGGGATATCGAGCGGTTCATCGTCTTCTCCTGTTTCGTGTCATGGACGCGCCACGACCTGATCGCCGACCTTCTCGTCGGACTGCGCGTCGGACGACCGCGTGAAGGTCGCCCATGCCGCAGTCTCGGCGCGGCTGGCGTCCATCGCCGCGGTTGCGCGGGACAGTGCATCGGAGCCGAGCAGCAAATGGCGGGGAGGATCGCAGGCGTCGACGATCGCCAGGATCGCCTGCGCAGCGCGCACGGGATCGCTCGTCTGTCGTCCAGCGAAGCCGTCGAACTTGTCTATCGTCACACCCACCGTTGCCGAATAATCGGCACCGATCGGCTTTTTCGTTCGGCCAAGCGAATGATCGCTGAAGAAGTCCGTCTGCATCGTCCCGGGTGCCACGGCAGTGACCCGGATGCCAAACGGTTCGACCTCCTGGGCAAGCGAATGCGACAGGGCCTCGAGTGCCGCCTTGGCTCCGGCGTAGAGGCCGGTCGCAGGAACGGGCGCATAGGCGGCGACGGACGTGACGTTGCCGATATGACCATCGCCCTGTGCACGAAGATGCGGAAGTGCCGCGCGGATTACCCGGAAAGGCGCCAGCACGTTGACCGCGAACAAACGCTCGACGTCATCGTCCGACGCGTCCTCGATCGGACCGACGAGGCCGAAGCCAGCATTGTTGACCACGACGTCGATCCGAGGGACCAGCGCGAACGCCCTCTCGACCGTCGCCCCGATCGCCGTAGCATCGGTGAGCTCGAGCGGAAGCAAGTGCAGCGATCCTTTCAGCCCTTGGCGTGGCACCGCGTCGATCGACCGGGCCGTGCCGATCACGGTGTCGCCGCGGGCGAGCGCAGCCTGAGCCAGCGCACCGCCAAGGCCGCGAGACACGCCGGTGATCAGCCACGTCTTCACGACGACGCTGTTTTGTGATGAGCCGATCCTGCCTCGACGGCGCCCTCGATGACGACCTTGCCGAAATGCTCGCCCGACAGAAGATGGCGATACGCCGATACCGCGTCCTCGAACGCGAAGGTGCGGTCGATTACCGGACGAATGCCGGTCGCATCGATGAAGTGGACCAGCTGTTCGAGCATGGCGCGGCTGCCGACCATGATGCCACCGAGCGTCACCGCACCGCCGATCAAGGTGTCGGTGTCGACGCCGCCCTCGCCGCCGCTGACCGCGCCGATCACCACGACGGTGCCGCCGAGACGCGTCGAGGCGATTGACCGCGCGATCGTGCCCTTGCCGCCGACCTCGACGACGAGGTCGACACCGGCGCCGTCGGTGAGCCGCTTCACCTCATCCTGCCACTCGGGAGTGGCGCGGTAATTAATGGTCGCGGCAGCACCCATTTCGGTGGCGCGTGCGAGCTTTTCGTCCGACGAGGAGGTGACGATTGTACGCAGGCCAGCGGCGTAAGCGAGCTGGAGCGCCCAGATCGAGACGCCACCGGTCCCGAGCAGCAGGACCGTCTGCCCCGGCTTCAGATCGCCGCGGACGAACAGCGCGTTCCAGGCAGTCAGGCCGGCGCAAGCGATCGTCGACGCCTCGATGGCAGACAGATGGCGCGGTGCGAGCACCAGCGCCTGCTCATCGACGACCAGTTCCTCCGCGAGGGTGCCAGGGAGGTCGGCGCCAAACGATTGCACTACCTTGGCAAACGAGATCTCGCCATCGACCCAATGCGGCCAAAACGTGACAATCACGCGGTCGCCCACCTCGAACCGCGTCGCGGCCGTTCCCGCCTCGACGATCGTGCCGCATCCGTCGCACAGCGGCACGACGACCTGACCGTTCGGCACGTTGTACTTGCCCTCGATGATCCACTGGTCGCGCTTGTTCAGCGCGGCGGCTTCGATCCTGACGCGCACACAAGTGGGATCGAGCAGGACGGAGGTCCGTTCGACTTCCATTATGCTGTCGACGCCGCCGCCGGAGGTCGCTTGATAGCTTTTCATCTTGGTTCTCCTCGATGTCGCCACAGATAGTGGTTCCACCGATCGATAAAGAGTGGGTATCCTGTCTCCACCTTGGTTCCAGAGGGGATACAATCCGCCGGTGTCCCATCTCTTTGATGATGTGCCGACTTTCGTGGAGGTCGTTGAAGCGGGCAGCTTCGCGGCGGCGGGCGTGCGGATAAAAGTGTCGCGCTCCGCGGTCGGGAAGGCGATCGCACGGCTTGAGCAGCAGCTAGGGGTTCGTCTCTTCCAGCGGACGACTCGCAGCCAGTCGCTGACGGACGAGGGGCAGATCTTCTTCGAACGCTGTCAGCGGGCGATGAGCGAGTTGGGCGCCGCCAAGGCGATGATCGATGCCGGCCATGTCACCGTCAGCGGGACGCTACGGGCGTCCATGCCCGTGCTTTTCGGTCGATTGCGCGTTGCACCGACACTGCTTCAGCTGGCCCGGTCACATCCCGAACTGCAGCTCGATCTCGATTTCAGCGACCAATATGCGGACGTAATCGGCCAAGGCTATGACCTGTGCGTACGCGCCGGGTCGCCGCAGGACGTCGGCGGCCTGATGGCCAGGCGCATCGCCACTGAATCGACGATCGTATGTGCATCGCCGGCCTACGTCGCGCAGCATGGCGAACCCAATGATTTTGCAGCGCTCGCCCAGCACGAGAAGATCGCCTACACGCGCGGCGGCCGGACGCAGGTCTGGCGGTTCCCGAGCGCCAAGGGGAGGACGACCGACATCGTACCTTCCACCAGATTCCACCTTGACGATCTCGGCTCGATCCTAGATTTCGCGTTGGCTGGGTTCGGTCTTGCCTGGTTGCCCGATTGGCTGGTCGACGAGCATCTGCAGTCCGGACACCTCCTTCGACTCATGCCACAGATACCACCGCTGACCTCGAACCTCTATGCGGTGTGGCCGGAGACGCCCTACCTCGCCAGGCGCGTCCGGGTAGCGATCGATGCGCTTGCCGATATGGAACGTTGCTCAGCTTGAGCCCAATGACCGTCAGCACGATTGTCTAGCTAAGCCACTCGCTAGATTTTGCGCCGGTAAGGATGGAGGAGGAGATGGCGGTAGCCGCCGCGCATCAATGCGAAGCCGAGCTGCGCGAGGCGCACCGTGCGGTCGCGTAGGTCGGGCTTTTTCCAGCCGCGATCCGGCACGCGGTGCGCGCCGAACAGCGCCTCGGCAATGTCGCGATAGCTGGCGTGGTCGAGCCGGCCGTCCAGGGCGCGCAGCGCAAGCAGCAAGCGAGCGCGGCGATTCCCCGGGCAGAGCCGAAGGTTCGGGCCCAAGCCGCCGGCCGCTCAGAGCCCGCGCGAGCCGCACGGCCGCGACGGCCCTGATCTCGACCAGGGCGTCGAGCGGCAGCAGGACGGCGGCGAGTTCTGTCCCATCCGAGCGCTCGTCGGCGAGTCGCACCACTTCAGGGTGCACGCCGAACAGGCGTTCGCCGCCGTATGCAGCGAGCGGATTGCCGAGACCGCCGAGGTCGAGGCTCCTAACGAGGCTACGCAGCTCAGGCGGAAGGTCGATGAGCGGGATGACCGTCGGGAGCGCCGCAGGGGTCCAAAGCACGCCTCGTGCATCGATGCCGCTGCCGGACGCTGGCGCGAAATCGCAACCCCCAGCGCCGCGCGAACGCGTCGGCGTCTAAGGGGTCGAGCCGATTGCGCTCGGTGTCGCGGTCGAGCTTGCGGCGCTCGCGCTGGAACTCGTCGCTCCGGGCGAGGAACTCATAAGCGAAGCCGGGCGCGTCTAGGGACCTCCATTCCTCGTACGCTTCCGGCGAACGCCAATCTGCTTTCGGCATGGCGTCTACTCCACGTCCGCCGTGAACTCCGACGGTTAGCAGCAGGATTCCGAGCCGGAACCGTTCTGCATAGACCCGACGCCAGCGACGCGCGTTGCCGCGCGCGCAACACGGCTAGTGCGGCGCCCCGCCTTGCAGCAGATGGCGGTAGCCGCTCGTCGTCATCCAGCGCGCGCGTTGAAGGTGGCTTTCCCAGACGTGCCTGACATGGTTGGGGTCATTTGTCGGGTCGCGGCGGAGCACGAGCCGCGCGACCTCGCGCCAGTCGGCGTCTTCGGCCTCAGCATCGAGCAGGCGGAGGTAGGTGACGAGGTGCTGCTCGTCATAGCCGGTCAGCCGATCCTCGGTGGGGGCGGCGTCGGCTACGGCCGGCTCTTTGGGCGGTGTCTGCATACGGGTCCTCTCGTTCCTAGAAACCGAATTACACCGCAACGGGCAAGCTGGTCGGGCACCCGCCTGCGGATCGGCTTTCAGACGTTTCAGGCCGGGTTATCCTGGCGAACGACCATGACGCCTTCGCCACGCTCCGATTGCAGGAACACGATGCCGCTGCGCTCCAGCGTGCGGCAGACGAGGTCGCGCGTGTCCGTACGCACCGGCAGCCCGGTCTCGGACTCCAGACGTTTGAGCGCGGTGAGCGCCACCAGGGCCCGGTCAGCTAGCGTCTCCTGCGTCCAGTTCAGAAGCGCACGCGCGGCCCGAACCTGTCGGGCGGTGATCATTGCGATCACCTCCGACACGCGGTCCGCGCGCACTACTAAAACGACTATAATAGTCGTTTTGACCCGTGCTCAAGAGGGTTTTCGACCTTCCATCAGTCTGGTGAGCGGAGCCGCGAATCAGCTTGGGGTGGAGGAAGTAGACGCGGATCAGCGTAGAAGCGGGTCGGCGACCCTACGCGTTCTCTTCCATGCTGAAGCGCGCGAACGCCCCGCTCCGGTGGAGCGGGGCGCGGGCGGCCCGGTCAGTCGCCGTTGCGGCGGGACCATATTAGGCTATAGCTGCCCTCGTCCTCGCCCTCGACCAGGGTGGCGTAGATCGGAGCCGGGAAGCTCGGGTCGTCGAGCTTGACCGAGAGGTAGCTGCGGCCCTCGTTCGAGGTCTTCTTCCAGGCCGCCCCGAACTCGGTGGAGCCGGCGAAGACGCGGTAGTCGGGGGCCTTTTCGCTGTTCTTGTCGGCCGCCTTGATGGTGGTCTTGGCGTTGATGTTGAGGGTCTTGACCGAGCCGCTGAAGGTGTCGCCCGACTTGGTGAAGGTGCCGATGGTCGCCATGGTGAGGTCTCCTGTCTGTCTATCGGGCCGCGCCCATCGCGGTCTCGATGGCGATCGTCCGGCCGGAGGCGATCGACGACGCACTCGCTCGCGAGCCGCAGCGCAGCGGAGGATGGCGGGAGGCGGCTTTCTTGCCTCGCGAGGAATGGCGGCGCTGCCGACAGGGGAAGAAAGTTGCCGGACGCCGTTGCGGCAGAGGCGATTGAGGCGCAGCCGTCCTTCGGCCAGATCAAGCCATGAGAGGCCGTGGGAACGCGCTCCCGGACAGACATGGAAGCGAACTGGCGGCACGCCACCCGGTCAGCAAGGGGATGACAGCTCGGATCGTGCAACGACCTGCTATAGCGCAAAGACGGTGGTCGCCGACAGGAACAAGGAAGGAGCAATTCGCTCGCGCGTTCGCACCCACGCCGCGTCAGGTCGGCACGGTCGAACGAAGACCCACGTGGGCCGCAGTCCTCCGGCACGCGGGACGGCCCACACCCGGTGGACAGATCACCCTGATCGCGGGCTAGGCGGATGGCACTTCCGCTTCGGTCTGCTGATATCCCGACTGACCGGCCCGCTCGCGTCTCGCTCCACCGGAGCGGGGCGTTCACGCGCTATCCGCGTCAGCGATCGAGCCCGCAGGGGCGAAACGGCGAAGCTGGTTCGAGCGCAGCCGACGAGCGTGGCCCGAAGGGCGACGCCCAACCTTCTTTCCGGGCCTTCGTACTATTTATAGCGTCCGCCAACGCCTACCTTCTCGCGTGAAGGAGATCGAAAATGGGTGTTTCGGGCAAGGTTGTCGCCATCACAGGAGCGAGCAGCGGCATAGGTCGGGCATCTGCAAAGCTGCTCGCGGAACGCGGCGCTTTCGTGGTTCTGGGTGCCCGGCGGGAAACGGCGCTGGCTGCCGTTGTTGATGACATCGTCGAAGCCGGCGGCAAGGCCGTGCATAAGGTCACCGACGTTCGAAATCGTCAGAATCTCGAAGCCCTCGTCGCAATGGCGATTGAGCAGTACGGGCGCCTCGACGTGCTGGTGAACAACGCCGGCATCGGGCCGATCTCCCGTTTCGATGCGCTGCGCGTGGAGGACTGGGACGCAATGATCGACGTTAACCTGCGCGGTACGCTCTATGGTATCGCAGCAGCGCTGCCCATTTTTCAACGGCAGCAATCAGGCCACATCATCAATGTGATTTCGACGGCCGGGCTCAAGATACTTCCGACTATGGGCGTCTATGCCGCGACCAAGAATGCCGTTCGAACCGTCAGCGAAGTTCTGCGGCAGGAAGCGGGACCACATCTGAGAGTTACCGAAATCTCCCCGGGCATGATAGCGACCGACTTCGCAAGCTCGATGACCGATCCGGCCGTAATCGCGGCCATGGCACAGCGTACCAAAAGTGTCGCGATCGCGCCGGAGTCGATTGCACGGGGAATTGCCTATGCGATAGAACAGCCGGACGATGTTGACGTCGGTAGCATTGTCATCCGGCCGACGGCCCAAGATTGAATGTTGGGCTTTCGGGAAAGTCTTTGGTCCACATTACGACTGACATGGATCGTTACCCGCCCTGAACCATGCCCCTGAAGTGCGCAGGCTCGACAGGCACGAGCGGAGTCGCGAGCCGGGCGAGCGACGCGCCGGCGATGATGACTGCGCCGGTCCCGGCACAGATGGGCTGCCACAGTCCATGCGCGCCGCCGATGTGCGAGAGGCCGAGCACGACGTGGTAGCCGGCGAAGGCGGCGGGCGCGGCGAAGGCGAACGCGATGATGAGGCGCACCGCCGTCGAGCGGGTCGTCGCCAGGACGATCTGCGCGATGCTGAACGCCACGGCGGCGGCGATCAGACCGACGACGAACGCGCCTACGACACCGGCGCCGGTCTCGTAAGCGAACCGGCCCGCCGTGACGGCGATGAACAGCGGCAAGGCGAAGATCGCCATCTGGAACATGATCGCGATCAGGATGCCGATGCCAAGCAGGCTAAAGATAATGCCGAGCGCCATGGTGCTGTCCTCCTGTTGATGATTCTGTCGTCCTCGTTTCGGTTTGTCTCGCAGGAACTGTACGCTTGGTCGCAAAAATGACGGGGCGTAAAGCCGTGGAAGCGGCTCTGCGCGGAGCCGCCTCGGTGCGGAGGCACGGGCGGCCGAAGCGGTGCGCACCTTTCATCGGTCGAACGGGTCGTAAACGTGAACGACAACGGCCGGGTCGCCGTCGAACTCGGTCGAGGGCATGACGCCGAAGCCTTCTTCGGTGCGGAAGAGCGTGATGCAGACCATCAGAGTCTTGGCGAGGCTCCAGGCGTTGCGTCTTGCGAGGGAAAGCGACATCGATCCGGCTCCTGTCTAGGAGCGGGGACCGCCCCCGCTCGACAGGCGCCCGAAGTGTCCGGCGCGGGGCCGCGATCACCCGGAGGCGAAGCCGGAGTGGCGGCAAGCTCTGCTTAGCCGACCCCGAAAGCGGGTTGATCGAACAAGGCCCCGCGCTGGACCAAGGATCAGCGGCTGTGAGTGGGTGGTCACCGTTCTGGATAGCTGCCGGTCGACAAGCGACCCATTGGAGGTCGTTTAGGCAGGTCCACGCTGCACCTGAAAGCCGTCGTTCATTGGACGGTCTAGGCGGGTCGAGCTTGGCTCCTGAGCCACTGGCCGAATAGTCGGACCGCTTGCGTTTGCGGTGCGGCGCTGGTGAGTAGAAAGAAGCTGCGCATCGAACGTAGACGATGCGTCTCCAAGCCGCGCAAGCGCCCCTCTTTCAGCAAATCCGATACCAGCGGCTCGATGCCGATCGCTACGCCGGCACCGCCTAATGTACTTTCGTAAAGCAGTAATGCGTCTACGCCACGAAGCGTGTCCAGCGCCTCTTCCATACCGGCGTATTCCAGCCATTCGCGCCAGAATTCCGGGCGGTGATCCGGACCCAGTAGCGGGTAGCGAAGTACGTCGGCGGGATGCTCTATGGCAAACGGGCGTACGGCGCTCCACACCGGCATGAGGTAGATCGGCAGCAACGGTGTCGTCGCCATCTCGTTATCGCGGGCAAGACGCACGGCGTAGTCAAACTCATCGGCATCAAGCCGCTTGAAGTCGATGGAGGTTCGCACATCCACGTCGATGCCGGGGTTCTGGGCGGCAAACGCCGGCAAACGAGGTAGCAGCCATCGTGTCGCGAACGCGGGGATGGTCGTCACCCGCACCAGGGCAGCGTCTCGCTGCAATTCGGCGGCCGCGGCCTGTAGCCGATCGAGAACAGCAGCAGCATGGATGAGGTATGTCTTGCCCGCAGCGGTTGGAACCACTCCGCGCGGGATGCGCTCCAAGAGGCGCACCCCCAGCTCCTTTTCCAGCGCCGACAGCCGTCGGGATAGCGCGGGCACCGACATCCCGATGCGGGCACCTGCGGCTGCGAGACTACCAAGTCGTGCTGTCGCGACGAGAGCCTCAAGGGTGCGAGTGGCGGGCAAGTGCATGGACGATCCGACCGGAGATATCGCGACCCGAGCATCGATGCCGCATTGCAAAAAGTGCAACGCTATGTCTGCCTTGGCAATGGTCCTCCCCCGCTAACGTTCTATCTTTCCTCCTTCATGCCGATCGGGCGTCCGCGCCACGATCGGGGCAGTAGAGGTGACATCGCCATGACTAACGCAACGCCCCCTTCCACGCGTCTCGATGACCTTGCGACCACACCAGGCCCTGACCCGCAGCCGGGCCAGACGCTGAGCGGTCAGCCCCATCGTGGCGTCGTGGTGACAGGCGAGAACGGCGAGGACGGACCGAAGGCGTTCTATATCCACATTGAGGCGCAGCCCGGTAAGGAGTCCGAGGTCATCCGGATGCTTCAGGATATATACGGTTGCGTACTCGGCGAACCAGCGACCGGCCCATGGTTTGGCGTTCGCTACTCCACCACCACTTTCGGCATCTTCGAGGCGTTCCCCGACATCGCCGGCCGTGACGCGCATGTGGCGGGCGGAGGCGGTGATATCTTCCGCGACACTGCTCGGATGAACGATATTCTAGCGTATCCCGCGCACGTTTACCGGGTGGACGTGCTGTTCAACAAGAAGACGGTCGCTCAATAGGAATCATCGCTGCCCGCTCTGAACGTTATGTCTACGTCCGCTTTGCCTGTTTTCCGGCCGTCTTCCGCCTGACCGCAGTCCACCACCTACGGCCGTTCCGGCTAGGCATTTTTCAACAGCCCCGTCCGTTTGTTGAACAGTTTGAGTGGCAGGAGCCGACCAAGGCAAGCCGCTCCACGGCATTCATGCCGCGCCTGGAAGCTGCCGTCGGCGCAAGGTCAACCTACAACGCGGGCATCGCACCACCATCGATACGCAGGTCGATGCCCGTGATGTATCCGGCAACCGGACTACATAGAAAGGCGACAGCCCGGCCGATGTCATCCTGTCCGCCGATCTGGGCAGCCGGAATTTGGAGGACGTGCGGAAGGACGACCCGCTCGATCTCCGCCCAAGGTGCATCGACGGCAGCCCACCCCTTATCGCCCGCCATCTTGCGGAAGGCAGCTTCCAGCTTCGGGGTGAGGATCGTGCCCGGCGAGACGGCGTTGACCGTCACGCCATCGGCTGCGACCGCCTTGGAGAGCGACTTGGTGAGATTGTTCATGGCGGCCTTGGAGGCCGAGTAGTCCGGTCCAGTCGCCGGCGGCAGAACCCCGGCAAGACTCGAGACGTTCACGATGCGCCCCCAGCCTGCCGCGCGCATCTTGGGCAGCAGCAGCGTCGTCAGCCGGACCGCCGCCAGGACGTTCCGATCGAAGGCGGCAGTCCATGTCGCGATCGGCGTTTCCTCCCAGAGGTGCTTCTCGCCCGAGCCACCAGCATTGTTGACGAGGATATCGATACCCCCGCCAAGCAAGCGTTCGCTCTCGTGAACGATCTCTCCGACGGCTGCGTCATCCGTGAGATCGCCTACTGCTACGACAGCAGTACCACCATGTTCCTCGATCGCGTGAGCAATGGCCTCTGCCCGATCGCGGTCGCGTCCATGGATCACAACAGCGACACCTTCTTGAGCCAGCGTTCGCGCGATCGTTTCACCGATGCCGATGCTGCTCCCGGTGATGAGGGCGCGTTTCCCGGTGAGTTGCAGGTCCAAGACAGATCTTCATGTTCTCGCTCAAGGACCGCTTTACGCTCTCCCAATCCAAAAGCCGACCGCCGTCAAACCACCAGCTGCGGACGTTCAGGCTGCCGGGCCTTTCGCCTGAAAGCTGCCACTGATCCTAGAATTGAGCCTAAGCTGGCTTGAGGGTGGCGGCGAGCAGGTCGCGCATCGTGCGCGGGCGGCGACCGAGGA
>JAABUQ010009603.1_pt1 | contig 13028 bp, 12 predicted proteins | sample 5560001 | NCBI WGS metagenome assembly JAABUQ01 (sample SAMN10711888, study PRJNA513371) | rock metagenome | isolation source: Antarctica rocks | place: Antarctica: Victoria Land, Finger Mt nord | collected 2015-12-18 | reverse complement strand
GCGGTCGCGCCGCAGCCGGTCTTCTCATCGGGCGATAGCCCCTATTCCATCATGGGCGGTTCGGCCTACATCGTCCCGCAGCGGGCGAAACGGCCCGATCTCGGCGCCCTGTTCGGCGCGTTCATGCTGCTCGACCGCCGGTCGTACCTCAAGGCCGACCTGGCGAACTTCGACACGATCTTGCCGTCGGAGGAGTCGCTCTACCCCTATACCAAAGTGGTGCGCAAGGTCGTGGCGAACGGCGCGAGCGAGCACGACCTGCTGGTGAAGGCCGCCCTGAACGCGCCGACGTCATACCGCTATCCGGCGTGGTACGCGCGCGCCTACGATTACATCCGCCCGAACGTCGAGGCCGTCCTCACCGGCCAGATGAGCGCGCGCGACGCGCAGAACAAGACGTACCAGGATGTCCTCTCGAAAGTGGTTCAGCGCTATCGTTAATCCGCCGCCGACTATCAATGGGAGGGGGGATGGTCTCCCCTCCCGCCGCGACACCAGCCATAGCCGTCGTCCGGAAAGGAGGACATGATGGCCGAGACCCAGTCATGGGCTAGCGCGCCATCCCGCCCCGCCAAGCGCCGGGCGCCCGTGGCCCGTTTCCGCAGGTGGGTCGGGGGAAGTTTCACACCCTATCTGTATATCGCCCCCTTTTTCCTGTTCTTCCTGGGGGTGTTTGGATATCCGCTCGGCTATGCCTTTTACGTGAGCTTGCATCGCTGGTCAGGGCTCGGCGCGATGCGCGACGTGGGGCTGGGCAACTACACGTTCGTCCTGACGGACGATTTCTGGTGGAGCGCGGTGGGAACCACGGCGGCGCTCTGGCTGCTCATCGTCCCGCTCGGGACCGCGCTGTCCCTGCTCCTGGCGGTGGCCTGGAATAGGCGCGGGTTCCGCGGCCTCGGCGTGTCGCGCATCCTGTGGCTCGTGCCCACGGTCAGCTCCCTCGTCGCCGTATCCGCCGTGTTCCGCATCCTGTACGACCGCGACTATGGCCCGATCAACGTCCTGCTGGGCATCGCGCATATCCCCGCCATCCCGTGGCTTACGAGCGAAACGTGGAGCAAACCGGCCATCGCCATCGTACGCCTGTGGGAGAGCGTCGGCTTGTTCGCGCTCTTCTTCTCCGCCGCGCTGCAGAACATCTCGCAGGACATCTACGACGCCGCCGCCGTCGACGGATGTGCCCCCCTGCGCCAATTCTGGCATATGACACTGCCCTTGCTGACGAGGACAATTCTGTTCCTCACCGTCATCCAGACGCTGGGCGTGCTGGGCCTCTTCATCGAGCCGAGCCTCATCACGACCGGAGGGCCGGGTATCTCGACAATCACGATCGGCCTGTACTTATACCATCTGATTCAAGGCCTCGACCTGGGCACGTCGTCGGCCGTGGCGTTCCTGACAACCGCGATGATGCTGGCAATCGCGGGGGTGATGTCCCTCGTCGCGCGGCGGTGGCAGTTCGATTGATGGTCGCGCTTCGGCGGGCCGGGGCGAGAAGTCTAAGGAGGGGAGGGACACATGGCCGCAGTAGAGCCAAGAGGTGGGACATGGCGCCGTGGTGCGTTGGTCCGACGGACCGGAGGAGGCGCATTGACCGCCCTCGTGTGGCTGGGAGGGGTGGCATGCATCTTCCCCGCCGTCTGGAGCGCGGTCTCCTCCTTCCGCCCCGCGCAGAGCTTCCTCTCCTCCCCGTTCGACATCAATCCGCACCAGTTCATCCTGGACAACTATAAACAAGTCTTCGACCAAGGCACTTTCCCGATGGGCTTCGCGAGCAGCGCCATCCAGGTCAGCCTCGTGCTGGCCTGCACCCTCTTCTTCTGCCCGCTCGCCGGCTTCGGCTTCGCCAAGTTCGTCTTTCGCGGCAGAGGGTTCTTTTTCGGGCTCGTCCTACTCACCCTATTCATCGTGCCCGTGATCACCTATATCCCCTTGCTCCTCGAGATGAACGCCGTCGGCTGGGTCGACACGTACCAGGGACTGGTCTTGCCGCTGGCAATCTCACCCATCGGAGTGTTCTGGATGAGCGGGGTGATCAGGGCGATCCCCGATGAGTTGCTCCAGGCGGCCCGCGTTGACGGATGCGGCAACTTCGGCGTGTGGTGGCGCATCATCATACCGGTGATCAAGCCCTCCCTCGTCAGCCTGGCCGTCATCACGTTCCTGGCCGCGTACAACGACTATTTCTGGCCCCTCATCATCGTGCGCTCCATCCAGACGATACAGATCGCCCTCGCCCTCCTGCTCAATCCCACGACGATCACCTCCGTCCCCACCGCCAACTTCGGCCCTGTCCTGGCCGGTAGCACGCTCGTCCTGCTCCCGACCATCGTCATTTTCCTGGCCATGCAGCGATACTTCCTCAGCGGCATCCTGGAGGGAAGCATAAAGTCATAGTCGCGGAGGGGCGCGGCCCCGGCCTTGGGCGACAAACAACTATCCGTTTCAGGGGGTTACGGTTTTCAAGTTGACCAAATGGCCCGGCCGGGCAAAGTGGAGGGCGATGTCGCGCGGAACCGGCAACGAAGACGTGGCGGTCGGGCGCCGTCGCTAGCTGTCAACGCGGTGGACGCGGCGGCGGGGCGACGGCAGACCGGCGATCGCCGGACGGATGGGATCGACGGGCGTCCCGGCATAGTAGGTGAATGACGACAAGGAGAGCAGGATGGTTCTACAGGTGATCCCCACGATCATGCGGGTCCCACGTTTCGTGGGAGACGGGCTGATCGACGAAACCGAGCGGGTGGTCCCGGAACCGGGTCGGGGCGAGTTATTGATCCGGGTCACGGCCAACGCTCTGTGCGCTTCGGAGCGGCCGCAACTCGCCAAGGGGTCGCGCGTGACCCCCGGCCACGAGGCCGCCGGGGTCGTGGCGGCGGCCGGTCCCGGAACGCGCGTCGCCGTGGGCACGCCCGGCGTCGTCTACCTGATGGACTACTGCGGCGCGTGCCGGAGTTGCCAGCTGGGCTACACCAACCAGTGCTTGCGCAAACGGGGCGACATAGGGTTCACCGTGGACGGCGGGTACGGCGCGTATGAACTGGTCCACGAGACCATCTTCTTCCCCGTCGACGCGGGCATCCCGCCGGCCGAGGCCACGCTGCTCCTCGACGTGATGGGGACCACCGGGCACGCCATCCGGCGCGCCCAACTCGTGCGCCCGGACATCGCGTCACTGCTGGTGATGGGCGCGGGTCCCGTCGGCCTGGGCGTGGTGGCCATGGCCACGCTGCTGCTGGGTCCAGATATCCCCGTCCTCGTGGCGGATGTCGTGCCCTATCGCCTCGCGCTGGCCGAGCAGTTGGGCGGCCGGCCGGTCCACCTTGGCGAGACCAGCGTGGCAGCCGCCGTGCGCGACGGCGGATGGGGGACGGTCGACGTGGCGATCGACACGAGCGGCAAGGGCGTCGCGCGGCGAGACGCCCTGGATGTCCTGGCCAAGCGTGGGGCGCTGGTCCTCGTGGGCCACGGGGAGGATCTCGCGCTCCAGGTGTCGCCGGACCTTATCGCCCCCGAGCGCGCCGTCCTCGGCAGCGAGTACTTCCGCTACGACGAGTTGGCCGAAAACCTGGAGCTGCTGCGCGCCCACCGGGCCTATCTCGCCCAAATCGTCACCCATCGGTTCGGGGTCAGCGAGCTTCAGCGTGCGTTCGAGGTATTCTTTGGGCGCGAGACCGGGAAGGTGGTGGTCGAGCAATGAGCGTCACACGACCCAACGGCGACACGCGACCGATCAAAGTGGCGCTGATCGGCGCCGGGGGGTGGGGCCGGCAGCACGCCCGTATCTTCGCCGCCCGTCCCGATGTCGAGTTGTGTGCCATCGTCGGCCGGACCCCCGAGAAGACGCGGGCGCGGGCCGCGGAGTTCGGGACGCGCGCCTACACGGACATCGGGGAGATGCTGGAGCGGGAGCAGCCGGACCTGGTGAGCCTGTGCCTGCCCAATCAGGGGCATTTTGAGGCCACGCTACAGGTCATCGAGGCGGGCTACCCGTTGCTGGTCGAGAAGCCGCTGGTGTTCGACCTCGACGAGGCCGACCGGCTGCTCGCAGCCGCCACGGAGCGTGACCTGTTCTTCGCCATCACCTTCAACCACCGCTACGCCCGCCCCGTCCAGATGGCGCGCCAGGTCATCCTGGACGGGCGGCTTGGCGAGGTCGTCTTCGCCAGCTGGCGCTTTGGTGGCGAGGGCACGAGCGACCACCTCTACGCCAACCTGATCGAGACGCAGTGCCACGGGTTCGATATGCTCGAGTACCTGTGCGGACCGATCGAGGCTGTGTCGGCCGAGATGACGGACAAGACGGGCACGGGCTACAGCACGCTCGTGCTGGCGCTGCGCTTCGCCAGCGACGCGGTCGGCAGCCTCGTGGGCAGCTACGACTCGTCCTACGCCTACCAAGGGACGCACCTATTGGAGGTCAACGGGACGGCAGGGCGGGTGACGATCGAGGACACCGTGCGACGGTATACGTTCCAGCCACGCGGCGAGGAAACGGGCGAGGTATGGCAGGCCGGGTACTTCAACGACCGTGATCGCGCATTCCATTGCACCTTCGACGCCTACATGGACGTGACCCTCGCCGCCTTCAAAGCCGGCGAGCCGCCGCCCGTGCATGCGCGGGCGGGTCGTCGCGCCCTCGTGCTGGCACAGGCGGCGATCGAGGCGTTCGAGTCGGGCTGTCGTATCCCCGTCGAAACGGGGAACAGGTAACGATCGGGCGCCTCCGGTCGTGGCGCGCCGCGGTGGGCGAACCGCTCGTCCCTATGGTAGATCACCACCACGGCGCCGCTACCGATGGATAGGCTAGAAGAGTTGGAGGGAGTTGTCGATGGCGCGATTGATCGCGGATGGGCAGGTGGCCATCGTGACCGGCGCGGCGCAGGGTATCGGCGCGGCCATCGCGCTGCGTCTGGCACGCGACGGCCTGGATGTCGTGGTCGTGGATCTGCGCGCGGATCGACTCGACGCGGTGACGGACGAGATCCGCGCGCTGGGGCGTCATGCCCTGCCGCTCGCCATCGACGTGACTGTCGCCGCGGACCGCGAACGGCTCGTCGCGCGGACGCTCGACGAGTTCGGCCGGCTCGACGCCCTGGTCAACAATGCCGGTATCCAGCGGATCGCACTACCCCTGGACGTGACCGAGGAGCACTGGGACGCGGTGATGGGCGTCAACGCCAAGGCGACGTACTTTTGCTGCCAACTCGCCCTTAGGCATATGGTCGCCGCACGGCGCGGGCGCATCGTGAACGTGGCCTCTATCGCCGGCAAGATGGCCAGTACCATCCACCACCCGGTCTACAACGTCAGCAAGGCCGCCGTCCTGGCTATGACCAAGACGTTGGCCCTGGCCTATGCCGCCGACGGCGTGCGCGTCAACGCGGTCTGCCCGGGCGTCATCGCGACGCCGATGCAGGATGTCGTGGACCGCGAGTTCGCCGCCGTCATGGGCACAGCGCCGGCCGATGTCCGCGCGGAGCGCGTCGGGCGCATCCCCGTCGGGACGATCGGCGCGCCGGAGGACGTCGCGGCGATGGTCTCGTTCCTGCTCGGCCCCGACGCCCACTACCTGACCGGCCAGGCGCTCAACGTCGACGGCGGGATTTTGACCTACTAAGACCGAGCGCGGCGACGCGCTACAGCAGCGCGAGAGAGGGAGGATCATGATCCTCGATCGCTTCAAGCTTGACGGCCGGGTGGCGGTCGTCACCGGGGGCAACCGTGTCCTCGGCCGTGGCCCCGCTTGCCGGTGAAAGATGCGATAAACCGCGTAGGTTGCGTCTGGGCTGGGCGTTGAGCCACACTCTAACCAGCGCGTTCTTTCGAGGCGTCGGATTATCCGATGACGCGCTGTCCTGTACGTGCGACGGCTCGGCTCCGTGCCGGAAAAACGAGCGCAAGGAGAGGTGATATGACAACACAGGCCCGGTCGAACGATCTGACGACCCTGTACCTCGACGTTGGGGCGCGGCGCGTATTCGCCTGCGCGGTGGAGTGGCCTGGGTGGTGCCGTTCCGGCAAGAATGAAGAGCAGGCGCTGGACACAGTAGCGGCCTACGCGGAACGGTATGCGGCTGTGGCGCGGGAGACCGGTGTCACCTTTCCAGACGCCCAGGCGGTCGCTTTCCAGGTCGTGGAGCGGCTGCCCGGTACCGCGGGTCACACCGACTCGCCCCATCCCTAATCTTAGCGGGCGGCGATGGGGCCCTCGCTCGGCTCAAGGGGGGCCACCTCATCACCACGTAGCGCGCTGACGAGGTGGGGGTACGCCACGCGCGCGCCGCCGAGCGCGAGCGCCAGCGCCACGGCCGCCCCGCTCGTCGTGAGCCGCAGGCCGACCCGGTCGGCCAGCGCGCCCTGCAGCACCGCCCCCACCGCGTAGAACAGGCTCAGGACTACACCTTGCAGCGCCATCACCCGCCCCCGCAGCCCCGCCGGCGCATGCGCTTGGACCACCGCGGACAGCCCCGAGAGCAGGCTCAGGTAAAGCCCCCCCAGCGCCGCGATGGCTACCACCGCCACGAGCAGGCCGGGCGCCCACGCGTAGAGCGCGAGCGCGGGCGGCAGCGCGACGATGGTCGTCAGCAGCACGCGCCCGCGCCCGACCCGCGCGGCGAGCGGACCGACAACCACGGCGGCGCCCACCGCGCCGAGGCCCTGCGCCGTGACGAGCGTCGCCGCCCCGCCGGGGCCGGCGTGTAACACCGTGAGCGCCATCGCCGGTACCAGCGCGATGAACGGGCCCGCGAGCAAGGAGCAGAGCGCGAGGCAGCCCAACGCCGCGCGCAGCGCCGGCGTGCCATGGGCGTGCCGCGCCCCCGCGACGAGCGCGCTCCACACGGGCGCGGGCGGGCTCACATCGCGCGCCGGTAGGCGAATCGTCAGCAGCGCGGCCAGAACCGCGCCGAAGCTCAAGGTATTGGCGGCAAAGGCCCAGCCCGGCCCCCCGGCCGCGAGGGCGATCGTGGCGAGCAGGGGGCCGAGCACGCGGCCGATGTTCCATTGGGCCGAGGACAGCGCGATCGCGCCGAGCAGGTCCTCGGCCGGCACCAGATCGGGCAGCAGCGACTGGAAGGCGGGGAAGCCCAGCGCCCCGGCGCATCCGGCGGCGAACAGGACCAAGGCAACCACCGGCGGGGCCGCGCGACTCGTCAGGGCCAGCGCGGCGAGGAGACCGGCGCAGGCCATCTGGGCGGAGACGGTGGCGAGCAGCAGGGGACGGCGGGGCCAGCGGTCGGCGAGCGCGCCACCCAGGGGGCCGAGCGCGACGGTGGGAACGAACGCGGCGACGGCGATGAGCCCGGTCCAGCCCGCGCGGCCGGTCGCCTGAGTGACGAGCACGCCGGCCGCGACGGTCTCCATCCACGTCCCCACGTTGGAGACGAGCCCGCCCGCCCACAGCGCCGCGAACGGGCGGTGGCGCAGGGGGGCAAGGGCGCCGCGGGGACGGGAGGTCATGAGACCAGTATACGTCGCGGTCGCCGCTTCCGGCCGCACACACGACGACATGGACATCGGCCTGGAGGTCTTGGAAACGAGCATCTTATGTGACAGGGGCTAGATGGTCGCGCGGCTGCGCCGACCGGGACCGGTCGCGGAGGAGTCTTGATGAGCGGGGACAGTGGACTGATGCTATAGACAAGGGCCAATTCGCCACACACCAAGACTGGGCCGATCGCTTCCTGGCGGAGCCGACCATCGTCGGTGTGGCCGACAGCTACGGCGTGGAGTTGACCCGTCCCTACCGCGAGCAGCGCCGCCACCGTCTCACGCGCATCGGGCGCAACCGTTGCCCTGTTCACTGTGTTGGTCCAATGGGACGGCCTCCCGCTCGACGTCCAGGGGCGCATCCATCGCTCTATCGCCCCCTTCAGCTTGTGACACTGTGCCACTAGCACCAAAGGTTATTACAACGAGCGTGCTGACAGGCTGGCTAACGGGCCGCCGATCCGTCCGCTCTGTACCTCCCCAATGGGCGATCAAATCGTTGCGCCGAAGGACTGCGACGCTATGAGAGGCCAAGTCAATGCACTCCTTCAGGGGATGTGTTACGCCGCGACAAGGCGCACGACGGCATGTGTCTTGTCAATGTCACGTTTTATCCACAAACTCCGGATAGCCGAGGGCTATTCCTTCGTGCAACGTTACGTCAGCGGACGGCATACCCGTGCTTTTTTCGGCCACCGATGCTGCAAGCCCGCCATTAGGCGCGTCGTCCTGGTCGGTAGGCGTACCAATATGCTGGTCGGTAGGCGTACCAATATGCGGGCGGTCAACCATCTCAAGGGAAAGATGACCGATTCCCTGTATCGCTATCGAGCGCCGACTGGCAGGATTGACGCCGCACCTATGAGGAGTCTAAGCAGTCGAACGCAAAGATGCCGTAGAGTAGATAGCCGCCTTCGCTAACTGCTAATTGCTAAGGGTGTGTTTCATTTAGGTTGGCAGGGCGCTCCCCCTCTCCCGCGCACGGGAGAGGCGCGCTGGACCGTCGGCCGCAGCCGAGGGGCCAGTTAGCCATGGGTCGGGGGTGGTGTCCTACGGAGTAGGAGGGGGGCCACACCCAACGCGTATGAAACACACCCAATTGCTAACCGCTAACTGCTCAATCGCGCCAGGTCTTGCGCGGCACACGCAGCCAGTTCTCGTGCGCCAGTTTGCGTAGGGCGCCCTCGTCGTAGCCATGAGCGCGGAGCGCCGCCATCAGGCGCGGCAAACCCGCCGCGTTCCCGATCGCGCGCGGTTCCTTGACAACCGCCCAATCCGTGCTACAATAGCCCTACCGCTAGGACACGGGACGCGCTCCCCGCGGGCGCGGGCCGCCGGTACCCCAACCTCGCGGGCGGCGGCGCGACGACGCCGGACACGCGCTCCCCGCGGGCGGGGGCCGCCGTGGGGCGACAGAGCACGGCGTTGCACGGGGGTTACACGGGCAGTTGATGGGCCTGCACGGGGCGCAAGACGGGGCACAGGACGGGCCCGGCACGGGCCCGGCACGGACGGGTCACGGGCGCGGGCCGTGCGCCCCGCGCCCATGACTCGCGCCCCTGTCGCAGGCCGTGTTCCACAATCTCGGGGCGCGCCCACGTAGGAGGACTTGCTTCAATGAATGCTACCGATGTGTTGGCGGCCGCCGCGCAGTGTGAGCGGTTCTTGGAGCAAGCCGTCGACGCCGGCTGGGGCGCGCGGATACCCGACATGGAGTGGACCGTGGCCCACGCCGTGGCCCACGCGGCGAACGTCCTGCTCTGGTATGCGTTCGATCTCTCGGCCGGCGACGCCGAGGTGGACACGCTGGAGTTGCGGGTCAAGCCCGACAGCCTTCCGGTCGAACTGATCGCGACGCTCGCCGCCGCGGCGCGCGTCGTCGCCAGCGTGATAGGGGCCTCCCCGCCGAGTAGCCGGGGCTTCCATCCCTTGGGGCGCGCCGACCCATCGGGGTTCGCCGCGATGGCCTGTGACGAACTGCTGATCCACACGGACGACGCCGGTCGGGGGCTTGGCCTCGCCTTCGCGCCCGAGCCGGCCCTATGCGCCCGCGTGCTGGCCCGCCTCTTCCCGGAGGACTCCCCGGATGTCGCGGCGTATGAGGCGTGGGATGGCCTCCGCTGGGCGAACGGGCGGATCGCGCTGCCGGGACGGCCGCGCCGGCAGCAGTGGCGCTGGAGTTGCGCTCCGCTCGTTGGGTGATGGAAAACGGCCGTGCGGCGGACGATGCGAACGATTAGGAAAGGTAGAAGGATGCTGCGACCGGCGTACCCCATCGAAACGGCGCGCCTGTTGCTGCGCCCGTTCACCGCGGGCGACTTCGACGCGCTATACACCATCCAGTCCCGGCCCGATGTGGCCCGCTACCTGTATTGGGGACCGCGCTCTCGCGAGGAGGTCCGCGAGGCGCTCGCCGGGCGGGCGCGGTATACGGCCATCGAGGCCGAGGGCGACACGCTGCTGCTGGCGATCGAGCGGCGCGACTCCGGCGCCATGATCGGGGACGTCAACCTACACTGGCTCAGCGCCGCGCACCGGCAGGGCGAGATCGGGTTCGTGCTACACCCCGACCAGCACGGTCGGGGATACGCCCGCGAGGCGGCCACGGAGATGCTCCGGCTCGGGTTCGAGGGGCTGGGCCTGCACCGCATCGTCGGGCGCTGCGACGCCCGCAACGATGCGTCCGCGCGGCTGATGGAGCGCCTGGGCATGCGGCGCGAGGCGCACTTGCGGGAGAACGAATGGGTCAAGGGCGAATGGTGCGACGAGTACGTGTACGCCCTGCTCGCCGCCGAGTGGGCCGCCCTCACCGCCGCGCCGTGACCCGTGACCACCCGTCTAGTACAATGCCGCGCGTCATCATCACCGAGGAGGTATGGAGCACATGATCGAGATCGTACCGTACGACCCGCGCTGGCCGGAGGAGTTCCGCCGCGTCGCCTCGCCGCTGCGCGCGGCCCTGGGGGACCTGGCGCCGCGCATCGACCACATCGGCTCGACCGCCGTTCCAGGGCTGGCGGCCAAGGACATCATCGACGTGCAGGTCACGGCGGCGACGCTCGACGCGAGGGCGCTCGCGGAGACGTTCGCGCCGCTCGGGTATACACCCCTGGCGCATATCACCGGCGACCACGATCATTTCTGAACAACGCCAGGTCGATGATTTGTCCGAAACGACCAGCGCCACACGTTCTTTTCGTAACGGTTTCCGAAGCATTACCTGCTCGCCGGCAATATAGTGATCATAAAGGAGGGGGTCATGGCTGCTGAGCAACACCCGGTCACCCTGGAAGATTTCTGGTCGCTCAAGACGGTGAGCGACGCGCGGCTCTCCCCTGACGGCGCGACCGTCGCCTACGTCGTGGGCGCGTACGATGAGGCGCGCGACGAAGCGCACTCCGCGATCTGGCTGGCCGGCGTGCAGGGCGGGGAGGCGCGGCAGTTCACGAACGGCGCGGCGGACGACTCACAGCCGCGCTGGTCGCCCGACGGCCGGCGCCTGGCCTTCGTGTCGACGCGCCACGAGGGTAAGCCGCAGATCTTTGTCATCCCCATCGCCGGCGGGGAGCCGCGCCGGCTCACGACACACGAGGACGGCGCGACCGCGCCGGTCTGGTCGCCCGACGGCACAAGGCTATGCTACTCCGTGGCCACGGAGACCGACCGGCAGAAGGTGGCCCAGGAGACATCCTGGCTTGAGGCGCACTCCGAGGTCGACAAAAAGGGGCCGCGCCTGCGCCGCCAGAGCAGCCTGTTCTCGCGCGTCGACGGCCGCGGCTACGTCGACCGCCGCGTCCACCTCTTCACGATCCCCGTCGACGAAACGGCCGGCGGCTCGGCCGAGCCGCGCCAACTCACCGACGGCGACTGGGACGATCTCGACGCCGCCTGGTCGCCCGACGGCGCCGCCATCACCTTCGTCTCCAACCGCACAGAGCACGCCGAGCACAACCTCGCCGCCGACCTGTGGACGGTCTCGCCCGAGGGCGGTGAGTTGACGCGCCTGACCGACGGCGACCTCAGCGCTCTCGGCTCCAACTGCGCCTGGTCGCCCGACAGCGAGACGATCGCCTTATATGCCCAGCCCGAGTGGGTCGCCAACGGCGTGCGCGACACGCACGTCTGGACGGTCTCGCGACGCGGCGGCGACCAGCGCGACCTCTCCGCCGCGCTTGACCAGCAGTGCGCCGGCGGCGTGCAACCCGACTACCTCTCGCCCGCGTCGTCGTCGCTGGCGTGGGCGCCCGACGGCAAGACCGTCTACGCGCTGGCCATGGAGGACGGTGACTGCGCGGTGTTCGCGTTCGACGCCACGTCCGGCGCGCCGCGCCGCCTCTCGCCGCCCGGCGCGACGGTCGCGGGCATCCAGTGCGCCGCCAACGGCCACACTCTCGTGCTGCTCGCCTCCACCCCGACAAGGCCCTACGACCTGTACACCCTACCCGCCGGGGGCGGCGAGTTGGCGCCGCTCACCGCCACCAACGGGGACTGGCTCGCGCGGCGCGCCGTCGTCGCGCCCGAGCACATCAGGTTCGACGCGCCCGACGGCCAGGAGATCGAGGGCTGGCTGTACCGGCCGCGCGACGCGGACACCAAGGGTCCCGAGGGCGCGCGGCCCTATCCGTTGATCCTGAACGTCCACGGCGGACCGTTCGGCGCGTGGGGCTCCTGCTTCTACTTTCAGGCGCAAGCCCTCGCCGGGGCCGGCTACGCCTCGCTCTACCTCAACCCGCGCGGCAGCCTCGGCCACGGCTTCGCTTTCACACGCGGGGCCGACTGGGGCGAGAAGGACTTCGGGGACCTTATGGCCGGAGTCGACCGGGTGCTGTCGCGCGGCGAGGCCGACCCGCGCCGGTTGGGTATCACCGGCATCTCCTACGGCGGCTTCATGACCAATTGGGCCGTCGGGCACACCGACCGCTTCGCCGCGGCCGTCGCCGTCAACGGCGTCTCCAACTTCGTCAGCATGTACGGCGTGAGCGACATCACGCCCCTATGGTTCGAGACCGAGTTCGGCGGACCGTACTGGACGAGCGACGAGCAGTGGCAGCGCTATCGCCACCACTCGCCGATTACTTACGTCGAGCGCATCCAGACGCCGCTGCTGCTGCTACAGTCCGAAAACGACTATCGATGCCCGATCGACCAGGGCGAGCAGCTGCTGACCGCCCTGCGCATGCGCCGCCAGGCCGTGGAATTGATCCGCTTCCCCGGCGCCAGCCATTTTATCGCGGCGACGGGTACCCCGCTCCAGCGTTACCTGCAATGGAAGCTGGCCCTCGATTGGTTCGACACCTACGTCAAAGCGGCGGGACAGGCGCCCGCCGCGGAGGAGGAAGCCGAGGAAGGGGGCGTCACCGCCGCCGCGACGCTGGCGCCGTGACGGCCGCATTGTTATTGTGGGACGCGGCCTGCGACTGCCCAGTTGGGCTGTCGGCTCCGCGGAGCCGAGAGACCGATCTGCATGGTCGCATGGCAGCGCGCGGGCGCCGCGGCGCCGGAAATGAGCGAACCACTCGCCCTTCTGCCCGACC
>JAABUQ010009602.1_pt1 | contig 13029 bp, 15 predicted proteins | sample 5560001 | NCBI WGS metagenome assembly JAABUQ01 (sample SAMN10711888, study PRJNA513371) | rock metagenome | isolation source: Antarctica rocks | place: Antarctica: Victoria Land, Finger Mt nord | collected 2015-12-18 | reverse complement strand
CAAACCTCCGTATCAAAGCTTACTATAAACGGGGGCTGCGATCTATCGCCAAAGGAGGGGGGAATAGAGAGCAGTCTTGCCCCCGGAATCTCAAGAACGACGGAGGCTGAATCCTGAAAAAAAAAAAAAAAATGGCATACACCCAATATCCAGAAAAAGAAACAAACAAGAAGCACAGATCCACCAACGCACCTCAACCCACGCAAAACCTCCATGTATCAAAAACAACAGACGCAATAGAACTCTTTCCCAAAGTATAATAGCAGGCTAGGGGAAAATCCCATCCGAACGCCCCCCCCGCTCGCTCAGGCACGCATTGCTGTGGTCCGTTGATGTCTTCCCCCCCTCTTCGCCCCCTTCGCCCCCATCCCCACTTGTGCTACCAAGCCTGATCCGCGCAACGCTTCTTCCCGGGGAAGGTCATGATACGGCTATCCTGGTGAGGAAAGGAGGATGAGGGTACGAGTGACGAGTTAAAGTGGGATGAGAGTATGATGGAAGCGCTTACTGCTACGAGAGCGATATGGGGGGGGAGGTAGAGAAGTTCGAGGTGTATGGGGGTTGAGAGGAGGGATGGTAAGGAAACAAGCTGTGAGGCGAGTGGGAAGGGTGATCAGAGGGATGGTGTGCTTTCTGAAAGGGTTCGATGCTTGTCTCGATAGGAAATCTGGGAGTCGTCGGTCCCTCCATAATCGCTGAGGAGGAGAAGAGGGATGTGATGGAGTGTGCGAAGGAAAGGTGGAGACGGGGTGGCTGGAGAGTCTCGAGTCGAAGGAAGGATGATGTTGTGCTCTTTGAAGGAAGGATATCCGATACTCGCCGCATTGGCTAGAATCGTTGCCGTTTTTCGCTCGAATGATAAGGCTGATGAGCGGAGGACCGGCGGATGGGATAGTGCGCGTCTGGGGGGCTTCTTTTGGTTGTGGTGTTGGAGGTAGAGGGAGGGAGGGGAGAGCGAGCGCTTCTTGGGTGGGAGCTACTTTGAAAACGATGGAAGGAAGGGTATTCCATTTGCTATGTAGCTCCAGACGGACGAATGTAATTACAACCCCACACCACATCGACTCATGAAAGGAGCGCTGAGCGTAGAATGAGTAGCGTTGCAGCAGCGCAGATGTAGAAAATGATGTAGCCGCCAGGTATCCAAAAACAAACCCGCCAACCCCTGCGAGAACGTTGCTAAAGAAAGGGAATAGATATCAAAAATGCCGCCCCTATGTGCAGTGGTGTGTGATATCGTGAACACCACCCTGTTTATTACCTTACCTACAAAAAGTGCAATGGGGATTCGACGGAGAGAGCTAGCGCCTTGGGATGAAGAATATATACTGGTGCTGTTAGGTAGAGTGTTGGTGCTGTTGCATGGATTCGAGCTGTGGTGCCTGGACAAGCCATCCTAGTCTTGATGATTCCTTGGAAAATAGTGGTGAGGTCTCCCGATGTTTTTCTCTATTGACAGACGCTAGACACGGCCAATAATACTTGTTTGCGTATTCCTCATTTGGTCGTTTGGGCATCGATAGCCGTGCCGTTATGCTGTTCGCCTTCATGTCCCCCATTGGTAGCGTGTTCATTCGTCATCTGGCCATCAGTGTCCTGTCCCGCTTCGTTGTGGTCATTAACATACTTTTCACTCGTAGCGTGCCCGTTCGTCATATGGCCATTGGTGTCCTATGCCGCTTCAGTGTGGTCGTTAACGTGCTCTCCATTCGTCGTATATCCATTAGTCCCGTTATGGCTGCCATGCGTATCACTTTCGTTCACAGGGCCAGTGCCATTTTGCGCATGGATCAAGTATGCATTGACGGCCGAGAGCGGTTCCCTTCCGTTCAGCACCGCATCCACATTCTCCATTGCCAGTCTTTCGAACCCAACGATTGTCTCGAAAGCTCCGCCACCGTTGTGGCTTGTCATCGTTACATTCCAATTCTGAGCCAGCCTTTCGTTGACAGTCGGTTCTTGGGCATGTACATCCATGCCTACCGCAGTGAGTTGTCCCTCTTCTAATGCCTCGGCTAGCGCATCCTCGTCAACAAGAGAGCCACGTGCTATGTTCACGAGGCGTGAACCGGGTTTGAAGAGTCTCAGGAGGTCGGCAGTAACGAGTTGTTTGCCGGCGAAGGGCGTGGCGATGAGGACGCAGTCTGATTCGGACAGCAATGTTTCCATATTAAGACAGAACGTCGCGGAGACTTCCTGTTCTTGTCGTTCTTTGCGCACGATGTCATTGTACAGAATCCTCATACCCAATGCGGCTTCGACTTTCTTGGCGATGGCGAAACCGATATCGCCTAGACCAATAATGCCGAGCGTATGGCCACGAGGGTTATGCGATCTGACTGGTAGGTTGTAATGAGCGTCGTTGAACTGGACGGCGGAAAGAGAGCGAGCGGCGAGGTGGGATATGGTCATGCATCGAAAAACGGAGATGATGTGATAGAGGGCCATATCGGCGACGGCTTCGGTGGAGGCGCCTCGAGAGTTGCAGTAGAGAATTCCTACGCTTCCCGCTTAGTTTGGGGTCTTTGATGTTGTATGTCGGACGAAGCTCCGGTATGCGACGTAAGATCAAAGGACAGGCAACAAATGAGAAGCTTGAATGTACCGTGCTCGGCCAGAACATCCGTATCAACCCAGTCATAGCCAGCCCCGGCGCTGGCGTAGACCTTGACTCCCTTGGGCAGCAAATTGACGAGCTCCCGATCCCAGCGACCCATCTCACCGCCAGTGTTCCAGAACGGGCGCATAATAGCCACGAAGTCTCCCCATTCCTTGTTTCTCAGGTGGTTCAGGAAAGCTGGGCGCTCCAAGTCGGAAGCAGGTGGGTTGATGATGTGGAATTGAGACTCGAGGTGGTCATATAGCTCCGTATTATACTTGACAGGATCGCCGAGATGGAGGACGACGGGTTTACTTGACGGCTTGGATGTTCGAGAGACGGTAGAAGAGTTGTAGGAAGGCATAGTGACGGCGGGCATGATGGATGTGTGGCAGCTGTCTGGGTCAATGATGACGGGATAAGATGTATGTATAGCAATCATCTTTGACGTCTCCACTTCCGCTCAGACTCGTTAGATCCTTTGAGCGGTATGAAGGCAACCGTCATGGTTCTCCGCTGTTCAGACTCCACGCGGGGACTCGGACGGCACTTTGCTAGCCAAAGCAGGCAAGATGTCACGGACGGGAAGAGACGGTGTGGCCTTAAAAGCGGTGATCGAGGCTAAGGTACGACAGAAATTCTCCGAATGCCTGTAGGCCGTAGGATTTGCTGAGTGGTGATTTGATGCTGGAACGGGTGGAGAGCGCTCACGACTGTGCTCGGACCTCGACGAAGGGAGGTGGAACAAGGAAGCAAGCCGGGCAGGCTAAGGGGAAGCGGAGGAGGCAGAGGTTGAACCTGGAGTAGCCTGGAGATCTGGGGAAGAGCGGGTGTTCGGCCTGGAGGCTGGTGGTTACGGACTACCCTGGTTCACCTACGCCTCATAGACTAGAAGCTGTAGTCCCTGGCGGGCCCAGTCGATCATCGGAAGAAGCAAGTCCTGCCGCCCAACCAGACTTGAGCCCTTGAGGGCGTCGATGGCCACCTATTCTGGGACCGCATACGGTATGCATCATGCACGAGAAGGTACCATCGATGCAAATATCCAGGCTGCAGAAGAAGTCTCTCCATCTCTTTCGGTCTGATACTGAGACCGCTTGTCGTGACTTTGGCTTCCAATAATCCTTCGCAGAAGCTCGGGTCGTGTGCTGACTGGAAAGGCGGAGAGAGGGACATCTCGATTGGAAGACGCCATGATCGGCCATTACAGGCCTTTGGGTATCGCTTGGGGAGGAGAGGTCCAAGGCTATAGCCGCGAAACAGATTGCTGGGTACCAGCCCAGGACGAAGGTGCCCGGCGATTCGAATATCTTCAATCTCAGCCGTTGTTTGCATTAGTCTTGGTTTGCAGGAGCGGCACGACACGAGACATTGTTTGCCTTGCAAATGCCCAACTTGGTTCGGAGAGCGGAGATGGTGTGTCCATGTTGCTACAGATGGAGTCAGAAATTGCATGGTACAGGTGCGGTAGATTCGAAGCAAGCAAGCATCAGTCACATCACGGGCCACCGAGCGCACTCATCAATCTTTGCTATGTTGCTACCTATTGGTTAAACTTGCTCGCTGCCATACAAATACAACTTCTCTGTATCCACGCTTGGCTGAACGCAAACTCATCTCGCTCGCTTCTACCGCTTTTCATCCTCCCTGTCCGACTGCATCCTTGGCGCTCCCCGGGTGCCTTCTTCTCATCCCCTACAATTCCTCCTTGACGGCGTCACCAGCCTTCTGCGCAGACTCTCGGGCACGGTTGGTCGCTTGCGTGGCCCCCTCTTTGACTGCATCGGCACCTTTCTCCGCCTGGTAGCTTGCCTGCTCACTGCCACTGGCAGCACCGATCTTGAGCTGATCAAGGACCCATTGGGCCGAGCTCTGCAGTCTGCCGAACACTCCTTGCGGTGCAGTTGGCGAACCGTAGCGGAAGTAGTTGGAATTGCGGCGGGCCATGGCCTTCAACTCATTGGTGTTGGTACCCTGGTAGTTTGGGACGCCGTATGAGTCAAGGTAAGACTTTAACTCGGAATCGGACCAGGTATCGAAGGTGGTATCCTTGGCAGCGTCGGTGGCAGATACGAGGTATGACGTTACGGAAGCGTAACTGGTGCCACCGGATTTTGAGGCCTTGGCGTAGCTATCTTGAGCTTGCTTGAGGAGATCATCACGGGATGCGCCCGCCTTGTTGGCAGCCTTGTTGTTCTGAGTAGAGAGCCATTTTCTGTGCATGTTAGCGAGACTGTCAATCGCTAATACGCAAAGACCTACTTCAAGTTCTCCGTGCTCCATGTGTCGAAAGTCCATGCAGACCATCCGCTGGTGGCTTTGTTCTTGTTGAGTCGGACCTGCTTCATAAGCTCGTCCTTGTTGCCGGCCTGGGGTACTGGTACGCCACGAGCATCGAGGAAGGCCTTGAGACGGCTCTCGCTCCAAGTCCCGACAGCTGCATCAAAAGTCTGCTGGGTCTTCAAAGAAGCCTGATCGGTGGCTTTGGCAAATTCGTTGCCAGCCTTGGATGTAGCGGCACCCATGGCACTGGCAGCAGAGTCTTTGGCACTGACAGCAGAGTCTTTGGCACTGACAGCAGACTCTTTGACGTTGTCGCCAGTCAGCTGGTTTCGGTGCTTCTTGGCAAGTGCGATAAGCTCATTACGCTTGGAACCTTGAGGAACTTTGATGCCGTTCTTATCAGCCCAGTCTTTGATCTGGCTATCGCTCCAAGAGTCGAGAAGGGCGTCGCTTAGACTCTGCTTTGCAGAATTGGCGGAAGCAGACGCAGACGCACTGGCATCCTTCATGCTTTGTGCAGAGAGACGTGAATTACGACGGACAGAGGCGATGAGCTTGTCACGACTGCTAGGCTGTGGAACGGGAACTCCGCGTTCGTCGAGGAATTCTTTGAGATCCGACTCGGTCCATGTCTCGTAGAGCCAGTTGCCGGGGTAGTGAGCTGTCTGATCAAGCTTCTTGGCAATCGAATCGTAGTTCTGACGAGCTGTGGCCAAGAGGCTGTCACGCTTGCGCGGCTGGGGTGCTGGAATACCATTCTTATCGAGAAAGGATTTCAGTTGCGAATCGGTCCAGCTGCGTAAAAGATGTCAGTACATCAAACTTGATCTAAGTGGAAATTGGAGGACCCATCAAAAACCCAGTCCTTCACGCTGTGATACGAATCTGAGGCAGAGTCTGCGCTCTCCGTCCAATATCCCTTGACCTGTGATACGAGACTGTCCTTGTTCGATTCGGTACCCTTCTTGACCTGGTGACCTTTGGACTTGAGATACGACTGGAGCTGAGCGGGCTCCCAGTCACTGTATGGAGACCCAACCTTGGAGTCCCAGTTGCTCTTGACGAGTTTCTCAAGATCTGCGCGATCTGCAGGTGTAGGATATGGGACGTTGTGGTCACCGAGCCAGCGCTCGAGTTCGGTTTCATGCCATTTGTTGTAAGCTAATGGGATATGTTAGTCGCTGACGGAGTGGACAGGTACATTATGTGAATAGAGTGCTCGATAAGGATAACTACTGTAAAGGTAGCCGTAGAGCTCCGAAGCTTCCAAAATCACCCCAAGCATCTCTTACGGTGAATTAATGAGAGCGTAGAGTGCTTGATGGAGATCGGGCACGAGCTGAAGTGAGAGGACTAACCTGCTTGGCCAGTTGAGCCGGACCACCAGGAGCTGGCAACGGTGCTCTCGGCGGCTAGAGCTACCACCAAAGCGGAGGCGAGTGAGAACCTCATGTTGTGGAATACTATTTGCAATGGCTTTGTGAGTTTCGAGGTGTAATGGAAGGTGTCGTAGAAACTCACGGGTTCCAAGTAGTTTGAGGGGAAGTGATGTTGTTGTGAGAATTCAGAAGCGCGCAAACAGGGTCACTTTTTGACGAAGCGAGGAGGAGCCTGCTCTGACGTAACCAATCGCTCAGAGCAATGACAACACCAGCAATTCAATTCTGCCGTCAGTGTTCCGCAATTGATGATGGACTTGCACAGTCGTCATGCAGCACCTTCTTCCAATCCATCGACTTTCTTGAGGTCCGCGAGGCCAGTTATCGCTATCTACCTTGCTCTTTCATCGTCACCAGGCTACGAGCCTTTGCGCTACTAGAAGTCATCCTAAAGCACGGTATTCGAGAAGTCAAAAGTAAAGTAGTCGTTAAGAAGGCCATGTGATAGTCACAAGCACACCAGCAAGCTATGATCAGGGCGATCTCACAGACAAGCACAAGACCACAACAGACCAACTGTTTTGGAGAAAAGCCAGTTAATCAATGTTCAGAATCGTACAACACTATGCCTCCAATGCAGATGAATCGTCCTGTGATTGGAAAACTCTTTTTCCATTGTACAAGGCTCAGATTCCCACCCGTCTCAATCCATCTAAGACTCTCGGTCGGCCCCACCATGACCTGGCACCATTAGCTCCATGTTCTTCGCTAGAAAATCAGTTGTATAAAGCACTCACCACTCCAGAAGCCTTTGCCAACGCGATCGCTGCCGTCAGACTCCACAGGCTCATCTGCTCGGTCATGTCGCTTCCTCATATCCTCGTTATGCGCCTTCACGTCCTCGCTGTGCTCGGGGTTATTTTCGCCCAGAATCTTTGGCTTCGGGCTTCCACTAACGCCTCCGCTCGAGCTTGATGATCCTTCGCTTTGACCGCCGCTGGACTCGTTCTGCTGCGTGTTCTGCCCATCCGCGTACGCCTTTGTAGGACCTCCTCCAGTGCCTTGACCGGCCTTTGGTGGGGGAGGGCCTGGGTGCTCTAGCTCTGCCGAAGGGTTCGATCCCTGCTCCTGTGGATCTTCGCCCTTGGGGTCTCCTTCTCCTCCGCCGTAAGACGATGACTCATGGGCGTACGCTCGGTGTTGTTGTAGAGATCGAGTTGCAGCCGGTGTACGGTATGTCTGACGGCGAGCAGCTAAAGATCGGAGCAACGGAGATACTCTGAGAGTCGGCATCTCTGGATTCTCGAAAGTCTGGGAAAGGTCAGTAAGATGACAATTGCCAGTCTCTCAGCTCTTTACCTTCTGCAGAGAATTTGCGAGAGTATACGTTCTGAAGAAGTTATCCTATTTGTTGTTGATGACTTTCCTCGAGAGCTGTTGCAAGCTCGACGAGCCAACCGCGCCAACAATGAACAGAAAGCGATGACGTAATTCAAGCCTACTTCAGCCCTAGATGGCAATGCATCAGTACGATCAATTTGACAATATCTTTCATTTCATGCCGTACTGCTAGTGATTGGCAAGGAATATAGTAGAGCAGCATTCTTGACAATTTTTCAATGGGCTAAGCAAACCATGGAGAGGTGATCAATCCAAACAACCGAAGAGTCCAGGTTTTGACCAAGCTCTCAATTCGAGACCCCTCGAGTGCCCCATTCCACCAGATGTAGTACGATAAACCCATTAGTAAGAGCTATGATTGATATGGTCAATGGAAGTCCTAATCTTGAGTTGATAGAGGAGATGCAATTGTCTGATTTTACGAAACCATATCACTAAGACGCAAAACGGCAGTGTTGCTCGTGAAAGCGTGATCTAGATATAGAGCAGCAAAAAGTTTGGAAAACCCAATAGAGAACACATCCTACTCCTTGCGCATCCTGTACCCATCATGACCTCCTGGGAACTTCATACCTACTGGCCAATCCTGTTCCTTATCATGGACGATTTGTTTGCGGGGCTGTCCTCAAATCATCCCCTTCTTCATCTTGTCGTACTCGACCAGCTTATACGCTCCCAGGGACTCCCAGAGTGTGTGAAGTCTGATATTGCGCACACGGGTGCTGCTGTGCGTCATTTCGCTGGAGCCGTAGCGCCTCAGGGCGTTGTGGTCGGTTTGAAGACCGTAGGCTAACAGGATCCGGTCCAGCTGGGTGTCTGTGAGATTGGTGTTAATATATTTTGGAAGATATTGAAAGTGCAAAGGACGGCTCGGAGTTGTAGGCAAAGAATTTGAAATTACGAAGTGTAGATGGTCTTTCTGGCAAGAGATACGAGGTACGTGTACAGAGACTTACTGTCAAGGACTCTCATCGCTTGTACTGTCTTCGGGGTTTGGAAATCGCTCGGGTAGCGGCCGTCTTCGCACATGTGCGGAATGACCTTCGCATATTGGGCGCCGCCAGGGACTTGGAGATTGCCCAGAATGGCGGAGTGATTGGTGCTTTTGAGAATCTGCTGTCAGATATTTGGATTGGATTTTCGGAAGCACACCTACCGGCAGACTCTATCAGCCAATCTTTCGGGGCTCATGTCCCCGTGCAACCCGCCGGCGAGGTACCGTCCCTCCTGGTCGAGTGTCTCCATCGCGGGATATGGCGATCTCGGTCTCATGGTCGGCGGATATCTAGGGCCACCGGAGAAATAGTCTTCTTGCAGCAGAGAACGGCAGTGGTTCAGCGCAGGTACTATATCCATCGTAGCGAGTGCTCGGCGATCGATCCCCAACGGGGTGCCAGGAAGCGAACGATATTGATCCTGCTGCGAGCGAAGAGACTCCATTCCAGGGCTGAACGGCCGGTTGTCGAGAGCAGCGTGCATCATGGCTACCGAGATCAGTTTGGAATAATCTTCTTAGGAAAGCTTCAGAGACCGTTGAGATTCCGATTAAATCGTGGAAAGGGAAGGGAAACGGCGATCAGAATAAATGCGAGTCGGAATATACCGTCTAGACGAATGATTTCATCTGCATACGTAATTGCAGAATTGCCAGAGCCAACGAACGAGTGTTGAGAAGTGTTTGTGACTTGCCAGCTCACCAAACATTTTCGTGTTGTGGTGTGGCAAACAACCTCTTGCGGTGTAAGTTGGCAGCTCAACGTCGCTTGGCAGCGCAGTAACAGGCCAGACATATGGAACTGTTTTGATCCATAGGTCAAAGGGAGCTTGTGGGCATTTCTGAGATCATGTGGCTCGGGCACCGGATGTTTGCAGGGTGCCACAACAGTAGAAATCGCATAAGAGGAGTCAGGTCGCAATTGCAATTAGACCGCTGGTGGAGAATAATTATTTGTTGGTCACTGGAGCTTTTACCTTTTCTGGGACTCGTATTGGTTAGCTTGCAGGCCCCAGGCGTTGCTGCAAAGACTGATAACGCGGTCAGAGAACAATATGGAGACTGTATATGCAAGATTGTGTCTGGACCATTGGGCAGCATCTGTGTGACTGTCTACGTCCACGATATGTTATATCAGCGCAGAAACTGTGATGCAGACTGAAGATGCAATGCTTTAATTTTCCGGGTTGAGATTTGCTGGAACCAGACTGGCTCCGAAAATCGTGAAGGATGTTGCTCGGTCGGGTTGTTGTAAGCAACGCCCAACTTCCTCTGTTATCCAGACTCTGCATTTTGTAACGTCATTGAGAGAGCCCATCATTCCTAGGGCCGTAGGAAGCTGCTCTGATCGAAATCGAATAACTGCGTTGGCGGGTTCTCTTACTGCGCCTCGGTGCCTGGGCAAGAATTTGTCCGGTGATTGCCAAGTGATACAGCGATTTCTAGGGTATGTCAAGCGTTGAGCTTCCGCGATCTCGACTCCTTCAGCTGGGGTACCAAGAGCATGGTCCTCAATTGTCGTCCCGAGCAGGTGAATCCCGAAGTCTTTCCCGGAGGATGTTCTTCTGTTCGTTCTCGCTACCGCTGCTCGGAGCTTGTACGCTTATGCTGAAGGATCTGGGCCGTCCATTTGGCCGTTCTGCGAGGCTAGGAGCTCTGGGTCTTCGCCTACCACGGGCCCTGCCGCCAAAGTAGGGTATCTCGTAGGTGATTGAGCGGACGATGTAGAGGAGTAGGTCATAGATAATCATGACAGCCCATGGCCCAATAGTAGCGACACCGAGGAGAAGCTGATGGAACAATAAGCAACAGCTACTAGTACATGTACTCTGCGTACCATGTTGAGGATAACTTACGAAGAATCGTATCAACCATGTCTCGATCACTGTCAGATGTGCAGGTAGCAGTGAGAACCAAGACATAGTCGGTGACTGAGAAGAATTGTCCAAGTACACACGTCTTCACATGCAAGAGTATGACCAGCCAGAGAAGAAGGGAGCGAGATCGACTTTCATAAGGACCCCTGAATTCAATGCATACGATTTACCCGAGATTAACCCGGAAGGTGTCAGGAGAACAAGTGTGGTAAGGTGTGCCAGTCTGACTACTTGTGGATTTCTCTCCATTACCATTATTCCAGTGACTAGAGGCCCTGGAGCAACATATACAACCGAACATCACGCGAGATGCAGGCAGCCGTAGTGGTAAGTAATGAACCAAGTGGGGCTTCTTCTGATATCTCATTCTCATCATATCTCCATAAAGTATCTATCCCACAAACCTCTTCCATTTTCTTCGGGTCCTAAAATTGAGAAGCTGTTCCTGATGTTGCTGCCGCTCGCAAAACGGCTTTACGGAACGATGAGTTGACGGCGGTCGGTCTCTGCGAACTTATCCCATAGGCATCCCGTGAACTCGTCTTTTCTTCCTGTGTCGTACGTTTAATCTTACAGAAGTCCTACAGAAATCCACAATTCTGCTGGTCTCCGCTACGTTTATCCTAGTTTCCCCTGGTAATTCCGTGGCGTTCTAGACAGATTCTACAACCTTCTACTATTCCAACACATCCACGCTCCAGAACAAGCAGTTGTGCACGCATCCGTGCCTTAACACCCCCCGGACCACAGACAATCAGCTACGAAGGAAGGAATCGCGGTATCTCGGGTTTTCCCAATTGACCAGTGTCAATCGCAGCATGGACGCCCGAAACGCACCGCAGAACCGGCTAGAGGGCAGCGCTGCACCAGAAGGCGCCTTGGCCAGTTTCCACGGTTTCATGCACCTGCCTCTAGAAGTTCGCACGATCATCTACGAACATGCGCTTTGCCCAGGTCTCGTGTACCTCCACGCCGAAGACCTGTGCTGTGGGGATTACATGAATTTGCCTCGTCGTTCCTTCTCCACATACCGGGACATGGATCGTGACGATGAAATTATGCCTGGACAGGCACACGACTACAACGGTAACCGTCGTCTACGTTACGACGAATGGGAGAGGATCAAGAACTCGACGGACCCCGTCAACCAGAGTCTATTGCGTGGAGTCAGCAAAGCTGTGCAAGCCGAGGCGTCTGCAGTCTTCTATGGCCCGAGAAATCATTTTGTACTACCTTGTGGATCGTACGACTACCCAAAGTCTTCGGGTCATCTTGACACCTATGGCCCTGAGATCCCAGATATACCGCCATTCCACAGCATCAGCTATACCTTTGACATGCGAGATATTCATTGGGATCCGTGGGAGATCAGGGAATCCGTCAAAGAGTTATTCAAGGATGAAATTGCAGTATACGCAATGACACACCAAGCGTGACATCGAAGCCGACCTGGGGGCGAAAATCCATGTCATTGCAGAAGCGCGGTTGGCGGCAGTCTAGGAGAAGAGATGTGAATTAATGCGCAAGAAGCTTGCTGCAACGTTCCTACAGATCGACTTCGAGGAATGCTACTGTGCGCTGGGCTGCTGCAGAATGGTGGAAGAGGTATGTGAGAATCATGGGCCGTTCCAAGATCTCCCAGGAGACATCGAGATTATCGGTCTGAAGGATGAGGATGAGGCGGCGAGGGTCAAAGACACCATATCTTTCACGAACTGCATGGAGGCCGATCGGAACGTGTGCAAGGATGCAAGGGGCAATGTCCTCTAACATCACAGAAAAGGACTTCCACAACCATCCCGTACCTTGTGAGGACTACAATGACCAACGGGCCGGCGCAATCACGTATTGCCTTGGTCAACGCCATCAAGGAGAAACATAACTGAACTAGGGAACGCCACGAATAGTGATGTACCATCTCGTCGCCTCGAGATCATGTAACGTCTCTCGAGAATAGGAGATCTATACAACGTTACCAATATATCACCAAACCTGATGTACTATCTTATTAAAGAGATTGCAAAACTGAAACATTCAGAGCTCTTGTTTAAGCTCCAAATCGATCGCGCAAATATATAGCCACGTGCAGCAGGCTCAAAACCGACATTAATGAAAGACATATTCACAGCCTTGCGTTCATGAAGAATCTCGCAATACATCCCCTCACTCACGCCTTAAGCCCCCGCATCCGACCCTCCTCCTCCCTCCGCACTCTTACTCTTCGCCGCCATCTGCCACGCCGGTATCGCCGCCCTCCCACTGCCAAACCCCCTACTTGCGCTCCCCTCCCTCTTCGGCACTGTAATCCCCGGCGCAGGCGCAGGCGCCACCGCTCCCTCATCCCCCGTCTCCACCCTCCCTCTAGCCCCCACCTCCACCCTCCCACCAGCCCCCGCCCCACCCACGCCCGGCGAACTCGTTCTCTCCTGCTCCCCTCCAAGCGCACCTCTATACCCATACGACTGCCCCTGCCCACTCCCCACCGGCGTCTGCGCC
>JAABUQ010009599.1_pt1 | contig 13032 bp, 13 predicted proteins | sample 5560001 | NCBI WGS metagenome assembly JAABUQ01 (sample SAMN10711888, study PRJNA513371) | rock metagenome | isolation source: Antarctica rocks | place: Antarctica: Victoria Land, Finger Mt nord | collected 2015-12-18 | reverse complement strand
GACAGCCTCTTCGCATTCTGGGTGCGCGATCAGCTTGGCATCAGGATAGGACGCGCGGAGCGACGCCAGCTTGCGGGCGCTGAACTGCTCATGCACGATGCAGAAGCCGGGCCACAGGACCATTTCGCGTCCGGTCTGCTTTTCGACCCATTTGCCGAGATGCCGGTCAGGGCCAAAAACGATCTTCTCGCCCTCGGGCAACTGCTCGACAATGGAGACGGCGTTGGACGATGTGACAATGATGTCCGACAGGGCTTTGACGCTGGCCGAGCAGTTGATATAATTGATGACCGTGTGGCCCGGATACTGCTTCAGCCAGTCGGCGTAGACATCGGCGGGGCAGCGGTCGGCGAGCGAGCAGCCAGCGTCGAGGTCGGGCAGCAGGACCAGCTTGTCGGGGCTTAAGATTTTGGCGGTTTCGGCCATGAAGTGTACGCCGCAGAAGACAATCGTGTCGGCATCGGTGGCCGCCGCCGCCTGCGCGAGCGCGAGGCTGTCGCCGACATGGTCCGCCAAGTCCTGAATGTCGGCGTCTTGATAATAGTGGGCCAGAATGACGGCGTTTCGCTCGGCTTTAAGCCGGACAATCTCGGCTTCCAGATCAATCTTCGGGTCAATGCGGCGGACGCGCAGAGACAAGTCAATGTCCTGCCCAAAGCTTTGCGTCGGCGGGTCGGCATCGGTTCCAGTCGCGGCGGTGCGGGTCAGTGTCAGGGTTTCCATAAACGTAGTATACCTTCTAAAACTATTCCGAAAAATCCACTTACTCCAAGAACGGCACACGGCTTGCGTAGGTTCCTCAAACCCAGGTGAACTTTTCACTTCGCCTCTGCGTCTGTAAGCCAACAGTTCCAACACTACGCTCAAGGACAGCAGCAATGATTGACCAAACATACATTGATACAGCGCATCTGCTGCGGCGAGCAGGCTTTGGCGCGAACCCAGCGGCAATTAAAGCGGCAGCGGCAGCCGGGCTTGACGCGGCCACCGAGACGCTGCTGCACCCGGAGCGGGTGCCGGAAAACCTGAATGACACGCGCACACTGACCGGCCTGGCCGCCCTGCTGCCGGACCCGAACAACGGCGGCACTCCTACCCAGGCCGTCAAAATGTGGTGGGTACACCGGATGATCGCCTCGCCGCGTTCCTTGCAGGAAAAGATGACCCTGTTCTGGCACGGGCACTTTACGTCTAAAGACGGCGGAGCGCAGGGCGACTTTCTGTACCGGCAAAACCAGCTTTTTCGGGCGAACGCTTTAGGAAACTTCCGAACGCTGACACTCGCCGTGTCGCGTGACCCGGAAATGCTGCGCTACTTGAACGGCAACCAGAACTACAAAGCCCACCCCAACGAAAACTATGGCCGGGAGCTGATGGAGCTGTTCACCTGCGGCATCGGCAGCTATACTGAAGACGACGTTAAAGCGGCGGCGCGGGCATTTTCCGGATGGAACCTGCGCGGCGGCGAGTTCCACTTTAACCCGAACCAGCATGACAATGACCCGAAGACTTTCTTAAGCAGGACCGGCAACTGGAACGGCGACGATATTGTAGACATTCTGGTTGCCCACCCGGCCACGGCGAAGCGCCTCTGCACCCAGCTTTGGGAGTATTTCGCGTACCCGGATCCCGAGCCGCAGGTGCTGGACGCGCTGACGCAGACCTACTACGCCAGCGGCTACGACATTCGCGCCGTGATGGGCCGCATCCTGCGCTCCAAAGCGTTTTATTCGGACAAGGCACGGTTCGCCGTCATCAAATCGCCCGCGCAGTACGTGGTCGGCAGCGTCAAGATGCTCGGCTTGGATAAAGCCGTGGAGATTGCGCTTTCCGACATCACCCCCGCAAACGAAATGGCGTATATGCCGGCAGCCACGACTATGCCCGCCGCGCCGGCCCCGGCCATGCCGAATTTGACGGCTCCCGCCGTCACCCCGCAGCAGGCGGCAGGCCGCAAGCTGGCAATTCTAGCAGGGCTGCCCGGCGCGATGCGTAACATGGGCCAGGACCTGCTCGCCCCGCCGACCGTGAAAGGCTGGGACGGCGGCGCGGCCTGGATTAACACGTCTACGCTGCTCGCCCGCATTAACTTCGCCAATGCGCTGTCCAATTCGCGCCAGATGTTTGGCGGGCAACTGGTGCGCGTGACCGACTACTTGCAGCAGAATGCGCTGACCCCGGAAGCCTGGGTGGATTTTCTGCTGGAAACGCTCGGCCCGCTGCCCGTAACGCCCGCTACGCGGCAGATGCTTGTTGACTTCGTCAACGGCAGCGATGCACCCGCCAGCCAGCCGCCAGCCGTCCAGGACATCCAATTCATGCCGGGCCAGTTCCGGCGCGGACGCCGGATGCAGGGCGACCCGTACAGCCGCATTCGCAATAACGCCTCCGGCGGCCTGGAAGGCCGCCTCCGCGCCGTGATCCCGATGGTCATGGCAACGCCCGAATACCAAGTCTGCTAGTCCAAATTTGTTGGTCCAAAGAGGAGCCTCTCATGTCCGTCACACGCCGAGATTTTATCAAGAAAAGCGCCACGACAGTGGCCGTCGGGCTTGCCGTTCCGCCCTGGCTCGCCAAAATGGTCTGGGCCGACTCCGTTGCCGACAATGCGCTTGCCGCCAGCGGCCAGACTGCCGGACGGTCGCTCGTTGTCATTCAGCTTACAGGCGGCAATGACGGCCTGAACACGGTTGTCCCCTACTCCGATTCGATCTATCGCAGCGCCCGGCCCGTGCTGGCCCATGACGCGGACAAAGTGCTGCACCTGACCGATACTATCGGCCTCAGCCCGGTCATGGGCGGCATGAAGACGCTCTATGACCAGGGGCGGCTGGCGATTGTGCAGGGTGCGGGCTACCCGAACCCGAACCACAGCCATTTCCGGTCTATGGAAATCTGGCAGACCGCCGAGCCAGAAAAACTCGGCACCGAAGGCTGGGTCGGGCGCTATCTCGACGCCATCCGCAGCGGGCGCACGTCGCCGCTGACCGGCATCAACATCGGCAACGAAGCTAGTGAAGCGTTCACCAACGCCCACGCCGCCGTGCCGAGCATACAAGGTCTTGCAAACTTCGGCGTCGTGTTTCCTGGCAATGCCGAAGGGCAGGCCCGCACCGCCGCATTGAAGCAGGTCCAGCTTGGGGACACTAACACACCCTACGGCAAGTTCTTCCAGCAGACGGCGATGGAAACGTATGACAGCGCCGACAAGATCACGGCAGGCATTAAGCAGTACCATTCCACGGTTCAGTACCCGAAGTCGGCGTTCGGCAAGGGAATGCAGGAGATCGCCCAGCTTATCGCGGCCAATCTCGGCACCCGTGTTTACTATATCTCGACAGGCGGCTTTGACACCCACGCCCAGCAGATTCGCCGCCATGACCAGCTCTGGCAGGATGTCTCGGACACGCTGCTGGCCTTCCAGACCGACTTGGAGCAGATGAACGCTGGGGACCATGTGCTGACGCTGGCGTTCTCCGAGTTTGGGCGGCGGGTCCACGAGAACGCAAACGGTGGTACGGACCACGGTACGGCATCCGAGATGTTCATAACCGGCAAGCCCGTTAAAGGCGGTTTGTACGGCGAGTACCCGAGCCTGTCTGATCTAGACGCGGGCGACTTGAAATATACCACCGACTTCCGGGCCGTCTACGCCACGGTGCTGGATCGCTGGCTCGGCACCAACAGCGAGATTGTGCTTGGCCGCCGTTACGAAGACCTGAAGTTTGTTTGAGGCAGTAAAGTTGGAGACCACCATGATTACTCGCTGTTTGTTAGCGCGTCTTAGTTTGGCGGCGTGTCTTGTCTGTGCTGCCGCGCCGCTTGCCGCAGCCCCGCCCGCAGCACCATCCCCTGCTCCGCTTCCTCAGCAGAGTGTGCTGGATGGGCTTGTCGGGAAACACCAGGTCATTGGCTTTACGGAGCGCGGCGGCAGGCGGTTCTTGGGGCGGGTACTTTCCGCTGATCACGGGCTGTATGTCGTGCAGACGTTTCATTGCACCAGCACGCCGGCAGCGACAACCGTGACGACGCCGCAGACCACCTATGTCGCCGGGCGGTACGGGCGTCTGCGGCCCGTGACACGGCAGGTTAAGACGCGGGTGACGACCCAGAAGACAATCGCCGATGAGGCAGCGGTGCGGGCGCTGCTGCGCGGCCAGGCCGGACCTTCGTTTGGTCCAAGTGAGCAGCCGGCGCAGCGCGAGATTGTTGCACCCGCCGATGTGACGTGTCTTCAAGAGATTGCGCCGCCGATCCCGGCTACCGCAGCCGCGCCTAAAACCTCCAGTGTTTTCATCCAGGATTCCGCATCCGGGTCCTGGACAATGAAGACGCTTTGGGCATCGCCGGACCTGCGGCATCCGAAGAAGACGGCAAATTGAGATAAACGATGGCAGGGGACCGTAAACTCGTGTTATAATTGTTCAGGATGACTTGTGCCTACAAGGAGACTGAACATGGCTGCCTCTCGCCTCCCCTGCCCGCAGTGCGGGACGCTGAACTATGCCCAGGACGCTCAGTGCCTCGGCTGCGGCTGCCGGTTTGCGCCGACCCCGCCCGCGCCGTCGGCAACGCGGAAGCCGGAGCAGTATGCCGCCGATGAAATGTGTACGCGCTGCTACGGCGTCCTGCTGCCCGCAGCTCAGTTTGACACGTCTGGCATGGCCGGCGGCATTGACGCAAATGTGGGCGGCGGGGGATACGGCGGCACGCTCGGTCAGGATGCGCGGGCAGTCGGGGGCGCTCTCAATTTCATGGACATGATCGCGCAGATGCTGCTGGGCAGCATCCAGGCCAAGATGTTCCAGCGGCGTCTGCACCGCACCCTTCAGGAAGCGCCGCATTCCCTTTGCTGCCCTTCCTGCCGCAACATTGTCCGCCGCTGACAAGGAAGCGTCGGGGAGAATTTTCAATATATGGAAACAAACGGCGGCTGGTTGTGGTACAAAAGAATATGAATAGCGTGTTCTTCGGCATCGCCCTCTCGCTCCTGGCAGTGGCAGTTCTTGCGGGCGGCGCAGATGCAAAGCCGGCCCCGCCCTCCGGCTACCGCCTCAAAGCGGAAGAAGCGACGGACTTTATCCAGTCGCACTTCTACGACGCACCGACGCGCCGCTACCACCCTAGCTTCCCGATGGCTCCCGGCGGGCTTGATTACGATTTAATGTGGGGAAACGGCGTTCAGTTCTCGGTGCTGGCCGCCGCCGCCAAAGAAGACCCCGCGAAGTACCGAGCCGCGCTCTACGACTTCACCGACGGGCTGACGACGTACTGGGACCCGCAGCCGAAAGGCTCGCCTCCGGGCTACAATGCCTACTGCTCCGGGCCGGGGGGAACCGACAAATATTATGATGACAACGAATGGATGGTTCTCGGCTACGTCGAAGCGTACCAAAACACCCATGACCCCAAGTTCCTGGCACTGGCTCGCGCCACGCAAGACTTCGTGCTGAGCGGCTGGGACGAGACGCTTGGCGGCGGCGTCTACTGGAAGCTGGATCATCAGTCCAAGAACACCTGCTCCAATGCCCCCGCCGCCGCGTCGGCGCTGCGCCTGGACCAGGTCGCCGGAGACCGGGAGCAGGGCGCTTGGGGAATAAAAATCAAGGCTTGGACGCAGGCGAATTTGCAGGACAAAGACAGCCTGTACTGGGACGCCTACCACATGGACGGCAAAATTGAGAAAACAAAGTGGACCTATAACACAGCCCTGATGATCCGCACCGACGTTTTGCTGTATCAGCTTCGGCATACCGAGCCGGACCTTCAGGAAGCAAAGCGGATGGCCGACGCCGGGCTTGCCGCCTGGACCGACCCGGTCACCGGCTCCCTGAACAAGACGGAGGATGCCACGCGCTTCACCCACTTATTCTGCGAATCCCTGCTGCGCCTGTATGACGTCACCCAGGATGTGCGGTACTTGAACGCCGTTCGGCAGCAGGCGGCATTCGGCTACAAGCACGCGCGGGACCCGAGCGGCGGCTACTGGGACAAATGGGTCACGAAGCCGCACAAGCCGGATGAAACAAAGACGCTGATTGAAAACGCTTCCGCGGCTCGCTTGTTCTGGCTGCTCGCGCCCTACCCGGATGTCGCCGAGCTGACGGCGGCGGGCCGGGAAGCCGCCGGGCGCGGGCAGGAAGCAGCAGCGGAGTCCCTGCTGCGCCAGGCGGCGGACAGTGACCGGGACGCCGCCCTGTCGCGGTATTACTTGTACAAAGTGCTGGCGCGTGCCAAGAAGCAGCCGGAAGCGGCAGCCGAAATGACCCGCTTGACGGAGTTGGCAAAAGACCCGGCTGTGGAGCAGCGCTTGAAGGCAGCGGGATGGCAGCCGCAGCCAGTTCCGTAAGCGTTCGTAGAGTGAACGCAAGGCCATAGGGTAAACTGGAGGCGAGAATTACCCGCGTGCCATTTTCTCTGTTGAGTCCTTCCGCGCAGCCGCCGAAAGCGGCTGCCAGAGCGCAGGCATTTAGCCTGATTTTTCTCTCCGTCGCGGCGTCTACGCTGATCCGGCTGGTGCTCAGCCCGCTGTTCGGCACCCGCGCCGCGTCTATCATATTCTTCCCGGAAGTGGTCTTCAGCGCCTGAGGCGGCGGCTGGATTGGGGGCCTGGCGGGCCTCGCGCTGTTCACTCTTGCGGCCGTCTACTTTTTTCTTCAATCCCACGCACTCTCTTTCAATCACAAACCGCGTAGACCAATTGACGCTGGTTGTCTTTGTTGTCGTCGGGCTGAGTGTTTCCGCCATCAGCAGCGCCCAGCACAAGTCGCGCCGGGATTTGGAAATCGTTGCCGAGGAAGCCCAGCGCAGCGCCCTGGCGCTGCGGGTAAGCGAGGCCCGCAAGTCGGTTATTCTGGAAGTCGCGCTCGACTGCATCATCACCATAGACGGCGAGGGCCGAATTATTGACTTCAACCCAGCCGCCGAAGAGACGTTTGGATACCGGGCGGAAGAGGCCGTCGGTCAGCCAATTGCCGAAACAATTATCCCGCCGTTCCTGCGCGGGGCGCACCATGCCGGGTTCGCCCATTACCTAGCCGCCGGCGTCGGGCCGGTACTGGGAAAGCGCATTGAAGTTGTCGGGATGCGAAGAAGCGGCGAAGAGTTTCCCGTAGAAATTGCCATTGTGCCGATGCGTCAGGACGGCGCGTTTGGATTTACCGCCTACCTGTGGACATCAGCGAGCGCCAGCAGATAGAGCAGGAACGGGCGCGAAGCTCGGAGCGGGAGCACAGAATCGCTGAGCAGCTTCAAGAAGCGCTTCAGCCGGCTGTTCCCCGTCAGGTTCCGGGCCTCGCGCTTGTCGATTATTACCAGCCGGCGCTGGAAGAAGCGGGGGTTGGGGGCGACTTTGCGGACGTATTCGCGGCGGATAAAGGCGTGACGTTCTTGGTCGTCGGCGACCTCAGCGGCAAGGGATTGGCGGCGGCAAGCCAGGTGGCCGTCGTGCGGAACATGCTCCGGTTCGCTCTCTACAACGGACGCACGCTCGCCGGCCCGATCACGACCCTGAGCCAAACTTTGGTGGACAACGACCTACTCACGGGCTTTGCCACGCTATTTGTCGGGCGCTACGAGGCGTCAAGCCGCCTCCTCAGCTACGTCAACTGCGGCCAGGATGCCGCGCAGATCCGCCGCGCCGCCACCGGGCAAGTGGAAGATTTAGCCCCTACCGGAGCCATTTTGGGCGGCTTCAGCGGCGCGGACTTCACGGAAGCGACCGCGCAACTGGAACCCGACGACATTCTCGCAATCTTCACCGACGGCCTCACCGAATCCGGCCCGGACCGTGCGTCACTGCTGACGGCAGACGGCGTCGCGGCCATTTTGCGTGATGCACCCGCCGAAAGCGCTGAAGCCATCGTGTCCCATCTCATTCAAGAAGTAGAACGCTATGCCCAAAACGGCATCCGTGACGACCAGTGCCTTCTTGTCGGGATCGCAAGCTAGGTAAGGGGGCGCGGCAAGCAGCGCCCCTACCCAGTGCCAAACTTGCCCGCCGCGGCGTTTGCGGCGGCTTTGTCCGGGTTCTTGTCAAATGTCGGCTTGCAGGACGGGCAGCAGAAGTAGTAAGTCTTGCCTTTGTACGTCTCCTGCGCGGCGGCGGTGCTGACCGAGCTGATCTTCTCGCCCGTGATGGGGCAGACGAGCGGCGCGGCCTTTGCAGGCGCTTTCGGGGCTTGAGCGGGGTCTGCCGAGGCGGTTCCTGCAAACGCTGCAAGTGTCAGGGCTGTCAGTATAAGTGTCTTCATAAATTGCTTTCTTCGTGTCTTTGTGATAATCGAACAGTTTTCAGGCGCAAAGAGTTCGTAACAACGGTGACGCTGGAGAAGGCCATCGCCAGCGCGGCCAGCATCGGGTTCAAAAGACCCAGCGCGGCCAGCGGGATGCCTACGGCGTTGAAGATAAAGGCCCAAAACAGGTTCTGACGGATCGTTTTCATGGTTCGGCGCGACAGCAGGAGCGCGTCGGCAATGCCGCCAAGATCGGGGCGCAGCAGCGTGATGTCGGCGGCTTCCAGCGCGACGTCAGACCCCTGCCCCATCGCAATCCCGAGGTCTGCCAGGGCCAGCGCCGGAGCGTCGTTGACGCCGTCGCCGACCATCGCTACCTGTATTTTACCCTGCTGCTGCCACTCTTTCACCGCCGCCGCTTTGCCGTCAGGCCGAACCCCGGCAGCAACTTCCGTAATGCCGACTTCCCCGGCGACTGCCTGCACCACCCGCAGGCTATCGCCGGACAGCAGCGCAACGCTGAGGCCCATTTCGTGCAGCCGCGCGACGGCGGCTCTCGCGCCGGGCCGCACCGTGTCCGCAACCGCGAGGATCCCCGCCTCGCCGCCGCCTACCGCCACCAGCACGGCTATTTTTCCTTCGGTTTCCAGCCGGGCCATCTCGCCTGCCGCCGTCTCCGGCACCACAATTCCCGATTGCCCCAGCAGTGCGGGCGTTCCGACAAGAACCTCGACGCCGCCAACACTCGCTTTTATGCCGAGGCCGGGCAGAGCGCGGAATGCCTCCGCCTCCGCAATGTCACTGCCCGCCCCGGCGACAATCGCCCCCGCCAGCGGATGCTCCGAGCCGCGCTCCACCGCCGCCGCCAGCCGCAGCAGCCCTGGCCGGTCCAGGCCGTTGTGCAGAACAACATCGGTCAAAGCCGGCCTGCCTGTCGTCACGGTGCCGGTTTTGTCCAATATCACGCGGCTGATCTTGTGCGCCCGCTCCAGCGCCTCACCGTTCTTGATCAGAATACCGAGCGATGCGCCCCGCCCGACCCCGACAATGATTGCCGTCGGTGTTGCCAGGCCCAGCGCACAGGGACAGGCAATCACAAGCACCGCCACAGCAGGCGTTAGCGCCCCAGACACGCCAGCATGGAGCGCCAGCAGCCAGACCAGAAACGTCACGAGCGAAATTACAAGCACGACAGGGACAAACACAGCAGCAATCCGGTCCGCCAGCCGCTGAACCGGCGCTTTGCTGCCCTGCGCTTCTTCCACCAGCCGGACCATGCGGGCCAGCACGGTATCCACGCCCACTGCGGAAGCCCGAAATAGCAGCGTCCCGCTGCCGTTCATCGTGCCGCCGATCACCTTGTCGCCGGCTGTCTTCTCGACCGGCAGGCTTTCCCCGGTCAGCAGCGACTCATCTACCGAAGACGCGCCGCTGACTACCACGCCGTCCACGGCGACTTTTTCGCCGGGCCGAACACGAACGACCTGCCCCGGACCCAGTAATTCTATCGGGACATCGCGCTCTTCGCCGGAGTCCAGCACAAGCCGGGCCATTTTCGGGGCCAGACCAATCAGGGACTCAATCGTGCCGGAGGCTCGCCGCTTCGCCCCAGCTTCCAGCCAGCGGCCAAGCAAAATCAGCGTGACGATTGTTCCCGCCGTCTCAAAATAAACCTGCGGCTGCCGGGTCCAAATCAGCGCGGCCAGGCTGGAACCATACGCCGCCGACGCCCCCAGCGCCACCAGCGTGTCCATCGTCGCCCCGCCGCCGCGCCGCAGCGCGTTCCAGGCCCCGGCGTAAAACTGCCGCCCGAAGCCAAAGACGGCGGCTGCCGTCAGCGTCGCAAACAGCCAGAGCGTTCCGTTTGGCACCATCCGGTCCATGCCGGCCATCGAGACAACCAGCACCGGGAGCGTCAGCACGGCCGCGCCGACTAGATTGGCGAGCGCCGGATCGAGTTTGGCCTCGGCTTTCTTCGTCCTGCCGCTTGCCGCCGGGGATGCCCCATAGCCGGCCTTTTCGACTGCCGCCACCAGCGCGTCCGTCTGTACCAACGCCGGGTCAAAAGAGACAGACGCCCGGTTAGTCGCCAGGTTGACTGCCGCGTCTTCTACGCCCGGCACCTTCTTCAGAAAGCGCTCGACGCGCCCCACGCACGACGCGCAGTGCATCCCGGTCAAATCCAGCGTACAGGTTGCCATAATTACGCCGACGCCTCGTAGCCTTCTTCTTCGATGGCCTCCTGCATCTGACTCACCTGCACTTTCGCCGGGTCATACGTCACCATCGCCTGCGCTTTTCCCAGGCTGACAGAAGCGCTCTGTACGCCGTTTAGCCCCATCAGCGCCTTTGTGACATGGCCCACGCACGCTTCGCACATCATCCCCTGCACACTCAAAGTTTTTGTTTCCATACCTTGCCCCTGCTCCGCTTTTATCACTTCAGAAACCGGCCCAGCGAAACACGCACTTCTTCAATAAGCTGTTCTTGGGTCATCTTTGCAGCACATTCATGCTCGCTTTCCGTGCCGTGTCCGGCGACGCAGCCTTGAATATGGCCGGTCAGCAGCTCCACGCCCATCGCATCCAGGGCGGAGCGGACGGCGGCCACCTGAGTTAATATGTCCACGCAGTAGCGGTCGTCTTCCACCATTTTCTGGATGCCGTTCACCTGCCCGGTAATCCGTTTAAGCCGGTTCTGAAGCTGCGCCTTGTTCTGCATGACTTTATTATACCCCCTGGGGGTACTTTGTCAATCGGCAGGGGAAGGAATTTATTTACGCCGCGGTGAACTAGACCGGACAACATTGACGGAAAATAAATTGACGGGAGAGACACAATGCAGTATGTAAGTTTAGGACGGTCCGGCCTCAAGGTCAGCCGCCTGTGTTTGGGAACCATGAACTTCGGCCCGCAGACAACCGAAGAAGACAGCGACGCGATTATGGACCGCGCCTTAGACCTGGGCATCAACTTCTGGGACACCGCCGACGTCTACGGCTGGAAGCAGGGCGAGGGCGTCACCGAGCAGATATTGGGCCGCTACTTCGCGCAGGGCGGCGGGCGGCGCGAGAAAGTCGTTATCGCCACCAAAGTCTTCGGCGGCATGTCCACCGAGGGCAACAAAGACTGGCCGAACACCAACCGCCTCTCAGCGCTTCACATCCGCAAAGCCTGCGACGATAGCCTGCTGCGGATGAAGACCGATTATATTGACCTGTACCAGATGCACCACATTGACCGCGAGACGCCGTGGGACGAAATCTACCAGGCGTTTGAAGTCTTAGTCCAGCAGGGCAAAGTGCTTTACTTCGGGTCGTCCAACTTTGCCGGCTGGCACATCGCCCAGGCTTCCGAGATCGCCAAGCACCGGCACTTCCTCGGGCTGGTCTCCGAGCAGTCCCACTACAATTTGAACGTCCGGCTGCCCGAACTCGAAGTCATCCCGGCCTGCCAGAAATACGGCCTTGGCCTCATCCCGTGGTCCCCGCTTGCCGGCGGACTTTTGGGCGGCATTCTGCAAAAAGAAGCCACCGGCCGCCGCGCCGGTCGGGACATTGAAGCGGACCGCCCCAAGCTGGAAAAGTGGGAAGGGCTGTGCAAAGACCTCGGCGAAAAGCCCGCCGACATTGCCTTAGCGTGGCTTCTGGCAAACCCCGTCGTCACCGCCCCCATCATCGGCCCCCGCACCATGGAGCAGCTCGACGGCTCCCTGCGTGCCTTAGAGATTGAGCTGTCCGAGGACACGATGAAGAAACTCGACGAAATCTTCCCCGGCCATAAAACCGCCCCCGAAGACTATGCCTGGTGAGGTAGTCCTTGACGCAAGGAACGAGACATGTGGCCACCTCCCATACTACACTCTAATCCATTGCCTGCCCCGGTATCCAAACAGATACAGTGGGCAGGCGGTATCTCGCTTTGGGCAGGCGGAGCGGGTCTTAATATCTTTGTTCTCACGACAGCAGCGGCTTTGTTAGTGATCAAGTACCTTCATAGCGAAACGCGCTTTGTTGACTATGGCATGAGCATCGGCTACTTGGCTGGAGTAGTCTGTGAAGTCACCGCTTTAGTTGCGGGGATAATCGGCAGAAAGACGACCGCAGGAAAATTTGGGATAGCTTCTTTAGGTGCTTCGTTAGTTTTCTTCGTTTTACTTGTTGTCGCCAACTACTACATTACAAAAACCTGGCCCTGGGACGGCTACAATGATAACTAGGCAAGCCTTTGAGGTCTTCTGTCCGTAGGACAGCCAGCCGGAGGGCTATTCAGCCACGGATTTCAATCCGTGGAACAAAAAAGCGCCGGGCAATCGCTCGGCGCTTTTTCTTCGTTTTTATCTGCCGGGCGCGACGCCGTGCTACGGAACTCAATCAGGTTCTGCCGTGCGATGCACAACCGTTCCCCTTGCTGTTTCAATCGGTTAGTCGCGTCAAGCGCTATCACCGCTTGCGGATGACTTGGCTGCTGCCGCCGAAGCAGGAGGTTGGTGTCAACAAGATGCGCCAAAGTCAGCAACCTTCATCATCGTCATAAATGTCTTCGCGGCGAAAGTCAGACGTTGAGACGGGAAGATTTCTGGCTTTGGCACGCTCAAATCCTTCCCGCGAGGACTGCAAGAACTCTTCCGTCGTCAATGTCGAGCGGATGATAGCCGGCACAGGCTGATGCAGGGCGGCTTGGATAAGCTGCTGCAAGTAAGCGTCAGCGTCCTGGCCGCGTTCGGCGGCTTTTTGGCGCACTTCGTTTTCTAATTTAGGTTCCAAAACAAGTGTCAGGGCTTGTCTTCTTTCTTGACC
>JAABUQ010009598.1_pt1 | contig 13032 bp, 12 predicted proteins | sample 5560001 | NCBI WGS metagenome assembly JAABUQ01 (sample SAMN10711888, study PRJNA513371) | rock metagenome | isolation source: Antarctica rocks | place: Antarctica: Victoria Land, Finger Mt nord | collected 2015-12-18 | reverse complement strand
ACATTTGGGCCTATATGCATGTACATTTGGGCCCTGTATGCTCCCCCCATTTGGGGCTATATGCTCCCCCTATTTGGGGCCTGTATACTCCCCCCATTTGGGGCCTGCATGCTCCCCCCATTTGGGCCTATATGTATACGCATTTGGGCCCTGTATGCTCCCCCGTTTGGGGCCTGTATACTCCCCCCGTTTGGGCTTATATATATATGTATTTGGGCCTATATATATACGCATTTGGGCCCTGTATGCTCCCCCTATTTGGGCCTGTATATACGTATATATTGGCCCTATATACTCTACCTATTTGGGCTTGTATACTCTACTTATTTGGGCCTGTATATACGTATATTTCGGCCCTGTATATTCCCCCTATTTGGGGCCTATATGCATACGTATTTGGGCCCCGTATACTCTCCCGTTTAGGGCTATATGCTCCCCCTATTTGGGCCTATATATATGTATATTTGGGCCCTATATGCTCCCCCTATTTAGGGCCTGCATACTCCCCCCGTTTGGGCCTGTATATACGTACATTTGGGCCCTGTATGCTCCCCCGTTTGGGGCCTGTATACTCCCCCCGTTTGGGCTTGTATATACGTACATTTAGGCCCTATATACTCCCCCTATTTGGGGCCTATATATTTCCCCTGTTTGGGCTTGTATATATATGCATTTGGGCCTATATATATACGTATTTGGGCCCTATATGCTCCCCCTATTTGGGCCTGTATATACGTATATATTGGCCCTATATACTTTACCTATTTGGGCCTCTATATACGTATATATTGGCTCTATATACTCTACTTATTTAGGCTTGTATATTCTACCTATTTGGGCCTATATATTCCCCTATATAGGGTTTATATACTCCTTATTTGGGCCTATATATTCCCTTATACAGGGTTTATATACTCCCTTATATAGGGCCTGTATACTCCCTTTATATACGTATACTCCCCCCGTATATATATACTCCCCCTGTGTACGTATATTCCCCCGTATGTCCCCTTAAGCCTAAATGCTTCCCCCGTATACCTATAGACCCCCTATACGCTCCCCTAGGCCTAAATGCTCCCCTATTTACTATATTTTCAAATTTTTCAAATTTTCTATACTAAGCCCAATCGGGTAATCAGCTTTTTCGTAGTATTGGTGGTGGGGGAAATCCAAATTGCGGAACCGCCAACCGTAATGCAATCAGCTGTAATTCGTTGCTCAGTCGATAACAAGCCGTGACCTTTCAAAATGGAGGCACCACCAGGGCCCCATTCAGTATCCCTTAAAGGCAATTTGACCCCAACTTTAGATACACAACGGCAATGCTGACGGAGACAACAGTTCTACGGTCTGCACCTCTCATTCAGTACCGGTATACACACTAAATTGCTGCAGACTCTCGAGACCGTCCCTATCCCAGCACTTTCCTCTTTCCCTACCTCCAAAAGATTCCGAACTTTACTTCGATCCGAATTCAGCGCTTGACATTCGCCCCGGAGAAGTCGATGATAACTTTGTTCTTGGCCCTATGGTAGCTCCTAGTCTCTCGTTCTCTAGCCTTCCTCGCTTTCGCTGAACCCCCACCAGCTCACCCTACCTCCGTCGTTTGGCTCTGCCTTTGTGGGAGAGCCTTTTTCCTGTACCCTCTGCGCGAATAACGAACTACCACAAGCCACTGATCGGCAGATAACCTCCATAACGATCGCTGCGGAAATGCAAGCTCCCTCAGGCACCGTCCTTCTTGATCTTATTCCCAAGGATGAGCAGCCCCTACAAATCCAGCCAGGCTCCTCCCTCCAAAAGATCCTGAGATTCGATCTTCGCGAAGAAGGTAGTCATACATTGGCCGTCAATGTGAGCTATTCGGAGACTACAGCGTTCAGTGGCCGCGCTCGCACCTTTCGAAAGCTGTATCAATTCGTATCCAGACCTTGTCTAAACGTCCGCACCAAAGTGACTCCTTTTTTATCTTCATCCTCGACCAGAGAAGATGAAGAAGATCCACAGAGGATGGCGCTGGAAGCTCAACTAGATAATCTTGCCGATGGGCCCGTCGTTTTGAGGACAGTGAAGTTCCTTCCAAAGCCAGCTTTCACGGCTACAAGTCTGAATTGGGATGCAAGTACTTCCTTTTTCCCTCCTTCAATATCTGATTTTGAAGACAAGGGCAAGGTGGGGGAATGTCCTATCATGGCTCCAAGAGACGTGAGGCAAATTGCTTTCTTGGTGGAGAGGGTGGAGAATGGCCCCGGGAAGGACATCTTGCGAGATGGTCGGACCGTGTTGGGGCAGTTGAGTGTCGAGTGGGGAAGTAATATGGGCGAAAGTGGGGCGCTGAGCACAGGATGGTTGACTACAAAGAGGAGGTGAGATGCAATTTGTGGAATACATATCTACAAAACACGCTTTATCGAGGGTAGACCTGTGAACGAGAAAGCGAAACCAGAACGAAAAGCTAGGTAAGCCGCATTCGACCAGAAGCGCCGGCAGCAGAAGTTTTGCAAGACTTTTAACCACTTCGATCATTATAAAGGTTCTGCATTAGCCGAAAATCGCACACCCTTTTTGTTTCTATTCCTGAGAGTCGAGAATGACATGGACAGCCACCAATGCAGTATTGCTCGGATCGCGTACGATGTTGTACCAAAGATATACATGAACGGTGTTGTTGCAAGTCCGGTGGAATCTGCATAAAATGGCGCTGCAAAATTTGCCAGTGACTCTGTTCGGCAGCCCAGGACCAGCAGATACACAACTCACACCCCAGACCATCGATTTTACGCCAAATGTCCCACCGCCGTCAAACTCTGGCCCATTTATGGACTTGCTGGATGATTTGTTGATCGATTGGGGTAATGCCCCTGACGGGAGCGTCGCTCTCATCTACTGGCCTCAACTTCAAGCGACCAATGTGCTTTCCCGTCACAAAAAGCTCCATCCGCCATCGGCTTTTAGCTATTTCGCGGGATGCGCATACCTTCACAGTACCCATCGCTGATATTTTCGCCCTTGTGCCACTTTGGTTCGGCACAGATCCTAATTTCGCCGTTCTAGTCACTCTCCAGCTCCCTCAAGGCATGGTACAAGGCCAAGAATTCGCCATCACAACCAGACGTCTCGCCACACGTTCTGTCGAGCCTGTCGAGAATCCCAGGATACAAGATATTCACGCCATCAGCGGGGTCTAAGAAATAAAATGAAAGCTTTGTGGACTTGTCGGGCGCCTCGGTTGCTACACAAGGAAGTCTCACAACGAACAGGCGCTACACAGCGGTCAGGTTCGCTATCCAGATCCCCGTCTCGAACGGTGGCCAAATGCTTCCGGTCGACAGGGATGCTTAAGCTATCATTGCCTGGCGCCTCAATCAGATGTCCACAAGAGATGGCTGGTACCCAGTCATTGAGCGCTACCTTTCTTAACTCAATCGACGTATTGCTGGGCTCGGGGATCGTTATCTGCCCTTCGTGCCTTCGCCAGAGGGGTCATCATTGGCCCAGAAACTTGTCCACCTCATTAACCTCATTGTCGTGGGTCTTCTCAACCACACAAGTGCCATGAATGCCACGAGTGCAAACGATGTCACGACTGCTCGAAGACTCGGCCTACACAGGAGTATGGGGAACGCAAATGTGTATACTGTGAGCGAGACAGGCGAGAAAATTGTCTCATCCAAATTTATCAGCATTTGAACTCCAAGTGCGGGTACTGCAATCGAGATGGGCCGGGACAATTTCTTGCCCACAAATACAAGAATCACAACCCCGAATGTGCATACTACGATCGAGACGGACCATAACGTTGTCTCTTCCACAATCGCCGGGGCCAAGACTCTCAGTGCACCCATCGCGACCACCAAAGCCAAGATCGCCACCCATCCCACTACATCCACCGCGATAGCCACACCCAGCCTTTCATCCCAGCCGCAACATCAGGACCCTGAGCATCGACCCTCGCCCTCAGGCTACTCATACTGCGCGAGCCGCACCCAAGCCTTGCACTTGGCCTCGAGATGCACACATTGCGACCTACCCACCCGTCCAAACCGCACGCATAGCAGTCGCCCAGCTGCCCCAGAATGCCCGTCCTGCAATCGTACCCTTAGCCACACTGATAGAGGCAGCGAGTCAACCTACCACATCACACGCACAATCACAGGGTTGAGCAAGGGGTAGAACTCACCACCACGGAGCAGTACTTCACCGTGCGAGAAGAGGGGTGGGAGGTATTTATGTTTGGCTTTCCGATCCTGGGGGATTGGTGATGGGTACTTACTCTGTACATCCGTCCAGTAGACAGAAAGATGCAAGGATCGGAAATGAGGTCTAGGGAAGGGAGGGGGGCGTTATGAATCGTACTTTCTACGTTGGTTCCCTAGGCCTGTCGGTACATCTGTCCATTAGAGACAAAGGCTCAAGGACCAGGAACGAGAACTAGTGAACGGAGGAGGGTTCACGAATCCTATCTACATTGGGTTCTCTACCTAGATCCTAGGGATAGGTTGCTGGATCTTCTATCGCCAGTATAAGATATGTACGTTCAAGAAAGTGGAGGCAGTCCTTGTGGCATGAAGGATAAACGGGGAACCTTGTGCGAAATATGTGCCAGCGTAGGTAGGATGTCATTGTATGTCGCGACGACCCTACCATTGCTGGGAAAAAATCCAGCACCATTCGGAGTCCGAAAGGGTATTACCGCCCCATTCCACCTCACACTATCAGATTCATGGGTTGTCGAAGCCGCAAGATCTCAACCCTCATTAAACCCCCCAGGTCCCTTCTTGCAAACCAGAGTACTAGTTATAAATCCAAATTGGTAAATCCAAAAGGGGTATCATCCACACGACCTATCCACCTTATCATACAAACATGCCTCCTTCCCCCCAAATATGACCCATCATTTCGCCACTCGCAATTGTATTTACAGATATACCTCATAAGCCCATGATTCATGCATCATATCATCACATCACATCATCATCCATCCGACCCCACCCCCTTGTTATTACACTCCCCCGACCCCACCCCTTCCTCTCCACACTCACAGCCCTCCCCTCTCGCCCCTGCGGAAAGTCGTCTGCTGCTGCTGCATATTCAGCAGACTATCCGCCCTTTGCCACAACCCCCCCTCAAAGATCCCCCCAATCCCCCCACTCCCGGGGCTCGTACTCGGTACCGTAGCCTGCGCCGCCGGCCCCAGCGCCGCTGACAACGGCGTCGCTGGCACGCTGGTGTTGGTGTTGTAGGGGCTTGACAAGCTGGTTGTGGAGCCGTTGGACGTGTTGGGCCGGCGGTGGTAGGTGCTGCCGCTTTGGTAGTAACTGGTTTGGGGATAGGGGTATCCGTTTTGTTGGGAGGGTGTGGGTGGTGGCGCCGGGAGGTGGGATGATGGGGGGGGATAGCCGTTCTGTACGGGTGTGGGAGCGCGGGAGTTGGTGACTGAAGGCAATTCGCTGAATTCGGAGGTGAGTCGATTCCAGGGGGAGTTTTCGATGAAGCGGGCAGCGTCCACTGTGGATTTGTGCACGGGGCGGATTTTGTGCCGGATGTCTGGTTCGAGTATGTTGAGGGTGCGGGCTTCGCGCAGGGAGACGAGGAGGTCTCCGTAGGCGTCGACGAACCTTTTTGCTAGCCGCCAGAAGTTGAGGTTGGTGCGGTCGGTGGGGTCGTTAACTTTGATGAGGGAGAGGGTCATTTTCAGTTGTTGGGATGTTTCCAGGCAGAAGCGGGTGTGGGAGACTATGGTTTGCCATCTAGCGATTGTGGAGGGTTTTCGCGGGTAGGCTTTTTGGGCGGAAGAGAGGGAGGAGAGGAAGCGGGGTTCGAGGTAAGGAATTACTTGGAGGCCTTGTTCTGTGGCTGTTAGGAGGGTGACGTATATTCTTTCAAAATGGTCTTGTTCGCTGCGAGAATGCTGGGAGCGTTCATGGTTGGTGGCGACGCTGCCGCTTCTGGAACGAGGGTTGAATATGACGCTGCTGTTGAAGGATTCGCCCGAGCGGGGGGTGCTGACTATAGAGATGGATTCAGTGTTGCGCATTGCCCCTGCTCGACTGTGCGATCGGCTGACGGATCGACTGGTCGACCGACTTGGGACGTTCGAGTAGGACGGCGTAGGGATCTGTCCATTGAAGGGTCCGTTGCCGAGTGATGCATTGAGATTCGTATGGCTGATAGATTGTTGAACAATGCTTCCATTTCTCCATCGTCGCTCGGATCTACGCTGAGGTTGCTCTTGGGTTGGTGTGAGTGAAGCCTCACTAGGTGGGTTTGGGGACTCTTCATGAGAAAGTTGCTTGATAGCCGGAATAACCTTAAGAGTATTCTGGTCCTTCTGGGGTTCGATTGACCTGCGGTGGGAGACGAGTATTTTACGAGCATTGCGTGCCTCATTCCAACTGCCATACAGTAGAAGAAGCAGTGTCCTGATATATCTCGGATCTCCATCTGCCACAAGCTGTTTGACGTTGCGTAGTAGTATTAGACCGATTTGTTGATAAACAGCTAGACATGCATGGGTTGCTCGGCAGACGGTCTTTTTTGCGTGAATCTTGAAATTCTTTCCCTTGTTGGCAGCCATGTTGTTGTACTCGTGTAAAGATTGATCAAGGTAATCAAGCTGCACTGAAGCTTGATGATGTATTCTTTCTAAGCTTGCCCTCCTGGACTTGCCGTCTTTGACCAGTGCAATCAACGAGGGTAGGTGAGGGTGTACTAAGTGGAGTGCGTACAAGATTCCTTTAGCTCCCTCGACAACATTGTCACTCGAAACAAAATTTTGTTTCTGTTCTGGCACACTTGAAAGGCGGCGTACAAAAGTACCCTGATTGCTGTTTGGACTGTGGGCATCTCCCACGACCTGATCGCCAGGCCGTATTGAGTTCCGCAAAGCTGAGCTATGGCTCTGGCCACGGAAGTGATGGCTATTTCTGTTTGTCTTTGCATCGTCGAGTACTTTGAGTTCCGCATTCTTCTTTGGAACCATACCCATCCGTTTGTTTCTGTTGTTTTGTGTTGCTTGTGTAGCTTGAAGAATGCTTTCACTATTACTCCTATTCCTCTCATTTCCCAGAGTCAATGGCGCAAGAGTCGGACGTCGAGCTGCGGCGGTTTGGAGCGAATTGTTTTGATTAGAGGCGATTCGATAGTGGGATCGTCCAGGCACAGCAGGCCTGATGAAGCCAGGGGACCTGGCTGGAGGCGCTGATTCAGACCCGCTGGTGCTATACCCATAGTCATTTGGGTGCACCGGAAACCGCGATTGGGCACGCGGTGTCTCAAGCGGTCCGTCAAAGTCCGTTACTTGTATCGACGCTCGAGCCCGGAGATATTCTATCACTCCAGTTGTCAAATATGTGTCTTTCTCATTCTCATTTGTTGGTAATGCTGGCGTTGCCGGAGAATTTTCATTTCCTTCAATCAGATCCCTCAAATCCGGGTTAAGAGGGTTACCGGCCAACTTCAACATCCTAAGTGTATTTATGTGTCCAATACAGTTGGGAAGATCCTCAATGTAGTTATGATGTAGCGATAAGACCCTTAGAGCTTTTATTCTCTCAATTTCTTCCGGAACTTCAGTCAATTTGTTGCGACTCATATCGAGAATCTCAAGCTGGGAAAGGCCGAAGATCTGCTTCATGGTCAGCCTCTTTCCGTTGGATTGATGTTCACCATACTCACCGCTTTAGGGATTTCTCGGAATTGATTGTCACGGAGGTTGAGATACTTCAGCGCGGAGCATGTGGAGAAGTCGGTAGAGATGATACGTAGCTGGTTGTGGGCCAGCTGAAGTCTAACAACAGGTCCGTCAGCACATTGGATGTTCTGCGTCTAACGCTGTTGTAGAGTATCCGAACAAAATCGAGAGCAATTCTTGGCAGGGAGTAGAGGTACCTCTCCACATCTTGTCTGATTATAGAAACCACCTCGCTCGGTATTTGACCCAAATTGCGTCGAACCAAATCAACGGTCAACTTGGGCCTGAGTGCTTCGCCAGCCTTTTCACTTCCAGCAAATGACTGTTGTATACCCTGGCGCGCAGTGTCCACAGTGTCTTCGAAAAGTTCAACGCTCTCGCGTGTAGTCAATGGTTTGGGCAATTCCAAGGGATAGTCTTGTGTAGAATGTAAGCCTCGGGAAGAATATCCATGCTCAGAAAGGTGTGTTCATTGCGTACCATCGACCTGAGTTTCGAACGAGGACTGTCGCGAGTGGGCCCTGTAACCCGGGTACAGAGATTCAGGCATGGCCTGATATCCATCGACAGGTTCTTTGGTAATGTCTAAACTACCATTCTGATAATGTTGAAGCTGTCGGGTAGCTGTCGTCATGGTTGATTCTAGCTATCAGGGTCCCGTAGTTTGGGGGGGGGGCTGTGCCGAAGAGAGTTGAGGCACAAAGGGGCGGGAAAGGGTAAGAAGATGACCGCATTCAGGAGGCAGGTCTGTGGGGGAGACCCTTTGCTGATGAAGGCATTGTAAGCGGTCGAGTCAGCATGATTGGTACCTAGCATGCGACACGAGGGATTAGAGTGACAAGTGGAGATAGTATGGTATGATAGCGTGGCTCCGTGGTGAATGGCTGAATGCAGTTTCGCCATCAATCCGTTCCTTGCATGGCGCCAACCGGGCGCTAGCGGGAAGGGTGGATCCAATCCCGTTCCTTGGGTCAATGGAGCACCCTGGCAAAGATACACTAGCACTCTGAGAAAAGGTTTAAGTTGGAAGACATGGAAAACGAGCTCGGAAGGGCGGAGGATTAGCGGTAGAAAATTGCATTTCTGGATAAATGTGCAGAGATGTATACATTTCGTTTACTAGTGAGAATCCAGTCTTGCATATCTTTGAAGATTCGAGATATGCTCTGCTCCCAGGCTCATTGGAATGACTGCAGCGGCATTCACTGAAATTCAAAGACGAGTTGGCATTGGGGTAAAGAGTAATCCACTTGATCGTTCAGGTATTGCGCAGGTGCTCGAGGGCGCGTTGTGGCTGTTGCCTGGACAATCAGATCAGATGTCGATACCTGCGCTCACCGTGTGATGGTGGCCGATTCGAAGCTTAGCGCTCATACAAGCTGTACCGCCAGCCTTTATATAGCCATTCTTTGGGTATGCTGAGCCAGGGAGCCCCCAAGCTGCAATTGTAAGTTGGATTGCACTCAACTAGGGAGACTTATTCTCATCCTTGTCGAGTCCCTGTAATAGCCCGAGGGTAGTTGTGCCTTCTCGTCTCACGGAGGAACGGTGGCTCTTCGCAGAGCAATTTGCCCTTGTGCAGGTACTGAGTCCGAGATGTCCTCCAGACCAGCCAGTTCCTCAGTCGGGTCAGCCTCCACTGCCACGTCCTCATTATCCAAGCCCGTGTACATTGCTGCTTGTTTTTGCTGAGCAATTACCGTCTCCTTCTTCGCCCACTCTCTCCAATCGTCGTACTCTCTATCTTCTAATTCCATTCCAACCTCCATCGCTGATTTGCCAAAGTAAGCCCCTGTGTGTAATGCTTCCTCCCTTGCCACCCGTCGCTCCACATCCTGCTGTAATCGTATGTCGTAAAATTCTTTGCGAGCTTGATCATAGGCGGCGGCTTTAGTCCTGTTTGGTTTATTGCGCATAAGCCACATTTGACGTTGGACCACACTATGCCAATTAATATGCTGGTACAGCCTCGAGAATCATTCATCTTACCTCTCCCCACTTAGCGCTTTCTCGGACTGTTTTATCTCTTCCCAATTTGTCTTATACGAGTCCATTCCATCCTCCTCAATGAGCATACGCGGTCGTGCAAGCTCCCACGGGTGATCTTTGAAGAATTCCTGCCGAAGCATATCCTCCTCGTATGTCACATTCTGGGGCATGAACAATTTACTGGCTTTCTTCGTCCTTGGCCTACCTGTTCGCTGTTGATGCTGTAATGGTTGGGTTCTGATAAGAGCCTGAGATGGAGGATTGCTACCGATAATGCTATACCATGGAGGTGGACTCTTAAGCTTCCCGACACTGAGAAGCTTTGTTGCGGTCTGGTGGACCCGCAGAGGCCGGAAGTCGTAGCGACCCATGACAGAATGTATGTAGTGGATTGGAAAGAGTTCACCACATTCTTTCGAGAGGCAGGTATGTACAAAGTACCCAAGGGGACGTCAAGAATGGAGGCCAAGAGAGTTTGCGCGCCATTTGGCAGCGGCTTCTCTCCGCGCGCTATAACTAATTGAGAAGCACATGGACTCATGGAGATTCGAGAAAGCACAATTCCGATTGATTTGGCTTTCAATTTGGTATTCTTTTATTAGCCTGGTCTGTGAGAGCTTCAGTGGCAGCAATTGACTTCCGGGAGTTGTCTTGCACCTATATAACGCAATGTCTGGATCTTCATGTCTGCTGTCCCAGCCTCAGTGGGCACCAGGCATGTTAAGCCCGTCAAAAGACCTCGAGGACCGCAAGTCTTGACATTCCTCTTCACTTTCCTACAGCCTACTATATTCGGCTTAGTAGGTTCTCTCAAAGAGTCGCCCATGAGAGCGGCGACAAGGAAGCATCCATATGTACCTGGCGCGTCCAAAGCTTCCCCTTCGACTTCTCTACCGACTCCTTTACCAACTATTCAACCTGAAAAGTTCGACAACATCTTCATTGATGCTCTAGTCCAAGCGTGCTCGTGTCGAAAACATGCACGGCCAAGAAAAACCAACTACTCAATATCCAATGCCGGACATTTGTACCACAAAACTCGCCGGAGACGACTCGAAAATACTGGCATGCAGACGAGATCCTTTCATCGAGCCACAACGCCGCCTCGCCCACCAGCTATTAAACCAAAGATATCTCAGGAGGACTACATTGGCCTCGTGGATTACTATCGGGAGCCATATTGCACTACAGCCTCGCTCCCGAGTGTGGAGCCACCTCCAGAAAGACCAAAACCTGTGGAGATTGAGCCGGTGGAGCTACAGCAGGTCTCAAGTACAGATCCTGGTAGCAGGAATTTCAAACCTAAACCGAAACCCCCAGCACATTTGTCAGGGTCTTCAGATCCGGTGTTGAACATGGAAGTTGCTAGGCTTGGAGACCTGTCTAATACTCAACAAGCATCAATCTTCTCCCCGCTGGAGGAACTCACGCCCCAGCAGCTTCCGGAAATAATCGTGGCCAGCAAACAAGACCAAACTCACCCAATGGTGACTGAAGTGATGTCTGTCCTAGAAAAGATTCGCTGCACCCACCACGAAGCCTTCGCAGCCTACTCCACCCTCCCATCCCCAGGAGTAGCCTGTCTTCCCCCCCTCTCTCAGCGCCTCCTCTTCCGTCGCCTCTCTACAATCGAACGGAAAGATAGAGAGTCCATGCTACGCTACCTCTCTGTAGTAGACGACATGAAATCCCTCGACCTACCACTCATAGAAGCAGAATGGAATAGCGCCATCTCCTTCTGCGGCCGCTGCTTCGTCCGTATATCCGTCGCAGCAGTCGAAGAAGCCCTCTTAATCTGGAAAGAAATGGAACAGCAAGCTCACGTCAAGGCGGGGCACGTGACCTTCAACATTCTCTTCGATCTGGCAGCCAAGGCTGGCAAATTCGTTCTCGCAGAAATGATTCACAAGGAGATGGAAGCGAGAAATCTGCCGATGAACCGATACGGTCGCGTGGGGTTCATATACTACAATGGCCTCCGCGGCGACGGCGACGGAGTGCGACGCGCATACCGGGAATTCGTCGAAGCGGGCGAGATCGTGGACACCGTAGTCATGAACTGCGTAATCGCCTCGCTGCTCCGCGCCGGGGAACCGGGCGCCGCGTACCAAGTCTACGAGCGCATGAAAAATATGCTCTCCAAACACACCGGCAAGGCATACCCTGCTCTCGACTGGCTCGAGCGGCGGGACCTAGGCCGCGTGCTCGACGCCGCCGCGCGACGATTCCGGACGCAGCCAGAGAAGACCGAGCGGCTCCACGACGAAAAGTTCCTCGCCCCGGATCTCCACACCTACAGCATCTTCGTCGAATACCACGTCTCCGAAACGGGCGAACTGCAGCGCATCATCGCCCTCCTGTCCGAGATGCACGTGCACGGCGTACCCCTGCACGGCCGCATCTTCCTCAAACTCTTCAAAGGCTTCGCCTACCACGGCGGCATACGCTACACCGCCTGGACCGGGGGCCGGCTCGAAAGCGTGTGGGCTTCGTTGCTGCAGGTGCTGGATCAGGGGGCGGAGGGGGTGATGGTGACGAAGTGGTTGGTGCTGTGGGTTGTGCATGCTTTTGATAAGTGCTGCGGTAGGGCGAGGGTGTTGGATGTTTGGGATGAGTTGAGGAGAAGGTGGGAGCCGGGCGGGGGGGAGTTGGAGGATGTGTATCGGAGGTTGAGGGATATACTCTGAAAGAGGGGGGGTAATGTTAGTTCTATATATAAATATACTATCAAGGTATTCATGCGAATTGTCGCTGGCCAACTCAACGGCTGCTTGACCTGCCTTCTCCGCTTTTCGGTTTCCTTTGGCCGGTCCAAAACCACCTTCCGATCTCTTCAGTTTGGGTTTTGCAGCGTTCATTCGCGGGCCCCGAATCTCCATCTCATTCCAGAAAAACCTTCATATTTTTGAAAAAGGGGAGAGATAATTCGCTAATCATTTCTAATGCAAAGCAGGATCACTTCCCCCGCGTTGCAGTATCTATCACGGTCTGAAGAAATCCGGAAGTCCGTGCCAGGACAGGAAATCGACGGGAGTGTAAGTACAGAGTATATATGCACGCAAAGTCTACCACACATTCAATCCCCACAGAATCCCCCACTCCACCCCCCGTTCCCACTCCTCATCCCTCCAAGACTTCCAGAGCATCCACCCCCCTCTCAGCAACCAACCGCCTATTCTCCTCCCACCTCACCCACGCCATCCCCTGCAACAAACAATCCGCCAAATCATCCAGCTTCCCTATCTCTACGTCCCTCCCCCTCTCCTTCCCTCCCTTTCCTTTCTTCCCACCCCCCCTCTTCCCCTCCAACTTCCTCAAAAACCCCTCCCCCACAGCCTTCGCCTCCCCCT
>JAABUQ010009597.1_pt1 | contig 13033 bp, 12 predicted proteins | sample 5560001 | NCBI WGS metagenome assembly JAABUQ01 (sample SAMN10711888, study PRJNA513371) | rock metagenome | isolation source: Antarctica rocks | place: Antarctica: Victoria Land, Finger Mt nord | collected 2015-12-18 | reverse complement strand
GTCGTGCCAGACTCGGGCACGAGCTCATCGGCTGGCAGCCCGAGGCCGGACGCCAATGGGTAGACGTGCGCGTGCAGATCGACGAGCCCGGGGACGACCAGGTGGCCAGTGGCAGGCAGGACCTGCCTGGCGGTAGCGGGCGCGATGTCCGGCTGCACGGCGGCGATGCGCCCGTGGTGGATGGCGATGTCGCGCCGGCCGCGTAGACCCTGGCTCGGGTCGAGCGCCTCGCCGCCCTTGACCAGCAAGTCGTACTGCTGCCCCGCCGCGAGCTGCGGCACGTCGAGTGGTGTCGCAATCGGCTGCGCGGCGGCCCGAACGGCGCCGCTTGTCGTGCCGAGAGCGGCCGCGGCGGCGCCGGCAGCCGAGACTTTCAAGAAGCCCCGGCGCGAAGTATCCGTCATGCTCTCTGTCCCCCTGGTGTACGAGCAGGAGGGATGCTACCAGCCGTGCAGGCCCGCGCTGAAAAGGGCGGCGCTTCGCCGAGTCGTTGCTCATCACGTTGTGCGACGGTGAAAAACGGGTAGTGCAAGATGAGCAGATGCGCTGGGTGTCGCGCAACCGCGTGTCCAGCGAGCGGCGCGGTGCTGGGACCTCTGGCGAGCGACAGGTGGATGGCGCTTAGCTCGCGCGGCGGAACAGCTCGTAGCGCTCCGCCAGAAACTCGCGGTTTGGCTGCTGCTCTTGGCGCCGCGGCACCTGGAGGCGGGCGCCCTGAAAACCCTGCAACCCATGTCGGAGCATAGGGCCGTCAGCCTCGTGCAGAACATCCTGGCGGACTTCGACGATCAGGTCAGGCCGCACCCCGAGCACATGGCGGTCGAAGGCCGCATGGTGCAGCGTGCAGAGGGCCAGCCCGTTGGCGACCAGCGGTTCACCTCGGGGATGCCTGTCGGGAAGAATGTGCGCGGCATCAAGAAGCTCACGGTGGCGCAGCTGACAGATGCTGCAGCGATCGTGGTACGCGAGCAGGACGCGCTCGCGGAACGCGTGCTGATGCAGCCGATGCTGGACGAGCGTCGTGACGTAGCGCCGACGCCCTTCAACCGCCGCGGGAGTCCCCATCTCGGGCTGTCCTCCGGCGAACGCCCTGTCCTCCGCCAGGACGGTAAACGTCAGGTGGGCGGGATCATCGCCCACGACGTACACCGGCCAGATGGCCTCGTACCACCCTGGCACGAGCCCGTGGAAGTAGATCAAGGGCGCCTGCCAGGCCATTGCCTGGCGCAGCGCCACGTTGTCGCGGTGGTCGGGGTTAGTCCCGCGATAGCGGTAGGCCAGCACGCCGTCGTCGTCCAACTGATCGTCGTAGGCCGCTGGCTTCCGCTCGCTGGGCGGTTCCGTTGGGGACTGCTGAGCTCGGCTACCCTGCAGCCTCACCAGAGCTGAGGAGGGCAGGCATGCGATGTGACCGCTGCGCGGGTAAGGTGTTCACAAAAGCAGGCGGCGATCGGCACGGCCGGCAGCTGCACAAGTGCACCCAGTGCGGCCGCCGGCTCACCAGCCGGTCGATGTCAGCCTTCAGTGGCTACCGCTTTCCGGATGAGGTCATCGCGCTCAGCGTTCGCTGGTACCTCCGGTTCCGACTCAGCTACGCCGATGTGGCCGAGTGGCTCGCCGAGCGGGGGATCACGGTCGACCCGAGCACTATCTACGACTGGGTGCACGCCTTCACGCCACGGTTCATCGAAGCAGCACGCCGCCACCGCCATCCCGTCGGGGGGAAGTGGCGGGTGGACGAGACCCTGTTCAAGATCGACGGCAAATGGCGGTACGCGTTCCGTGCCATTGACGAGCACGGCCAGGCCGTGGATGTCTTGCTGAGCGTCCACCGCGATGCGGCGTCTGCTACTGCCTTCTTCGAGCAGGCCATGGCCTCCACCGAGGTGACGCCCGGTCGCGTCACGACTGACAAGGCGAAGTGCTATCCGCCAGCGCTGCGGGCTGTCCTGCCGACCGCCGAGCACCGCTCATCCCACTACCTGAACAACGAGCTGGAGCGCGATCACCAGCACCTCAAGGGTCGAGTGCGACCGATGCGACGGTTCAAGCAGACAGCAACGGCGGGCACGTTCTGCCAAGGGCACGCCCTGATCCGCAACCTGGGCCAAGGCTTCTCCGACCTCACCGACGGGGTGTTACCGCGGCTGCGCTTGGCCGCCGCCTGGCCGGTGCTGGCTGCGGCCCTCTGAGCGACCGCTCTGTCCTCGTAGCTGCTAGACGACGTCCTGCACCGGCCCGACTCAGCGGACCCCAACGGAACCAATGTTGGGCCACCTCCAGCTCCATCAGCGCCTGGGTCAGCACGCGCACGCCCTCCCGCAGGGTGTCCACGTCCGGCTCCGCGTCGGCCTTGCGCAACAGCTCGGCAAGTGCCATGCTCACAGTCTCGGCCATCGTCTGGTTCTCCTCATCGGTTGCTTGTCACTCCCGATGGAAACCACCGATGGCCGTCCCTGTCAACGGCTCTACCCAATCCCCACACATCCCGGGACTCTACTCCGCTAGAAGGCCGCGGCAAGCAGGCGCAGTGCGGCCGGGGGCCACTGGGATGCCTCGGCTCCGCCTTTTCCAACAGGCTGGGATCTTTGCGGCACCGCCCCAGCGACCTCAGTTCAGCCGCTCCCCCACTTTTTCATGCACTCGGTGGATGGGGCACACGTCATCAAAGATCTGGTCGCGGTCCACTTCCCGGATGCGGAGCAGATCGTGCTGGTCCAGGACAACCTCAACACCCACACGCCGGCCTCGCTCTATGAGGCGTTCCCGCCAGAGGAGGCCAAGCGGCTGGCTGACAAGCTGGAACTCCACTACACCCCCAAGCACGGCAGTTGGCTGAACATGGCCGAATGTGAGTTGAGCGTGCTGAGCCGCCAATGCCTGGACCGCCGCATGCCGGACAAGGCCACCCTCAGCCGCGAGGTCGCTGCCTGGGTCCACAACCGCAACACCGAGCAGGCCACCATCGACTGGCGGTTCACCACCGCCGATGCCCGCATCAAGCTCAAGCGCCTCTACCCGGCTATCCTGCCTTGATGGACCACTAGGTCCCCATCCATCGCGCCATGCTGCCATGCCCGCCTCTGGCAGGGTTATTCGTGCGCGGGCACTTACTGTCAGGCCAGACGGGTGATCGTCTCCCCGCCTGCTTTGCGCAGAGCCTCAAACCGCTTCGCGGATAGTCACCGCGTGCTTCAACACATCCGGGCACCTCCTGCTAGAGCTCAGACATGAGACGAAGAAACGGAAGCCGGCTTGTCGCGAGAGTGTGCGCCGCAGCAGGTGGGACAGACCGGAGCCTGTTTCGGACCAGCGAAGTGGATGTTGACGGGCACAAGCCGTCGGGTCTAGGATGGCCCCACTTCGCAGCTACGCGAGACGCCAGAAAGCCCATTGAGTGCCCAGCATCAAGCAGCCCCACAGCGGCGACGTGGCCCGGGTAGCGGAGGTATCCCGCGCGCCGGTGCCTGCGGTCGCCAACGGCAACAGGTTTGTCAGCTCGGACCTTCGGCTTCGTCTGGAGCAGGCGGTTGCTCAGCTCGGCTACCGACCAGACACCATTGCTCGCAGTCTTAAGAACCGCCGCACCGGCACCATAGGGCTGGTCATTCCAAGTATCGTGAGTCACTTCTGGGCCCCGGGCGTCCGGGGCGCTGAGGCGGTCCTTGCCGGCGGCGGGTTTCGGCTCGTTCCTGCCAAGACCGGTGAGGAGGGTGCTCGGGCTGAAGCATCGCTAGAGGGCTTGCTTGAGTACCGCGTCGATGGTGTCACCTTTGCTCCACCGGCTGGCTCTCAGCGGAAGCACTACGACGCGTATCCCGCGAGCGGTCGCCCGCTCGTTTGTATTGAGCGCACCGTACCGGAAGTTGTCGCGGACTACGTGGGCGTGGACGGTTGAGCGGGTGGATGCGCCGCGGCGAGCCATCTGCTGCGGCTCGGTCGTCGGCGGTTGGAGGTCGTGACGACGCCCCTGGATGTCTCAGCGGTGCGGGAGCGCCCCCAGGGGATTCGGGAAGCGCTCAGCAAAGCTTAGCGGGTCTTTGGCGACGAGCAGACCACGGTTGGGCACTTCTCGGCACAGGAGGACTTTGCCGCAGCGAAGCGATTGCTCGACCGAGGCCCGCGGCCAGACGGACTGATCGTCACTGGTCTGCGCATGACGATTGGAGCGTTCGCCGCAGTCGCGAGGCTCAGTTGCGCATTCGGGACGACATCGCGCTGATCGGGTGCGACGAGACACCGTGGGCATCGCTTCTGACTCCTCCGCTGATGGTGGTTCGGCAGCCCGCGAGGGACCTCGGGCGGGTAGCGGCAGAGATGGTGTTGCGCCGGCTGAGCGGAACGGCTGGCGAAGAACCGCTGTCCGCCGTGTTGCAGGCCGAGTTGCCCGTGCGCGACTCCTGTGGGGCGGTGGCGCAGTCCGACGGCGTCCTCGAGCAGAATCGAGGCTCGGATGGAACACGCGGGCAGCCCACATGTGTGCGTGGAGCGGTAAGACGGTTCGAGCCGTCCAGCACGGAAGGAGCCCCTGGACGACAAGAGAGCAAACGTCCGCGTCTGACGCGGGGAGGCGCACGTTGAGCTGAGCGGAGCTTCACGCCTTGAGGTGCGCGGCTAAGACATAGTTGTTAGCCGCCGCGCATAGAACGAGAAGGAGAAGGGGGACAATGTCGACAGAGCATTGGAGTCAGGAGCGATTGTCGCGACCAATCGGACGGCGCGACGCACTGCGCTTAGGCGTGCTGTTGGGACTAGGGGGATCGGCTTCGCTGATTGCGGCCTGCACCCAGGCCTCGCCTCCACCGGCGCCCACGACAGCCTCAGCGCCCACCGCTGTGCCCGCGCCAGCAGCTAAACCGACCGTGCCGGCGGCGGCGCCCACCGCGGTCGCGGCGGCCAAACCTACCGCGGCGCCGACGACCTCAGCCAATCCGGCCGCCACGGCCGCACCCGCGGTGGCGAGCGGCAAGAAGGCGTACCTCGGCACTTCCATTCGCAGCCTCGACAACCCTTTTCACGTCGAGTGGACCAAGGGCGCTAAGAAGTTTGCCGAGGAAGTCGGACTGAGCGATCGCCACGACATCATGCTCTCCGATGGCGACAGTCAGAAGCAGATCTCGCAGGTCCAGGCATTCATCGCCAAAGCAGGTAAGGATGCTGTCCTCGCAATCGACCCCAACCTGCCGCCAGACACGGCGCCGCTGGTCAAGCTATGCGAGGACGCCGGCGTCTACTGCATGACATTCTTCGTGAAGGACAAGGATTTGCATCCGAAGACACCCTACTGGGTGGCCTACGGCGAGTTCGACGGGACACCCCAGGGCTATGCCATCGCGAAGGAGCTCTTCAAGGCGATGGGAGGAAAGGGACAGATCGTCTCCATCCTGGGCCCCCGCGGCCACTCAGCGAGTGTCCAGCGACGGGCCGGCCTCGATCAGGCCATGAAGGAGACCCCAGACATCACACTGGTCGGCGAGGAGAATGCCGACTGGGACCGCACCAAGGGCCTCAACGTCATGCAAAACCTGCTGGTGGCTCATCCTGACTTGACTGGGGTGTGGTCCGCCAACGACCAGATGGCGCTCGGCGCCTTGGAAGGCCTGCGCAATGCGGGCAAGGCTGGACAAATTCCAATTGTGGGCGTGGACGGGGCGGACGAGGCGATCCAGGGCATCATCAAGGGAGAGTTCACAGCCACCGTCTCGCAGGAGGGTACGCGTGAAGGCTATTACGGGCTGGATATCCCCCTGAAGGCGTACATGGGCCAGCTTGACCCGATGAAGGAGCCGCCGGAGCACCGGGAGTTCGAGATTGCCTTCCAGCTTCTAACCAAGGACAGCGCCCAGCAGTACTACGACACGCACATCAAGATTGTCCCAGACTACAAGATGGACGACATTTGGGGCTGGGTCAAAGGCCCAATAACGCAGGGTGGATAGGCGGGATGTTGGCGATCCGAGCCACCACGAGTGAGCAGGCTGGGCGGGCTGGGGCTGTGCGGCCCCGAGCACGCCTCGGCAGCGAGGCGCCCGTATGTCTGTCCTGACGGAATCCTCTGGCATGGCGTCGGTCCGCGCGAAATTACGGAGGACAGATTTGCCAGTTGAGCGGTTACGTCAGTCCGCTCCGCTGCTGATGCTACTCATCCTCAGCCTCGGCGTGGGGCTGCTGAATCCTCGGTTCTTCAGCTGGGCCAATGCGACGAACATCGCGGAAGCTAGTGCGGTGCCCACGATCGTTGGTATGGCCCTCACGTTGGTAGTGCTCACGGGGAGCATCGACCTTTCGGTCGAAGGCATCATGGGCATCACCGCAGTGGTCGTGGCGTTGCTTGTCAAGAATGGGCGCAACGACAATGACTACGGCTGGGTCGCCGTGGGCTTGGCGCTCCTGCTCGGATTAGGGATCGGAGTACTCAACGGGGTTCTGCACGCACGCCTCAAGATCCCGTCGTTCATGGCGACCCTGGGGATATGGTTCAGCGCGCTGGGGCTCTCATACATGCTCTACGGCGGGAACCCCGTGCCCATCCGCGATCTTGGCCTACGGCAGATGGCGATGGGACGATGGGCGGGCATCCCGGTGATTGCGGTCGTCGCGTTCGCGGTCCTCGTCCTCTCGTACTTTATCCAGCGCTGGACCAAACTAGGGCGGTACGCCTATGCCATCGGCGGCGGCGAAACACTGGCGGCGACCGCAGGCGTCCCAGTGAGCCGATACAAGATCCTGATTTTTGCGTTCGCTGGGCTGCTCGTCGCGCTGGCCGGCGTACTCAACGGATTCCGCCTCGGAGCGGGCTCGGCCACCGTGGGGCGCGGCATGCTATTCCAGACAGCCTCCTCGGTAGTGGTTGGCGGAACTGCGATCACCGGCGGCGTCGGCGGGATGCTCAACACACTGGTCGGCGTGCTGTTCATCACCGTCCTGAACAATGCCGTCATCCTGTTGAACATCAATCCCTTCGTCGAGCTCGCCGTCCAGGGTGCGGTCATCGTTGTGGCGGTGGCGCTCACTCTGGATCGCTCGAAAATCCGTGTCATGAAATGAAGATCACCACCAGGGCTAGCTTTAGTCGAATTACACTGCTGGCCCGGCACGGCGTCGGACGGATCTCGCCCAAGCGGCTGGACGTGCTCGCGCCTGTTCTCGCACCAGTTGTTCTCGTCGTGACCTTTGCACTGCTGAACGAGCGCTTCGTGTCGGCTGGCAATTTGCAGAACATCGGGCAAGACGGGTCGATCCTGCTCATTCTAGGGATTGGCCTCACCTACGTCATACTGATGGGTGCCATCGATCTCTCCGTGGGGTCGCTGCTCGGTCTAGGAGAGGTCGTCGTTGCCGTCCTGGTATCCCACCTGGCCTACTGGGCCTTCGTCGTTGCCATAATCGTTGGTCTGCTCGCCGGACTCCTAAATGGATTCGTACACGTCCAGCTTCGGATTCCGTCGTTTATCGCGACTCTCGGCATGAGCGGCATCTGGTTGACGGCTGCTCTTGCCGTGACCGCTGGTGAGAACATCAGTGTCCCCCAGCGAGACTGGTCCTATCTGACATGGGTTCAGGCCACACCGTTCGGTGTACCGACCACCGTGTTCTTGGCCGCCGGAGCGCTGCTCCTGACTCTTATCCTGGAGCGCCATACACGTTTCGGGCGGTACATGTATGCTATCGGCGCTGGGGAGGAGGCGGCGCGCGCCTCGGGCGTACCGATTGGCTACTACAAGACGCTGGCGTTTGGCTTGTCGGGTGCCACGGCTACCGCGGCGGGGGCTCTATTCTCGGCTCGTCTGCTAGGCGGAAGCCCCATAGCTGGCGATCGCTTCCTGCTGCTGGCGATTGCCGTCGTAGTGGTGGGTGGTACGGCGCTGACCGGGGGCACAGGCGGCATTCGACGCACCCTGCTAGGCGCGCTGATCATGACCCTCATGGTCAACGGGATGAGCATTTTGGGCGTGGATCCGTTCGTCCAACAGGTCGTGACCGGGGCGATCGTGATCATCGCCGTTGTCGCCACGATGGACCGCTCGCGGCTGTTCGTGACCAAATGACCATCACGGCATCGGTACCACCGGAGGCGCTGGTTGCGGTGAAGGAGCTTCGCAAAACCTTCCCCGGAACGCAGGCACTAGCGGGAGTCTCGCTGCACGTTGGACCACACGAGATCGTCGGGATCGTGGGTGAGAACGGGGCCGGTAAATCGACACTGCTGAAGATCCTGGCGGGCGTCGAGCAGCCGAGTAGCGGCGAAATCTGGGCCAGTGGTCAGCGCGTTGAACTGCGGTCGGTGGGACAGGCAACGCGACGTGGGATAAGCATGGTGTCCCAGGAGCAATCGCTGCTTCCGAATCTGTCGGCGGGTGAGAACATCTTTCTCGGCCACGAGTCTCGCTTCGTGCGGTTTGGGACGATCGACTGGCAGCGTCTACGCTCTGCGGCGCGGGTGCAGCTACGGCGGGTTGGCACGGACATCGATCCTCGGACCGAAACGTGGAGGCTGTCGTTTGGGGAGCGGCAGATGGTTGAGCTCGCGCGGGTGCTCGCGCTGCAAAATCGACAAGATGGACAGGCGCTGATTATTCTCGACGAGCCAACGTCGGTCTTGAGCAGTGACGAGGTGGAGCGCTTGTTCGTGATCATGCGCGAGATCCGACGCGTCGCCTCGCTTGTCTTCGTCTCGCATCGGCTCGACGAGGTGCTGCAGATCACCGATCGCGTTTACGTGCTGCGGGACGGGAAGCTCGCCGGTGAGCTGGAGACGGCGTCGACTGACGCGCCCGGCCTGCAGCGGCTGATGGTCGGGCGCGAGCTGCAGCACGAGTACTACCGGGAAAGCCTCCAGGCAGGCGCTCGAGATGCGCGCGTGCTCGCGGTCGAAGGACTGACGGTGCGGGGTGCGTTTTCCGAGGTGTCATTCGAAGTACGGGCCGGGGAGATCCTGGGATTGTGCGGGGTGCTGGGTTCTGGCTGCGAGGTGGTGCTGCGCACTCTCGCCGGGCTCCAACGACCGACCGGTGGCCGGGTGTTGGTGCATGCCAGCGAGTGGTCCTGCTCCAGTCCGCACCAGGCGGTCGCTCGGGGTATCGGCTATATCCCGGCTGAGCGTGGTCGAGAGGGCCTGGTATTGCCACTGAGTGTGGCCCAAAACCTGACGCTGCCGCGCTTGGACCTTGTGTCGCGGATTGGCTTTCTGAGTTTGCGCAAGGAGCAGACGCTCACCCGCTACTGGATCGATCAGCTCCGGATCCGCTGCCGGGAACCCGCCGTGGCGGCATCTTCCCTCAGTGGTGGCAACCAGCAGAAGATCGTGTTGGCGAAGTGGCTCGCTGCACGGGTGAAGCTCCTACTGCTCGACCACCCGACACGCGGCATCGACGTCGGAGCCAAAGAAGAGGTCTACCAGTTGCTCCGAGGCCTGACGGCCAACGGGATCGCGATCGTACTCGTGTCCGACACGCTGGAGGAGGCCATCGGCCTCAGCGACCGGCTCGTGTGTATGCGCGATGGTCGCATGACCGGCGCCCTGGACGCGCCTCGTGGGGGGAAACCCTCGCTGCTCAGTGTTCTCTCACACGTCGTATAGATGTGTCGCCGTATGTCAAGCCAAGAAGGAGGGCGATGAATTCATGACCGTCCATTGGGCCGTCGCTGGCTGCAGCACAATCGCCGATACGCGGGTAGCGCCAGCGATCCGGCGCTGTAGCCAGGCCGAACTCGTCGGCTTCGCGAGTCACGATGCTGCGCGCGCCCGGGAGTTCGCGGCCCGACACGGTGCGCCTCGTAGCTACGCGTCATTCGAGGACCTGCTTGCCGACGACTCGATCGACGTCGTGTACATCGGCGGTCTCAACCCGGTGCACGCTCCACAGACAATCCGAGCGGCGAAGGCAGGACGCCACGTCCTGTGCGAGAAGCCGATGGCCACCACGCTCGAAGATGCGCGGGCAATGATCGAGGTGTGTGCCGACAGCGGGCGCGTGCTGGGGATCAATCACCACCTCCGTGGCGCAGCGCCTCACGCCCGCATGCGGGAGCTGATCGCAGATGGCGCCATTGGGACGCCCGTGTTTGTCCGGATCTCGTTCCCGGTCCTGCTGCCGGAGCAGGCACGCACATGGCGTCTCGACCCCGACGCTGAAGGCGGAGTGTTGTTCGACATCGGCACCCACTGCGCCGATTTGGTTCGTTGGCTGCTCGGAGCAGAGATCGAGAGCGTGAGCTGCTTTGCCGCCGAGCAGACTTTCCGACGGGGTGCAGAGGACGCGGCCGTTGCGTCGCTCATCTTCGACAGTGGCTGCCTGGGCGTGCTCTACATGGCCTACAACGCAGCCAACGGTGTCATGGGTGTGGACGTCCAGGGAACTCGGGGCAGCCTACGCGCCACGGGAACCCTGGAGCAGGTGCCCCAGGGACAGGCCTACCTCCTTGATGAGAGCGGTGATCACGAACTTGAGACCACGCCAGTGGACCTGTACGAACGCCACATCGTGGCGTTGTGCGAGGCCGTCGTGACGGGATGCAAGCCTCTCGCCACCGCACAGGATGGGTACCGCAGCCTGGAGGCCGCGCTCGCCATGCGTCGAGCCGCTGCAACCGGTTCCGTTGTCACACTCAACGGCCTGGAGAGTGAACAGAACCGGGGGAGACGCGTCCTGAAAGCTCACGATGACTAGCCGGTGCAAGTCCGGCCAAAGGAGGCACCAAGGCACCTTTGTAGCAGCCCGCCGGCGTTTGGGGAGACCTGGGCGTCGAAGCGCGGGGTCGAGCCCTCTTCGGGAGGGTGCAAGCCAGCGGTCCACAGCATGAAGCGAAGCCTGCCGCGTCGAAAGTTTTGGCTCCGCAAGGAGTCCACTGGGAGCCGAGTCTCGCTCCCCTTGACGAAGGCCATGGAAGGGGTCAAGCCCTTGGGTATGCAGCCCCGAAGAACCCAGCGGCGTACAGGGCGTGGAACGTTGGCAGAGCCATCGTGGGAACAGGAGAGACCCGTCTCCGCCCCAGCAGCGAGACCCCAGGGGTGCTATCTCGGGGGTGGACTGGGAGCGTCGAACCCTATAAGCGGTATCCCCGTGAAGTGGGCGAGAGCGGAGCGGGAGTCGGAGCGGCCCATACTACCGGTGAAGCGGGGCAATGCCCGTGGATGGGAAGGGGCCGTACTTGGTCTGTGGGATCGTGGGAGGTAAGCGCTGGTGAGTGCCCGACGGGCTAGGTCCACCCGCGACAAAGTGCGACAACGTCAACGAGCCCTGTATCGAGCCGCGAAGGCGAGTCCGACGCGGCGGTTCCATGCGCTGTACGACAAGATGTCCCGCGCGGACGTCTTGACCAAGGCGTGGCGCGAGGTCAAAGCCAACGCTGGGTCCGCCGGCGTGGATGGGCAGACCATTGAGCAGATTGAGCAGCACGGAGTCGAGGTACTCCTGATTGAGTTGGCGACCGAGCTGCGTGAAGGACGCTACCGACCGCAAGCCGTGCGACGGGTGCGTATCCCCAAGCCAGATGGAAGCCAACGCGGGTTAGGCAGACCTTCTGTCCGAGACCGCGTGTGCCAGGCTGCCGCGAAGGCGGTGCTTGGGCCAATCTTCGAAGCTGACTTCCGGGACAGGTCGTACGGGTTCCGTCCGAAACGCAGCGCCCACCAAGCCGGTGAGCAACTGCGGCAGGTCGTGAACCGCGGCGCGAACTGGATTGTGGAGTTGGACATCGAGGCGTTCTACGACCGAATCGACCACGAGTTGCTCATAAAGCTCATTGAGAAGCGCGTCTGTGACCGACGGGTGCTGAAGCTGCTGCGGCAGTGGCGGAAAGCGGGCGTGCTGGACGGTGGGGAGTTGCTTCCCAGTGACCAGGGTGTACCTCAGGGTGGTGTGATCTCAAGCGTGCTGGCAAATGTGGTGCTCCACGAGCTCGATCGGCTCTGGGAAGATCGCTGTAGCCAGTTGGGGCAACTGATCCGCTACGCCGATGATGCCGTCTTGCTGTGCAGGACGGAAGCGCAAGCGCAAGAAGCTCTCTGGCGCGTCGGGGTCATCCTGACGCGTTTGAAGCTGACGCTCCACCCCACAAAGACCCAGGTGGTCTACGTGGGCGATGGACGGCAGGGCTTCGACTTCCTGGGGTTTCACTGCCACAAGGTGGAGTCCTGGAAATATCGCGGGCGGCGCTATCTGCAAAGCTGGCCAGGCCGGCGAGCGATGCAGCGTATCCGTGACAGGATCAAGCTCTTACCGCTCCTCGGCATAAGCTGCCGGAACCCGTTGGACCAATCGTGGCCGAAGTCAACCAGGCACTGCGGCACTGGGGCGCCTACTTCCGCGTGGGCAACTCCAGCCGCAAGTTCAACCAGGTTGACAAATACGTCCACGAACGGCTGGCGTTGTTCCTCAGCAAGAAGACGGGACGGCGGGGTCGCCAGATACAGCGCTACGACTGGGCGTACAATCAGAAATTAGGAGTGTATGCCCTGGCGGGAACCGTCAAATGGTACACGGCAACGCCGAAAGCGGTGCGGTGAAGGATCTCGGAAAGCCGTGTGATCGAAATGGTCATGCACGGATTGATGAGCGGGGGCTGGAGACGGGACACGGTCTCGGGACCGCAGCGCCTGCAGCCTGATGCGTGGACAGCGCCGGATCTACTCGGCCACCGCGCCAGTCCTCGACTCTGCGCTACGCGGCGAGACTCTCCCTCTCAAGTGACTCGGTCGGGGCGACGAACGCGGGGTTGTCGGACGGCAAAACCTCGGCCGCTCAGGCGGCGCGGTCGTAAACGTGGTGCAGTCCGTGTAGCACCGAGCGCGACCGGATCGGACCGGTCGTCGGGCGTGGCTTCAGTTTGGGCGTCTGCAGTCCGAGTGTTCGATGCGGTCGGTCCTCGTTGTAGTAGGCCACGAACTCGCCGAGAACCGACAGCAGGTGGTGCTCGTCAAGGACGATCACATGGTCCAGGCACTCTCGGCGGAGCGTCCCAATAACGCGTTCGGCGACCGCATTCGCCTTTGGCGCGTGAATCGGGGTGCTGATGGCGTCAATCCCGATCC
>JAABUQ010009596.1_pt1 | contig 13033 bp, 10 predicted proteins | sample 5560001 | NCBI WGS metagenome assembly JAABUQ01 (sample SAMN10711888, study PRJNA513371) | rock metagenome | isolation source: Antarctica rocks | place: Antarctica: Victoria Land, Finger Mt nord | collected 2015-12-18 | reverse complement strand
TAAAGAAGAAACGCCGCAGTGTACTGGCCAGCAGCGATCCCCGCTGTGGAGTTGCCGTTGGCGTGAGCAGCTCCGAGTACTCGGCGATCTCGTGCTCATCCGGTCCCTCCTGTAAAGCGGTAGCACTGGTCGAAATCTGTATCTGTTCGCGTGCCGCTTCAATCAATTTTCCGAATTGGACGCCTGAGGGGCAGGCCGTCTCGCAGGCGCGGCAGCCAACACAGCAGTACATGTGCTCGATGAAATCGTCAGAAACATCCAGCTTGCCGTCTGCTACTGCCTGCATCTGATAGATACGCCCGCGCGGCGAATCCATTTCAACGCCCAGTACCGCATAGGTAGGGCAGGTGGGCAAACAGAACCCGCAGTGGATGCACTGGCGCATCAAATCGTATGTATGGGTATGACGACGTAGCGGACCAGTTTCGGGTGGAGAGAAAGCTGGCGCTGTTTGTGGACGGAGCAAATGCGGATTCATGGTCTACCTCCAAAGTCTTCTAGTGGCTTCTCGCCTGCAATGGCTGTGCGCTGACAACTGTGACCTCTTGCCGGTTATGAAACAGTTGCCTCGCCTGTACGATCCCATAGCGCTTTCTGAGTATGCTCAGTGCTTCAACCAGGTTTGTGAGCGGGTTGATCTCGTGAGTTGTATGGGGCAGCTTGAGGACGCTCACAACAAACCCATCAGGGTGCAAACAGGGGGCAGCTCTGACTAATAAGTGCGCTGCCTCGCGCGCATCCATGCGCATATCATTGGCTATCACGTCAAAACGCATGCGCTTGCGCAACGCATCCTCAAGATACCCCTCTGCGTAAACACGGTAATGCTCCAACTCACTGCGCCTTGCCAGTCGTGGGTCAAGATTGGCCGGGTCAACCGCTACGACGTGCAGCCCCGCGTCGAGTAAGAGCCGCGTCCAGCCGCCAGGGGCCGCTCCCAGATCAAGCGCGTGTCCCTGTGTTGGTAGTATAACACCAAATACCTCAAGCGCTTCCAACAATTTGAACTCCGCGCGGCTGATCTGTTCGTCGGTCTGCGCGAAGTGGCGTGCGCCCCCCGGCCAGCTACTCAAGTTCTCCTCGGCTGTGGAGATTCCCAGATAGCCCTTCTGCATGGTGCACAGCAGCGAGATCACGACCTCTGGTTTTTTAATCGACTCTATCGCCCCTGTCTCTTCCACCAGTGCCTCGGCCAGCCCCTGATTCAATTGTCCGCTGCTGTACGCTCGTTCGCCCTGTCTCTTATCGCTTTGCACCAGGCGAGATTGCACAGCGAAACGCGTCCCCTTCCCCAGCAGCGCAATGCCTGGCAGCTCGGCGAGCGCGACGGCTATCCTGCCCAGGTCCTGTTCGCTGTTCGTCAGCTCTACTATCGTTTGTACTGGCGCCAGGTGACGCGCAAAGACGGGGCGCTCTCTTGTCGCCCTGCGCATCAGGCCCGCACTATCTCCCGTCTCGCACAGTATACTGCCGGGTGCCAGCTCCTCGACGTGTACGATCTGCTTATCTAGCCGCTTCAATTCTATGACTGCCACCTGCGCGAATTCGGGGTGTGCGGTCGCTATAACTAATTGCTCTCTGCTCACATCTCTCCTAAAAAACATGCCACATACATTTGTGTCGTTTATTGTGTTCTCTTATTTGTCTGCTCTGTTGCTATTCCTGCATCCAGAGGTCCAAAAGGAACGTTATTGTACCACAACGAACCCCGAAACGCGACCCAGACGTGTTCCGGCTGGCCAGTCGATCGGTACTTTCTCCCAGTTCACTCCCGCATCGGCCGAGCGAAAGACGCCGTGATTGTTCGCGGCGTAGAAAACACCTGCTTCAGCCGCGTTGACCGTCAGGACAGAGGCCAGCATGCCGTGAGAAGCCGGTAGACCATTCTGCACCTGCTCCCACGCGCGCCCCGCGACTCGTCGATAAACAGCCGATTCCGCGCTCATTGGATTGTGTGCCTGTTGGGGACCCGGGGCGGCGGAGATGATAATGGTATCCGCGTCGGCCGGGTCCGCCGCGACGCTCCACAGGTAATGGTGTCCCAACCCCTCGTTTGGACGATACCAGCTATCGCCGCCATCGTCGCTCTGGACAAAACCATTGCCCGGCCGCATAAAGCCATCGCCAGCGGCCGAGTAGAGCCTGTTCGGGGCCTGGGGGTGCATGACCAGCGTATGGGTATCAAATGGTCCATCGGGTCTGCGATCCTCCCACGTCTGGCCACTATCGTGTGTGCGTACTAACGCGCCTGCTTCCGCTGCGGCGAAGACGCGGCCGGGTACGAGCGGGTCGGGTGTAATCCAGCGAATGTGACTTGTATATGGTCGAGGCGGAAAGCTCCAGCTTGGGGCGGACGGTAACTGGCGTAATGTGGCAAGCTCGCGCCAGGTAGCGCCGCGATCCTCTGAGCGGAAAAGCGCGCTTGGTTCTGTCCCCGCGTAGACCACACCGTAGTCATCCACGCGCTCCGTTACGCTAACGGCTATCGACATCACCTTCTCATGCCTGATCCCGCTGCCAACTTTCTCCCAGCTCGCGCCAGCGTCGCTGCTGCGCCACAATCCCTGCTTAAATGTTCCACAGTAGACCTGCGCGGGATGCTGCGGATCTACCGCGACGCACTCCGGTTCACTGCCCACCAATTGCATAGCAACCTGCCAGCCGCCATCCCGCTGGCTCACAACAGCCAATGCTTCATCGAATGCGACGTACATCTTTGTCACGATCTGCTCCTTATATACGGTTGGTTACAGTCCGCCAAAAAATCTTCCCCGGACAAACGTTCCTGTGGGATCAAATTGCTCTTTGAGTCGCTGCATAAGCACGACGTTTGCGCCCGGTTCGCCCCATACACTGATGCGTCGTTTTAGCTCCACCGGACAGCGCTCTACCACCAGGCTGCCGCGTACCTCCTGGGCGCGCGTGCGCAATTCGCTAATCGCCGCTATGATGCGCTCGGTTGCATCGCTGGGCCGCAGTTCGACAAAGAGGATGCCGTTGCCCGCGTGCGCTACTACTGCCGCTTCCAGATCCAGGCGCTGGCAGACCTGGTCTATATACTGTATATAAGCGACGATCTCTGCGACGGGGAGCGCGACCTTGCACGTAAGCGTCCCCTGCGTATGCTCTCGTACAGCGTGCCAGAAGCGATCTTGCACAGCGCCCGCCAGATCATCCGCCAGCAGCGCGTGATGCGTGCGGGCCAGCGCTCTGGTGTCGTCGATCTGCCGCCCGATAACCGCCGCGCTCCCCTCAAAATTGACGGCCAGGGTGTAGCCATTGACGGGCAGGTCGAAGCCAAAAAAGTCGGCCATATCGCTGGCAGCCCTGGCATCGATGACCTCTAACGCTGTCGGTGCCAGGTTTGAACGCAGCAGCATGGTCACCGTTTGCAGCGCATCTTCAACACGTGTGTAAGTCAATAGCAGCGTCTGTTCCGCGCCTGGCAGCGGATGGAGTTTGAAATTTGCCTCGACAATCACTCCCAGCGTGCCTAGCGAACCGATGTAGAGTTTGTTGAGATCGTAGCCCGCTACGTTCTTCACGACCCGCCCTCCGCTGTGTGCCACGTCTCCGTTCGCCTGCACGACCCGCAGGCCGATCACCAGGTCGCGTGCCGTCCCGTAGCGCAATCTTTTGGGACCACTGGCGTTCACCGCTAGCAAGCCGCCTATCGTTGCCTGCTCCGCACCTGGCGGATCAAGCGCGAGCTTTTGCCCTTTTGTCGCCAGCAGCTTTTGTAGCGCCGCCAGGGTAATACCGGCCTCGACATGGCAGGTCAGATCGGGCGCTTCATGTTCCAATACACGCGTGAGCTCTGTCGTCTCGATAAGCACATCAACGCGCTCTGGCAGCCCACCGACATTCATATGCGAGCCGCCGCCGCGCGGCAGCACTGTGAGCTTATGTTGACAGCTCAGAGCGACGGCCTGTGCTACCGTTTCAACTGTCGTCGGTGTGATCACCAGACGCGGCTGCAGACCATCGACGGTATATGCGCGCAGCCTGTCGGGTTCCGTTGTAAACGGAATAGCAGGACTCTGTTGTTGAAGGGCATGTGTCAGCGCGGCAATCTCTTCCATCTTACAAACTCGCCTCTTTGCTTACAACTGTTTTACATCGGCGCAGTGGCCTGGCAGGGGGAATAGCTTTCCAGGCCGCGCGTACTTGCTGCATCACCCGCAGGTCAACGTCGCTAAAGATCAATGCCATCTCTGCCTGCTTCTCCAGGCCAACGCCGTGCTCACCGGTAATCGTTCCGCCAGCCTGCGCGCAGACTGTCAGGATTTCGTGGCCCGCCTGTCGCACACGCTCGACCTCGCCCGGTACCTGCGAATCGAAGAGAATAAGCGGGTGCAGATTGCCATCCCCGGCATGAAAGACGTTACCCACTTTGAGCTTATAGAAGGCGCAGATCTCTTCGACGCGGCGCAACACATACGGCAGTTTTGTGCGCGGTACAACGCCATCTTGCACATAAAATTCTGGACTGATGCGTCCCACCGCGCCAAAGGCATTCTTACGACCGGCCCACAGCAGTTGGCGCTCGCTCTCATCCGCCGCGATACGAATCACCCGCGCGTGCTGCCGCTGGCAGATGCCGACGATTTTTTCGATCTGCTCGCTGACACTTTCGCTCAAACCCTCGGCCTCCATCAGCAGTACGGCGGCGGCATCCATCGGATAGCCCGCGTGCGTGTCCGCCTCAACCGCCTGCAAGATCATGTGGTCCATCATCTCGATGGCGGCGGGTATAACCCCGGAGGCGATAATCTCTGAGACCGTGTTAGTCGCGTCGTCCATCGTGTCAAAGACCGCGACCATCGTTTTGATAGCTTCTGCCAGGGGAACGATGCGTACGATAATTCTGGTTACGATACACAGCGTTCCTTCGGAACCGATCAGCAGCCCCGTCAGATCATAGCCGGGCGTGTCGTAGCTCCAGCCGCCAACCTCCATGATCTCGCCTTCCGCCGTGACGATCTCTAAGCCCAGCACATGGTTCGTGGTGACCCCGTAGATCAAGGTATGCGGTCCACCCGCGTTCTCGCCCACATTGCCGCCGAGCGTACACGAGCGCTGGCTGCTGGGATCCGGGACATAGCAGAAACCGTGCGGAGCGAGCGCCGTACTTAAATGCAGATTGACCAGGCCCGGCTGGACAACGGCGCGCAGGTTCTCGCAATCAATCTCCAGGATACGATTCATACGCGAGAAGACCATCACGATGCCGCCATAAATAGGGATCGCGCCGCCGCTCAGCCCTGTGCCCGCCCCGCGCGGCACGATAGGCACTTCGTAGCGGGCCGCGATCTTGACGATCGCCGCCACCTCTTCAGTGCTGGCTGGCAGGACCACGATATCTGGCGTCCCCCGATCAATCGAGGCATCATATTCGTACAGCGTCAGATCATAGGGGGTGTGTAAGACATAGCGTGCTCCGAGCAGTTCACCCAGGACGGAAACAATTTCCGCTTTGCGCGCGGCCGACATACGTTCATACATGGGAGCTGTACTGTGGCGAGGAAGCTCTACAATGCTCATAATCAGGCCCTCCTGGACTGGACGAAGCGCGTCACCGGCGCCGGTACATACGTCTTCTTTGCAAATGCTAGCCCAAACAATATGATACTCTATGATACCATAAAAATCTTTTCGGGGTTCTCTGGTGCTTTGGGATTGGTTTCACCAAAAATTGGCATGGGGAGTTGTCTGATTTGAGGGTCGGTCGTTCAATGCTTGCTGAAACAATCTGATGGTGAAGAGGTAGCAATGGACCATGACGAGCACTATTGGCGTGGAGGTAAAACTATTCCATCTAATGCGAGGCTTGTTCATAGGCTCTGCAACTTGAAACGGCCCAAATAATTTCTCATCTTGCTCATCTTGCTCATTTTGCGAGTAGGTGAAAGTGCTGAGGGTACCGTGCTATAAGCGGTTCAAATCTCCTCCTATGGATGTGCAACACTTTATGTGGCCTTTAGCCACATAAAGTGTTGCGCATCCATAACTTTATTCTTTTGCTGCATGCAGGGCAGGCGCAGAAAGAAACTGAGCAGTTACAAGCTTGTTCCCAACCATACTCCCCCTCTTTTTAACGTCCTATTACACATTGTTAACCATGAGATTACACTACTCACGTATCACAATTGTACGGGTAAAAATAGGTGGAAATGATAGGTAGCCCGATATGCACACTCGTTTCTGAGCTTTGCTCAGGATATAGTAGGGGCGATCCTTTGTGGTCGCTTGTAATGAAAGGGGGGCCTTTGTGTCATCAGCACAGGAAGCATTAAAGCAATTAGACGAAAGCCCGATGTCAGGTTTTCATCTCAAAACAGTGATTACGGCAGGGATGGGTTTTTTCACAGATGCCTATGATCTCTTCATCTATTCTCAAAGATACCTGGCATATTACCTCGCTGGAGACCTCGCTGCTCAGCAGCGTCGCATTACTGGCTTCAGTGCTCGGCGCGATCGTCTTTGGGCGCATCGCCGATACAATGGGGCGCAAATTTGTCTACGGCTATGAACTGCTGGTACTGGCGGCGGGTGCCATCGCCTCAGCGTTTGCGCCTGGCGTCATCTGGCTCTTGATCTTCCGTTTTATCTTGGGTGTTGGTATTGGTGGTGATTATCCCGTGAGCTCAACGCTGATGAGCGAATACGCGAACCGCAAGGATCGCGGCAAATTGATGACCTTCGTTTTCTCAACGCAGGCCCTTGGACTCATCATTGGCCCACTTCTGACCTATATCTTGCTTCAGAGCGGCATCAGCAAAGATCTCACCTGGCGCTTGATCCTGGGCTTTGGCGCTCTGCCTGCCCTGGCAACCTTCTGGCTGCGCCGGCAGATCGCGGAGACACCGCGTTTCGCCCTGGCTAAAGGTGATACAGAGGGGGTTTCACGTGCCGTAGCGATGGCGGAGGGGAAGCACAAAGACGCAGAGGCCGGTGATAAGAGTGAGAGCCTGGTACCACAGCAGACGACCACGAAGGAAGAGGCACGTGAGCAGAAGACGAAGTGGCAGGACCTCTTTACCACCCGTCACTGGCTGATCTGGCTGCTGGGGGCCACAGGGTCGTGGTTCTTGCTCGATATCGCCTACTATGGGACCACCGTCTCAACGCCCATCGTTATTAAGTTGTTCAACTCGAAGGTGACCACCAGCACAACCATGCTTTATACGCTGCTTATTTTCGTCGTAGCGGCGCTCCCCGGCTATATTGTGGCTGCCTTTACCATTGATCGCATTGGGCGTAGGCCAATCCAGCTCGTCGGTTTTGCCATGATGGCGCTCTCCTATGCCGCACTGTTTTTCTTTCCGGCCTGGACAAAGATCGCCGCGCCATTCCTGATCTGCTATGGTCTGTCGTACTTTTTTACAGAGTTCGGACCTAATATCACAACCTTCCTGTATCCCGCCGAGATCTTCCCGGTCACTGTACGTACAACGGCTCACGGGTTCGCAGCCGGACTTGGCAAACTGGGCGCGTTTATTGGTGCATTCGTCTTCCCACTGCTGCTGAGCAACCCTGCCTTTAAGCTTCCGGGTGCTATGGGCGTTGCTGCTGCTATCTCTGCTATTGGCTTTCTGGTAACTTTTGTTTTACCTGAGCCAAAGCAAAAGTCGCTTGAGACGATCGAGAAAGAGGGCGAGGAGCAGGACGAGAAGGCGGAAGAGAAGACGGAGCAGAAGGAAGTTTCGGAAGCATAAAAAGTCGCGAAAGGAAACTGCTCAGAAAACACAATGAGAGAGGGCTGCATACTCTCTCTCATTCTGCTTCGTGGCTAACAAAAAACTATTGACAACTCGCAAGCGGTCCATTATACTGGCCCTGTGTTGAGAAACACATTATTCATGGTGACCGTAGCTCAATAGGCGGAGCTCCGGATTGTGGCTCCGGTGGTTGTGGGTTCGAGCCCCATCGGTCACCCTTTTTAATAGAAACAAAGCTCCCCATCCTTCATGTAGAGGGATGGGGAGCTTTGTTTCTATGTAGTGTATTAGCGCCGGCTATCGCGCCACTTCACAAGCTTCTCGACTGCGCTGAAATCCCACGGTGCGCCTATTCCCAGGATCAGATGTGTCACCCCTATCTTCACAGAGGCGTCGCGTTTCTCATCGCCGTCGTCCTTATTGGTGCCCGCGCAGCGCTCGATCTCTTTGGGATCGCGTCCCACCTCTTTGCACCAGCCATCGAGCACCTCCATTTTATGGCCCAGCGTCTCGGTATCGCCGAAGCCGTGCCACATATCCGCGTACTGTGCGGTAATGCGCAGCGTCTTCTTCTCGCCGCCGCCGCCAATCAGGATCGGCAGTCTGCTCTGTACCGGCTTCGGCACATCGGTCTCCCAGCGATGGCGAATAACAGGCAGCGCCGCATCCAGCGCGGCCAGCCGACTCCCTGCTGTGCCAAAATCATAGCCGTACTCTTTATAGTCGCGCTCGAACCAGCCTGCGCCAAGGCCCAGGATCAGGCGGCCGTCGCTAATATGATCAACCGTTTTTGCCATATCGGCTAACAAGGCCGGATTGCGATACGTGTTGCACGTGACCAGGCAGCCGATGCGCGCCCGGCTGGTCAGTGTTGCCATCGCGGTGAGCAGCGTCCAGCCTTCAAAGTGATTCCCCTGTGGATCACCATACAGGGGGAAAAAGTGGTCCCAGTTCCAGATGCTGTCAACGTCCATCTCCTCGATGCGGCGCACCGCGTCTGCATAGTCTTTATAGCTTGTATGCTGGGGATGAAGCTGCACGCCGACGCGGATTGGATGCGTGGATGTGTGTTGTGTCATGAAGAATACGCCTTTCTGTTTGCTGTGATGTAGCTAGAAAACCACACCGCTCTGATTGTATGCACGTTGTTCCCCCGATCGCAAGTTTCTATCTGGCAGATAATCAGAGACAGGTGCATATACGGGCGCTCATTGCATTCGTTATAATGGGCTTATATCTGATAAAGACGATCCAGGCGAAAGGATAGAGTAATGCAAGTGAATAAGCCTGTTCAAGACACTCCCGTCCGCTGGGGCATCATCAGCACAGCCAATATCGGCGTCAAAGCGGTCGCACCCGCACTGGTAGCCTCATCAAATGGCGAACTGGTGGCGGTGGGGAGCCGCGACGCTCGCCGTGCCGCGGAATTGTATGCATTCGCGCCCAAAGTACGTATATATGGCGACTACGAGAGTATTATTGCTGACCCGGAGATCGAAGCGGTCTACAACCCCCTGCCCAACAGTCTGCATGCCGAGTGGACGATCAAGGCGCTGGAAGCCGGCAAACACGTGTTGTGTGAGAAGCCGCTCGCCACTACTGTGCAGGAGGGAGCCAGCATGCGTGACGCGGCGCGCGCCAGCAACGTTCTGCTCATGGAAGCGTTCATGTATCGTTTCCATCCCCAGACAAGCTGGGTGCTGGAGAGGATCAGGGCCGGGGCCATTGGACCGGTCAGGTTGATACGTGCCTCTTTCTCGTTCGATATTCGCGCGCGACCGGGGAATATTCGCTTGCAGCCAGAATTAGCTGGCGGTTCGCTGATGGATGTTGGCTGCTATCCCGTGAACCTCTGCCGTGCCGTGTACGGCACACCTCCACGTACGATTGCGGCCCGTGTGCATACCCTGAGCCCGGTAAGTGTAGACATGGCGACCAATGCTGTTCTTGATTATGGCGAGGGGCGTTTCGCGTTGCTCGACTCCAGCTTTGCCTTACCCGCGCGCCAGGTCGCTGAGATCGTCGGTGAGAGCGGGGTAATCACCATCCCTGTCCCCTTTACGCCGGGCAAACACGATGTCACCGTCTTCACAACAAAAAACGGGCAGATGAATGAGCAGAATTTTGCCAGTGTGGACCAGTACCAGCTTGAGGTTGAACACTTCGCCCACTGTATCCGCACTGGCCAGGAGCCTATGCTCAGCTTAAACGAGACACTCGAAAATATGGCAACCATCGAGGCCATTTACCAGGCCGCTGGCCATGACTGGCCCATTCTTTAGAAGATAATGGTTCATCCATGATGCACAGCCCCTACAAAGTCGGTGCATGTGCATCATAGATGAACCATTATACTAGCCGGCCTGAGAGACAGAACGTGCCTTGCACAACCCCCCCTGTAACGATACGACCCTCGACGACCTGCGGGTCGGCGACAACATCGATCTTGCCACCGACTGTATGTATCATGGCCCAGTAAAACTTCTGGCCGGTGACCGGGTTGGTAAGCAGCTTCGTGGCCAGCACGCGGCCGCTGAAGTTCGCGTGGGATTGCGGTGGCTCCTTTTTCTTGCCTGGGGCGGTAAAAAGCCCGGAAGGTATAAATGTTTCGACTGCTGACCCGTTGTCTCCTCCATACGCTGCCAGGTATGTTTCCGCAGTGGCAAATCCTTTTATGCTCTGAGCAAAAGCTGCCAGTTGTACATCGGCAAGATAGGGCAGGTCCAGTTTGTTATAGGTATCGGCGTCAGGCAGATCAAAGACGAGTGGATATGCATCAGTGCTGGCTGGGTTGGCCCAGCCGTAAAGCGCTCCGTCGAGAAGCGTATGTCTATGCCGTACGACATAACGGGTCAGCCCTATGCGCATTCTTGCCCTGCCCCGAAAATGCGGATTCATACCAATAATGCGCCTGTGCAGGTTCGTCTGTACCCACAATTCAATCCCGTCTCCCGGTGCCCATAGCGTGTATGAGCCCTTCGATGTCTCTATTTTGCGACCAAACTCCGATGCCTGATAGACATAGTGTCTGAAATCTTGCTCTGTTGTGACGGGGAAGCCGAGCGTGGTCATATGGCTGCACATGGTATCTCCCGGTCTTAGTGACGCATCTCGTGTCTACTGATCTACGGTGCTGTATAGCCTAGCCTATTAGAGCTCACACTGTCAAGGCTCTACGTCGTTGTAACTTTTGCCAGCCAGGCAGTTGCGGAGACAGGGTACACCGTTACTCTGTGAACGCGTGTCATGTATACAATCCCCGTAGAATCGGCCTCCATGAGGCGTATGAGCGCAGGTCGGTATTGTCACTAAACTGATCGATGTTACCGATGGTCTTGCGTTGTGCAACCCGCTTCACTGCTGGATCGTTGATCTGACTCAGAAGGGCCTGTGTGAATGCCTCCGCGTGAATGACAAGGAAGGGACGATCATAGAAATGGGAGACGTTTTCTGGTAAGGGTTCGGTGAGGTCAAGCGCGTTATGCATGTGGGCAAGCAACGAATATGCTTCAGAGAGGGCTGCCTCGCGCTCCTGCCATGTCTGAGCGATCTGAGCACGCCAGAGGACGGGCGAAAGTTCCCCGACACACGCGAGACGTTTGAAGGCGGTGCCGAACCACTTGGCGTATGGCGCGTAGCGTCTTTCCAGCAGGAAGCAGAGCGACATGATGTCATGGACCAGGCGCGACCCGACGAGGGCGGAGCCGAGTTCATCGCCGACAGAGCCCGCGCGTGGCATCACGTGCTCCTCCTGTCCGATACGTTGCCAGCCTGCCGCGAGCAAGTACAGCCAGATATCATGGGGGTACCACGCCAGCTCTGAGCGCAGGGCTGTGAGTTCGCCTACGCCGTCGTGATAGACTGCCCCGGTCGTCATTTCGAGTAGCTCCTGTGAGGGAATAGTCAGCCAGTGCGCGACTGTGAGCGGGTGTTGGCTATCGTATGCCAGGCGATCCTGGCAGAAAGCGCGCACTGTCAACAGCGCGACGCGGTGATTGACCGGGCCTGTCGTTGTGGCGAGCATTGTTGTCTCACCAGGACCGGCGGCAAAATGGACTGGAAAGCCCGCGAACGTATAGGGAAGGTCTGTGCGCAGTCTCTCGTCAATCTCAGGGATCAGGGAGGCATCCTGCTCACGCAAAAAGAGCTGAAGGCCGGGACCCCAATCGTGATCCATCGACATAGCGGTATCGAAGCCAGTAACATCGCTGCCAGGACCAATGCGGGCGGCAGCGTAAGAAAGCTGTGGGAAATGCTGCGCCAGCAGGGGACGTACGACCTCCTCATAAAAGCGGCGGCAGAGTTCGAGTCCGGGTAGAAATAACATAATGTGTTCTCGGGTAAACAAGTAAATCGGTTAAGATGTGTAAGAACGTGTCAGCATTATAATAGTCACAAAGGTACGATAGAGGTCGAGCAGGTTTTCACTCACCACATGTACCGTACGAGGGGCTACGCGTTCGACGCCGCGTACCCATTGAGCCATCTCAGCCATATCTGCGAGCAGGAATGTGATCTCCAGCGTAACGGGCCTGTTGAATACCGGCGCGTGCATCGTCGGCATGTTACGTACGGCGCGTAGCGCGCCATTATGCAAGAGCTCACAGGCAGTGGTGGGATGCAGGTGTGCGGCGGCAAAGCGGCCTAGCGACTGCTTCACGATCACTTTTTCCGCGTCCGGCGCGATTGTTTGTGCTTCCTGCGCCGTAGCCGCGTCCCCGCTGACAAAGATGATCGGTACGCCGTAATGCGCGGCGACCAGCGCATTAATGCCCGATTCGCCAACTATCTCGCCGTTTATCTTCACCTCCCAGATCACCTTGGGATTGTAGGTGTGGGAGAGCACCGCGTGTTCGGCACCAATCGAGCCATGGTAGCTGACAAAGCAGGCACCGTCAAAAGTATCGTCGAGGCCCTCCATCATGTACATTGGCTTGTGTTTGCCGGTTATCAGAGTTGCTCGACCGAGTAGATCCTGTGGGTGCAGGTTGCGCATGGCATGATGCGAGTCGTTGACGACAAACTCCGTCGCCCCGGCCTCCAGCGCACCCCTGATAACGGCGTTGACCTCATCAGTAAGCAGGCGCCGCCCCTGCTCATATTCGGCATTGCCCTCGATGATCTGTTCCCACGCAACGATGCCACTCGTGCCTTCAAAATCGGTAGAAAGAAAAAGTTTCATTTTTTATCCTCCTGCTGGTCTATAACCTCTCTCGTATGATATCACGAGCAGCAGGCAAATGAGTATGGCCAGCAGGGAGGTCTGTATCTGTTTCTAGCGTGCACGCCATACTTTCTTGCCGCTATGCTGC